>Ga0208492_1001264_pt1 | contig 16465 bp, 7 predicted proteins | sample Subbioar_CSW14AB_FD_184820 | JGI IMG/M metagenome (GOLD analysis project Ga0208492, IMG submission 184820) | Serpentinite rock and fluid subsurface biosphere microbial communities from McLaughlin Reserve, California, USA - CR12Mar_CSW14AB (SPAdes) | ecosystem: Environmental > Terrestrial > Deep... | reverse complement strand
CGGGGGTCAGTTTGAGCATCTTTTGCGGGCCGAACACGGCGCCGCAGTGGGAGCATTCGTGGCGCACGAGGGCTCCGCCGCCAAAGATGCACTCCGAGGTGCGCACCTTCAGGCTGGAGGTTGGCGCCGTGTGCTTGCAAAGGATGCAGGTGAGGGTTGCCGGTTCGGGGGATTTGCCATCGATGAAATCGCGCAGGTGCCAGCGGGAGCCGTCGACTTTTTTCAGCACATCGGAGCGCATGGCGTCCATGCTTTGGCGCATGTGCGCGAGCGTGGCTTCGAGATTGGCCAGCCGATTGTCCTGAGCCCGGACCAGTGGGAACGGATAAATCCGATTCAGAATCCGTCGCAGTGTTGAGGGACGATGGATCGACATGGCATCTTTCCCAGTTTCCGGCTCTTAAAACAGCAAGTTACAAAAAATCCCCTTTCTGAAACAAGGCGGAATGGCGCTGAGGTTGAATGGGAGTCAGGGAACGGGGAGGGAAGGCCGGGTTTTTGTCAGAAGATCGAGGATACTGCAGGCGGGAACGGCCAAAAAGCAAAAGGCATTCCCACGCGGAGACGCGGAGGCGCGGAGAAAAAAAGAGAGAAGCGGAGAATAGGGAGAGGGGGATCCGATAGGGAGCGGCTCATTCCGCCACACTCGTCTCCTTTGCGCTTTGGCATCGGTGACTTGGTCTCCGCTTTTCTCTCCGCGGCTCCGCGTCTCCGCGTGAAATTCTTCGATTCGTTCCCGAACCGGCGTCTTGCCCTATCCCGCCCTCTGTCTTGCAGTTGAAAGGAATCAGGAATGATCACCTATTTCTTGATCCCCTTGCGGCGGATTTCCAGAAAGTGGTCGAACACCGATTGCGTCAGGGCCGCTTCGTCGGCCGGCTGCGTCGCCACGCCGCCGATCCATAATTCCGCCATTTCGTCGGCGACCGTTTCTCCGAAGGCAACGCGCTTGGGCGGATCGCTTGGGTTATGGGGATTGCCGACCGAGTTATCGAACAGAAACTCGGCCCGGATTTTCGATCCCTTGGGTAGTCGCACGGGTTTGGCAAAGTGATAGGTCTCCTGCCACGGAAAATCCCAGTCGTCGATGCGCAATAGGGAAATCTTGACCCCCGTCGGCAGTTCGGCCTCGGCGGTAAGTTTGTTGCCAATCAGGTGCATATGCGGGCGAATCGAGCGGATTTCGAAATCGGCCGGTAAGACGAACTCGTCGGTCTGCTTGTGCGCTTTTTCGCCAGGAGGCAGATCGATCGTCTCGGAGCTTAGTAGAAGGTTGATGCATTCGCGCGGCGGTTTCAATTCGGTCACATAGAGGCCGATGCGGGTTTTATCTCCTTCCACCTTACCGGAGGGGTGATAGCGCACTTGCAAGACAAAATCCATTCCCGGCTTCAGCACAAGCGAGGAATCGGAATCGAAAAAGCGAGGCGGCGCTCCGGCGATGTAACCCGCGGTGAATCCGGCGGGCAGCCAGCCGGCGGTGCCAAAAGCCGCATAGCCCTTGTCCTTGCCATCGGCGTCGGCGCGTTTTCGGGCAGCGCCCGACACATCCAGGATGCCAAGCGCATGATGAGCCACGCGGCGATTGCCTGGGAGGATTTCCACCGCCCTTAGATAGGTCTCTTTCTTGAGATTCAGCGGAAAAACAAAGTTCATCGAGATATCAGGGCCTTCGGCCGGCACGGTGAGGGCTTCGGACATCTCGAACACCATGTCGGGCACGCCCAGTTGAAAACCCTCGCGGAACTTGGGAGTTAGCGGCAGCGTTTGTGGATCGCCTTCGGGCGCGCCGCTTTCCGCCCAGGTTTCGAGCAGCCGGATCTGTTCGGGCGTCAGGCGCCGCTCATCCAGGAAATCGCCGTGCCCGGCCACCGGTTTCCAGGGAGGCATATTCCCCTGCTTGACCTGTTCGACGATCTGCTTGGAGCGCTTGGAGGCATCTTCAAAGCGAAGCAGGGAAAAGGGAGCAATTTGATCGGGACGATGGCATGACGCACAGTGCCGGAAAAGAATGGGAGCGATGTCGCGCGAAAAGGTCACGGGTTCGGCAGGAAGGCTGATTTGCAGGAAAACACCCACACTCAAGAAGCCGAGGATTCCCATTTGCGCCCCTTCCTCCCACGATTGCGATTGCGCGAATTGCAGAGAACAAAACCTAAAGAGGGGCGCTCGGATCAACCGTTGGCGCCCCTCTTCACTACGCCTAAGCCTTGCGGCGGCGGACGCAAGGCTTAGAAGCCCAGACAGCAGCCGACACCGGCGCCGCCGGTGAGCGGCAGCAGGCGGCGGGCGAAGGGAATCTTCAGGTATTCGGCCCGGTCGTAGACGACCTTGCCGTCCATGATCGTTGCCAGCACCTGGGTGCCATATTCGAACGGGTCGCCATCGTAGAGCACGATGTCGGCGATCTTGCCGACTTCGAGCGATCCGAGCTTGTCGGCGATGCCCAGGGACTTGGCGGCGTCGAGCGTGATCGATTGCAGCGCCCGGGTCGTGCCCAGGCCGTTCGCCATCGCCACGGCGGCCTCATAGCGCAAAACGCGCGTGCGCGGCACATAGCCTTCGAAGCTCGTTCCCATGAGGATGGGTACCCCCTTGTCGGCAAGCACGGCGGCCGAGCCGAGATAAGAGTGCATCGTTTCCATGGTGCTGCCTGCGCGCTGCATGGCGGGATGGATGATCACGGGGATCTTCGCATCTTTAATGCGGTTGGCCATCAGGTACCCTTCGGTCGCCAGGCACAGACGGGCGTCGAGTTTGAATTCCGCCGCGATGCGCAGGGCGGTTTCGATGTCGTCTGCGCGGTGAGCCGCGAAGTAGACGGGGATTTTTCGTTCGAGCGCGGGGATCAGGGCTTCGGCCTTGAGGTTGGGAGGCGGCGCCTTGTCGGCGGGAGCCGCGGCCTTCTTGGCGGCGAGCGCCGCGGCTTGCTGGAAAGCGTTGCGAAGGAGCAGGGCGGTGCCCATGCGCGTGGTGGGCAACTTGCCGCCTGCGGATTCCTTGGGCACCTCGCCCAGGTTGACGAGGATGCCCGCGGGGGTTTGCAGCGCCATCGATTGCGCCGTGGTTCCTTTGGCCCGGAAGATGGCGGTTTGCCCGGCGATCACATTGCGCCGGCCAGGGGTGACGTGAACTGTAGTGGTGCCATTGCGGCGGAACCATTCGAGCAAGCCATCGTCGGGATTGAAGGCGTCGAGCACTCGGCAATCGGCGTTGTTCGGATCGCTTTGTTCGTCCTGATCCAGATCGGCCGCCACATTCAAGCCGCCGGAGATGCCGACCGTGGTGGACGAATCGATCAGGCCGGCCGTGACGACCAGGGCCTTGCGCACCGGGATGCCATCAGGGATGGCGACTTTATCTCGTGTGCCGACCGCTTCGATCTTGCCCTGGTTGACGAGGATGACACCATCCACGATCGGCGCGCCGGCAGAGGTGTGAATCAGCCCCGCGGCGATGGCGAAACGGGCGGGCTGGGAATCGACCGGCGCATTGCGCTCGGCTACGGGCGATAGCTTCACAGCGGGGGCCGGTGTTGGAGGCACGATCGGCGCGGGCAGACCGTAGCGGGTGCCGGCCAGGGCAAAGCCACCCGTGAAGTAGGCCAGGTCTTCCGTGAGGCGATTGTCGAAGCGCTTGACGCCTTCGATCCAGGTTTCCAATACCCGGGTATAAACGGAGAAAGGAGCTCCGCTAAGGACGACAAAGTCGGCATCTTTACCGGCTTCGAGCGAACCGATTCGCTTGTCCAGGCGCATCATCTTGGCCGGATTGAGGGTCAGGGCCTCCAACGATTGCGCTTCGGACATGCCGCCGCGCAGCGCGATCGAACCGGTACGCAACAGAAAACGCGACTCGGTGACCGAGTCGTCGGTGTTGATCGCCACGCGGACTCCGGCCTTGGCCAGGATGGCCGCGTTTTCTTCGATCATGGCGGCGACTTCGAGCTTGCCGCCGGGCGAATCGACCAGCGTTAGCGAGACATTGGCTTTGCGTTTCGCCAGTTCCTCGGCAATGCGGTAGCCTTCGGTCACGTGCTGGAGCACGAGATCGAAGCCGAATTCTTCCGAGAGGCGCACGGCCGAAAGAATGTCGTCGGCGCGGTGGCAATGGAAGTGAACGGTGCGCTTGCCTTCGAGCACTTCGACGAGGGGTTCGAGAGATAGGTCGGTGTCCGGCGCCGCTTCGGGCGCCTTGCCGGCGGCGACTTTATCGCGGTAAACCTTCCAGGTGTTCTGGTAGTGGCGGGCCTTGAGGAACTGCTCGCGCTGCATGGCATGGATTTTCATGCGCGTGCCTGGAGGCGACTTGGAGCGGCCGAAGTTGAAGTTCTTGGGGTTTTCGCCGTTGGCCATTTTCAGGCCGCCGACCACTTCGACCGGGATGACGCGCATTTCCTCGACGGTCTTGCCGCGCAGTTTGACATAGAGCGTTTGCCCACCGATCAGGTTGCCGCTGCCGGGCATGATGTTGGCGGTGGTGACGCCGCCCGCCACGGCCATGCGGATGCCCGGGTCTTCCGGCGTGATGGCGTCGAGCGCGCGCAGGCCGGGCTGGATGGCGCCCGAAGCCTCGTTGCCGTCGGAATTCGCCGAGACGCCGGGGCGCGAATAAAGACCAATATGCGAGTGGGTGTCGACCAGGCCGGGGATGATCGTTTTGCCCGTGGCGTCGATCACCTTGGACCCTTCGGGCACGGTGGCGTCTTTGCGGGTGCCCGCGTAGACGATCTTACCCGAGGAAACGATGAAGGCGCTGTCTTCGATGATCGGGCCCGAGACCGTGTGCAGGCGCGCGCCAAGAAACACCGTCGTTTCCTGGGCCGAAGCGGTTCTGGCTCCCCAGAGGGAGGTAAGGCAACTGAATGCCGCGAGGGATACAAACAAACGATTCATTGAGAAGCAAGCTCCCGCCGATGGGTTCGGCCTTCGAAATCAACCGGCTCCCGCCCAAATCCTTTCCCACGGCTGGCGGTCCGATGACCGCGAGCCAGGAAGGAAGACGCCAGGTGAGAGGGTACCCGGTGAAACCGCCGATTTGGCCTTGCGCTCAATTCTAGGAAACATTATGGCCTCGACCGTGAAACTGGCTGGCGGCTGGCCGCTCCCTTGAGGACTAGGGGTAATTCTCGAGGGGTTGAACCTTCCGCGCGGTTTGGAGACCGGTGCGATTCGCCCGAATCGGCACCCATCACTCGCAAGATGACCATGGCGGCCTGCAAGCAGGCAGCAGTCTACCGGCGAGCCTGGCGAGAGCTTGGAATTTCGGCATTCCCTGCCGCAAAATCCCAGGTTCTGGCTTCATTTCCAAATCACGGCCTTTCCTTCGCATGGTGGCGGATTTTCGCAACGAAAATCCGTCAGGGGGCGAATTGCGGACGGAAGGAAAGCGTATGTCCATTCTCAAAAAATGGGTCTGGGGAGATTCCCCAGTGGTCCCGTCAAAAGGACCAACCAAAACTGTTTTTTTGCACATTCCCAAGGCGGCCGGCAGTTCGTTTAATCTCTTCCTCGAAAAACTCCATGAGCCGGGCCGGTCTCATATTTTAGGCGATTATTTCAACGAAAAGATACTGCAAGATTCCCGGGCGACGCTGTTTTCGGCGCACATGTTCTATGAGGAGATCGCGCACAAACTGGCGGGCGATCCGGTCTATCTAACCTTCTTGCGCGAGCCGCTCGACCGGGCCTTGTCGCATTATTATTTTTTAAAGCTCGATTCCGTCGCGCGGGAATTCGAGGCGAACAAGTCGAACTACGGTGGCGAGCGATTTGAGCTGGGCACGGGTTTGATCGAAAAGGCCAGGCGGTTATCGCTTCTGGAATTTCTCAGATCGGAAAAGGATCTGAACCAAATCACCATTGCCAATCTGCAAACCAAGATGTTGGGCGGAAGCAACGATTGCTCGCAAGTGACGGAACAGGAATTCCAGCGCGCCAAGGATAATTTGGAAAAGTTCTTCTTTGTCGGCCTGGTCGAAAAAATGGCCCAATCTCAGGATGAGTTTTGCCGGCTTTGCCAGTTGCCGAAAATCTTGCCGGAAAAAACCAATACCAATTCCGAGCGCAATAAACTCAGTGACGAGCCTGCCGAAGCCGTTCGCCTGTTGACGGAAGCCAACCGTTACGATCTGGAACTCTACCGTTTTGCGCAGGAGTTGTTCGAGGTTCAGAAGAAGAAGCCTTCGCGCGAGGTGTACCCGCTGTCGCCCGCGTCGAATTTCACACTGGATCGACCCTTTCTGGGACAGGGCTGGCACCCGCGTGAACAAGCGGGGCCGTCGTGGGTCTGCTGGTCGGGGCCGGGAGCGACCTCATGGCTTGAACTGTCAAGCGACCTCGCCGGCGCGGCGACACTGCTTTGCAATTTCCGTTTCGCCATTCACGAAGACGTAATTGCCGGCTTGAAAGTCACCGTAAACGATCAAGTGCTCGATCACCGGATCCTGCGGCTAGGTCAGCGGCTGACACTGCGCGCTCGCGTTCCCGAAAGCGTCATGGCCGGCGCCAATGGCCGTGTCCGAATCGCTTTCCATAGCACGGCGCTCTTTGCGCCCAAGGATCTGGACCCGCAAAGTCCGGACAAACGAAAACTGGGATTCGCGCTCGAATCGCTTCGCCTTGAGCCAAGCTCGATCTGGAGTTAGTTGGGCTTCCGACGGGATGGATGTGGGCATGGTTTGTCCTTGGGTTCGATTCCGGTTGCTCGTGGCCCTTTCGGCTGGCCTTGCCAGTTTCCTGATGGTCGTTGCCTCATTGTGCGCCCAAGACGATGGGCGAAGCGATGGGTCCAACGATGGGGTGATCGTGGCGCGTCAAATCACGCGCGGGCCATTGCACGAGGCCTTTGCCAGCCCTTTACCCCTGCATGGCGCCAGGCGGGCGATACACCACATTCCCCCGCCGCCCGCGGAAGAACCCATTCCCGTGTATCGTCCCCAGGGGGATCCCGCCTGGATCCCCGGCTACTGGTTTTGGGAGGACGAAAGCCAGGCGTTTCTATGGGTAGGCGGCGTCTGGCGCATCGCGCCGGAAGGCAGGCAATGGGTGCCGGGATTCTGGAAGGTCAAAAACGGCACCGCGACCTGGTATCCGGGTTTCTGGGCTCAACCGCAGGTCGAAGATCGAGTCCTCCCGCCGCCGCCGGCCCCGCACGAACCGGTCGTACCCACGCTCCCGCCTGAAAAAGACCGGGTCGCCTTTCCCGGGCACTATCACTGGAACGGCTTTCAATACCTTTGGCAACCGGGCACCTGGTCGAAAATCGGTCCCGGTTTTGTTTGGGTTCCCCCTCACAATGTACCCCTTCCCGGGGGCAGCCGGCTCGTGGCGGGTTATTGGGACTACAGCTTTTCCATGCGCGGACTGGCCAGTTGTCCCAGCCGCGTTCCACTCGCGCTGCAGCGGGGAAAACAAACGGCCAGGGTCGTGATCGAGCCGGTCTGGTTTGTGCGCCCCGATACGATTCAGCCACACCTTTTCGTGCAGAATCAATCCGGGCATTATTTGTTTGGCGACTACTATTCTCCCTTCGCGCAGCGACTGGGAATTCAGCACTGGTTCGATTCTTCGCGGCACACCCTCGACCCGCTTTTTTCCCTGGAAAGGGCGCTTCATCGCGAGGATAAGACCTGGGAAGTTCAGGTCTACAAATATGTGTTTGAGCGGCAAACGGGACAGGCACCGCGTCCGCCTCGCGAGATCGTGATGTCCGAGACGGGCGAAATTCCGCAGACGAGTCTGGCGGCGCCCGCCGAACTGGCCCTGTCGGAAATGAAATTGCAAGGCAAGATGCTCGATCAGGCAGGCGCGCAATCGGCAATCGACCGGCGAGCGGTCTTCATGGCCATGACTCGCGACCGCGAGCAAAGAGACGAATACGTTGCCACCAAGCAGGCTCTGACGGGAACGGTTCCGCACATCAGGCTCGACTCGGCCTCGGGCAAATTGGCCAAGGGGACGCTGCCCAAAACCCACATTCAGAGTATTCAGGCGCTGGCTAGCCAAGACCCAAACAATCGAGCCAACCAGGGAGGCCCTTTGGGCGGCGGCCAGGGGACTGGTACGGGAACCGGTCAGGGGGTCGCCACGGGCCAGGGGATTTCTCCCGGTCAGGCGGCGAGCCAAGGATCAAACTTACAAGGAGTGAACCCGCAAAGCACGAGTTTTCAAGGCGCCAGTCCAGGACGCCCCAATGCCCCCTACACCCGCGAGCAGGTTTTTGCCAAATTGGCGGACCTGACCAAAAAGGGGCCCCTATCCACGAACAACGCGCCCAACGCCAAGTCGGATTCCCCATCCAAGAACTCTTCACCTTTGCCCGGTGCGAACCGCACCCCTCCTCAACGCGGCCCCGTCGATCCGTCCTCCTTTCCTCAGGACAGGTAGGTAATCCGCATAATCGATATCTTCGATTTTGCCGGAAAGATTTTCGCAAGATCCTGATTATTCCCCGCTTTACTAAATCCCCCAGTCGGTCAGAATTGGGCGGGAAATGGCATCGGCTGGAATTTTCCTTCAAGTAAGGGATTCCATCACTTATTGAAATTCCTGGGGGAATGGGATCATGTTGAAAAATTTCTTGCGCGCCAAGGCAGCAATTTTGGCTGTGGCGCTGGTATTGGCGAATGGTGTGGGTCAAGCGAGCGAATTGGGCGATAAGGGCCAGTCCGCCGGAGTTGGCGGCAAGGGACAGGCCGCTGAAGGCGGCGTCAAGGGGCAAGCGCCCACGACCGCGATCGTGCGCGTCAAGGAGTGGGTGCCCGAAACCTACATGGCGACCCGCACCTGCTACACGACCGAATATGTCGATCAAGAATTCACCAGCTACCGCTGCGAAAAAATTCCGGTAACCCGCGTGCGCACCGTCACCAAGTACCGCTGCGAAAAAGTGATGGAACAACGCACCGTGCAGAAGTGTCATTACGAATGGGTTTGCGAAGAAAAAACCACGATGAAGCCTCACCTGGTTTGCAAGCCCGTGACCAAGACCGTCTGCAAGACGGTCGACTGCGGCCACTACGAATGCGTCGAAACGCCGATTTGCGACGACGACTTCGTCGGCAAGGGCGGCAAGGGTGGCAAAGGCACCCAGGAACCGATTTCCAGGACCAAGAGCCACAAGGTTTGGGTTCCCAACCTCGTGACCGAATCGCACGAAGTGACCCACAACAAGCTTTGCATCGAATACGAACCCTGCACCAAGATGGTCAAGGTCCGCAAGCCCTACTACACCGAACACACCGTCAACGTTTGCGTGCGCAAACAAATCCCTTACACCGTGGAAGAAGAATATTGCTCTTACGATGTGAAGCAAATTCCGGTCACCACCGTGCGCAAGGTTCCCCGCACCATCCCCCACACCGAGCAAGTGGAATGCACCCGGATGGTTTGCCGCACCGTGGAAAAGGAAGTTCCCGTAACCGAGTGCTGCGAAGCTCCCTGCCGCGACAAGAAGTTCGGCGGAATCTTCCACCGCGTCTGCCGCCCAGGCAATAACTAAGATCGGCGTCTAACCGATGCATGGTGCGGGCGGTCCTCCCCAGGGGGGCCGCCCGTGTCTTTTTCGGATCATAGCGGATCGCTGAACTTTCCCAGTCGGTGGGTAACGATGAGGAGTTCAACGCAAAGGCGCTAAGGACGCAAAGGCGCAAAGAGCCGTGTTTTGGGAGGGTGATCGATTCGGGTCTGTAGGTAGCGATGAAGAGGTCGACGCGAAAGCGCAAGGGAGCACGATGGCGTGGAGTGGATTTACCGGATACCGGAATGGCTCGTGATGGTCACGATGGTTCCCCTGTTATTGGCCGCTGGTGAGATCGGTTTTCGTAGCGCCTTCCCCTATCGGGATCGTCATGATTCTCAGTCGCGAGCGACCTTTGCCACGATTCAGGCCGGCGTTCTTGGCCTGCTCGCCTTACTCCTTGGTTTTATGTTTTCGATGTCGGTGGCCCGGTTTGAGCTGCGCCGCACCATGATTGTCGATGAGGCCAATGCCCTGGGAACGGTGGCGCTTCGCTGCGACTTTCTTGAACCTGCCGCCGCAAAGACATTTCGAGAAGTGCTTGCGACCTATGGCCAGATTCGCGTGGATATCGGGGGCACAACGGATGGTGATCATGGTCGCGGTGGTTGCCATGGGGATGGTGGGTCATGGCAACGGACTGGTTGGCGTGCGGCTTTGGCGCAGCCAGTTTCTCTTCTCATTCTTGATTACGTTGGTCCTCTTACTGATCATGGATCTGGACCGGCCCAACCGCGGCCTGATTCAGGTATCGCAATTGCCCATGACTGAAGCGGTCCAGGCGATCAAGTTGTCGGTCCGTTGATCGTTGCTCGGTGCAAAATGGCACGAAAACGGGAGGATTGAGCGCGCTATTCCGGGTGACCAGCCATTCCCTGAACCGTTTTTAACGGAAAAATTTGATTTATTTTTTTGAACCCATCCAGAATTGGCCCCGTATCGTTGGAAGTCATGGGGAACTCTTTCGGATGAAGGATTCGCTTCCCGGCGATGAGGGCAGGTCGCCAAAGTGCGGCCCTACCCAACAGCCAAATCGGTGGCCATCCCCGTTGAGTGGGAATGACGTTTTCTGGGTCCTTTACAAGGATCTGGGGTACGCGAAAATCTTAGATATTCCTCATAATCCTGAGGGTTTGACCCCAGGAGCGAAACGGTTTAGGATGATATCAATTCATTTTCAAGGTATTTCGATGTCCCTCACCCCATCGATCTGCTTGAGAAGGCAGACAATCCACCGATCAATTGGCCGACACATGGCTTCTGGGATTCCCGGGGGCTGCACCGCAGGTTCGTAAGTAAGTACATTCATTCCACCATCGCATTACGGCATTCAGAGGTAGCGTTCATGGCGAAAAATAAGCAGTCCGGTTTCCGTCCTCTTCTGGAATCGTTGGAATCGCGCGAGGTGCCAGCAGGCGTCAACTGGGTTCTCGATCCAAGCTTGGTCGACTTGTCGCGGGTGATGATTCACTTCAAATCGACCGAAGATGTGAAGATCGAGCCGAATGCGTACATGGACGGCGTTGATGTTGAGCAAACGTTCGACCTCACTCCCGGGATTTATGTTACCAAAATTGATGCGAAACTAGACTATGTAAATGTTTTGGATTCGTTGTTGCAGAATCCCGCGATCGAACGAATCGATCAAAATTTTATCTATAAGCCAGATCGCGCACCCAATGATCCTATGTATGCCGAGCAATGGGGATTGAACAACGTTGGCCAGTCCGGCGGTGTGTCGGGTGCTGACATTTCCGCCGAATTAGGCTGGGATATTACTACTGGGGCAAAATCTCCAATCATTGCGGTGATCGATTCGGGTGTGGACTATACGCATCCCGATCTCGCTCCGAGCATGTGGACGAACTCCAAAGAAACTCCAAATGATGGAATTGACAACGACGGAAATGGTTTTATCGATGATTACTATGGAATCGGGTATGTTGACGGTCAGTACAGGAGCGATCCGATAGACGATACGCTGGCCGACGGGGGCGGCCATGGAAGCCATGTTGCCGGCATCATCGGCGCCGCCGGAAATAATGCAATTGGAGTTTCAGGTGTTAACTGGAATGCCAGGATTATGGCTCTAAAAGTATTTGGCGCTAATGACACAGGTGGAAGAACGACCGATATTATTGCCCTTTTGGATTATGCTGTAAAACAAGGTGCGACAGTCGCGAACACGAGCCTGGGTGGGCTCGGAGGAAACGATGGCGATGCCTTTGATATCGCGATTCGAAACGCCGGCACGAAAGGCCTGATCCTTTGCGCATCCGCTGGAAATGGTGGAGCGGATGGTGTGGGCGATGACAACGACTCCATCCCCCATTTTCCTTCGGATTACACTGCCCCCAATATCATCTCGGTTGCCGCGACCGATCGATCGGACCAGCTTGGCAGCTTTTCAAACTATGGAATAAAAAGTATCGACCTCGGTGCTCCTGGTGTCGCGATTTTGAGCACGGTGCCAGGAGGCTATGACACCTACGACGGAACATCCATGGCGACGCCCATGGTCACCGGTGCCTTGTCCGTGATTGTTGGGTTGACGCCCGGATTGACCTACCAGGAGTACATCGACCGGATTTTGAACAATGTCGATCCTCTTCCCTCGCTTACCGGCAAAGTCAAGACGGGCGGCCGACTCAACCTCCTGAATGCCTTACCGCGCGACCAGTTCATCACTTTCCCCGCCATGGATGCTGTCACCTATGGCGTTGCGCCGGTACAGTTGCAAGCCCTTGGGGGCAAGTCGGGCAATGCGGTGGTTTATAAGGTGATCAGCGGTCCTGGAATGATCGAAGGATCGAAGGTTCGAGTTACTGGCGCTGGCGTTATCGTGATTCAAGCCGATCAGCCGGGTAACGGAGCCTATTTTGCCGCGGCCTCCGTCACGCAAACACTTACCGTGAACAAGGCGGGCCTAACCGTCACAGCCGGCAATGGGGCCCGAGTCTACGGCGCAGCCGCCTTCACGAATTTCACCTATGCCTATAACGGCTTCGTCAATGGCGATACCGATGCCGTTCTCGCCGGGCTGATTTCCACCACGACCGATACCGCAAGTAGTCCCGTGGGTACTTACGATATCATCCCCTTCGCAACGAGTCCCAATTATGCATTCACCTTTGTAAAAGGCGCATTGTTGGTGACCCCAGCCGCATTGACGATGAAGGCCAATGACGCCTCGAGAACGTATGGAGGGTCATTGCCGGCGCTCACCGCGACTTTTACCGGTTTCTTGCTGGGTGATACCGCCGCGTCGATCATCGACCAGTCGTTCACGACCACCGCGACCGCGGCGAGCCCCGTTGGCGACTATGTGATCACGCCTCATGCTTCGAACCCCAATTACATCATCACCTTCGAAACAGGAAAGTTGAGCGTGACCAAGGCCAAGGTCACCTTGAGCGCCGACAGCCTTAATAAAACTTATGGGGCGAGCGTGCCAACCTTGACTTTCACCGCCTCCGGGCTGGTGAATGGCGACACCTCGAGCATCATCTCGAATTTGACCCTGTCGACCACCGCGCTGGCTTCCAGTTCCGTGGGCAATTTCCCCATCATCGTAACCGGATCGTTGGCCTCGCCCAACTATGACCTGGTGCTTGCCGATGGCGTGCTTTCGGTCGTTCCCGCGCCGATCACGGTCATCGCCGACAACAAGAACAAACTCTATGGCGATGATTTGCCCGCTTTGACGGTCCATGCCAGCGGCTTCGTCAATGGCGATTCCGATTCGCTTCTCAGCAGCATCGGCGTCTCGACCGTGGCGACCAAGGGTAGCGCGGTCGGAGAATACCAGATCAAGCCGTCCGGCGTGCTCGGTTCCTCGAACTATGTGCTCAACCTCGTCAATGGCGTATTGAAGGTCGACCCGGTCGCCTTGACGATCGCCGCCATCGGCAAAAACAAGGTGTATGGCGCTCCTTTACCAACCTTCACCACCAAGGTCACCGGTCTGGTCAATGGCGATACGGAAGCGCTGATCGCCGGTCTGGGCGCGACGACGACCGGCCTGGCCACCAGCCCGGTGGGCACCTACCCGGTCATCCCCAATGGCACCAACGCCAATTACCAGATCACCTACGTCAACGGCAGCATGGACGTCACGCAGGCCAATCTGCTCGTGAAGGCCAACGACTCGACTCGGATTTACGGTTCCGCCAATCCCGCCTTTAGCAATACCTTCACCGGTCTGGTCAACGGCGACACCCCGGCTTCGATCTCGGGAATCCTCAATAGCACCATTGCCGCCGAAAAGAGCAATGTGGGGGGATACGCGATCGTTCCCTCGGGTGTGCTTGCCAATTACAACGTGACGTATCAAAGCGGCAACCTCATCATTACCCCTGCGCCGATCACCCTGACCGCCGAAGACAAAACCAAGGTCTACGGTAGCGCCAACCCTGTCTTGACCTCGACCTTCTCAGGCGTGCTTGCCTTCGACAATCCCGCCCAGGTCATCGCCGGATTGTCTGGGATCTTCCCGGCCGGCGTTACGGAAAAGACCGGGGTAGGTTCCTACGCCATCGAACCGGTGGCAACCCTGCTCAGCTCGAATTACTACATCGGCAACAAGATCGGCGCATCCCTGCTGATCACTCCCGCCACCTTGACCGTCAAGGCGGAAAATGGCACCAAGGTTTATGGCGCGCCGATGCCGGTGCTCGATTACACGGTGACCGGCCTGGTCAATGGCGATGATCCGAAGGCCTCGATCGCTGGGCTCGGTGCGACCACTCCAGCACAGAACATCAGCGAAGTGGGCACCTATCCTCTGTATGCCACCGGCACCTCGGCGACTCCCAATTATGTCGTTGTGCTCGCCGCCGGTCTGTTCGAAGTCACCAAGGCGAAATTGAGAATCGCCGCCGTCGATGCCATGAAGGTCTATGGCGACGCGATGCCCAACTTGACCACCGAGGTGACGGGGCTTGTGAATTTCGATTCGCTTGCAGCCATCAAGGGACTGGGAGTCACCACCTCCGCTCGCTTCTTCAGCCCCGTGGGTGACTACTTGATCGTCCCCAGCGGTGCGAACCCCAACTACGACATCACGCTGGAAAATGCGAACTTGACCGTCACCAAGGCGGCCCTGACGATTTCAGCGGGGAATTACACCAAGGTCTACGGCGCCCCGATGCCGCAGCTTTCCGCAACGATCACCGGTCTGGTCAACGCCGACACCCGCTTCTCCTTTGGCGACCTGGTGATTTCCAGCTTTGCCTCGGGCTCGTCGTCGGTGGGCAATTTCCCCGTAACGGTCTCTGCCTCCAACCCGAACTACGACATCACTTTCGTCAACGGCAACATCTCTGTCACCCCGGCGCCATTGACGATCACCGGCCAAACCTTGACCAAGGTTTATGGCGCGCCGGTTCCCGTGTTGACTGCCCCGATTGTCACCGGGCTGGTCAATGGAGACACGATTGCAAACATCGTCGGCCTGGGCGAAAGCACCACGGCGCTGAAGTTGAGCAAGGTGGGAACCTACCCCATCACTCCCACCGGTGCTTCCAGCAACTACCAGATTCAGTTGGTGCCCGGTGAGTTGTCGGTAACCAAGGCGGAATTGACGGTCGTCGCCGACGACAAATCGGTCACCAAGGGCAGCGGGGCTTCTCCCGTTTTGACCTACCGCTTGGATGGCCTTGTGGAGGGGGATACTTCGGCGGCATTGACCGGCACGCCGGTGCTGATCAGCGGTGGCACCAGCCAATCCGCCTTTGGTACTTACCCGATCGTCGTCGATCTTTCCGAGGTCACTTCAGCCAACTACGCTCTGGCCAGCAAGAATGCGACCTTGAGTGTCGTGCCGGTAACGAATTCAATCGTTCCGGCCGGATCTCGTCCCTCGCTGGTCACCTTTGGCGGCGTGGCGGCGGGTATCTCGCTCTTCGATGGCGATCACAAGCTTGGGTCGATCAACCCGTTCCCCGGTTATGCGGGCCGCATTCAAACCGCGATGGCGGATTTCAACGGTGACGGAATTCTTGATATCGTCGCCTCGACCGGCGCCGGAATTTCGCCTCAAGTTCGAATCTTCTCGGGTGTTAACTTGCAACCGATCCAAACGATCGTGCCTTATGCCACGGCATTCAAGGGCGGCGTTTCGGTCATGGTCGCCGATGTCGATGGCGATCAAATTCCTGAGATCATCACCGGCACCGGCAACGGCTCGGCGCCTCACGTCAAGATCTACAAGGCCGATGGTACTCAGGTTGCCAGCTTCTATGCCTATGCCCCGAACTTCACCCGCGGCGTCAATCTGGCCTCGGGCGACTTCAATGGCGACGGCAAGGCCGAGCTGGTGACCTGGCCGAATGCGGGCGGCGGCCCCAATGTGAAAGTCTTCGACGGCACGGGGAAAATGGAGGCGAGCTTCTACGCCTATAGCCCGGTGTTCACTGGCGGTTTCTCGTTGTCGGTGGGCGATGTCAGCGGCGATTCCCGCCCCGAGATCATCACGGGTTCAGGCCCGGGCACTCCTTCCTCGATTCGGGTATTCAATAACTTCGGACAAAAGCTCTCCGAATGGAATCCCTTTGGAATGCTCCAGCTTCCGGTCGTCGTCAAGGTGGCCAATCTCGACGGCGCGTTGAAGTCGACGATCGTCGCGGCGCTCGGCGGCAATGGTCCCTCGTGGCTGCGAACGTACACCGGTCAGGGAACCCTGGTCGGCTCGACGACGGTATTCGCCAATGCGTTCCGCAGCGGTCTGTCGCTGTCGGTGGTCAACTCCTCCGATGGCAAGAAGCAAGAACTGGTCGTTGGTGGGGGGGCCGGCTCGGCTCCCGAAATCAAGCGGTACGAAACGAGCAAACTGACGCTGGTTGATTCGCTCTTCGCCGCGGGGCCGAACTTCCGTGGCGGCCTGGGCCTGAGCTAATGCTTGAGCCCACCGCTTGGAGCGGGGGCATGGAAAATGAAAGAAGCGGGC
>Ga0208492_1001262_pt1 | contig 16501 bp, 11 predicted proteins | sample Subbioar_CSW14AB_FD_184820 | JGI IMG/M metagenome (GOLD analysis project Ga0208492, IMG submission 184820) | Serpentinite rock and fluid subsurface biosphere microbial communities from McLaughlin Reserve, California, USA - CR12Mar_CSW14AB (SPAdes) | ecosystem: Environmental > Terrestrial > Deep... | reverse complement strand
CTCCACCGGTCTCACGCTGGGTCGATCTCGGCCAGCATCGGGTAATCCGCACGCAAATCACCAACGAGAAATTGAAAAAGGCGCTCGCCACGGTGGCCAAGACGCCGGTGGAGTTTTTCCAGATCGACAATGGCGAGGGAGTTTTGCTCGATGCCTGGATGATGAAGCCGCCCCAGTTCGACCCCAAAAAGAAATATCCGCTTGTCTTTCATGTCTATGGCGAACCGGCGGGAGCCACGGTGGTCAATCGCTGGGGCGGAAGCCAGTATTTGTGGCACCTGATGTTGGCGCAACATGGCTACCTGGTGGTAAGCGTCGACAATCGCGGCACGAATGCTCCTCGCGGTAGAGACTGGCGCAAATCGGTCTATCGTAAAATCGGCATCGTGGCTTCCAGAGATCAGGCCGCGGCGGCCAGGGAACTTGCCAAGCGGCCTTATGTCGATGCCTCGCGAATCGCGGTATGGGGCTGGTCAGGCGGCGGATCGATGACCTTGAATCTTCTGTTTCGCTATCCGGAGATTTATCGGGCGGGGATGTCGGTGGCGCCGGTTCCGGACATGTCGCTTTACGACACGATTTACCAGGAGCGCTATATGGGCCTGCCCCAGGAGAATGGCGAAGATTACAAACTTGGCTCGCCGATCACGCATGCGAAAGGGTTGAAGGGAGACTTACTCCTGGTGCATGGAACCGGCGACGATAACTGCCATTACCAGGGGATGGAAAAACTGATCGATGTCCTGATCGGCGCGAACAAGCCGTTCGTGGTATTGCCCTATCCCAACCGTTCCCACTCGATTTCCGAGGGGACCAATACGACTCGCCATCTGTTTGGAACGTTGACGCAATTCCTGGAAAGCCGGATGCCACCCGGGCCGAAGTGAACGCGAGTCGACCGGACCTAAGGAAAATAAAGAGAATAAAAGAAAATTAAGCCAGTCGCCTGAGGTTGTGCCGTTGGTGTTTGACAATCTCGCCCTCGGCGAGGTAGATGACATCTTCGGCGATGTTGGTGGCGTGATCGGCGATGCGCGAAAGCGCCTTGGTGACGGTGTGCAGGCAGAGCCCTGGTGAAATCGCTTCCCCGCCGCCAGCCATGGCGGCTTCAATGCTCTCCATGATTTCATCCACCAGGTGATCTGCCTGCTTTTGCAAACGAATCACCACCCGCGCCAGTTCGACATCGATTTGAACGAAACCGTCCAGGCTGTTGCGCACGAGCAGCGTTGCGAGGTCGGAGAGTTTTTGCAGCTTGGGGGGCACGCCGGTGAAGTTCAGTTGCGATAGCTTGAGACTTTGCTGCGCGATTTCCTCGGCGAGGTCTCCCAGGCGTTCCAGATCGATGACGATCATCATGGCGGAGGTGATGCGGCGCAAATCGATTGCAACCGGCTGGTGAAGCGCCAGAATTTTCAGGCATTCTTCATCGACATGGATTTCTTGTTGATCGATCTGGTCGTCACCAAGAATCACTTCCTGAGCCATCAGGGCATTGCGATCCATCAGCGACTTCATCGCCTTATGAATGGCATGCTCCACGAGTCCCGCCAGGGAAAGGATGTCCCGTTGCAGGGTGTCCAGATCGCGCTGCAGATGTTTCGACATGGTTCCTTAGAAGCAAAAAAAGCCAAGCGGCTCGCGCCAAGATGGGTCAAAGAACCTCTTAACCGACAGGTTTTGAAGATAACAGGCACCTGTCCGCGGTGCATGCCCAATGTGAAGATTTGGTAAATCTAATCGATTTTTCATTTTTCTCAAGGGGCTTAGGCTTCAAAAGCAAACCGCTTCAGCGGCGGCGTGCCTGAAGTTTTCTCGGCTCAAATCAAAGGTTTGCGAGAGCCAGCAAGTGCCGGGTTTTCAATCACCGGATTAAAGGATAAAAGAGATCTCTAAAATGAGGTCTAATCGTAGCGGCCGCTGGCGTCGATGGGCCAGTGCGCCTCGACGCGATGTTTGCGGATGGCGACGGCAGTGCGGTGAAGGTTCATCGTGGCGCAGCAATGGCCGGAGATGATTTCCATCCGGTCGCCGATTTTCACCTCGGAATCCTTGGTTTCCACAATCGTGTGTTCTTCGTTGACCTTGAGCACCTGATCCAGGGGGCGGTCTTTCAAGGTCGAGCGGGCGAAGTCCTGCGAGACGCCCTTGCTGCCGACGTCAAGCACGTAGCGGCCAGGTCGCACGCTGATGACCGTGGCCAGGATCGTCAGGCTCACGCCGAATTCGGGCCGCAGCCGATGGTAAGAACCATCCATGAGCAGAAACGATCCCGGCTGGATCTCGGTGATCCCGTCAACAGGTGCCGCGGTTTCCCAGGTCGAGGTTCCCGCGCCGGTGACGGTCGGCACCGTGAAACCGGCGCCTTCAAGCGCGCGGCGAATCGCGAGCGCCTTGACGAGCCCTTCGCGGCAGCGCCGCGCGCGCTCGGGCGTATCTTCCTGACCTTGAAGGTGGCCGTCGTAGGCTTGGATTCCCTGAAGCTCAAGATGGGGGTATTTTGCAATCTGGCCTGCCAACTTCAGTGCTTCCTCCGGTGTCTCCACACCACAGCGGTCCATGCCGACATTGACTTCAATGAAGACCCCCAGCCGGCGGGTTCCATGGGCGGGTAGTCGACTCAAAAGTGCGACATGCTCCGGTGCGTCGACACAGACGGCGAGCGTCGCCTTGTCCATGAGTTGAGCCAGGCGATCCATCTTGGCCGAACCGACGAGCTGGTTGGCGATAAAAAGATCCTTCACCCCCGCCGCGACCAGGACTTCGGCTTCATTGAGCTTGGCGCAAAGGAAGCGGTCGACACCCCGCTCCATCAGGTAACGCGCCAATCCCGAGCATTTCAAAGATTTGAAATGAACCCGCAAGGCCACGCGATAACGGTCGGCCCCGTCACGCATTTTGGCGAGGTTGGCATCGACGCGATCGAGGTCCAAAAGCAGTTGCGGCGTGTCCAGATCGTCAATCGTGCGGTTCATGGCGGCTTCTCAAACATTTCGCTCTGTTGGCGGATGGGCGCCGAAACTGGCCCAACACGGAAAAAGAAAGTCCTTTCCGTGATTCTGCGCATTGCTCGGGATTTCTTATGAGGCGGGCCGCTGTGCAAAACCATGCGATCGACCAGGCATTGGGCTTTGGCCTGAGCCCCAAGCAAGATCGATCAGAAAACAGAACCTCCCTTGGCCTCCAGGCGGATCCGGATGAGCAGGTCATTTAGCGCCGGCGTTGCCGTTGGCGCCAGGGGCAACGAACTCGTTTCATAAGCCTCATTCAAGATCGCGCGCAAGCGCTCGTATTCTCTTTGGTAAAATGCCCGGTCGGCATCTTCCAGGGCTTCTCGTTCATGGCCGGCGGTTTTCTTGGAAATCAGATCGTCGATGTAACGCAAGCGCGCTTCCTGATTCAGCTTCACCAAATTGGGCTCGACCTGGCCGGTGCGCATCAAATGGATGCCGGTAAGAAGGACCCGATAAAGATAAAGCAGCGGTTTGACGCGGACCGGATTTTCTTTCTGGATCAGTCCCCATTCGGTTTGCGCGAACCCGAGGTAGTGATGCGCATGATGCCTGGTAATGCAACCTGAAACCAGATGCTTGAGCTCCTCATGGTAAGTCGTGGTATGCACGATCAGCGGAGAAAGAAGCTGCTCCAACACATAGCCATTTTTCTTGAGAAGCATGCTCAAGAATTTTTCGACTTCATGAGTGACCAGATCGATTTCCCAGCCTTCAATGACTCCCGATCTCTCAATGGTCTCCTTCCCCTTGATCAGCCCAACCACCTGGGTCAGTGGCAGAATGTGGGCGCCGCGCAAATCCCAATCGGAATCCTAAGAAGAGAAGCCATAGAGATGCGAGCCGCTGATCGTGGCGAAAAGCAGTGGAAACGGGTGATTTTTGACTTGCTCTGCTAGTACCGGTAATGCCTTCACGGCCCATTCCTTTTTCTGCTTCGATTGGAAATCATTTAAGGAAGCGCATCTTCGATCGCCGCCTGGCGCGCTTTCAAGAGAAACGCGTTGGCCCGTTCATAGTTCGGCCGCTCGGGCAAGCGCGTGGCGGCATGCTCTTGCTCGAACTGGCGATGCAATTCCAAACGCAACTCCTCGGTTTGTTCCCACGGGATTTCGCCCCGGCGAATGGCAAGCAAGCGTTCGCGGTGAGCATCGGCCCGCAGTTCCATTTCTCCCTGCTTCAAAACATGGATTCCGGAAATGAGCAGTCGAAGCAGGTGCATGACATGCTTCCATTTCACCTGACCTTGGTTACGCAGGTCAGCCTGCATCTTTTTGAATTGCGACAGAACATACCCGTTAAAAGTCTGGTAAACCAGCCGCGAGAGAAAAATCGAACGCAAATCGATGAGTTCGCGTCCAAGCGGCGTGGCGCTCACCAGCAGGGGGGAGTAGAGGCACTCAAGAATATTCGGGTTCGCTTTGAGAGCCATGACCAGGAATTTCTGCAATTCCCAATACTGTTCCTGCGTGCCCGGAAAATCGATCTGTTCGCTCACGCCAAAGATCGACCAGTGCTCTACCGCCCTGGGCAAGAACACGCCGCGTAAGTCGGTGTCCGAATCGCCGGTTTCCAATCCAAAAGCCCGCGAACCGACGACGCACCGGTAGATGACCCGGTGGTAGTAAGGATTGATTTTGGGATCGTTCAACGCTTCGGCATCCCGGCCGATCGCCTCTTGTTTGAACAGTGCCAGCATGCTCAGTTCGTGCGGCATCGCCGGGGCTTGCGATCCATCGGAGAAGCGCACCCGGTAGGAGTGAAATAAATCGAGCGGCGCCTTCACGACCTCGGCGACCGAACCCCTGGGATGAAGGATCTGCCCGCAACGATCTTCCATGTCGATCAGAATCACCACCTGGGTGCCGAGCGAGTAGATCAGTTGTGGATTTTGATGGACGGGATGAGACACGAAACGATTCTCGACAAGGTATCAACACCACGAGCATACGCCCGCCGGCCGAGCTTGTTGCAAGATCGGCCGAAAGGCAAACCCGCACCGATGCAAGGGGATCGATGCGGGTTGAAAATGCCTGTACCGGTTGGCACGGGCTCGTTGGAATCCGGCCGGAACTACTGGTCGATTTGCGAGTGCAAGGCGATCCGGTTCCCCTCGGTGTCTTTGATCAGGGCGCGGAAGCCATGCGGCCCAATCGCATGGACCGGTTCGAGGACGGCGCCGCCCAACTCTTCGACCTTTTTCACCGCGTCCCGGATTCTCCCCTGAACATTCAAGTAGACCAGGATGCCCTGGGTGGCCGTCACTTCCTTGGCATTGGGAACCAGGCAGCCGCCATTTCCCTCGGCGTGCTGAAACACGGAAAATTGCCAGGTTCCAAACGACTCCTTTTTGACCGCGTTGTTCATGACCGCGGCATAAAAGGCGGTGGCTCGATCGAGATCCACCACCGGAATATCACACCAAACCACGCAGTTGTGAAGGCTATTGGCAGTCGTCATGATGATGTTCTCCTGAGTGTTCGGAAATAGGTCGTGCCAAGAAAGCGTGCAAAAAAGTCAGATAACGATCGACCATTCGAACGGGCCATTCGATTGGCCTACAGGCCTTCCACCTCGAATCCCTTGCGGTATTCCTTGCGCACAAAGCGGTTGGCTTCAGGAAGATTGGTCACCTTCATTTCTTCTTTGTTCCACTTGAGTGCCTTGCCGGGGAAGCGAGTCGACAAGCAACCGAGCAACACCATTTCGGTGAGCGGTCCGGCGTAGGAGAAGGGGGCCGTCGTCTTGCCATTGCCGCGCACGGCTTCGAGGAATTGTCCGTAATGGTCGGCACCCTGGACCTCCGGCTTTTTGTAGTTGGAGAATTTCTCCTTGGGTAAAAGCACCGGCTCATCGATGTAGGGCGAGTAGAGGACGCCCGATGTCCCGATGTAGATCGAACCCTGGTCGGAAAGGTTGGCCCCCTCAAGCAAGCTCGATACTTCCTTGCCCGGACGCAGATTGCCGTCGTACCAGGTCAAGCTGACCGTCTCGGTCGTGTAGGCGCTGCCGGGAAATTCGAAGCGCACTTGATTGTGCAGGCCCCAGCTTGTTTGGTTGGTGCCGCCTTTTTCACAAACCACCAAGTTGGGGATGTCGACCCCGAGCGATTCGTAAACCGGGTCGAGAATGTGGCAGCCCATGTCGCCAAAGGTGCCCGTGCCAAAATCCAGCCGCTTGCGCCAGTTGCCCGGATGATAGTAGTTGGCAAGGAAGGGCCGTTCCTTGGCGACGCCCAGCCAGCCATCCCAGTCGAGCGTCGCGGGGATCGGGTCTTTGCGATCGGGCAGAGGGTCGTTATCTCCCCATTCCTTGCCGCTCCAGCTATGAACTGCCTTGACCTTGCCGATCGCTCCCGCGTGGAGGATTGCCACGACTTTGCGATGGACGGGGTGGGAGTGGATCTGAATTCCCATTTGCGTCACGAGTTTTTTGGATGCCGCGACTTGGGTCAATTGCCGGGCTTCATAGATCGATTGCGTCAACGGTTTTTGGCCGTAAATATTCACACCCTGGCGCATGGCCCGCATGGCGATGGGGGCGTGCATGTGATCGGGAGTCGACACGTTGGCACTGTCGAGGTTCTTCTCCTTGTCCAGCAGTTCGCGCCAATCTTGATAAAGGCGCACGCCAGGAAACCGCTTCTGCACCGCTTCGAAGCGGCTTTTGTCGACATCGGCCACGGCAACCAGTTGAAAGCCGCTCGTACGGGCCAGGGAATCGATATCGGACCAGGCCATTCCTCCACCGCCGAAACTGGCATGGGCGATCGACTTACTCGGAGCGACATGCCCGTGCCGGGCCCAAACATGGGGAAGGGTCAGGCCGCTCGCAAGGCTGGCCGCGGCCGCCTTGAGCGCCTGGCGCCGATGCATGAGGGAGTGACGGGAAACCGGGTTGGCGCCGGTTTTTGTGATCTTGGGTTTCATGGCAAGTTCAACTTTCAGGTGAGACCAGGATCGGTCGCGGCCAGGATCGGTCGCTTAAGGAGAGAGAAGGGAGGCTTTGGCATAGCAGCCGCCCTTCAACTTTCCCTATCTTTCCAACGCGATTTGTCCAAAAAAAAATACTCCAATCCTCGCATTCGGAAGACTTTTCCAAAACCCAAAAAAAACCTCACACCGCGCAAAAAAATGAGGCATATATCAGCAGGGGATTGCGTCCCTGCTCGGCGGCGCGGGACACCAATTCACGAAAAGCATGCGAGATTGAGATGAACGGGTTTCGCTTAATGCCTCAACCCCTCGGTTGCCTTTTCGCTTCGTTGTTCCTTTCTTCCATTTGCTTGCCGACTGCAGTGCATTCTGCATCTTCCGTCGATCGCCAGGCCCATGTTGAAGTCCAGGCGAAACTAAGGGCGCTCGAATTCACCTCCGATCACAATGTGCTCCGGCGCGACGGCGCCGATCTCCTGACTTGCGGCGATCGTTTTCCCGATGTGGAATGGAATTCCAAGTCGCCCGAATCGATGGCGCCGATCACCCATACCCAGGCGCGCCATGTCGAGGCGCGGGTTCTCATTTTTTTGAACAAGCTTCCCGCGGGAACCCGGGTCAGCGTGGTGGGCGAATCGAACCAGGAAGCCTTCAATTTTGAAGGAGAGGGCCAGGTTCGCGATTGGGGCGGTGGTCCTTCCTCCGCAATGGTCGAAGTCACCTCGAAGGGATTGTTGCCTGGCCGCATGGAACGGATTGAAGCCGGCATTCAGTGGATGGCGACGGTGACCTTGCCAAGCGGCATGACGCAGGTGATCGACCTGGGGCGCACCGACCGGATTGTCTGCTATCTCACCCGTGGAACGCCGCGGAAAACAGAAGAGGTTCCTTCGGGCGTGACGGCTAGCCGCCTGGCGCACGCGTATCAGCGCCTGGCAACGGCGTTCGAATGGGCGCCGGCCAATCCGTCGCCTGTGGCCTTGGTGCACGCTCTGACCAGTTTTTGCGGCCAGTGGTATAACCCCAAGGTGCATCTCGATCGGGCCGAAGCCTGGAATCTGCCTGCCAACTGGCGCTCCCGCAAGCCAGGTGCCAGTTGCATTTCCATTTGCAACTACTGCGGCCTGATTTTGGACCAGGTCGGCATGGAAGGAGAGATCCGGCAGTTGGAACTCTTTGCCACCGCGGAATCTCCCCAGGTCGCGCAAGAAGGGGGCGTCTGGTCGGACAACTACTTCAAGGATGTCGGCAGGGACCGCTGGGAGCTTTTCCTGGTGGATGATCGCAACACCCGCCTGGGCCGCGTGGGTGGCTGGGGCGGCATGAACCATTACGAGGCCTGCATCGCCTACACCTGGCAAGGCAAGACTTACTACTTCCCCGGCGGCACAAACCGGGTTTATGACGACAAAAACATGGTTCTGTGGATCTTCCGCACGCTGGCCTGGGCCCGCTGGGATTTCCGCACCCAGGAATGGCAGGTGATGGAAGTCGTCTACACATACGCCGCCCCCGGTCGCGGCGCTCCGCCAAACTGTCCCATTCCCTAAAACTTGGACCGGTCTGCTTTCGTTTCTTAAAAAATCCACCTCGAAATCACGGCATAGCACGCTGCCGCCGTCAAGGCGCCGCAGGGAACCGTACTCACCCAGGCCAAGAAAATCTCGCCAACCTTGCGCCAGTGAGCCTGGCCTGTGGCCGCTCCGATGCCTAGCAGCGACCCGACGCTGACATGGGTCGTGCTTACGGGCAAACTGTGAAGGCTCGCCGTGCCGACAAGACCGGCGGTCGCCAGACTGGCGGCAAACCCCTGCCCGGGATTCATGGCCGTGACCTTTTTTCCAAGGGTTTCCGCGACCCGCTCGGCGTCGAGCAGGCCCCCCATGGCAATGATCAAGCCAATCCCAAGAAAAGTCCAGTGCAGGTTCAAGTCAGGTAAAACGAGCAAAAGCGCCACCATTTTGGGCGTGTCGTTGAGACCACGCGCGAAACTGGCGGCGCCGGTACTCAAATAGTGCAAAACATCGAGCGTGGGGGTGCGCTGATCGGGAGCCAGTCTGAACGCCCGAAGCGCGAGGTAGACCGAGGCCCCCATCACCATGGCAATCGCGGGACTGAAAAAGAGCGGATAGAGAAACTGCATTCCCAGCGCGGTCAGGTTGACCTCGCTGCCGCTGCCGGCCAGGCCGGCTCCCACAAGCGCTCCCACCAGGGCATGGGTCGTCGACACGGGAAAGCCAAACCGGGTCGCGAGGAAGCTGGTAAGCGCGGCGCCAAGCGCCACGGCGCTGACAAACCCAGGTGACTGGACGAGTTCGTCGGGAACCAGGCCCCGCCCGCTAAATTTTTTGAGCATCCCCTCGGCAAAAAAAGCCGCCGTAAGCGAACCGGCAAAAGTTGTTGCGGTGCCCCAAATGAGGGCGCGGCGCAAGGTCGCCGTGCCGCTGCCATACAGCGAGGCGACCCCTTTGAAATTCGCGTTGGCCCCGTTGGTGAAGGCAACGAATGCAACCGCGAGCAAGAGGAGCAAGGAGAGCACGGCGTGCTTTCGTACTTTTACTTCGGCTGATTTTCCGTGGTTTCCGCCGGGTATTGCTTTAACGCGGCGTACTCCTTCCATGAGCCTTCATAAAGGCGGACCTTGGGATATTTGGCGACATGTCTAAGGTAGAACCGCAGCAGGCTCCCTTCGCGGGAGGTGCCGCAGTAAACCAGAATCTCCCGGTCGGCCTTGAGCCCCGCCGATTCCAGTTCTGCTTTCGCTTTTTCCAATGGCAAAAATTGGTGCGTGTTTTCCGTGTCCATCAGGCGCGCCCAGTGGAAGCTGATGGCGCCGGGAATATGCCCCTTGCGCAGCCAAATGTCATCGTCGCCCAGGTACTCGTTTTTGGGACGGGCATCGACCAGCACCACACCGGGCTTGTCCTTGCGCTCTAGTAGTTCCTCGATGGCCACCGCAATTCCCGGCTTGCCCGCTTCGGGTAGCATGCCCGGCGGATTGCCAAAATACTCCTGGGTCACCGGGAGTTTCGCCTTCTTCCAGCCGGGCAAACCGCCATCGACAATGCGGATATCCTCGATGCCAAATTTCTCCAAGACAAAAGCAACCATGCTGGCGCTCAGGATTTCGTCATTGGGGAGTTTCTCGCCCGTCGCATAGATCAGATGGGTGCGGTCGCGGTCGATTCCGGCGCGCAGCAGCAGCACCCGGGTGAGGGGATCTGGCAGGTACTGGACCGGCACTCCCTTGTCCGTGCCGCGCAAGGTGTCGAAGTTCAGATGATGCGCCGTGGGCAGGTGGCCCCGGAAATAATCCTTGTAGCCGCCGCGGGTGTCGATGACGAGCGGACGCTTGTCCGGATCGGGCGAAGAGATGAGCCGGTAGGCCTCCGCGGGAGAGATGATGCCGATCTCGGCCTGGACAGCGCTGGCTCCAAGCAACAGGGCAATGACCGATCCAATCCGATTCATGGTGGACATCCGCATCTCGTTTGAAAACCGGCCAGGTGGGACTTGGGGAGACGCCGCAACGACCATTCTTCCGTGAAGTTTCGCTCATGGGAGATCGGGTCCCCCTATCAAGTTCAGAGGATTCGGAATGCTCAGGTTATGAAATAGCCCCGCTCCCTTGTCGACTCCACGGAATCCCTTCGTCATGACTTTTGCCCAGTTGTTATGGTAATTGGCTAAAGGTGAGCGTCAATGGGGCACGCCCTTTCGAGTTCGCGGCTTAAAGCCGAGTCGTTGGAGTCATTCAAGCGGGACGGCGTGGAGCTGCGTGAACTGCGACTGCAAGGCTTCAAACCGAAAGCTCCGGAAACAGGCCCGGGGAAAACTCTGGCAAACGCCCCATCCTTGGTGATGTACAAGGGGCCATTGGCGTCAGTCGGGGCAGAGGATGGTACCGTATTTGAGCGCGGATTGATTCGCGCGCAATTGCCAGAGGTCGCGGCCGCGCTACGCCGCGGTCACGCTTGTGCGCGAACTGCTCAAAACTCCCCTCAGTAGCGACCCGGAGCACCCGACGCCTGAACTGCTTCGCCCCGAAGATCCCATTCCCTTGGCCTTCTTCGCGGTCAAAGATGCCAAGCCGGAGAATCTGGCGGCTGTGACAACGCGGATTTTCCTGGGAATCCAGATCGAATGCGCCCAGTGCCACAATCACCCTTTTGCGAAATGGACACGCGAGCAGTTCTGGAATCTGCGGCATTCTTTGCCGGCCTGAGCCGTAGCGGTGACGGCATCTTCGCACCTTGAGCGCATCCCTCTGGATTATTCGCTCACCAGCGATGTTCCCGCCCGCCAACCTGTGCTCCAGGCCGATTGAAAATTAAAGCCGCCGATGGGGCCGTCGAGATCGAGGATTTCGCCCGCGAGGAAAAGATTGGGAACGATGCGGCTTTGCATGGTTTTGAAATCGACCTCCTTGACGTTCACTCCTCCCGCGGTCACCTCGGCCTTGTCAAAGCCGCAGCTTCCCGCGACTTGCAATTGCAGCCCCTTGAGAGCTTGCACCAGTTTTTGCCGCTCCGTCTTGCCGAGTTCCGATCCCTTGCGCTCCAAAGGAATGGAGGCCTGGCCCACCAGGGCCTCGGCCCAGCGCTGCGGCACCGCTTCTCCGAAGAGGTGCGCGAGCAAGCTGACCAGCGAGCGCTTGCCCATGGAAGGCAGCGACTGCAGGATGTGAGATTCCACCGCCTGGGCGCTGAGTTCTGGCAACGAATCGAGCCGCAGCCAGCCGGCACCCGAAGAGGTGGTGATCCAGCGACTCAGGTTCATGGGTGCTGGGCCTGAATACCCAAAATGGGTGAAAAGCCAGGCATTGCGATCGGCGGCAATCGCCTTGCCATTCGTCCCCACTTCGACCCGCGTGTCTTTCAAGGTGATGCCGCTAAGGTCGCGGATCCACGGCAAGTTGGTTGTGAGCGGAACGAGCGAGGGGTGCGTGGAAACGATCGAGTGGCCAAGCTCCTTGAGCCAGGTGTAAGCATCGCCCGTGGTGCCGCAGCGCGGAAAGGACTTTCCTCCAGAAGCGATCAAAATTCTCTTGCCCAGAAACGAGAATCCCTGCCCGGCGACGGTGAATCCGTCGGCACCGCGCTTGATCGATTGCACCGATTTTTCGCAGGCGAGCACGGCGCCGGTGCGTTCCAGTCGGTGAAGCAGGGCCTCCAGGACATCGCTTGCTTTGTTCGACACCGGAAAGATCTTTCCGGTCGATTCAATTTTCGTTTTGACCCCTTCGGCTTCGAAAAATCGAACGGTGTCCTCGACTCCAAAGGAGGAGAGGGGAGATAAGAGGCACTGGCCGTTCTTGCCGAAGGCGGTGGCGATGTCGCGATTGGAACAGTGATGGGTGATGTTGCAGCGGCTGCCGCCCGACATCAGGATTTTGACGCCTGGCTTTTTCCCCTTTTCCAGAAGAAGAATGCGGGCGCCTTTTTCGGCGCCCAGTTCCGCCGCGCGGATCGCCGCCATCAATCCCGCGGCCCCGCCGCCGATGATGATCGCATCCCAGGCCGATTCTGCCCACCCCTGCGCCATCAAACCCTCCCAGGAGTGGTCGCTTCACAAAGTGATTGGATCCCTACAGGGCGATATCGAAGGCCGCCTGAACCCCAGCCCCAGCATTGCGGCCGGCAGACTCAGGCGGATTCATCGCTCGCTTCCTCGGTTCCCGTTCGAAAACGCTTCGAACTTTGGGCCGAAATTCGCGCCTTAGGCCACTCGGGCCGTCGCCTGGTGCGTGAAGTCGTCGCCAATCTTTTTGACGAGCGCCTCCACCTCGGCCTTGCGCGCCGACCACTGGGCTTCTGTTTCCCCTTTGGCCATGGGAGTGGTGTTCGCTTCAATGTAGATTTTGGCCTTCGGTTCGGTGCCGCTTGGACGCATCACGGCCCGGGCGCCATCCCCCAGTTGGAAGATGAGCACATTGCGCGAAGCCGCATCCGTTGCGCCGCGAATCGGCCCCAATTTGCCATGGGGGTCGCGCAGGTCTTCAAAATGAGTGACAGGCAAACCCGCAATCGTTTTGGGAGGATTGGTGCGCAAACTGTCGAGCATTTGACCCATCTTCAACTTGCCATCGAGGCCGGGAAGCTGGATGTTGATGCCGGTGTTGTGAAAATGGCCGAACTGGCGTGCCAGATCCTCGATCTTCTTGCAAACACTCGATCCGCGGCGCTTCAGTTCCAGGGCGCATTCGGCCATGAGCAGGGCGGCGCCGCCGGCATCCTTGTCGCGAATGAGCGGCGTCGTCAGCGCGCCATGGCTTTCCTCGGTGCCGATCACGAAATCGGCCGGCGAACCACTGACATGGCCATAGCGGCCCGTCGATTCCAGGTGATAGATCACGTCGGCAATGTACTTGAAACCGACCAGGAGATCGGTGACCGCTTGCACCCGAAAATGCTCGGCGATCCGGGTGATCTGGGTCGTGGTCACTTCTGTTTTGACGACGATGCTGCTGGGTTGCAAGCGCCCCCGTTCCTTGAGCATTTCCAGTTTGAACCAGGTGATGAGAGCCGCCATCCGCTGGCCGTTCAAGAAAACAAACTCCCCCTTTTCATTGGGGAACAGGCCGCCCAGACGATCGGCATCGGGGTCGGTCGCGAGAACCAGATCGGCCTGGTTCGCCAGGGCGGTTTTTCCCGCGCGGTCCAGCGATTCGGGCACTTCGGGATTGGGGCTCTTCGTGACATTGGGAAATTGACCGTCGGGGGTCATCTGTTCGGCCACGGGAATCACCCGGAAGCCGCGTCCTTCCAGAACCTCCATCGCGGTCATGGAGCCGACGCCGTGCAAGGGGGTGAAGACCACCTTGAAATCGTCGATTCCCTTGCGGGGGGCATCGACCAGCGCTTCGCGCAGGCAGAGGTCGATGTAGGCCTTGTGCGAGGCGTCATCGATCCAGAGCAGCAGGCCTTTCGATTCGGCTTCGTCCCAGGGGATGGTTTTGATCCGGTCGATCTTGTCCACCAAGTCGGCCATGATCTGGTCGTCGGGAGGCACCGGCTGGGCGCCGCGCTCCTCGTAGAATTTGCCGCCGTTATCGTCGGGCGGATTGTGCGATGCGGAAATGTTTAGGCCGCCCTGGGCGCCATGGTAGCGGATAAGGAAGGAAAGTTCGGGGGTGGCAAGATAAGTTTGGCTCTTGGCCGGCAGAACCCAGGCCTTGATACCGTTGGCGGCGTAAATTCTCGCGGCATGGGCGGCGAAATCGCGGCTCGACAGGCCCATGATCGGGTTGGGTAGATCAGGACAATAATTTTTGTTTTTGTCTTTGAACTGGCGCACATCGTAGGCGAGGCAGACCGACAGGTCGCTGCGTCCGGGGAATTTCTCCTTGAGGTAAGCGCAATGTCCCTGGACCGACGCGCCCAGGGTCCAGAGGTTCATCCGATTGGGGCCGATGCCGACGGCGCCGCGCCGGCCGCCGGTGCCGAAAGGAAGAATCTGATAGAAGCGATCGAGCAGGCCGCTGAAATTGCCTTTTTCGATGAGCCAGCTCAGTTGGGGGCGATAGGCGGCGAAATCGGGGTGCGTCAACCAGGTTTCCAGCGATTTCAGGGCGCCTTGCCGGACGGCGGGGGGAACATCGGTGAGTTGATCGAAACCATGCGCGGCCCTGGCAAGAAGGTCCATGAACGGAGGTCCTTTTTCGGAAAGGGAAGAGGAGATCGCCTAATTGCGTTATCCTAGAAAGGAAAACCGGCGAATCGCACCTGGACAGAGATTGGCGGGGGCGGGGCGGCCTGGGATTCTCACGGCACGGGTTTTGGCAAGAAGGTCGGCAAGGAAAGTCGAGTTGGGCATGCCTGGATTGAGTTTTGATTTCGACATTGTGGTGGTGGGAGCGGGCCATGCGGGGGTCGAGGCAGCTGCCGCGGCCGCGCGCATGGGTTTGAAAACGGCGCTCTTGACGATGAATGCCGACGCGGTCGGGCAGATGAGCTGCAATCCGGCCATTGGCGGCGTGGCCAAGGGGCAGATGGTGCGCGAGATCGATGCCTTGGGCGGCCTGATGGGGCAAGCGATCGATAAGACCGGCATCCAGTTCCGCATGCTCAACAAGGGGAAGGGGCCGGCGATGCATTCGCCCAGGGCCCAGGCCGACAAGAAGCTCTATCAACAAGAAATCAAATGGCAGATCGAGAATCAGCCGAACCTGGTGTTGCGCCAGGAATTGATCGAGGGATTTCAGATTGAGGAAGGCGCGCCTGAGAACGCAATCGGTTCGCGAAGAAGAATCACTGGGGTTTGGGCGCGGGGAGAAACCCTGTACCGGGCCAAATGCGTCATTTTGACCACGGGGACCTTTCTCAAGGCCTTGATGCACACCGGTGAGGCAAAGACAGCGGGGGGCAGGGCGGGGGACGGCACCTCCGAGGGGATCAGCGACCATCTGGCCCGATCGGGAATTCAGCTCGACCGTTTCAAAACGGGAACGCCTTGCCGCCTTCTGGGCGCCTCCATCGATTTTAACCGGCTAGAGCCGCAATCGGGTGATCCGCACCCTCGGCCATTTAGTTTTTCATCCACCAAGGTGACGCAGCCTCAGGTCGATTGCCACATCACCTACACCAACGAGCGCGTCCACGAAATCATCCGCGCGAACCTGCAGCGCTCCCCCATGTTCTCCGGGCAGATCAAGAGCCGCGGGCCGCGTTACTGCCCTTCGATTGAGGACAAGGTGGTGCGCTTTGCCGACAAGGATCGTCACCAGATCTTTCTGGAACCGGAGGGACTGCACACGCGCGAATATTACTGCAACGGCATTAGCACCAGCCTGCCCAAGGATGTGCAGTGGGAGATGGTGCGCGCCATCGAAGGGCTGGAAAACGCCGAAATCCTCAGATGGGGCTATGCCGTCGAGTACGATTTCGCGCCGCCGACCCAGCTATTCAATACCTTCGAAACCAAGTTGATCCAGGGGCTTTATTTCGCCGGCCAGATCAACGGAACTACCGGGTACGAAGAGGCGGCGGCCCAGGGGCTGCTCGCCGGCATCAATGCCGCGGGGGCCTTGCTTGGCAAACCTTCCTTCACCATCGATCGCAGTGAAGCTTATCTCGGAGTCATGGTGGACGACCTCGTTACCCGTGGCGTCGACGAGCCCTACCGGATGTTCACGAGTCGGGCCGAATACCGGCTGGCCCTCAGGCAAGACAACGCCGATCGGCGCCTGACGCCCAAGGGTTTTGCCTACGGCGCCGTGAAGCGCGAAGCCATGGAACGGTTCGAAACCAAGGAAGCGCACATCGAGAAAGGGAAAGAGATCTTGACGCGCACGCGCGACGGTGAAATTTCCCTTTGGCAGATCTTGAAACGCCCCGAAGTCGCTTTCCGTGATATCCGTGACAAAGCCCTCGCGGCCGGACTTGGGGAGGACCTGGTAAGCGAGGAGGTTACCGAGCAGCTGGAGATTGAGGCAAAATACCAAGGATACATGAACCGCCAATCGCAAGAAATCGAACGATTCAAAAGACTCGAGTCGCGGCCGATTCCCGCGCAATTCAACTATGGCATTGTCAGGCAATTGCGCGCCGAAGCGCG
>Ga0208492_1001261_pt1 | contig 16508 bp, 21 predicted proteins | sample Subbioar_CSW14AB_FD_184820 | JGI IMG/M metagenome (GOLD analysis project Ga0208492, IMG submission 184820) | Serpentinite rock and fluid subsurface biosphere microbial communities from McLaughlin Reserve, California, USA - CR12Mar_CSW14AB (SPAdes) | ecosystem: Environmental > Terrestrial > Deep... | reverse complement strand
AGCCGGTCATTGACATGAACGAGGAGGCGCTGGCCCGGCTCGCCGCGCCGGTCAAGAAGTTGGTGATCGTCCCCGGGGCGACGCACTTGTTCGAGGAGCCGGGCAAGCTGGAGGAGGTGGCCCGGATGGCGGCCGACTGGTTCACTCGCCACCTCGGCCGGGCTGCCGGGGCCAGGGCCGATTGAGCGCCCCGCCCGAACGGAACCCCCGTAGAGAAGAGATGCCACCCATGCAGTTCACAATTGACCGCCTCAGCGTCGAAATCACGATGAAAAACTGCGACATTCCCGAAGACGAACGGGCACGGTTGCAGACCACGCTCTCGGCGCTTGGTGAGGATGTCAAGGACTTCGCGGAGCCGACACTGGCGGTCCACGTCGTCTACCACCCGCGCATTGAGAGGTTCCATGTCGAGTTCAAGTTGAGGCTGTCCGGCCGGGCCCTGTTCACCGGGGAAGAGGATTCCTACCTGGACACGGCCTTGCAGCGGGGCCTCGCCAAGCTGAAACGGAAGGTGGAAGCCTACAAGGAGAACCCCGACGAGGAAGCCAGGGCCGAGCGTCAGGCCTACCTGGACAGCGACGTGATCGCCCCAGAAAGCCCGGATGCCGGCCCACTGGCCAAGGCCGCCGCTGCGGGCGATTACCGAACGTTCCGTACCGGCCTGGCCGGTTACGAGGAGTGGCTCCGCAAGCGCGTCGGCGGACTGGTCCAGCGCACCCCGAGGCTCAGGCACGGGTTGGCAAAGAGCTGTTGCTGGGCGACGTGGTCGAGGAGGTGTATCTGAATGCGTTCGAGCGGTTCACGCAGCGGCCGACCGACGTCCGGCTGAGCGAGTCGCTGGAAGGGCTGGTCGAGCCGTCCATTCGCGCGTTAATGCAATACCCCAAGGAAGAGAGGGAGGCCGCCAGCTTGGCCCGGACGGTGCGGGAGGGTCCCCTGGAGTAGCGCAGAAACGAGTACAACCGTCTAAGAGGAGGCGAGTAATTGCGCATGGTCACACGTGAGGATCTGAGCCGGCTGCTTGGCGGGCAGACGCCCCCCTGCGTGTCGATCTACTTCCCGACGCAGAAAACGTACCCGGACCGCCATCAAGGACCGGTCCAGTACGGCAACCTGGTTGATCGCGCCGGGGACGCCCTGCGCCGGAAGTACCCTGCGGCGGTAACCCGGCCGCTCCTAGACCGGCTCCGCAGCCTGGCCCACGACAGCGCCTTGTGGACACACGACCAGTCGGAACAGGCTGGTTTGGCGATCCTGGCGTCGCCAGGGACGTTCGACACGTTCAGCCTGCGGACCCCGCCGCCCGAGCGGGTGGCCGTTACCGACTCGTTCCTGCTCACACCCTTCCTGCGGGTCGTGCAGTCGGCCGACCGCTTCCATGTGCTTTGCCTCCAGCGCGAGAAGGTGCGCCTGTACGACGGCAACCGTGATGGCCTGGCGTTGATCGAACCGGCGGGGATGCCGTTGACTGTGACCGACGCCCTGGGCAACGAAGTCACCGTGCAGCGGAAGGAGCAGGTGCCCGGGGGCAAGAGCGCGGGCGAGCCGAGGCCGGCCCCCCGAGGAGAGAATGCCCCTCCCGGCCACGCCGCGGCGGGCGACGACGCCAAGCTGGACCAGGAGCGCTTCTTCCGGGCCGTGGACCGCGCGATCTGGGACCGGGCATCTCGGGACTCTGGCTTGCCCTTGGTGTTGGTCGCCCTCCCCGAACAGCAAGCCGCTTTCCGCGCGATCTCCAATAACCCGCAGTTGCTGAGCGCCGGCGTCAATCATGGCCCGGCGGGGCTATCAGACAGGCAACTGCTGGAAAAAGCCTGGGCGTGCGTTAAGCCGGTGTACCTCGCTCGGCTCCAGAAATTCGCCGAGGATTTCAACGTTGCGCTGTCCCGCGGCCAAGCGACGGACGACCTCGACGCGGCGGGCCGCGCCGCCCATGCGGGCCGGGTCGGAATCCTCTTGATCGAGGCCGACCTCGCGGTTCCCGGCCGACTTGACCCGGACAGCGGGGCGGCGCGGCCCGCCGATGACCCCGGAGCCGGGGATCTGCTCAGCGACCTGGCGGGGCTGGTTTTTCGCAGGAAAGGGGACCTCGTGATCGTCCCAAAGGAGCGCATGCCGACAGCGACGGGGTTGGCGGCGATTTACCGGTTCTGATGGAAGGCTGTGCCGGGGGCTTGTTATCGAAAATGTGCGATTCGCGCGGACGGGCTGCGAAGCGCCCAGTGGAGAAACACCAAGAAAGAAAACTGACCAATGCCGGCAAGAAGGAACAGGAGCAGATCAATCAGCTCTTGCAGAAGCAGGCCAGGGAAGGCCGCGAAACTGAGAAGGAAGTCGAAGCCCGTACCGTCCCGAAGCAACACAAGCTCAAAGGACAAATAGGGAAGTAAGCGCCCTTGACAGCATCTTGGTTGTGAGGAGTTCCCATGACCGACGACCCCAAGACTGCCGTGTTGCAGGTGGCGGGCCTGGCCGAAATCGAGGATCTCCACGCCTACTGGCGGTCGGCCAACTACCTCGGTGCGGCCCAGATCTACCTGCAAGACAACTTCCTCCTGGAAGAGCCGCTGCGGCCCGAGCACATCAAGCCGCGCCTGCTGGGGCACTGGGGGACCGTCCCGGGGATCAACTTCATTTACGCCCATCTCAACCGCCTGATTCGGCAGCAGGATGCCGAAGTCCTTCTCGTCACTGGCCCAGGTCACGGCGCCCCCGCCAACCTGGCCAACCTCTACCTGGAAGGCAGCCTAGGCGAATTCTATCCCGACTTGACGTTGGACCGCGTGGGCCTCGCGCGGCTGGTCCGGTCGTTCTCCTGGCCGGGAGGCTTCCCCAGCCACCTCACGCCCGGCACGCCGGGGACCATCCACGAGGGGGGTGAACTGGGCTACGCATTGGCGACCGCGTTCGGGGCAGCCTTCGACAACCCCGATCTAATCGTCGCCTGCATCGTCGGCGACGGTGAGGCCGAGACCGGGCCGACCGCTACCGCCTGGCACTGTGCGAAGTTCCTCGACCCGGCCGGCGACGGGACGGTGCTACCAATTCTGCACCTCAATGGCTACAAGATCTCCAGCCGCACCGTCCTCGGGGCCATCAGCGCGGACGAACTCGGGCACCTGTTCACCGGGTACGGCTACGAAGTATTGCCGGTCGAAACCGCCACCGACACGGCTGAGGGCTACGCGGCGGCCCACCGGGACATGATCCGGGCGCTGGACAAAGCCTACTGCGGCATCCGCCGCATTCAGGAGGAGGCCCGCCGGGGCCGGCCAGCCGCCAAGCCGCGCTGGCCGATGATTATCCAGCGCTCGCCCAAAGGGTGCACCGGGATCGAGGAGTTGGACGGCGAACCGGTCGAGGGGTCGTACCGCTCCCATCAAGTCCCCACCGCGGACGTCCGCACCAACACCGATCACCTCCGCGCGCTGGAGCGCTGGCTCCGCTCCTACCGCCCCGAGGAACTGTTCGACGCCGACGGACGCCCCGCCCCCGCGGTGTTGGCGACCTGCCCGACCGGCGACAAGCGGATGGGCATGAACCCGCACGCCTACGGCGGCCGGCTGCGCAAGGTGCTGAAGCGGCCTGACTTCCGCGGCTTCGCCGTCGAGGTCCGACAGCGCGGGAAGGCGATGCATTCCGACACGAAGGAGCTGCAGAAATACCTGCGCGAGGTTATCCGCCTTAACGAGGCCGACGCCAACTTCCGCATCATCTGCCCCGACGAGATGGAGTCCAACCGCCTGGGCGCCATCTTCGAGGCCACGACCCGGCAGTTCGCCTGGCCGACTGTCCCGGGCGACGAGCACATCGGCCGGCGCGGCCGAGTGCTGGAGGTGCTCAGCGAGCATACCTGCCAGGCGTGGCTGCAGGGCTACTTGCTGACCGGCAGGCATGGGCTGTTTCCGTGCTATGAGGCGTTCATCGCCATTGTGGACAGCATGATGGGCCAATACGCCAAGTTCCTCAAGCAGTCCGCCGAGGTGCCGTGGCGGCCGCCCGTCACGTCGTTCACCTACCTGCTCAGCTCCGAGGGCTGGCGGCAGGACCACAACGGCTACTCGCACCAGATGCCCGGCTTCATCAATACGCTGCTGAACAAGAAGGCCAGCCACGTCCGCATCTACCTGCCGCCCGACGCTAACTGCCTCTTGTCCACCATCGACCACTGCCTGACCAGCACCGACAAGATCAACCTGGTGATCGCCAGCAAGCAGCCCATGCCCCAGTGGCTGACAGCCGACGAGGCGGCCGTGCACTGTCGGGCGGGGGCGTCGGCGTGGGCCTGGGCGGGCACCGGCGGCAATGACCCTGACGTGGTGCTAGCCTGCTCGGGCGTCTATCCGACCATGGAAGTTTTGGGGCGGCGTGGCTGCTTCGTTGCGAGCTGCCTGAGTTGCGCACGCGCGTGGTCAATATCACCGACCTGCTGATCCTGGAACCGGATTCCTACCACCCGCACGGGCTAACGCCTGCGGCCTTCGACGACCTGTTCACGCCGGATCAGCCGGTAGTCTACAACTTTCACGGCTACCCCTCGGCCGTACAGCAGCTCCTGTTCGAGCGGCCCCGCCACGAGCGGTTCGTGATCAACGGCTACCGTGAGGAGGGGACGACGACTACCCGTTCACACTACTGGCACAGAACGGCGTGGACCGTTTCACCGTTCTGGTGCAGGCCGTGCGTGCCGCTGCCCGACGCAACCTGGCCGTGGCCGCCAGGGCCGGCGAGGTCGTCACCCGCTACGAGCGGAAACGGGACGAATATCTGGCCTACGCCGTTGCCCACGGCGATGATTCCGAGGAAATCAGCGGCTGGTGCTGGAGCACCGGAAAGGAGGAATCGTGAACGTTCTGGCACTGAACGCGGGAAGGAACACGCTACGATACAAGCTGTTCGCCATGCCGCGCGAAGAGGTGCTAAAGGATGCTTCCTTCGACAACGTGAAGGGACCGGCGACGGCGGAGGCGGCCGCCCGGGCCGTCGCCAACTGCCTGCCGTTGGGGGTCCAGGCGGTCGGTTATCGCGTCGTGCATGGCGGGCCGCGGCTCACCGGGCCGGTACGCATCACGTCCGAGGTGCTGGAAGAGGTGCGGTCCCTGGCGGGCCTGGCCCCGCTCCACGTCCCGACCGACCTGGAGGTCATCGCCGCCTCATCCAGCACCGCGCCGGGCGTGCCGGGGGTCGCCGTGTTCGACACGGCCTTCCACCGCACCCTCCCGGAATTCGCCTGGCGCTACGCCCTGCCGGAGGAAGTGGAGGACGGGGGGATGGGGGGTTTGCGCCGCTATGGTTTCCACGGCATTGCCCACCAATTCGTCGTCGGCGAGCTGCTGCGGTTGCTGGGGAGGGACGCCGGAGGGACAAGGCTGATCTCGTGTCACCTCGGGGGCGGAGCGAGCGCCTGCGCGGTGCGGGACGGGCGAAGCATCGACATCAGCATGGGGCTGACGCCGCTGGAGGGGCTCGTGATGAGCACCCGTTCGGGCGACGTCGATCCCGGCCTGGTCCTCTGCTTGCTCCGCCACAAGGGCCTCACGCCCAAGGAGGTCGAGGATTTGCTGTACCGCCGTAGCGGGTTGTTGGGGCTTTCCGGTCGGAGCGGTGACATCCGTGAGCTGGAACCGGCGGCGGCCGGCGGGGACCCACGGGCGGAGCTGGCCCTGGAGGTGCAGGCGTACCGCGTCCGCAAGTACATCGGGGCCTATGCGGCCGCCCTGGAAGGACTCGACGCCGTCGCGCTGTCCGGTGCCCTGGCCGAGCATTCGGCCGGCATCCGGCGTCGCGTCCTGCGCGGCCTGGAGTTCCTGGGCATTCAATTAGATGAGGAACGCAACCGGGCCGCCGGTCCTGACGCGCCGACAGGTCTCAGCGCGGACGGGTCCGCCGTGCCTGTTTGGCTCGTCCCTGCCGACGAGGAGCGCCAGATCGCCCGCGAGACCTATCAGACCCTCGCCCGGACGGCGTAGGGGGATCGGCAGAAGAAGGCTGACTGATGCAGAGGAGGAAGAAATGGTAGCCCGAAGACACCGACACTTGGCTCACACGGAGCCGCCCGTAAAGCCCCAACTGCTGGCCGCCGTCCGATCGCTGTCCCGGCCGTTGCGGTCGCCCGCCGACCTCGACCCGCTGCTGGACCGCCTTGCGGGCTCCCGTTACGTCCTCTTGGGCGAGGCCTCGCACGGCACCGATGAGTATTACACCTGGCATGCCGTGCTGAGCAAGCGGCTGATCGAGGAGCAAGGCTTCTCCTTCATCGCGGTGGAGGGCGACTGGCCCGACTGCTATCGGGTCAACCGCTACCTGAAGCGCTACCCCAACTCCGGCGACAGCGCCCGCGATGTGCTGCACAACTTCGAGCGCTGGCCGACCTGGATGTGGGCCAACCACGAGGTCGTTGACCTGGCCGAGTGGCTCCGCCAGCACAACGACCGCCGCCCGGACGGGCAGAAAACGGGCTTCTACGGCCTGGACGTCTACAACCTGTGGGACTCCCTCTACCAGGTGCTGGGCTACCTTGGCAAGCACTCGCCCTCAGCCCTGCCGGTCGCCCGGCGTGCCTTCCGGTGCTTCGAGCCCTACGGGGAAGGACGTGCAGGAATACGCCCGGGCCACCCGCTGGGTGGACGAGTCGTGCGAGGACGAGGTCGTCGCCCTGCTGGCCGAACTGCGCCGCTCCGCGCGGGCGCAACCGCAGGACGGTCGCGAGGCACACCTCAACGCCGAGCAGAACGCCCTGGTGGTCAAGAACGCGGAGCACTACTACCGCACGATGGTCCACGGCGGCCCCGAGTCATGGAACATTCGGGACCGGCACATGGCCGAGACGATTGAGCGGCTGATGAAACACCACGGGCCGGGCGCGAAGGCCATCGTCTGGGAGCACAACACGCACGTCGGCGACGCACGCTTCACCGATATGGCCGACGACGGCATGGTCAACGTCGGCCAGCTGGTGCGCGAAGGGCACGCCGAGGAAGGGGTGATCCTCGTCGGCTTCGGCTCGTACCGCGGCAGTGTGATCGCCGGGGCGGAATGGGAAGCGCCCATGGAGCAGATAGCGATGCCGCCGGGCCGACCCGGCAGCTGGGAGGAGGTACTCCACCAGGCAGGCCCGGAGGATCGGTTGCTGTTGCTCGATGAGGCCCGCGCGAACGAGGGGTTCCTGGAGGAGCGCGGGCACCGGGCCATCGGCGTCGTTTACCACCCCGACTACGAGCGGTACGGCAACTACGTGCCGACCGTGCTGCCCCTCCGCTACGACGCCTTCCTCTTCCTGAACGTGACGCGGGCACTTCGGCCTCTCCACGAGGTGAAGGCCCGCGAGGAGGGTGAAGTGCCGGAAACGTATCCTTCGGGAGTGTAGCGGACATCCGAGAAGACTGAACAATGGCTACTCAGTTGCGAAAGCGCGGCAATAAAACCAGCCTTCCCGCCAGACGAGGCATGGTGCGGGTCTACACCCTGGAAGTATTCTTGCTTGGTGGCCCGATCACTGAAAAGTTCGCCAAGAAGATCCGAGTCGTGTCCCGCACGATCCTGATCCGCGGCGACCAGACACTCGAAGACTTGCATTACGCAATCTTCGACGCCTTCGGCCGCTGGGAGCAGCACGCCAATGAGTTCCAGTTCGGCAACGGGCCGATGGACCCCGAAGCACCTCGGTACGTCCTGCCGGGGGCTTTCACGACCCAGCGCGAGGAAGAGAACCCGCCGTCCGGCCAGGTGACTGACACCACTCTCGACTCCTTGTGCCTGAAGGTAGGTGACCGCTTCGGTTACTGGTTCGACTTCGGCGACGACAGGTGGCACCAGATCAACGTCGAAGCTGTCGAGGAGAAGGTACCACGGGGCAAGTACCCGCAGGTGGCGAAGCGCCTGGGGCGCAACTCCCCGCAGTACGTGGACTGGGACAAAGAAGAAGCGTAGATGGCGGTAGCCGCGTGGCCCAATGCCTGCAATCGTGGTCGTCATCGAGGGGCCGGACTGCTCATCCTGGACGAGGAGATACCGCATGTTCGCTACACACTGGCAGATGATCCGCTCGACGCAGAAGCACGCCAACCACTTCTTTGCCGACGTGCATTCGTTCATCGCGGCGATAGCGAATCGGTTCCCGATCCACTTGGCGGTGATCGTCGGCCACCCGGCAATGATCGGCACCGGGCCGCTGGACGGGCATGCGGTCGAATCGGGGCTGGTCATCGCGAGTACTGACCCGGTAGCGGCAGATGTGGTTGGGGCGCAACTGCTAGGGTTTCGGCCCGCAAGCGGTGCGCCACCTCTGGGAGGCCAGTCGGCTCGGGCTTGGCGAGATCGACACCGACAAGATGAAGTTCCCCGGCCTGAGCCTGCGCCACGCCATCGAGAGGTTGACCGAGGCCGCTTACGGCCAGCGGCTCACTTTCGAGCATGCATAGAGCGCTTCCCAGATCCGGGAGGGCCCATGAGTTCTGAACGGAAAAGTGATCAACAGTTCGATCTCATCGTCGTCGTCAGCGGCTCAGCGGGTAGCAGCGCGGCCACGCAGGTTCGCGCGCGGGGCACTCCGTCGTGATCGTTGAAAAAGACAAAGTAGACGGCGACTGTCCAAATTACGCCTGCGTGCCCAGCAAGGCCCTGTTGCGCTCCGCGAAGGTTTACTCTCTCCTGAAGCGCGCCGCCGAATTTGGCCTCCGGGCCCGGATTGTTGATTTCGATTGGCTTCGGGTGATGACGCGCAAAGAGAGGGCTGTTGGCCAAACAGGCGTGGCAACAGCCGAGCAGCGCTACCAGCGTGAAGGGATCGCTCTGTTCCGCGGGGTCGCCTCGTTTGAGGATCAAGACTGCCTCCGCGTCGCCGGACGGGTGCTGCGCGGCGCCAGGTTCCTGCTCGCAACGGGGAGCAGGCCGGAAGTGCCGAGGATCAATGGCATCGCCGAAGCCAAGCCGATCACCAGCGTGGAGGCCGTGAGCCTCCGGCAGCTGCCGACTAGCATTCTCATCCTCGGAGGCGGACCGATCGGCTGTGAGTTCGCCCACCTGTTCTCGACTTTCGGGGTCCAGGTGACGCTGCTGCAAAGGGCGAAGATCCTTCTCGCGCGCGAGGAGCCGGAGTTGAGCCAGATCATTCAGGAAGCTTTGGAGGAGAACGGTGCCAGGATCTTCGTGAGGTGCAGGTCCAACGGCTGGCAAAAGAAGGGCTGCGGAAGAGTGTGTTCGCCAACATCCAGGGCCAGGAGCGCCGATTCATGGTCGAGGAGATCCTGGTCGCAACGGGCCGCAAGCCGCAGACCGCCGAACTCAACCTGGCGGCGGCGGGCGTCGAAGCCGAGCCGCGTGAGGATCAACGAGTATCTCCAGACGAGCCGGCTGCACATTTACGCGGCGGGCGACGTGTCCGGGCCGTTTTTCCGCCGAGCCGCGGAAGGCCGACTACCGGGTCGTCCCCCGGGTCACCTTCACCGACCCCGAAATTGCCGGCATCGATCTGACGGAAGAGCAGGCCCGCCAGCAGGGGCATGCCGTCCTCAGCGGTCGGTTCGCCATCAGCTCGGTCAGCAAAGCACTGGTGTAGTCCGACGACCGAGGCCTGGTCAAGATCGTCGCCGACGTCCGAAGTGGCGAGATCCTCGGCGGGCACGTCGCGGCCCCTGCGGCGGGCGAGATGATCCATATACTCGTGACGGCGATGGCGGCGCGTGCCACGATGGGCGGCCTGGCGGAGGCCACCTATGCCTTCCCCAACTTCGCGCAGGGGATCCGGGGCGCTGCGCGCAAATGGCTGAACGTGCGTCGGGGGGTTGCAACCGGCGGGATAGGTGAACGATAGGGAGGAGTGAGGAGAAGTGATCGCTGCCAAGACCGAATCAACGTTTCGGCACTACGAACACTTGCAAGCGACTGGAGAAGGGAGGTATCACGATGCTCTTCCGAGATCGAACTGAGGCCGGGTGCCAGTTGGCCGCCAAGCTCGCGGCTTACGCTTGCCGTTCCGATGTGCTGGTCCTGGCGCTGCCGCGCGGCGGCGTACCAGTGGCCTTCGAGGTGGCGCGAGCGCTCCACGCGCCACTGGATGTCTTCCTGGTCCGCAAGCTGGGCGTCCCCGGCCATGAGGAGTTGGCGATGGGTGCCATCGCCAGCGGCGGCGTGCGCGTCCTCAACGAGGACGTGGTGCGCATGCTGCGCATCCCCGACCGCATGATCGACGCGGTCGCCGCGGAGGAACATCGGGAGTTGGAACGGCGTGAGCGGGATTACCGCGGGGACCGCCCGGCTCCCCAGGTGCGCGGCAAGACGGTCATCGTCATTGACGACGGTCTGGCCACCGGCTCTACCATGCGGGCCGCGGTCGCCGCCCTGCGCCAGCAGCGCCCTGCCCGCATCGTCGTGGCCGTGCCCGTTGGTGCCCCGGAGACCTGCGCGCAGTTTCAGGATGAGGCCGACGAGGCCATCTGTGCCCGGACGCCCGAGCCGTTCTGCGCCGTTGGCCTCTGGTACGGCGATTTGTCGCAAACGACCGACGAGGAAGTTCGCGATCTGCTCGCACGGGCGGCCGAGGAATATGCCCCGGCCTATGACGCTCATACCTAGCAGAAAGCTGGTGAAAGATGACCGCTATTGCCGAACCGATCACCTGGGAAACGTCCTTGTTACAAGCTCAGGAGCGAGCCCGACGCGAGGGCAAGCCGGTTCTGGTGGACTTCAGCGCTGCCCCGGAGTGAGGGGGCTGCGTGGCGATGAATACCGTGACGTATCCCGAAACCCGTGTGGCCGCGTTCATCGCAGACCACTTCATCTCCGCCCGTCTGCGCGTCAAGGAGAGCCCGGAGTTGGTGCAGGAGTACCTCGTCGGCTGGACGCCCAACGTGGTCATCGCCGACGACCAAGGAAGGGTCCACTATCGCGTGGAGGGCTACCTCCCGCCCGACGAGTTTCTGGCCCATTTGTCCCTGGGTATCGGCAAATACTGGCTGAACCGCAAGCAGTTCCCCCAGTCCGGGAAGCGGTTCGAGGAGGTAGCCCGAGGCCACTCGGGGACCGACACCGGCGCCAAGGCCCTCTACTGGCCGGGCGTCGCCCCGCCCAAGTGAAAAGCGGCACCTGGCGAGTTGTGCGGTGCGGCCAAGTCGCCGCACGCGCCGACCGCTGACCGGGAGGCACCGTGGCCATTCAGATACCATTGCTGTTGGGGCTGTGGGCAGTTTCGGTCGGCTACTCCTCTTGGGGTGCCCTCCGGGATACGCGGTTGGTTTGGCGGGTCAGCCCGGTGGAAGCATATCGACATACCGAGGAGGTCGGTACTGTGGGCTGAGGTGGGAGTTCGTGAGGAAGGACGTGGAATCCGGCTGGATCGCACGCATGCCGGACGCTATCGATGCCATTGACGAGTCCAGCCGCCACCACGACCAGTGCTATTTCAACTACGGCTGGTTCACGCGGGAGTGTAACGTGACTCTTGTCACCGATTTGGTCGCGATCGTCCGCTCGCCGGTGAGTACACCTCAGCAGCGGGTGGGACGCAGTAGTTATGGCTGCGATCTTTGCAACGGAAGCGGACAACTTCGATCCTTGGCTGCGTCCGGCCGTGCAACTCGGGACGGTAACCATCGTTTCCATGCACACGGCATTTGACGAACTGTTTCGAAGGGGCGCACACGATGTTGTGGATTATGGAGCAGGATCTGTACCGCAGTTATGGGATACCTCGTTGATCCCTGAAGAGGCCTTAGATTGATGGGCCGTGCGGCTCCAGCACAGGGATCTGGCATCACCAATAGGGTCAGTGGGGAAACTTGAGTCACCCAACTGTCCCTGCTGACGTCTTGGAGTGGTTATGTCTCCGATCGATACTCTCTACGACCGGATCTCGAAGGCATACCTCGACAGCCGGCCGTTGCCCCCGCCGGACTTGATTGGTTACCTCGTAAGCCTGGCACCGGCACGGGACCGCGCCTTGGATTGTGGCACCGGAAGCGGGCAAGTCGCCGTAGCGCTCGCCGACCGCTTCAAACAAGTGATCGCCACCGACATCGCCGCCGGGCAACTCGCGCATGCCACGGCACGCAACAACGTCGAGTACCGCCTGGCTCCTACGGAGCGCAGCTCGATACCGTCCGAGTCCGTGGACCTGGTCGTTGCCGGACGAGCGGCGCACTTGTTCGCGCACGACGACTTCTTTTCCGAGGTGAACCGGGTGTCTCGGGCGGGGCGGTCGCCTTCTGGTGTTACCGCACGCCAAAGGTAGCCCCCCTGCACCGACGACCTAGTCGAAGATCTCAATGCGTCTCCTCAATTGGCCGGACACTGGCCACCCGAGAAGGGCTTCATCGATCTGGGATATAGTGATCTGCCATTTCCTTCCCGCGAAATCCGGCCTCCGGAATTCATGATGGTCAGCAAAGGATGGACGTGCGAGCGATTCGAGAACTACATCCGGACGTGGCGGTCCATGCTGTGGAGAGTACGCCGGACGGAGCTGCATTTGTCACGGAGGCGATGGCAGGGTTTGCTAACGTTTGGGGTGAACCGCACCAAATTCGCGATGTAAACTGGCGCCTCAGTCTTCGTGTCGGATTTGCCTCAGGCAAACGTGGCACCTGAACACTGGGAGCAAAAAGGCGCCCGGCATTCCACTGCAACACGAGTTGTGCCGCCTCAATTCCAGAAGGGCTGACTGGTCGATGCGGTCGTTCGCGTCTAGACCCTGATTCTTTGGCCGCTTTATCGTACGAGTCAGGCACGGGGCCTTGAGTGGGACAGCTAGCCAAAGCTATCCCACTCAAGGCGTAGCCGGGGAGCTTGGGCTAAATTAGGGTGAAGTTAGTTGTCCAACGAATAGTCAATCGTGAAATCGCGACCCACCGCACTGCAGCTGGAACGCTTGTTCAGATACACTTCTTACACTTGAACCAGCGAAAACCACGACAATGGGCAGAATATTGAGATTGACCGAGTGGCCTCCGTACCCCATGATTTACCGAGTGGAACGCATCTTTTGGGTGGAGAAACTGGGAGCCGACAAGCGCCTGTTAACCGGTTTGTTGTAGGTTCGAGTCCTACTCGGGGAGTTTTCTGAATGGTTATGCGAACCAAGCCGTTCTCGGTTAAAACTTTCGGAGCTTATTCCTCTTTCGGGGAAGGCTCCGTTTTGCGTTTCAGGGCCCTCGAAATTTGACCTATCGGCACCCTGTCTCGATTGTCTCACTGGTTAGCCACAAGATCATTTGCGACTCACGAAACGGCCTTGTGTGAGTCACAAATCCCGTGGCGGTTACTGCAAATGTTGGGGTAAGAAAAGTCAGTCAAGATCGTCCAACGGGATGCTAAAGTGGCAATGCGTTACCGAACCAATGATCGATCAAATGAAATCCCATTGCCGGCTAGAAATGAACATTCGGAGGAGCTCGGCTGGAGACCAAATCAACGCCAATGGCCGTCATCAGTTACAACTTTCCAAAACTACTTAAGGCCTTGGACAGAACTTGGATTTTGGTTCTCAATACGGCCCGGCAAGAGCCAACGTGCCTTGGTTGCCGGCTATCGTTTTATTTCATTGGATGCGGCGTACACCCGAGCCTGACGCCGGCAGCATGGCTGAATTAACCCCAAATCTCGCGACATGGCCGCAGACGCTGAATATCACTTTTTCCGGTTCAACTACCATGAACGCTTCGGTCAAATCGTCCGATCCGAAACATCTTGCGACGCATCATCCATGTAATTCGGCCCCAACATTCTGGTACATTCGAGGCAATGCCATTTAGAAAAAATCCACTGACTCTTTCAGAAGTCCATTTGGCCACTAGACCGATTAATACCCGAATAGCGACTGCTCTACGCATCCTGCGGATTTGGCAGCAGTTGCGGATCGCGAGCTTCCGAAAACTGGCGAGGCAATAGGGCTATCGCCGAACCGGACAAGGACTTTGCAGAATTAGTCATTCGGATAACTACAACCAGTCAATCCACACACGGCAGGCAACTAAAGCTGAAGGCCCTCTGTGTCGATCTTACCCTTATGAACATGAGGAAGCGGTAACCTTACAGGTACGTCTAAAATGGGAGCATCTCGACCAAACTCGATCGATCTCTTTTGTGGTGCTGGCGGCATGACCCTCGGCTTCGAGCAAGCAGGCTTTGATGTCCTTGCCGCGTTCGACCAAGAAAAGTTCAACATCGCCACCCATAATGCGAATTTTCCCAATACGAAGGCCCTCTCTGTAGACCTGTCTGAGCATACAGGTCAATCATTGAGAGATCTGGCGGATTTGAAAGTCGAGATCGATGTCATCTTTGGTGGCCCTCCTTGCCAGGGATTTTCGTATGGTGGCCGCCAAGACTCCGCGGACGAAAGAAACATGCTCGTCTACGACTTCGCCCGCCTCGTTCGAGAACTTCAGCCTAGCTATTTTGTTATGGAAAATGTGAAAGGCCTAATGTCTGTTCGTTCCCGTCCTATATTAGATTCCTTTGTGAGCCGAGTGAAAAAGGCGGGGTACCAAGTCGTTGAACCAATTCGCGTACTTAACGCTGCCGACTACGGCGTGCCCCAACGCCGGTGGCGAACTTTCGTTTTGGGACATCGTAAGAAATTGCCTCCCCTCAGGTATCCGGAGCCTCGGAAATGCAATAGCGAGTCTGACACGCCATTTCGCCCTCTTGTTCTGGATGCCATTTCCGATTTACCAGTTCTCGAAGAACATGAGTATTTATTGAAGGCCGATACTTTCTCAGGTCCACTCAATGAAACGAACAATGCCTACGCTCGGATTATGAGAGGTCTTTGTCACGATTCAGATGATAAGTCGCCACGACGAACGAAGGCAAAAGGGCTAACAGGTTGTCTTCGCACTCAGCATTCGAAGGAGACAGTTCGCCGCTTTTCAAAAGTAACCCCAGGCCGTGCGGAACCAATCAGCCGATACATCCGACTCGCATGGGACAACGTGGCTCCGACTCTCCGCGCTGGCACCGGTGCCGAGCGTGGTAGTCATACTGCACCTCGGCCTATCCATCCAAAAGTTCATCGTTGCATATCTGCTCGGGAAGCCGCACGCCTCCATTCGATACCGGACTGGTTTCTTTTTCACGGAACCCGGTGGCACGATTTTCGACAAATTGGCAATTCGGTTCCGCCTTTCCTAGCAAGAGCTGTAGCATCGCAGATCATCAAAGTACTCAAATAAAAAAGGACTGCCGAACATGCCAACGAGTACGGCAATTAAAGCCGGTCCAACAAAAGCGTTCTTTGTGAAAATGCTAACCAGGGATATTGAATTGGCTGATGCCATTCTCGATCTCCTAGATAACTGCGTCGACGGGGTCGTACGAGAACTCAAGCGACAAGGCAGGCCGGTCGCAAACGGTAAACCGTATGATGGCTTCTGGGCAAAGATCAAAGCAACTCAAGATGGCTTCGAAATCTCCGACAACTGCGGAGGAATTCCAAAGGACATCGCTAAAAACAGTGCTTTTATGCTTGGCCGACCGGACACAGAACGCGATTCGGACCTCGAAACTGTCGGCATGTATGGCATTGGAATGAAGCGAGCGATTTTCAAACTAGGTAGACACTGTATTGTCACGTCTCAGACGTCTGTCGACGCCGCGTATAAAGTTGAGATTCCACCGACGTGGCTTGAAGATAGTCCAACAGCAGATGACAATCCGGCAACAAATCCCTGGCAATTGGCGCTAACTATAAACGACGAGGCGCTGAGGGACAATGGAACACGGATCATAGTGAAAGAGCTATATGACGGTATCAAAAACCAATTTAACAAGGATCAATCGAGCTTTCTCGCCGATCTCGAAAAAGACATCGCCCGCCATTATGCGTTAATTTTAGAAAAAGGTTTTATCGTCCAATTAAACGATATACAAATTGCCCCCGTTCCATTGACGATTTTGTCGCCCGAACAGCTTGGAATCTCTAGCTCTCCATCCATTGAACCTTACATATTTATCGCGGACTTCGACGGCGTTCATGTCGATCTTGCTGTTGGATTTTATCGCCCGTTGGCAACAGAACAACAACTCGATGACGAAATGCTCGTCAGAAATTCTCGGGAAAATGCTGGATGGACCGTGATCTGCAATGATCGGGTGGTACTTTACAACGATAAATCATCCAAGACCGGTTGGGGCACGGGAGGCGTTCCTGGATATCACAACCAATTCATTTCCATTGCTGGAGTCGTGTCCTTTCGCAGTCAAAACTCGATGAAACTGCCGCTCAACACAACGAAGCGCGGTATTGACACATCGTCGGAGCTATACCATATAGTATTGGACTACATGAGAGACGGATTGAAAAAATTTACAGCATTTACAAATGCTTGGAAACGCCGAGAAGATGAAACGAAGGAAGGCTTTAGCAGCCTGAAGACCGTCAAGCCGACTGAAGTGTCTAGACCTTAAACAAGCGTAGCGCAATTGGTTTTTCGCGGTTGTGAGCCTGGTTTCGGGAGGCCAATAGTTTCCCAGGCCCTGCCATTTTGAGGGTGTTTTTTGCGCATGTTTTG
>Ga0208492_1001258_pt1 | contig 16515 bp, 18 predicted proteins | sample Subbioar_CSW14AB_FD_184820 | JGI IMG/M metagenome (GOLD analysis project Ga0208492, IMG submission 184820) | Serpentinite rock and fluid subsurface biosphere microbial communities from McLaughlin Reserve, California, USA - CR12Mar_CSW14AB (SPAdes) | ecosystem: Environmental > Terrestrial > Deep... | reverse complement strand
CCGCCCCCCCCCCCCGACTCAATTCTCCGGCAGCGGCTGTTCCTTCGCGGCCGCCGCGCACCACTCCTGCATCGCCGGCATCGCGTAAATCGCATTCACATAAGCCTCGCTCACCGGATCGAGCGCCACGCCATAGCTGCGGAAGCGCGTCGCCACCGGGGCATACATTGCATCTGCCAGCGTGAAGCCGCCGAACAGGAAGTCGCCTTTCTTGCCGAAGCGGCCGCGACAGTCCTGCCAGATCTGCTGCACGCGCGCGATGTCCAGCTTCGCCTCCTCGCTCGGGGTAACGCCGTTCTGTGCCAGCGGACTCAGCTTGGCGATATCCATCGGCAGTTCACGGCGCAGCGCGACGAAACCGGCGTGCATCTCGCTCATCACGCTGCGGGCCACGGCGCGGGCGCGGGCATCCTCGGGCAGCAGGCCGGCCTGCGGCCAGGTCTCGGCGATGTATTCGCAGATCGCCAGGCTCTCCCAGATCGTCAGGTCGCCGGCTTTGAGTACCGGAAGTTTGCCGGCCACGGAATGCAGCAGAATCTCGGCCTTGGTTTCGGGCCGGCGCAGCACGATCATCACCTCGTTGAAAGGCTGTCCGGTCGCCTTCAAAGCCAGCCAGGGCCGCAGGCTCCAGCTTGAGTAATTCTTGTTGCCGATGACGAGGCTGAGATCGCTCACGAGGTATGCTCCCGGATATTGGGCCAGATCGGAAATGAGGCCCGCACCTTATAGACGACAGGCCGCCTGCCGCCCATATTGATATTGAACCCCAGTTGATACCGACCACCGCAATGCCGAGGATTGTCCGTGCCTGCCACCCTGATTGCCAAATCCGCCGCTGCCATTCCGGTCGAGACCGTCACCGCCAAGGCCTGGACGGCGCGCGCCAGTAAGGAAAAGGGCCTCATTGCCGGGCTCGCGGAAGCACAGGGCTTCAAGGGCAAGCCGGGCCAGGTGCTGGTGCTGCCGGATGCGAAAAGCGGCAAACCGGCGCGCGTGCTGGCCGGCCTCCCTGATACGCCGGACCTGTGGAGCTATGCCGCCATCGCCGGCGCATTGCCGTCAGGCGACTATAAACTGACCGACAGCAAGGCGGGCGATGCCGCGGCGCTCGGCTGGGCACTGAACGCCTATCGCTTCGACCGCTACAAGAAGATCGACAAGAAACTGGTCCGCCTGGTCTGGCCGGTCAGGGCCAACCAGCAGCGCGTGGCGGCTTTGCATGACGGCATCGTGCTGGCGCGCGACCTGATCAATACGCCAGCGGGCGATATGGGCCCGGCCGAACTGGCCGAGGCCGCGCGCGGCGTGGCGCTGCTCGGCAATGCCGAGTTCAGCACCATCATCGGCGATGAGCTGCTGGAGCAGAATTACCCGATGATCCATGCGGTCGGCCGCGCCAGCGCGCGCCTGCCGCGCCTGATCGACCTGCGCTGGGGCAACCCCAAGCATCCGAAGCTGACTCTGGTCGGCAAGGGCGTGTGTTTCGACACCGGCGGCCTCGACCTGAAACCTTCTGCCGGCATGCTGCTGATGAAAAAGGATATGGGCGGCGCTGCCGTGATGCTGGGCTTAGCTGCCGCCATCATGGCGATGAAGCTGCCGGTGCGCCTGCGCCTGCTGATCGCCGCGGTCGAGAACAGCGTCTCGGGCAACGCTTTCCGCCCCGGCGACGTACTGACCAGCCGCAAGGGACTGACGGTCGAGATCGGCAATACCGATGCCGAAGGCCGCCTGGTGCTGGGCGATGCACTGGCCGAGGCCGATACCGAGAAGCCCGACTGGCTGATCGATGCCGCCACGCTCACCGGTGCGGCGCGTGTCGCCGTCGGTCCCGATCTGCCGGCGCTCTATGCCACCGACGATGCGATGGCGCAGGCCATGCTGGATGCCGGCCTGAATGTGAGCGATCCGCTGTGGCGCATGCCGCTGCATGCCGGCTATCGCGAGTATATCGATGGCAAGGTGGCCGATATCAGCAATTCGGGCGACACGCCCTTTGCCGGTTCGATCACGGCGGCTTTGTTCCTGAAGGAATTCGTGTCGAAGACAAAGTCTTACGCGCATCTCGACATGTTCGCCTGGAATCCGCGGGCCCGCGCCGGCCGCCCGCTCGGCGCCGAAGCCACGGGCCTGCGCGCGCTCTATGCGGCGATCGAAAAGCGGTACGGGAAGCGGTGACGCTTCACCTGCCCTCTCCCACTTGTGGGAGAGGGAGGGTCCCACCGCGCAGCGGCGGGAGGGTGAGGGTCAACTCTGCTTTCCGAGCGCCTCAACAATCTGTCGCATCACACCTTCAGTGTTGGCCAGCACATCGTTGTTCCAGACGCGCAATACGCGCCAGCCCTGCTGTTCAAGACAGCGTGTACGAACCTCGTCGGATGCGCTGCCTGCATGCTGACCACCATCGACTTCGATGGCTAAACGGCGTTCAGGAGCGGCAAAGTCCAGCGCATAAATCCCGACGGGATGCTGCCGACGAAACTTGCAACCTGCCAGTTGCCGGTTACGCAACACGGACCAGAGACGACGCTCTGCGTCAGTCATCGTCCGGCGTAAGCCGCGTGCTCGTTTGTTGGCAGCAGACACGCTCCCTCACCCTCCCGGCCTCTGGCCGGGCCCCTCCCTCTCCCGCAAGCGGGAGAGGGGGAAAGAACCACACTATTGCGCCGCGACCGGATTCGGCGCTGGCGACAGATACTGGTAGTCGTCGATCACCGGCTTGCCGTCGACGAAGCGGAGAGTGTAGGCGAAATGGGACCGGTAAGGCCGCCAGTTCAGCATGTTGCCGCCTGAATAGGCGGATTGCTGAATCATGCCCTCCAGGTAAGCCGTGAATCGGCCTTTCGCGGCATCGTTCACTTCGACCAAGGCCGATTTGTCGAGGCGCACATCGAAGCCGCCGTTAAACGTCGGGATCAGCATGCGATAGGTATTGTATTCCTTCTTCACATGCTCCTTGAGCGCAGCTTCCACCGCAGGCCAGTTCTGGCGCAGCGTGCTTTCGAAATGGCCGGTATCGACAAAGGCCGCAGGTGGCGCGCCCGGCGGTGCCGCTTTCAGGCTGGCGACGGCCGTGTCCTTCTTCGGTTCGGGATCCTTCTTCGCATCGGGCGTCTTGCTTTGTGTCACCGCGACCTGGGGTGAGCGTGGCTTCTGCGTATCGCCCAGCGTAGCCACGCGCACGCGCGCCAGCCGGTTGAAAATCCCATTGGGATAGCTGTCCAGATAAGCCTGGAAGTCGCGCGCATCCTGGCTGTCCTTCACCGCGTTCCACAGCGCCATATCGCCGGTGCTGTCCACGGCAGGCGCGGCGAGCGACGCGACCTGCTGCGGCGGCGCCGCCCGGAAGGAGAATGTGCCAACCACCGAGGAGCTTTCCCAGGGCGTCTGCTTGCCCTGGGTGCGTGCGATCACGCCGCTGCGCGCCTGCTTGAAAGCCTCTTCCATCGAGATACCGGGCTGCCGGATCGCTTTGACCAGTTCGGCGGTATAGATGCCGTTTGCCGCATCGCCATCGCTCGCCACCGAACCCGGCGCGGTGGCATAGGCGATCATCGTGCCGGTCGGTGCGGAAATGGCGGCCAGTCCGCTGTTCAATGTGCGGAAGCTGCGCTGGAATGGATTATTGCGGCAGGCATCGAGGATGACGATGTTGAACTGGTTCTTCGCGGTCGCCATCCGCGCCATCACATAGGACACGTCGACGCCTTCGACCTCGACCTCATCCTCGCTGGCAATCTCGGCCTTCACCGGGATCAGGTAGTTGGCGCCGCGCACCTGCATGCCATGGCCGGCGAAATAGAACAGGCCGACAGTCTCGGAATTCAGCTTGCGGCCGAACTCGACCACGGCACGCTGCATGGCCATCCGGTCGGCATTTTCCAGCACGCGCACTTCGAATCCCAACTCGCGTAGCGTGGTCGCCATGGCACGCGCATCATTGATCGGATTCTTCAGCAGACCATCGGCATAGGCGCTGTTGCCGATCACCAGAGCGAGACGCTGCGTGGCGGCAAAGGATGGCAGTGCCGGCAATGCGATCACCGCCGCCGTCATGGCAGCGATCAGCGCCCGTCTGAACAGAACGAATCCCTGCATGGCCGCACCCCCGTGCCGCAAACCCCATGGGTTCGCCTGCCCAGCATAATACAACTCCATCCCGGGGTATTACAACTTAAAGGACCTGATCCGAAGCAGGAGTATTGTCGCATAACTGCCAATTTCAGGTCACAACCACATCACAGGGGGTCACAGCCTTATCGGGGGCGCAGCGGCGCCGGCGCGGCTAGAGTCTCGTCATCAAGTCGTGAGGCTTAAAAACAAAAAGGTGTCGATCATGGCTTTCCCCGGTTCTGCCTTCTTCCTCGTTCTCGCGGTCATGCAGTTCTTCATCGTTGCCGATGGCATGGTGACCTGGTTCCACATCGACTGGATCCTGGCGGCCAACTTCGCCGCGATGCTGAGCGGCCTACCGCTGTTCATCATGTTCAAGCTGGCGCGCGAGCAGCGCCTGCGCGATGAACGGGTGCAGCGCCTGGCGGCGCAGCGCTAACCCTCCCCGAGCGGCGCGCTGCAGTGATTGCAGCCCGCCTGAGGCCCGGGCCCGGCGCGGCGTTATCGCGCTGGCCGGGCCTTTTTCTTGGCCGAGGCTTTTGCGGCGGTCTTCCTGACAGCGGCTTTCTTGACAGGCGCGCGCGGCGTTTTCGGTTTCGCCGTCTTCTTTTCCGGCTTCGCGGTCCGGCGGAAAGCGCCCAATGCCGCATGCACCCAGTCGCGCAGATCGGACGGATCGAGCAGCACGTCTTCCGGCAATTCGTACCAGCGCTCGATCTTCCGCTCAGCGCTTTTGCGGCTATAGCGGAACGGCCCCATCCCGGCCTCGATGAAGCGCGGCCGGGTCTGGTCATCGACGACAAAATACAGCGTACCGCGCAGGATCACGCCGAACAGCTCGCCATCGATGCGCAGCCCGCTGCCGCTGAACAACCGCTCGCGCGTGACCGGACCGACACGGGCCGCAGCGAGGCAATCCATGACATAGGCGGCGTAATCGTCGGCCATCTTGCCCACCTTGAACCTGGTCTTTTGTTCATTATATGTTCACGCCTGTCTTCTGACAAGCGCAGGATGTTTCACGCGCCATGTTTCACGGAATAAGGGGGTTATAAGGGCAGGATAAGACGGAATAAGACTCGAATAAGGGCGCTGTAAGCACCCGATACAGCGGCTTCAAGGCGATACAAGGCCGCAACTAGGGTGGCGTAAGGCCTTAAAAATGCAGAAAAATCAGCCGCGCGCCGTACGACGCGACAGTTTGTGGCTGTACATCATCTGGTCGGCGGCGGCCAAGGCCGAGCCGGGGTCCTCGCCGGGCTTGAGCGGATAGACGCCATAGGCGGCATCGAGCGGCAGGCTCTTGCCTTCCCAGTGCAGCGGCCGGCGGCGGATCGCCTCGGCCAGGTGTTCGGCCTTTTCGCGGCCGATCTGGGCGTCGGTCTCACTGAGGATCACGCCGTATTCGTCGCCGCCCAGCCGGGCGACCACGTCGAATTCACGCGTGTTGTCGAGCAGGATCTGGCCGACCTGGATCAGCGCGGCATCGCCGGCGCCATGGCCATGCCGGTCGTTGATCTCCTTCAGGCCGTTGAGATCGAAATAGATCAGGCAGGACGGGCGGCCGTAGCGTTCGACATGCGCCATCGAACGGCTGAGTTCCCGCACGAAGGCGCGGCGATTGTATAGCGGCGTCAGCGTGTCGCGGTCGGCCAGGCGTTCGAGTTCGGCCAGGCGGTGCCGCGTGCGGTTGAGTTCGTTGCGCAGCTGGTCGACCTCGCCCATCAGCCGCACGATGGCATCGCGCACGCGCGGCGTCAGCTCCGGTTCGGGAATGCCCATCACGGTGGCGGTGGCGGCCGGATTCACGGTGGTGGCGGTGACGCCGCCGCCCCCCTGCGTCGGGGCCACCGCGGCAGGGCGCGCGCCGCCACCCGACCCGATAGGGGTCGTGGAGCCCAACCCGACCGGTCGGCGGTCCTCGATCTTCACGCAGCCTCGCTTTGCCGCCTGAAGCGGCACTCTGCGCTACTCATGCCGCAGAAGGCGTTAACAAAGCATGGATCGGAGAGGCATTCCACAGCTGCTGAAACCATCCGATTCCGGGCGTTCCCCGGGTGCCACGGTCTGGCTTTACAGCCCCTCCCCGCTCCCTATAATCCGCCGCTTTCCGCTGCAGGAGTAACTCATGGCGCCGCGTAAAGGTCCGGCCAAGTCTGGAGCCGCCAAAGGCAAGCCGCTGGTCGGGATCATCATGGGCAGCCAGTCCGACTGGGCCACGATGGAACATGCCGCCGATATTCTGGCGGCGCTGAAGGTGCCGGCCGAGCATCGCATCGTCTCGGCGCATCGCACGCCGCAGCGGCTGTACGACTATGCCCACGAGGCGCATGAGCGCGGCATCCAGGTGATCATCGCCGGCGCCGGCGGCGCCGCGCATCTGCCGGGCATGGCCGCGGCGATGACGCATCTGCCGGTGCTGGGCGTGCCGGTGGAGAGCCGCACCCTGAAAGGCCTCGACTCGCTGCTCTCGATCCAGCAGATGCCGGGCGGCATTCCGGTCGGTACGCTCGCCGTCGGCAAGGCCGGCGCGATCAATGCGGGTCTGCTGGCAGCTGCGATCCTCGCGCTGCACGATCCGGCTTTGTCCAAGCGCCTGCAGGCCTGGCGCGCCAAGCAGACCAGGGCGATCGCGCAAAAACCGGTTTCCGAGAAGAAGAAGACCCGCAAGTGAACGCCCTCGCGCCGGGCAGCAGGATCGGCATTCTCGGCGGCGGCCAGCTCGGCCGCATGCTGGCGAATGCCGCCAGCCGGCTCGGCTATCACTGCCACATCTTCGCGCCGGAAGCCGATCCGCCCGCCGCCGAAGTCGCCGCCAAATTCACCCGCGCCGCCTATACCGACACTGCGGCGATGGAAACATTCGCGCGCGACTGCGATGTCGTGACCTACGAATTCGAGAATATCCCCTTCGATCCGGTGGCGCAGATCGCCAGGATCGTGCCGGTGCGGCCCGGCACCGAGGCGTTGCGCATCAGCCAGGACCGCCTGTTCGAGAAGCAGTTCTGCAACGACCGCGGCATTGCCACCGCGCCCTGGCGCAAGGTTGGTTCGGTCGCCGATCTTGAAGCCGCGATCGACGCGCTCGGCCTGCCGCTGGTGCTGAAGACCTGCCGCATGGGCTATGACGGCAAGGGCCAGGTGAAGGTCACGAAGCGCGAAGACGCTGCCTCGGCTTTCGCCGCGCTGAAATCCGATCATCTGGTCGCCGAAGGTTTCGTGTCGTTCAACCGCGAACTCTCCGTCGTGCTGGCGCGCGGGCTGGATGGCCGGATCGCCTCATGGGGCCCGGTCGAGAATATCCATCGCAATCACATCCTGTGGCGCACATACGCGCCGGCCCGGATCGACGCCGCACTGGCCGCCCAGGCCGAGCAGATCGCCGCCAGCCTCGCGGCGGGGCTCGATTATGTCGGCACCCTGGCGGTCGAGCTGTTCGATTGCGGCGACCGCATCCTGGTCAACGAGATGGCGCCGCGGGTGCATAACTCCGGCCACTGGACCATGGATGCCGCCGTCACCTCGCAGTTCGAGCAGCATATCCGGGCGATCTGCGGCCTGCCGCTCGGGTCGGCCGACCGGCTTTGCGACGCCGTGATGGAGAACCTGATCGGCGACGAAATCGATGCCTGGCCGGCTTTGCTGACCGAACCGAATGCCAAACTGCATCTTTACGGCAAGGCCGAAGCCCGCCCGGGGCGCAAAATGGGCCATTTGAACCGCCTCTACCCCACCGGGCAGGCCCCACAACCATAAGTCAAAAAGTCGCACCCCCGTTCTCGGCTTGCGGTCGGACGGTACTTGGCTATAATGATGGTTAATATTTGTTAACCATATCTCCGGTACGACTCACACCATGTCGATCGAGAATATCAGTGCTGGCCTTGTTGGCGCCGCGCGGACCGCTCCGCAGCGGCCGGCGAAGAATGCGCTGATCAGCAACACCGACAATGCCGCTGTGCAGCAATATGCGCAGGTCAGCCGCTTTACCGGGTATCTGGCCGAGACGCCGGTCGAGCAGGCCGAGCCCCAGCAGTATCAGCAGTCGTCCTCGCAGCAGGGCAGCGGCTCCGGTTACGGTGCCTCGTCCGGCAGTGACGAGGGCGCCCCGCTGCTGAACTACACGCGCAGCGGCAGCGCCACGCCGGTGCAGAAGCCGGCCGTGGTCGGCCAGTTCCTCAGCGTCGTCGCTTAAGACGCATCCTGAAAATCTGAAACGTTACGCCCGCCGCAGATTGCGGAACGGGTTGGGCAGTCGGTCCGCCAGCTTGGCGAGCTTGCCCTTGGCTTTCTCGATCTGCATCACGTCGGCCAGGCGGCGATCGAGGAAAGCGGATGTGCCGGCGAAACTCTCCGACTTGTCATCCAGCCAGTGCATCAGCGTGGCGGCATAGACGCCGGCCAGCAGCAGACGCTTGGTATAGAAGTTGAAGTCGGTGGCCGTGTCGCCGGCGGCATACCAGATCGCATCCACCGTACGGTATACTTGGCGTAACGCGCGTGGCGCATGCTGCGGCAGGGACTCCAGCGTCAGCGCACGGCGCACGGCTTCACGATGCGGGGCGGCGAGTTCCAGCCGCGTCATCACGGCCAGCTTGACACGCTCGCGCACCTTCATGGCGGCGAGGTCGCGGCCTTCCAGCACGCGCAGCATGGCGGCGTCGGTCTCGCTCACCCAGAAATCCAGCAGATCGGCGGCGCCACCGGGAAAAGCGCGCAGCACCACGCCGGTGTCGATCCCGGCATCGCGCGCGGCCAGATTGAGCGACTTGGCGGTCCAGCCGTCGAATGGCACATGCGGCAGCATGGCCTCCAGCAGGGCGCGCTTTTCGGCCAGAAGATTATCCTGCAGATGCTCTTCGATCATTCTTCGTCCTCCTGCGGACGCAGAGGCGCGCGGTGGCGCATCTCGCTTTCGAACACCAAATCCTTCAGGTCGGTCATGCGCTGCGGATACAGGATGCCGTCCAGATGGTCCAGTTCATGCTGTACCACGCGGGCATGCCAGCCCTCGACTTCTCGTTCCAGCCGACCGCCATCGGGCAGCATGCCCTCATACCGGATCCGGGTGTAGCGCGGCACCAGCCCACGCATACCCGGCACCGACAGGCAGCCCTCCCAGGCCATGTCCTGGTCTTCGCCCAGCGGCTGCCATTTCGGGTTGACCAGGGTGACCAGTTCGCGCTGGCCGTCGCCCTCGTCGGGCGTGAGAAATACCGCGACCCGCAGCGGCACATGCACCTGCGGCGCGGCCAGACCCTGGCCCGGCGCGTCGATCATGGTATCCACCATATCAGCAATCAGTTGCCGGATTTCCGGGGCCGTCGGGTCGGCAACCGAGTCGGCCGGGCGGGCCAGAACCGGATGCCCCATCTTCGCGATCTTGAGAATTGCCATATCCGCAGCCTAGGCCAGACCGCGATCGCGGCCAAGCCGTCTGAATATACATTTGTAAACAATAGCTTATACTAAAACGCAGTTTGCGACCGGATATCCACAAAGCCGCTTCACAAAGCCCGGGCAGCGTGTTAGAACCCGCCACTCGCCGGAGCATAGGCTCCGCAAACGGATTTCTTTTGACTGAAAGGATGGAACCGACGTGCAGGTTCTGGTTCGTGATAACAATGTCGATCAGGCGCTGAAGGCGCTGAAGAAGAAGATGCAGCGCGAAGGCATTTTCCGCGAGATGAAGCTGCGCGGCCACTACGAGAAGCCCTCGGAGCGCCGCGCCCGCGAGAAGGCCGAAGCCATCCGCCGCGCCCGCAAGCTGGCCCGCAAGCGCGCCCAGCGCGAAGGCTCGATGTAATCATCGCCTTCGAGTTTATCGACTCGCGAATCAAGCCGCCGCAAGGCGGCTTTTTTCATGGGCGGAGGGTCTTCACGGAGTGATGCACCTTTCCGCCATTTTTTTCCGGCTGCCAAAGGTTTAGCTTGGGGGTCAGGTTAACAGGCAAGGAACTCGGCGGAATGCACCAGAATGTGCACCTCCTCCAGGGGCTGGACCAGCTAGATCAGGGGATCAGCATCTTCGACGGCGAACTGCGGCTGATTGCCTGCAATCGCCGCTACCTCGACCTGCTGGATTTCCCCCACAGTTTCGGCGCGCCTGGCACGCCGGTGGAAACCTTTTTCCGCTACAATGCCGAGCGTGGCGAATACGGCGCCGGCGAGGTCGATGCCATCGTGCAGGAGCGTCTGGCGCTCGTGCGTAAATTCCAGCCGCATCATTTCGAGCGCGAACGACCGGACGGCACCATTCTGGAAGTGCGCGGCGCACCACTGCCCGATGGCGGCTGGGTCGCGGTCTATACCGACATCACCGAACGGCGGCGCAACGAGCAGGCGCTGCTGCGCGTGCGCGAGGAGCTTGAGGTTGCCGTGCAGAACCGCACGGCGGAGCTGCGCGACAAGAACCGCATGCTGGATGTCATCATCGCCAATCTGGGCCATGGCATCTCGCTGTTCGATACCGAGCTGAACCTGCTGGTCTGCAACGAGCGCTTCCTGCAGATGTACGACCTGCCGCCGGAAATGAGCCGGCCCGGCACGCCCTTCGAAGCCTTCATGCGCCACAATGCCGAACATGGCGAATACGGCGCGGGCGATATCGAGGCATTGGTGGCCGAGCGCGTCCGGCTCGCACGCCAGATGACGCCGCACCGCCTGCAGCGCCGCCGCCCCAATGGCCGCGTGATCGAAATCATCGGCGCGCCGGTGCCGGGCATCGGCTTCGTCACCTCCTATTCCGACATCACCGAACTGCGCCGCGTGCAGGACCAGCTGCGCGACCTGGCCGATACGCTGGAAGCCCGCGTGGATGAGCGTACGGTGGCGCTGACCAAATACATCGCCGAACGCGAGGCGACCGAACGCGAATTGCTACATGCCAAGGAAATGGCGGAAGTGGCCAACCGCTCCAAAAGCGCTTTCCTGGCCAATATGAGCCATGAATTCCGCACGCCGCTGAATGCCATCATCGGCTTTTCGGAATCGCTGCTGGCTGGCTATTTCGGATCGATGCCGCCCAAGCAGCTGGAATATATCGACGATATCCGCAAGTCGGGCGAACACCTGCTGCAGCTGATCAACGACGTGCTGGACCTGGCCAAGGTGGAAGCCGGCCGCATGGAGCCACATATCGAAACCCTGCATCCCGGGCAGGTGATCACTGACAGTCTGGAAATGATGCAGATGCAGGCCGACCGCGCCGGCGTCAACTTAAGTGCCGATATCCCCGACAGCCTGCCCGACCTGCAGGCCGACGAGCGTATGCTGCGCCAGATGCTGCTGAACCTGCTGAGCAATGCCGTGAAATTCACACCGCGCGGCGGGCGCGCCTGGGTGGCGGCCACAGTGACCGACCGCATTCTGAAAATTGCGGTACACGATACCGGCGTCGGCATGGCGCCGCAGGATATCCCGAAGGCGCTGGCGCCGTTCGGGCAGGTGCGCGGCGTGCTCAGCCGCGAGCATCAGGGCACCGGCCTCGGCCTGCCGCTGGTGAAGTCGCTGGCCGAATTGCATGGCGGCACGCTCGATCTGGAATCGCAGCCTGGTAAGGGCACGGTGGCGACGATCAGCCTGCCACTGCGCGACCCGGCGCGAATGCCGCAGGTTTAGCGACGCAAGTTTAGCGACATTGGGCGGCTTCGCGGCGCAGACTCTCATAGCGCGCCGCCGTATCGTCAGGCGCGCTGAGCGATTCAAGGAACGCCTGCAGATCGGCAATCTCGGCTTCTGAAAGTTTCAGCGGTTTCAGGATCGCTTCGCCATCGGAATGCAGGCGGTCTTCGTCCAGTTCGGAATAATGCAGGATCACGTCGCGCAAAGTTGCCTTGCTGCCATCATGCATATAGGGCGCGGTGGCCGGCAGGCTGCGTAAGGATGGCACCTTGAATTCGCCCCAGTTGCGATGCTGCTGCACCACATGGCGCACCGGGATGCTGGCGACACCGCCCGGATCATCGTTGTAACGACCGAGCAGGTTGAAGGGATTTGCCGCCGCCTTGAGCTGGGCGATGCCGTCATGCCGGCCGGGATCGACACGGCGCGGCGTGCCGGGTTTGCGGTCGGGATCGTTCAGGAAGAAGACCAGCCCGGTATCGTGGAACTCGCCATTGCTGAAATTCGCCCCGGTATGGCAGGCGCCGCACTGGCCGCGCCCGGTAAACAGCGCCAGTCCGCGCTGCGCGGCTTCGGGATAGCGCGCCATCCCTGCCCTGTCGTTGGCGGCCAGCGCATCGCGGAACTCGTCGAAAGCCGTGCGCGGGCTGCTGAGCGTTTCCTGGAAGGCGGCCAGCGCCTTGGCTGCCAGCACCAGCGCAGCTTCGTCGTCCATGGCGGCATAAGCAGGCTCGACCCGCCGCGCGAGACATGCGAGAGGCGCATCTTCGCGCAACAGCTTTGCTGTCGCTGCCGCCGAGCCGCCCATCTCGGTGTCCTTCACGATCGGGCGAATGCCGGCAGCCCAGAGGCTGTCATTCGCGCCATCCCAGCCGAACCAGCGCTGCAGCCGCACATTCAGCAGACCCGGCGCATTGCGGTCCTGGCGCTGCAGGCCTTCGCTGCGCGCCTTCGGCTCGCTCCAGCCATGCTCCGGCCGGTGGCAGGTCTGGCAGCTGAGCGCGCCGTTACCCGACAGGCGCGGTTCGCCGAACAGCATGGCACCAAGGCGGATGGCATCGACATTGCCGGAATAACGGTTCGTGCGATCTGCCGTCTGTGTCTGCATTTGGGCAGGCGGCCAGGCGCCATGGCCCAAAATGCGGCGGGTCTGCGTGGCATCGAAATCCACTGCACCAGCCGCGCTGGAGACCAGCAGCCCTGCAGCGGCAACCAGCGCCTTCATTGCGCGTCGATGCGGAAGGTCAGCCGTTCCGGCTTGTCGGGGCCGGCGAAGTCGAAGACGAATTCCCATTCGCCCGGCATGTGCAGCAGCAACCCTTCGGCGCGGTAATGGCCCCAGTCGCGCTTGGTCAGGGTGGTCTTGTAGTTCATGCCGTGACGATGCGCCGGCATCCAGGCATCCACCGCAGCCAGCCGCGACAGTTCGGCCATGCGGGCATCGCAGAGCCGGATCTCCAGCGCGAAGGGCGCATTGAGCGGAATCGGTGTCGGTTCGGATGTCACGACCACGCGGAAATGCGAGCCCTGAATCTGTCGCGCTTGGGCCGGCAGGTCTATGCAGGCCATGGCAGGTGCCGCTGCCAGGAAGACAGCGGCTGCCAGCGATGAGCGGAGCGTCAGGCTCAACGATCCACCTTGTAGCTGGTGCGCGCGAACAAAGCCTCGGCATTTTTGTAGGCGATCTTTTCGGCCAGCGGCCGCGGCAGGCTGGCGAGCCAGGCACGCGACCATTTCGCATGCTCCTCGATATAGTGCCAGCGCTCCGGCGTGAAGGTATCCGTACCGACCATGAAGCGGTCGGGGAATTCCTCGAACAGCTTGCGCCATTCGGCATCGACCTTGCCATCCGAGGCGTGATCGCTGCGGAAGGCGAGATCGGCCCAGAGATTGGGATAGCGCTTCAGCATGTCGCGCACCGCGTCGGGCCGGTCGAAACCGGAATGCGCCCAGAGCACGATGGCATCGGGATCATGCACGAACAGCCGCCGCACGGCCTCGGCATCGCTATGGGCATGCAGGAACAGCTTGTGCTGCTTGGCCAGCGCCACCATGCGTTTCGGCACCGGCAGATCGGCATCGGCACCATAGAGATGGAATTCGCCAATCCCGACATAGCGGTATTTCGCCAGCCGAGCTTCCAGATGGGTAATGATGCTGTCGTCGCGCATCCAGCTGCTCAGCTCACCACGCCGGCGATAGGGTCGCAGCTCGGGCACGATCAGGTCGGGGGCTGCCTCGTAGAGTTTCTGGGTACCGTCGTCGCTCGAGCTGGAGACCAGCACCTTGCGCAGGTTGCTTTTGCGCAGGATGGCAATGGCCTCGGCGGTCGGCAGGTAATCCCAGGCGTCGTGGCTGTAATGCAGATGCGCATCGATCAGCGGCAGCACGTCGGCGGGCGCCTGCTGGGCCTGCGTGGGTAAGGCGGCAGTGAGCAGGGCAAAGGCAAGCAGGGTGCGTCGAATCATGGCGGGTCAGCTCCGGTTACACGGAGTTTACGCCAGAAACCGGCGACCGGCATCGTCACAATGACGAGATTCAACAAACTCAACCGTCACCCTCGGCCTTGTGCCGAGGGTCCATCCCAACCATCCGCACCTCGGAACGCGCAGATGGATCCCCGGGACAAGCCCGGGGATGACGGTTGTTGTTTGAGGAGACAGGCGACCGATCAGTTCTTGCCCCAGACCTCTTCGGCGACTTCCACGATCATGCGCAGCTTGGCCCACTGTTCCTCGTCGGCCAGCACGTTGCCTTCCTCGGTGGAGGCAAAGCCGCATTGCGGGCTGAGGCAGAGCTGCTCCAGATCGGCGAATTTCGCCGCCTGCTCGATGCGGCGCTTGATGTTGTCCTTCGATTCCAGCTGGCCGGTCTTCGAGGTGACGAGGCCCAGGATGACGGTCTTGTTGCCCTTGGGCAGATGGCGCAGCGGCTCGAAACCGCCCGACCGCTCGTTATCGTATTCCATGAAGTAGCCATCGACCTTGATCGTATCCAGCAGCGTCTTGGCGACCGGCTCATAGCCGCCCTTGGAAATGAAGGTCGAGCGGAAATTGCCGCGGCACAGATGCATGGAGATCACCATGTCCTTCGGCCGGTCAGCAATCGCGGTGTTGATCATCTGGGCATACTTCTCCGGCAGGCTGTCCGGATCATCGCCGCGCTGGCGCGACAGTTCGCGCTGCTCGGGATCGCAGAGATAGGCCAGGTTGGTTTCGTCCAGCTGCAGGTAGCGGCAACCGGCCGCGGCGAAATCCTGCACGGCCTTTTTGTAGGCCTGGCCGAGGTCGTTAAAGAAGTCGTCCAGGTTCGGGTAGATGTCCTTCGGGATCGCATTCCGGCCGCTGCGGAAATGCAGCACGCTGGGCGACGGAATGGTCATCTTCGGCGTGCGGCTGGTATTGGCCTTCACGAATTTAAAGTGATCGACCATCGGGTGACCGGAATAACCGATCTTGCCTTTCACCTTCACGCCTTCCGCGCGGGTCTGCACGCCGGAGAACTGGATGCCCTGTTCGGCATGCGTGTAATACTCGACGCCATCCAGGAAACCCAGGAAGTCGAAATGCCACCAGGAGCGGCGGAATTCGCCGTCGGTGATGCTCTGCAGCCCCACCTCTTCCTGCTGCTTGATCACGCGCTTGATCGCCTCGTCTTCGACGGCTTTCAGTTGGGCGGCATCGATCTTGCCGTCCTTCTTCTGGGCGCGGGCTTCCTTCAGCACCTGCGGACGGAGCAGGCTGCCGACATGGTCGGCGCGGAACGGCGGTGTCTTGCGTTGCATGGTTTTCTCTCCCTGACGTGATGATATTAATGGCTGCCGTCGGAAACGGCGAGCCAGGCTTCCAGTTTCACAGGATCTGCCGCCAGGCTGGCACTATCGGTGGCATGCACGATACGGCCGCGCTCCAGTACCACCACGCGGTCGGTGATCGGCAGCAGCTTGCGGGCATTCTGTTCGACAATGATGGCCGACAGCCCCTCTTCACGCGTGATGCGGCGGAGCGCGGCCAGCAATTCCTCGACGATAATCGGCGCCAGGCCTTCGAGCGGCTCGTCCAGCAGCATCAAGCGCGGATTGAGCATCAGCGCACGGCCGACGGCCAGCATCTGCTGCTCGCCGCCCGACAGCTGGTTGCCCATGTTGCGGCGGCGCTCAGCAAGACGCGGAAACATCTCAAACACCCGCGTCACGCCCCAAGGACCCGGCCGCGCCACGGCGGTGAGGTTTTCCTCCACCGTCAGCGATTTGAAGATATTGCGCTCCTGCGGCACCCAGCCGATGCCGGCGGCGGCGCGGCGATCCGAGCGAGAGTTCGTAATGTCCGCACCATTGAGGATGATCCTGCCATCGCGATAACGCGTGGCGCCGACCAGCGTGTTGATCAGCGTGGTCTTGCCCGCGCCATTGCGGCCCAGCAACGCCAGCGATTGACCGGCGGCGAGATCGAAACTCACACCATCCAGCACGATGGCCTCGCCATAGCCGGCCCGCAGATCGGTCACGGTCAGGAGATCAGACATTAACCGCCTCCTCGCCGAGATAGACTTTCTTCACCCGCTCGTCGCGCGCGATCTCGGCGGCCGGACCTTCGACGAACAGCCCGCCATTGACCAGCACCGAAATGGTCTTCGCAAAGCGGAATACCAGCTGCATGTCGTGTTCGATCAGCAGCAGCGTGACTTCTGCCGGCAGCGCTGCGATCACATCGAGAATCTGGTGGCGCTCGGTTTCCGGCACGCCGGCGGCGGGTTCATCCAGCAGCAGCACGACGGGCT
>Ga0208492_1001257_pt1 | contig 16520 bp, 12 predicted proteins | sample Subbioar_CSW14AB_FD_184820 | JGI IMG/M metagenome (GOLD analysis project Ga0208492, IMG submission 184820) | Serpentinite rock and fluid subsurface biosphere microbial communities from McLaughlin Reserve, California, USA - CR12Mar_CSW14AB (SPAdes) | ecosystem: Environmental > Terrestrial > Deep... | reverse complement strand
AACCTTACCTCATCAGAAATTACAAATTATTGAGCAATTCAAGGCTTCAGGAAAAACCGCAATGGTTGGCGATGGTATTAATGATGCTCCTGCGCTAACCAGTTCGGATGTTGGTATTTCAATGAGGAATTCAAGCCAGATTGCTATTCAGTCGGCCGAGGTTATTCTGTTAAAGAACGATCTGATTGCCATTGACAATATGCTTAGGATTGGCCGGCACACGTTGTTAACCATCAAACAAAATCTGTTCTGGGCATTCTTTTATAATGTGGTTGCAATTCCTATTGCAGCATTGGGATTTCTTAACCCCATGGTCGGAGCACTTTCTATGGCATTTTCTGATGTAATAGTTATCGGAAACTCTATTCGCTTAAAAACTAAATCACTATAATTGCGCCTTAAATGCATTTTTAATGATCGAAATATTTACTGACGGAGCATCAAGCGGCAATCCCGGTCCGGGTGGCTATGGCGTCATACTGCGTTCAGGCAAACATTACAAAGAATTATCCGAAGGGTACCGTAAAACCACGAATAACCGGATGGAGCTGATGGCAGTAATTTGCGGACTTGAAAGCATTAAGCAGCCGGGTCAGCAGGTTATGATTTTTTCCGACTCAAAATATATCATAGATTCAGTTGAAAAGAAGTGGGTATTCAACTGGCTTAAAACTGGATTTAAAGACAAAAAGAACAAAGACCTCTGGCTAAGGTTTCTGAATGTATACAAACTTCACCAGGTACGCTTCACATGGGTAAAGGGTCATAATGGCCATCCGGAAAATGAACGCTGTGATGAACTGGCAGTTATGGCCTCACAGAAGAAAGATCTGCTGACTGATACCTTTTTTGAAAAAGAAGAACTGAAGCTTGATATTTAATCAATTCCACCAATTATACCCATATTTTCCAGTCTTGCATCAGCTTTCTGCTCAGAACTCCGGGAAGAATATTCACGCATCAACTCCTCTGCTTTCAATACCATATTTTCAGATCCGATAAATATGGCTGAACGCTGATGAAGCGTATTCACATCCTTGTCGAGGATTCTTTCAAACCCATCCGTTGCACGCCCGCCCGCTTGTTCGATAATAAAAGCCATTGGATTACATTCATAAACCAGACGAAGCTTACCGTTCGGTGCACTTGAGGTAGTTGGATAGATGAAAATTCCGCCTTTAATCATATTCCGGTGAATATCGGCAACCATAGAACCAATATAGCGGGAAGTATACGGCCTTGACGTTTTACTATCCTCAACCTGACAATATTTCAGATATTTTTTCACACCATCCGGAAAATGAACATAATTCCCTTCGTTTAATGAATAAATTGTCCCATCCTGCGGAATTTTCATTTTCGGGTGAGAAAGACAAAACTCTCCGATTGAAGGATCAAGAGTAAAACCATTAACTCCTTTGCCTGTTGTGTATACCAGCATGGTTGATGATCCATAAATTACATAACCTGCAGCAACCTGCTCTGTCCCTTTTTGAAGCACATCAGAAAGATCAGCCTTACCTCCTTCCGATTTGCGTCTGTAAATAGAAAAAATGGTACCTACAGCAACATTCACATCGATATTTGATGATCCATCTAAAGGATCTATTGCAACGATATATTTGGCATTTTTAGAAACCTCTCCATCAATATATACAAAATCATCATTCTCTTCTGAAGCCACTATGCAGCATTCTCCTCCACTCTTTAAAGCCGAAATAAACTGTTCATTGGCAAAAACATCTAATTTCTTCTGAGACTCTCCCTGTATATTAATTGTACCCACATCTCCAAGTATATCCATCAGGCCTGCTTTATTTACCTCCCTGTTTACAATTTTTGCTGCGATACCTATATCTCTTAATAATCTGGATAACTCTCCTTTTGCATAAGGGAAATCATTTTGTTTTTCAATAATAAATTGTCCCAGTGTTAAAACGCCCTGCATATACTTAGTGTACTTTTTACATTATCTTGTTGCCAATTCTATGGCTTCTAAGGTATGAATTTTTTCTTCTGAAATGCAAAATCTAAGCAATGTGCGAACTTTTTGCCATCCCTGCTTTCCTGCCGCTCCGGGATTTAAGTGTAAACAATTTATTTTTTTATCATACATTACTTTAAGGATATGTGAATGTCCTGAGATAAACAAAGTTGGTGGATTACGATAGATCTCTTCACGGACACGTATATCGTACTTACCGGGATAGCCTCCTATGTGGGTTATCCAAACGTCTACGGCCTCACAGGTAAATCGCAGATTTTCAGGATAAACCAATCTTATATCCTTACCATCAATATTACCATATACCCCCCTTAATGGTTTAAAAGCCCTCAGTTTATCAGCCAGTTCTATGCTTCCAAAATCTCCGGCATGCCAGATCTCATCACACTGATCAAAATGGGTAAATACAGCCTCATCCAGAAAGCCGTGAGTATCTGATATTAATCCAATGCGCGTCATAGCTTAGAAAATAGTTAGAAAATCACTCAACAGCTTACGATATTCTGCTGAATATACTCCCTGCATTTCATAAATCACCAGTTTTTCAGGCAAAGACTCATCTGTTCCGAAACCAAACTTTAAAATGCTTCTGTGCGGAATGGAATCTGAAAATGAAGAAATCAGTATTTCGTCCTGGAACCGTAAGCTGTTTCCAATAGTTTTCATTCTTTTTATTAACCTGGAAGTTTCAAGTGGCAAAATAAGCCATAATGATCCTTCTTTAGTCAAACTGGATTCAGATCCGTTCAAAATACTTTCAAAAAATGAAATATCAGTATGTCTGGCCTTTACTTTTCCAGGACTCTCTGATTTAAGGGAATTGATAAAAAACGGAGGATTAGAAACAATTAAATCATAATTTTCTTCAGATTTCATGAAATAATCCTCAATGGATGAGTTAATCACGTTAAGGTTTGAAGAAAATACGGAATTCCTGAAATTCATTCCTGCAGTTTCTGCAGCAGCAAAATCTATCTCTACTGCATCAACTTTTGCATTCTTAAACCTTTGAGCCAGCATCAATGAAATCAGGCCTGTTCCTGTACCGATATCCAGAATCCTGTTTGGCCTGGCTGAACTGCATAAAGCTCCTAATAATACTCCGTCAGTATTTACTTTCATCGCACAGTTTCTCTGGTCGATGCTAAATTGTTTAAAATGAAAAATACCGGACATTAACTTTCATATAATTCAACAGGCAATCCGTCAGGATCAGAAAAGAAGAAAAACTTCTTACCTGTAAATTCATCAGTTCTGATTGCTTCTGAGGTAATACCCTTCAATCTGAGATTTTCAAATGCAGATTCAATATTATCAACAGCAAATGCCAGATGTCTTAAGCCGCATGCCTCCGGAAATGAAGGACGGGCCGGCGATTCAGGAAATGAAAATAATTCAATCTGGTAATGATCATTTATTGCAAGATCAAGCTTGTAGGATTTACGCTCCTCCCTGTATACTTCTCTAACGATCTTCAGTCCCAGTATTTCAGTATAAAATAACTTAGAAGCACTATAATCAGAACAAATAATAGCCACATGATGAATTTGCTTAAGTCTCATAGTCGGTTTATACCTATATTATAATGTTATCTATCCTTAATACCTTTATGAGTCATACCTTATATAAATAAACCGGCAGCACTCTCAGGTTCTCTTAATTTGTCCCTCAAAAGTAGATAAAAGACCGGAAATGGCCGGAGTTATGCATCAAAATCCGGAATAAAGCCATAATCTGATCTTTGACTCTAACTCAACCAACATAAATCCAGTATATAACCAAATAAATTCTAACACCAACAGAAAGAAATTCCGACAAACAGCATGAATTTTTACATGTTTAAATCAAAAAATTAACAAAAAATTGATTTCAAAACATTAAATCACGATAAAAATGATACAATTTTCATTTTCAACTACTTTTTTTATGATTTTTTATTGATTTCATTCATTTTAGTATTACTTTTACAAAAGTTTTAACAAATTAATCAGAAAAACGATGTCATCTTTAAGATTTCAAGCTTTAAATGCGGTACTTTCAAGAACTACTCCTGAAGTAAAAGCGCATCCTTCCAAACTGTCAGAACTTTATTGTGTCAACGTCTTCGATCAGAAAAAGATGAAAGATACTTTATCGAAAGAAGCCTATAACAGTATTATTGAATCTATTAATTCAGGAAGCCCAATTGATAGAGGTATTTCTGAGCAGGTTGCAACAGCAATGAAATCCTGGGCAATGGCCAAAGGTGTAACTCATTATACCCACTGGTTCCAGCCCCTGACAGGAACTACAGCTGAAAAACATGATTCGTTTTTCGAACCGGGATCAGATGGCCAGGGAATTGAAAAATTTTCAGGTGATGCATTGGCACAACAGGAACCGGATGCATCCAGTTTCCCGAACGGTGGAATCAGAAGTACATTTGAAGCACGCGGATATACTGCATGGGATCCGTCATCTCCGGCATTTGTTATCGGAACAACTTTATGTATTCCTACCGTATTTGTTTCTTATACAGGTGAAGCTTTAGATTATAAAGCACCTTTGCTGAAGGCTATTCATTTTATGGATAAAGCAGCTGTTGCAGTTGCACAGTACTTTGATAAGAGCATTGAAAAGGTTAACAGTTCATTGGGTATTGAGCAGGAATATTTCCTGGTTGACCTTGCATTATACAATGCCAGACCTGACTTAAGCCTTACAGGAAGAGCATTATTCGGACATTTATCTGCAAAAAATCAGCAGTTAGACGATCATTATTTTGGTTCTATTCCTGATCGTGTAATCGCTTATATGCAGGATCTGGAAACTGAATCAGTAAAACTTGGTATTCCTTTAAAAACCAGACATAACGAGGTTGCTCCTTCTCAGTTTGAATGCGCACCACTTTACGAAGAAATGAACCTGGCTATCGACCATAATTCATTATTAATGGATTTAATGGACAAAGTTGCCAGAAGACATCATTTTAAGGTTCTTTTACATGAAAAGCCTTATGCAGGCATCAACGGTTCCGGAAAGCACAACAACTGGTCCCTGATTACAAACACAGGAAAAAATCTGCTTTCTCCGGGAAAGACTCCAAAGAACAATCTGATGTTCCTGACCTTCTTTGTAAATACAATCAGGGCAGTGTATGAGCATGCAGATCTTCTGAGAGCATCAATCGCTTCTGTCAATAACGATCATCGTCTGGGGGCCAACGAAGCACCTCCTGCCATCATATCCATGTTCCTTGGATCACAATTGAATGATCTTCTTGATGAAATTGAAACATCAAGAGTAACATCAAAAATGAAGCAGGAACCTTCTTTATGGGCTAATATTCCAAAGATCCCTCAGATATTACTGGATAATACAGACCGTAACAGAACCTCTCCAATGGCTTTTACCGGCAATAAGTTTGAGTTACGTGCCGTGGGTTCATCTGCAAACTCTGCAAATCCGATGACTATCCTGAACACGATTGTTGGTGATCAGTTAATTAAATTCAAAGCCGAAGTTGATAAGCTCATCAAAAAAGGAGAGAAAAAGGATGTGGCTATCATGACAGTGATTAAACGCTACATTAAAGAATCTAAAAATATTCGTTTTGAAGGAAATGGATATAGCGATGAATGGGCTCAGGAAGCTGCAAAGAGAGGTTTGTCTAATATCAAAACCACTCCAAAAGCATTGGATATATTAGTTGATCCTAAGACTGATAAATTATTTGAAGATACCGGTATATTCAGCAAACGTGAATCACATGCCCGTCATGAGATCCTTCTTGAAGAATATTTCAAAAAACTACAGATCGAAGCCAGAGTAATGGGTGATCTTGCTGACAATGTGATTATTCCTACTGCAATTAATTATCAAACCACATTGATTGAAAACGTAAAAGGTTTGAAAGATCTTGGATTAGGAGAAGAAACCTATGCAGCTCAGCTTGAAATTATCAAAAAAATCTCGGTACACGTTAATTTTATCAGAAAAAGCGTTCTTGACATGGTAAATGAGCGTAAAAAGGCAAATAATATTGAAGATATAAGAGAAAAATCAATCGCTTACGACGAAAAGGTAAAATCTTATTTTGAGCCAATCCGCTACCATGTAGACAAGCTGGAACAATTGGTTGATGATTCAAAATGGCCTCTTCCAAAATTCAGAGAGTTACTGTTTATGAAGTAATTTTCATACAATCCATATTAAATCAAAGTCCTGCTTCGGCGGGACTTTCTTGTTTTGTGCCAAATCTTATTTCTTTTATCTTACATCTCGTATCTATGTACTATTTTTGCACCGATGTCAGACCTTAAATACAATCTACGCGGAGTTTCTGCCGACAAAGAAGATGTGCACAATGCCATCAAAAATATAGACAAGGGTATTTTCCCTAAAGCTTTTTGCAAGATCATACCCGATATATTAGGTTCTGATGAAGCCTACTGCAATATTATGCATGCAGATGGTGCAGGAACTAAATCATCATTAGCCTACGTTTACTGGAAAGAAACCGGAGACCTCTCTGTCTGGAAAGGAATTGCTCAGGATGCGATTATCATGAATCTGGATGATTTACTTTGTGTAGGTGCTACCGACAATATTCTGCTTTCCTCAACCATAGGACGAAATAAAAATCTTGTTCCGGGCGAAGTTATTGCAGAATTAATCAATGGCACTGAAGAAATCCTGAATGAACTGAGGGAGCTTGGTATCGGAATTTATTCAACTGGTGGCGAAACTGCCGATGTGGGCGATATTGTAAGAACAATAATCGTCGATTCCACTGTGACCTGCCGAATGAAACGTTCTGAAATTATCTCCAACGACAAAATCCGTCCGGGCGATGTCATTGTAGGCCTATCTTCTTATGGCAAGTCAAGCTATGAACAGGAATATAACGGAGGTATGGGGTCTAATGGTCTGACTTCTGCCAGACATGACGTTTTCCATAAATACATTGCCGAAAAATACCCTGAAAGTTATGATCCTGCAGTACCATATGAACTATTGTTCTCAGGTTCTAAAAAATTGACAGATTCGGTCAGTATTCCTGCAAGCAGATTTAACGAAGCTCTAACTGTCACAGCCGGAAAGCTTGTTCTCTCTCCTACCCGTACCTATGCTCCGGTTATCAAAAAAATCCTTGATCTCCATCGTTCAGAGATTCACGGAATAGTTCATTGCAGCGGAGGAGCACAAACGAAGATTCTGCACTTTATTGACAATCTCCATATTATTAAAGATAATATGCTCCCTGTTCCTCCATTATTCTATCTGATACAGGAACAATCGAAAACAGAATGGAAAGAAATGTATAAGGTTTTCAACATGGGACACCGGATGGAGTTCTATATACCTGAAGCTATAGCCTCCGAAATAATTAAGATTTCAAAGGAATTTAATATTGATGCACAGATTATTGGCCGTGTAGAATCTTCAGAGAAGAAACAAGTTACTATACGTTCTGAGTTTGGAGAGTTTGTTTATTCCTAATTAAAACTTATCATAAAAAAGCCGCCTAAATTTACTTTTAGGCGGCTTTTTTATTGATTAATTTTCTTGACAATCGGTTTTCACAAGCTCAAAAACTAAAAACTAATAAAAAAGACCTGCTCTTTTCAGGAGGACAGGTCTTTTTTATTGAGAGATTAATTCTTACAAGAAATTATAACGGAACCCAAACTGCATGTAATACGTTGACGCAAAAGTCTGAGTAGTTCCAAAAGTTGAGTCTACCGGTTTATTATTAAATGTATTTAACCAAAAAGTAGGTTTTGTTGTTCCTCCTGGTGTAAGAGAAGATACGTTCTGTGGCACAAGTAAACCTGCTGATTTTACGAAATCAACATTACCCCATTTACTGTTTACAAGGTTACCGAAATTCATGATATCAAGTGTAAACTGAAAAGAGTTTTTAGACTTTCCATAGTCCTTGAAAATTTCCTGGGTTAATCTGATATCCATCTGATTTCTCCAAGGAAGCAAACCACCGTTACGCTCTGCATACTTACCTTTATTTTCTCTCAGATATTTATCCTGCTCAATATAGGCGAAGAATAAATCACTTTGTTGCTGTGCAGTATAAGCAACTCCACCAGTTGCAGAAGATGCAGGGCGGTTAACAAAGGTAATTTCAGAAGCATCCTTTGGAATATAGATCAAATCATTGGTCTGGCCATCGCGGTTAAAGTCTGTAGTGTAGGTATAAGAGAATCTGCCCTGATGTGAGGCTTCAAAAAACATAGAAACTGACGTACCTAAATTCTTGAAATACTCTTTTCTAAAGCTAAGACCTGCAACTATACGATGAGGAACATTAAAGCTTGAATAACTTAACCCAGGATTATTAGCAGTATTTGAAATCGGCTTTAAAGACCAGGTATTCAACAACTGATCACCATTTCCATCAAAAAGCGCCTTCTGTTCACTTCTAGTATAAGCAAGTGAGCCTGATAATCCTTTGCTGAATGTTTTATTCAAAGAAGCAGTAACAAACCATGAATGACCATCTTTGGCATTAGAAAGCATAATCGGGTTAAATGCACCCGTTGCTGTAGCACTTGCCTGTCCGGCACTGGTAAGTTTATTAATAAACTTATCTACGTTGGCACTTGGGTACATCGGACGATTATCAGGGTATCCTGAAACATTTAATGGAGTTGGATTAACCAGGTTAACGTTGATACCGTTAGCAATATTAAGATCTTTATTGTAGATCCCTTCAAGCGTTCCAACAACTCCCCATGGCAACTTCACATCCAGGGCAAGACTACTTTTCCAGGTCTGAGGGAACTTGAAGTTTGGATCCATTGCACTTAAAGTGGATGGTATTGAAGTTCCGGCTGCAGGAGGTGTTGCAGGCAGATATTTTCTCATATTAGGATCAAATGGTCCCGGAGTATTTGCCTGTCCGTTCCATGCCTGAGTGAATTGAATAAGTCCGGCATCTCCAGATTGAGCAACAATCCATACAAACGGAACCTTGGTAGTAAAGATACCGCTACCACCTCGTACCTGAATAGAACGATCTCCTTTTACATCATAATTAAATCCAAATCTTGGAGAGAACATGATTCTTTCTTTTGGAAGCACTCCGGTATCGTATTTAAGGCCATCTGAGAAAGTTAAAGGAGCAACCAAAGGATGTGTTTTAATTTCCGGAACTTTAGGATATGTTGGCAACTCAAAGCGTAAACCTGCTGTAAGATTAAGCTTTTCACCAACTTTGAATACATCCTGAACATAAGCCGAATATTGCTGGAACTTAAAGGTTGGAAATGCCTGAGCATATCCGGGAGACAGTGAATATGTAATCGCATAATCATTTGGTTTGGCACCATTCACAAAATCATCCCATGAATTAAAACGATAATATCCTGTTCCGAAACGCTGAAAACCATTCTGAGTTGTACTGAAATCTGCCTGAGCACCCAATGTTAACTCATGATTTCCCAAACTCATAGTGAAGTTATCCGTAAATGAATAGGTTTTCACATCTCTGAGGTTGCCATAAGTGAAAGGTTCATAACCGAAAGTGGTAAATGCTGTACCATCTTTCATAATATCAACCAATGGAAAAACATCACTTTCAGAGCCTCTTGGGTCATTCTGATGAGTAAAACTTCCTCTTAAAGTATTGGAAAATTTAGAACCAAATGATGAGTTTAACTCAGCTGCCAGTGAATACTGATTTGCTTGCTGGGTATAATTTGAATTTGCAAAGTGTAAATGTCCCGGAGCTAAACGACCGCCGTTGTTAGGGAAGTTAAAGCCGGTTCCTCCTGTAGAGGTACTGATAAATGAAGGAGTAGCACTCTCTACCTGATTGTAACGGATATTAAATCTGTGATCTTTATTTATATTCCAGTCTATACGGGCTAGAAATTTATTATTGTATGATTTATTGCTGTATCCCTGGTAAATACCCGGATCATAAGAGTATTTATTGATCAGATAACTGCGGATCATATCCATTTCTCCTGAAGTTGGTCTGGCAATATTATTGTTTGAGCCAAATGGAGCTGATGCAGTTGCAGCAACCCTTGTCTGACCAGGCCTTACTTCATCATTGCGATCTACGTTAACAAAGAAGAATAACTTATTTTTAACAATCGGGCCTCCTAAACTCAAAGCAAACTGCTTCACATCCATTGATTGAAGTGAGATTGGGTTTCCATCAACCTTGTCACCCTGATATTTCTCATTTCTAAAACCAAGAAAAGCATTCCCGAAGAAATTATTTCTACCTGAACGGGTCACCGCATTAATTGCACTGCCCACAAAGCCCGACATTCTTACGTCATATGGAGCAACATTCACAGAAACCTCTTCAATTGCATCAATGGAAATCGGAGATCCACCTGCCGGAAGATTACCGCCAATACCAAACTGATTATTAAAATCAGAACCATCCACGGTAAAATTATTCTGACGATAATTACCACCACCAATTGAAGCACCATTTGCCTGAGGAGTGAATTTGGTCAGATCATTTACACTTCTGCTGATGGTCGGAACTGTCTGAATCAATGCACGGCTGATATTCGTTGTTGAACCGGTACGGTTGGCATTCAAAACTGAATTTGGATCGGTCGCCGTAATAACAACTTCCTGTAATTCTCGTCCTGAAGCGCTTAAAGTAACATTCAGAACATAAGGTTCTCCAAGCTTTAACTGAACATCATTAAATGTTTCTGAGTTATATCCAATGTAAGATACAACTATCTGATAAGGACCTCCAACACGCATGTTGGGAATGTTAAATCTACCGTCGACACCGGAAGAAGAACCATAAACAGTTCCTGTCGGCTGGTGAGTTGCCTTAATTGTCGCTCCGATCAACGATTCTTGTGAATCGCGGATTGTACCCGACAAACTACTTGTTGTTACCTGGGCATAGGTACTAAATACCGCCAGTATCCCAACAAGCGTTGAGAGTAAAAACTTCTTCATAAATTTGTTATTAATGGACTGATTATAATTGGTTTATTAAATCGCCGCAAATATATGACTTCGTAACATTTTCAATATTAACTTAATGTTAAGTTTATGTTTGTTTACTCACATCAGACACTTATTAACATTTCACGAACTCCACATTCAGCAAATCAAATATTTTAAACCCGGCTAGTATTTTCTTAGATTTGTCCGAATTCTTTACTGTAACAGAATAATATTATATGAATTACGACATCATCATTATCGGAAGCGGACCTGGCGGTTACGTTGCAGCAATCAGAGCGGCACAATTAGGCTTCAAAGTTGCTATTGTAGAACGTGAGTCTCTGGGTGGAATATGCTTAAACTGGGGTTGTATTCCCACAAAAGCACTTTTAAAGAGTGCGAATGTTTTTGAATATATCTCGCATGCGGCAGACTATGGAATTAAAGTACAGGGATCTGAAGCAGATTTTGATGCAATCATCAAAAGAAGTCGTGGTGTTGCCGAAGGAATGAGCAAAGGAGTTCAATTCCTGATGAAAAAGAATAAAATAGAGGTGATATCAGGTACCGGAAAAGTGAAAAAGGGCGGAAAAGTTGAGGTTAAAGGACCGGATGGCTCTTCCAAAGAATATTCTGCCAAGCATATTATCCTGGCTACCGGCGGGCGCTCAAGGGAATTACCTAACCTGAAACAGGATGGAGTTAAGGTAATTGGTTACCGTCAGGCTATGGTTTTACCGCAACAGCCTAAATCCATGGTAGTAGTTGGCTCAGGAGCAATTGGAGTTGAGTTTGCCTATTTCTATAATGCCATCGGAACCAAAGTAACCATTGTTGAATATCTGGATAATATTGTACCTGTCGAGGATGAAGATATTTCAAAACAATTAATCAGAAGTTTCAAGAAAGCAGGGATTACTGTTATGACAGGTTCTACCGTTGAGTCAGTGGATACCTCAGGCAAAGGATGCAAAGTTCAGGTTAAAACTGCAGCAGGCACTGAAACAATTGAGTGCGATGTGGTACTTTCAGCTATCGGGGTTAGTCCGAATATTGAAAATATTGGTCTTGAGGAAGTTGGAATTGAGCTTGATAAAGGCCGTGTAAAAGTAGACGACTTTTATCAGACAAATGTTCCGGGGGTTTATGCGATCGGTGATATTGTTAAAGGACAGGCGCTTGCTCACGTAGCCTCTGCTGAAGGAATCATCTGCGTTGAGAAAATTGCAGGCCATCATCCGGAACCATTAAACTACAATAACATTCCGGGATGTACTTATTGTTCTCCTGAAATTGCATCAGTCGGTTACACTGAAAAAGCAGCAAAAGAAGCCGGATACGAAATCAAAGTTGGTAAATTCCCATTCTCAGCTTCAGGAAAAGCAAGTGCCGCAGGTGCAAAAGACGGATTCGTAAAGGTAATATTCGATGCCAAATACGGCGAATTCCTTGGTGCGCATATGATCGGAACAAATGTCACTGAAATGATTGCTGAAGTTGTTGTTGCGCGTAAGCTTGAAACAACCGGAATGGATATTGTTAAAGCTGTTCACCCGCACCCTACCATGAGTGAAGCTATCATGGAGGCAGCAGCTGATGCATACGGAGAAGTAATTCATTTATAATTGACAATGGATAATTGACAGTTGACAATTAGTTCATTATTAATTGTCAACTATCAATTAATAAATATGGCCTGGTTATATTTAATCATAGGCGGCATGTTTGAAGTTGCTTTCACTTCATGTCTTGGAAAAGCAAGAGAAGCATCCGGCATAGAGTTCTGGATGTGGATTCTAGGCTTTCTTTTAAGTGTTTCTGTAAGTATGTATATGCTTTATCTGGCATCCCGGACACTTCCCATGGGTACATCCTATGCTGTCTGGGCCGGTATAGGTGCTGTTGGATCGGTCATTACAGGTATACTATTATTTAAGGAACCAACAGATTTCTGGAGAATATTTTTTCTGTTTCTGTTGATTTCATCAATTATTGGATTAAAACTTTCAAGTAAAGTCTGAGATGAAATTATTCACCATAAACGCAGGATTCTTTAAACTGGACGGAGGAGCCATGTTTGGTGTAGTCCCTAAATCCATCTGGCAGAAAACTAATCCGGCAGATGAAAACAACTTATGTACCTGGGCAATGAGATGTCTTCTGGTACAGGATGAAGAAAGACTGATTCTTATCGATAATGGTATCGGCTATAAACAAGATGAACGCTTTTTAAGGCATTATTATCTACATGGGGATGATACACTCGAAAAGTCGCTTGAATCGCATGGATTCTCTAAAGATGATATTACTGATGTCTTTCTGACCCATTTGCATTTCGACCATTGTGGCGGCTCTATTGACAGACTGGAAGACGGAAGTCTTGTTCCGGCCTATAAAAATGCTACATACTGGAGTAATAAAGCTCATTGGGACTGGGCTGTAAATCCTAACGACCGGGAAAAGGCATCCTTTCTCAAAGAAAATATCCTGCCGATTCAGGAGAGTGGCAAACTAAAATTTATTGAAACAGTAGACGGAATATCCCTTACAAAGAATATAAAAATTCGTTTTGCTTTCGGGCATACTGAGTCCATGATGTTGCCGCAAATCAATTATAATGGCAAAACCATTCTTTATATGGCGGATATGCTTCCTTCAGTCGGGCATATTCCAATGCCTTATGTGATGTCTTATGATATGTTCCCGATGAAGACTCTGAACGAGAAAAAGAAGTATCTGGAGGAAGCTGTACAAAACGATTATATCCTTTACCTGGAGCACGATCCGGTAAACGAATGCTGCACCCTCCAGGAAACGGAAAAAGGCATCCGGGTTAAGGATACCTTTAAATTAACAGATATTTTATAGAACCAGGTCAGGAAATAATCCTGACCTGATTTGTTTTATGGAATAATCACTTTGGGTTTTGTACCTGTAATCTGATCTATTTCTTCCATTACTTCATCAGTCATCAATGGAACAGCTTCCAGTGCAGTAAGATTTTCCACCAGCTGGGAAGTTTTGGATGCCCCGAGAATAACTGTACTAACATTTGGATTTCTTAGACACCAGGCAATTGAAAGTTTTGGCAAAGTAGTATTTAACCTGTCGGCAAGGCTTTTTAATAATTTCACTTTGCGGATATTATCCTCAACCAGAAGCCTGTTTCTGAGCCATTCGATATTATCCATGCTGAAACGGGCATCTTTTGGATCTGCATCGTCATATTTTCCGGAAAGCAATCCTGATGCCAGAGGACTCCAGATGGTGGTACCCATACCGAAATCCCTGAATAATAGCTGGAATTCCATTTCCATTTTATCACGCCAGAGCATATTATACTGCGGCTGTTCCATTACAGGAGCCACAAGATGGTTCTTTTCTGCAAAGTAATGTGCCTGCATAATTTCTGAAGCACTCCACTCTGAAGTACCCCAATACAATGCTTTACCCTGCATAATCAGCTGATGCATTGCCCATACCGTTTCTTCAATCGGGGTTTCTTTATCCGGACGGTGTGCGAACAGTAAGTCTACATAATCGAGTTGTAAACGTTTTAAAGCATTGTTTGTACCCTCAAAAATGTGCTTTTTAGAAAGGCCGATCATATTGGGTTTCTTCTCCTCTGCTCCGAAGTAGATTTTAGTAGAAACAATATATGAATTACGATCCCAGCCTTTCTTTTTCAGGATCTTACCCATTACAATCTCCGACTTACCGCCTGCATAACCTTCAGCATTGTCAAAAAAATTAACACCACCTTCATAAGCAATGTCCATTAATTCTTCAGCTACTTTATCCTCTATCTGCTGCCCAAAAGTTAACCAGCTTCCCAAAGAAAGTGCACTAACCTTCAACCCCGATTTGCCTAAACGTCTGTATTCCATTTTTATAATTATTTGTTTGAATGATTGGTTTAAAGTTTAAAAATACAATTCCTGTAGCAAAAAAACATTTAGGATTTCATCATTAAAAATTATTTAGGTCTGAGTATTTTCATAAATTGAACGCTCAAAACTAATCTGAAATTACAAGCCGACAAAAGTAAAAAATGCAGCTTACCCAACTGGAAATCAAAGGATTCAAAAGCTTTGGTGATAAGATCACAATCAACTTTAATGATGGCGTAACAGCTATTGTTGGGCCAAATGGTTGTGGAAAATCAAATGTTGTTGATGCAATACGCTGGGTTTTAGGGGAACAAAGTACAAGAATGCTTCGTTCTGAAAAAATGGAGAACATTATCTTCAACGGAACCAAAACCCGGAAGCCTTCCAATCTGGCAGAGGTTTCGCTTACTTTTGACAATACCAAAAACATTCTTCCAACTGATTTTACCAAGGTAACCATTACACGAAAACTCTATCGTTCAGGCGAAAGTGAGTACAGGCTGAACGACGTTCAATGCCGTTTGAAAGATATTACCGACCTTTTTCTGGATACCGGTATAGGTTCCGACTCCTACTCTATCATTGAACTGAAAATGATAGATGAGATCATTGCAAATAAAGATAATTCAAGAAGGGCATTATTTGAGGAGGCCTCGGGAATTTCAAAATACAAGCTTCGTAAAAAACAAACTTTTAATAAGTTAAAAGATACCGAAGCTGATCTCAGTCGGGTTGAAGACCTGCTTTTTGAGATCGAAAAAAACCTTAAAACTCTTGAAAACCAGGCAAAAAAAGCAGAACGATATTATAAACTGAAAGAACAATATAAAAATCTGAGCATCACTCTGGCTTCTTTCAGAATTATAGGTTTCAGGGAAGCGCTCGAAAGGCTTGAAAATAAAGAACAGGAACATGCGGTAGATCATAGCGGAATAAGTACTGCGATCAGTAATCTGGAAGCTGCTCTTCAGCAGTCAAAACTGGATAATCTGAATCTTGAGAAAAACCTTTCCATTCAACAAAAGGCAAGCAATGAGTTTATTGCAAAGATCAGGGCTTATGAAAGTGACAAAAAGCTAAAAAATGAGCAGTTAAGGCATCTTGAGGATAAAAAAGCAAGACTTAGCGAAGAACTGGAAAAAGACCGAAATCAGCTGAATCATGTTTTCTACAACCAAAAGAGATTAAATGAAGAACTTTTGCTGGAGACAGAAACACTCGAAAAATTAAAAATAAGTGTTGAATCTCAGCATCAGGGACTTAATGACTTGAGGCTTCAGCAGCAAAATTCTAAAACTGCTCTTGACTCACTTAATAAATCCAACAATGAACTTCAAAATCAGGTTTATAAACTTGAAAAAGATATAGCAATTCTGAATATTCAGAAAGAAGCTCTGCATCAGGAAAGCAGCCGGAATATGGCTGATACAGAGTCTAAAGAAACTGAATTAAATGAGTTTAATAAGGCAATTACGGAAATCAAACAACAGCTGGAATCTAAAGAAAAAGCCTTTGAAGAAAACAAAGCTCTTGAAGATGAGCTGATTCGGCAGATTCAGCGAAACACTGAACAAATCAGGGAAAATAAAGAACTCCTGAATCAGGAAAGCAGAAAACTGGATTCCAAACAGAATGAATACAACCTGACAAAATCAATGGTTGATAATCTGGAAGGTTTTCCTGAATCTATACGT
>Ga0208492_1001256_pt1 | contig 16540 bp, 14 predicted proteins | sample Subbioar_CSW14AB_FD_184820 | JGI IMG/M metagenome (GOLD analysis project Ga0208492, IMG submission 184820) | Serpentinite rock and fluid subsurface biosphere microbial communities from McLaughlin Reserve, California, USA - CR12Mar_CSW14AB (SPAdes) | ecosystem: Environmental > Terrestrial > Deep... | reverse complement strand
AGGCGCCTTTGGCCTTGGCCGAGGCGACGGCAGCGTGGACGGCGGCCATGGACCGCAGACCGGCAGGCGCGCGGGGAAGGCCGTCTCGGACCTCGCCCCGGATCGCGTCGGCGAAGTCGGCGTAGATGTTGGCGACGGCCATCGGAAAGCCCTCGGGATGGGCGATGGCGACGCGTGACAGGCGTTTGGCCTCGTCGGAGAGGCCCGCCTCGCCCTTCTCCATGATCTGCGTGCGACCGCCCACGGGCGTGTAGATCAGCTGGTTCGGCTGTTCCGAGGCCCAGCGCAACCCGCCGGTTTCGCCGAAGACCTGGATGTCGAAGCCGTGCTGCCGCCCGATGGCGACGGAGGAGGTCCAGAGCCTGCCGACGGTGCCGCGTGCGGTGCGGAAATTGACCATCGCGTCATCCTCAAGCTGCCGCGAGGGGATGGTGGAGGCGAAGTCGGCGGAGAGGCTCGTGACCTCGTCGTCGCAGATGAAGCTCGCCATATGCAGCGCGTGGATGCCGCAGTCGGCGAACTGGCCGGAGACGCCCGCCATCGCGGGGTCGTATCGCCAGCGGACGCGCGGGTTGTCGGCGTCGGTGGCGTCGCCGTGGTGGCCGTGGCTGAAGGCGGTGACGACAAGGCGGACCTTGCCGATCTCACCGGCGCGGACCATGGCGCGGGCCTGGCGGATCATGGGGTAGGCGGAGTAGCAGTAGTTGACGGCGCAGATGCGGCCGGTGCGTTCGGCGACGCGGACGATCTCTTCGCCTTCCTCGACCGTCATGGTCATCGGCTTTTCGCAAAGGACGTTGAACCCGGCCTCTAGGAAGGCCTTGGTGATCTGGAAATGGGTGGAGTTCGGGGTGGCGACGGTGACAAGGTCGAGCCTGTCGGGGCGGTTGCGTTCGCCTGCCAGCATCTCGGTCCAGTCGCCATAGGCGCGGTCGGGGGCGATGCCGAGGCGTTCGGCATAGGCGCGTCCGGCGTCGGGGCGGTGGTCGAGGGCGCCTGCGACAAAGGCGAAATGCCCGTCTGCAAGCGCGCCAAGCCGGTGGGCCGGGCCGATCTGGCTGCCTTCGCCGCCGCCGATCATGCCCCAGGTCAGTTTCGCCATGTCAGGTCTCCGAGAAGCCGATGGAGGAAAGGTAGTCGCGGTTGCGGCGCGCGTCGTCGACCGGGCTGACGTCCAATGTCGGGTCGCAGTCCTGTTCGACGGTACACCAGCCCTGATACCCGCTATCAAGCAGGATCTGGCGGACCGCCGGGAAATCGACGTCGCCGGTGCCGAGGTTGCAGAAGATGCCCTGGCCGCAGGCGTCGTAAAAGCCGGTGCCCCTGGCGATGACATCGGCCTTCACCTTGGGGTCGATGTCCTTGAAGTGCATGTAGGAGATGCGGTCGATATGGCGGCGCATGAAAGCCACGGGATCGAACCCGGCATAGGAATGGTGGCCGGTGTCGAAGCAGATTTTCAGGATCTTGTCGTCCACCTCGTCCAGAAGCCTTTCCAGCTCGGGCTCGAAGTCGATGAAACCTGCGGCATGGGCGTGGATGCCGACGGTGAGGCCGAATTCCTCGGTCCCCAGGCGGGCGATGGTGCTGATGCGGTCGCGGAAGGCGGCCCATTCGGCGGCGTCCATCTGTTCGGCGGCATCGGCCCGGCCTGCGGTGGGCGCGCGGCGGGGAGAGATCGAGTCGATCAGCACGAGGTGCTGCGCGCCATGGGCCGTGAGCGCCCGGCAGGTCCGCCAGGCGGCGTCGCGGACATCGTCCCAGGCCGCGGGATCATGGAAGGGGCGGAACACGACGCCGCCGATGAGGTCGAGGCCGTTCTCCTCCAGCGCGTCGAAGAGGATCGCGGGATCTTCGGGCATGAAGCCGATGGGGCCAAGCTCGATGCCGGTATAGCCTGCCGTGGCACAGTCCTTCAGGACCTGCCGCCACGGCGGATTTCGGGGGTCGCCTGCGAATTCGACGCCCCAGGAGCAGGGCGCATTGCCGATACGAATCATTTCGACCTCATGAAACGGGGACGGGGTGCCAGCGGCCCTCGGCTGACGACTGATGCGCGGTCTCGATGATCTGCGCAACCGCGAGGCCGTCCCGGAAGGTCGGCCAGACGGGGGTGCGGGTTTCGATCGCGGTCAGGAAATCGCGGGCCTCGATGATGATCTGATCCTGATAGCCGGTGCCGTGGCCGGGACCCTGGCAGAAGGCGAGGTAGTCGGGGTGAGAGGGGCCGGTCAGGATGCGGGTATAGCCGCGCGTCGATTCAGGCCCTTCGGCGCGGTAAAGCCAGACGGCGTTCTGGTCTTCCTGGTCAAAGCGGATGCCGCCCTTGGTGCCATGGATTTCATAGGCATAGCCCATCTTGCGACCGGTGGCGGTGCGGCTGACAAAGAGATGCCCCATCACGCCGGAGGCAAAACGCAGCATCAGCTGGGCCTGGTCGTCGTTGGTGACCGGGACCGGAGCGGAGGGGCCGGGGCGGGTGGGGTGGACGGTTTCGATCCGGGCCGAAAGTTCAGCCACCGGGCCCATCAGCGCCAGCATGCAGTTGATCGGGTGCGGGGCAAGGTCGCCCATGCAGCCGTTGGCGCGACCCGAGGTGCGCCAGGTGGCGGGGAGGTCGGGGTCGGCGAGGAAGTCTTCGGTATGCTCACCCCGGAACCAGGTGACCTCACCAATCACGCGGTCGGCGAGAAGCTGGCGGACGAACTGTGTCGCGGGGGTGCGGACGTAGTTGAAGCCGATCATGTTCGGCAGGCCGGACGCCTCGGCCGCTGCGACCATGGCGCGGGCGTCGTCCAGCGAGGCCCCCAGCGGCTTTTCGCAGAAGACCGGTTTTCCGGCGGCAAAGGCGGCTTCGGCTATCGCGCGGTGCGTGGACTGCGGCGAGGCGATGACCACGGCCTGCACCTTGGGGTCGGCGACAAGATCCTGCCAGTCGGTCGCAGCGCGGGCGAAGCCGTAGGCCCTGGCATAGGCTTCCGCCGAGGCTTTCGAGGTCGCCGCGATGACCTCCAGCCGGGGGCGGAGCCTGGTGTTGAACACCGCACCGACAGCCGCGTAGGCAACCGCATGCGCCTTGCCCATGTAGCCGCCGCCGACCAGTCCGATCCCGATCTCTGTCATCGCCGTGTTCCATCTGCGGTCGCTGTTGCAATCGATTGCAAAATTTGTATCCTCCCTTGGCAAGGCGCGCAAGTCCAGAGTGGATGGCGGGGCCGCTCGGAGGATGGAATGGCGAATCTGGAGCGGCTGACGGGGCGAAAGTTCCTCGTCATCGGACGGGCGGGGATGGATCTTTATGCCGATCCCCCGGGCACCCGGATCGAGGCGGCCAGCCGCTTTGTCGCGCATCTGGGCGGGTCTTCGGCCAATATCGCGGTGGCGCTGGTCCGGCAGGGGTGCCAGGCGGCGCTTTTGACGCGGGTGTCGGACGATGCGGTCGGGCGGTTCTGCCTGAACCAGCTGGCGGCTTACGGCGTGGACCACGGGTTCGTGCGCACCGAAGGCGGCGAGGCGCGCAATTCGCTTGCCGTGGTGGAAACGCGGGTCGAGAACTGCCAGTCGGTGATTTATCGCAACGGGGCGGCGGACTTTGCGATGACGGCTGCGGATGCCGAGGCGGTCGATTATGCGGGCTTTTCGGCGCTGGTGACCACGGGAACGGTGCTGGCCGCCGAACCGTCGCGGAGTGCGGCGTTCCGGGCCTTCGATCTGGCCCGCGCCGCCGGGTTGCCCCTGGTCTTCGACGTCGACTACCGGCCCTATTCCTGGCCATCCGCCGAAGTTGCCGCCGAAACCTATTCCCGGGCCGGAGCGCTGTGCGACGTGATCGTCGGCAATGATGTCGAATTCGGCTTCATGGCCGGGCACCCGGATCGCGGACTGGAGAAAGCGCGCAGCCTGATCCGGGACGGGGCGCAGATCGTCGTCTACAAGATGGGCGAAAAGGGTGCGATCACGCTGACCCGGGACGGCGAATTTGCCACCGGCATCTATCGGACCGAGGCGCTGAAGCCAACCGGGGCGGGCGACAGCTTTCTGGGGGCGTTCCTTGCGGGTTTGGCCAGGGGCCTGCCGGTCCGGTCGGCGGTCTTGCGCGGGTCTGCCGCCGCTGCGATGGTCGTGGCCCGGGTCGGCTGTGCCCCGGCGATGCCCGACGTGTCCGAACTTGACGCCTTTCTTGCCACCCACCCCGGCCCGTCCGCACAAAGGGACCCCTGATGCACATTGCCCCCCATGACAACCAGAACCGCGCCATCGTCGACATGGCGGATGCGCTGGTGCCGCTGGTCTATTTCAACATCGTCCGGCTGAAGGCGGGCGAGGTCTTCGACTACCGCACCCCGGGCTATGAGACCTGCGTGGTCCCGGCGACGGGGACCGTCACGGTGGACACGGCGGGCGAGAGTTTTGCCGGGATCGGCAATCGCGGGGTCGATGTCTGGGACGGCGAGCCGGAGGGGGTCTATGTGCCCTCGGGGACAGGTGCGCGGATCACGGCGCTGACCGAGACCGAGTGTTTCATCGCCGGGGCGCAGTTCGATCATGTGCTGCGGCCCTTTGCGGTGCGCAGCGGTGATCTGGACGTGGTGCAATACGGGTCGGACGACACCAAGACGCACCGGAAGATCAAGCATATCCTGGGGACCAAATATCATGACCGGGTGGGGCGCTTGCTGGTCAGCGAGCTGTTCACGGTGGGCGCAGGGGGCTGGTCGGGGTTTCCGAGCCACAAGCACGATACGGATCGGTTGCCGGACGAGACGCGGCATGACGAGTGCTACAACTTCCGGTTCCGGCCCGACTATGGCTCGGGTCTGCAGATGCTGCAGCGGGTGGATAACGAACCGGGGGATGCCTATCACATCATGAACCGGTCAACCGTGCTGATCGACAAGGGCTATCATCCCTGCTGCGCGCTGCCGGGCTACGAGATGTATTACTTCACCATTCTGGGCGGGCTGTCGCAGCGCAGCCTGAAGCAGCATTTCCAGCCGACCCATGCGGCGCAGTTGCACACGATTCCGGGGATCATGGACATGGTGGCCAAGTTCAAATGACGCTGGCGACGCTGTCCGATGTGCTGGGGCCGACGCTGGCGGGTGGCTATGCGGTGCCGGGGCTGGTGTGTCTGGGCTGGGAGGACGCGCGGGCCTATGTCCGGGCGGCGGAGGCGGAGCGGGCTCCGGTGATCCTGCAGGCGGGGCCGGGGGCGCGGGGGCACATGCCGGTCGCGGTCTGGGGGGCGATGTTCCGCGCTTTGGCCGACGGCGCGTCGGTGCCGGTGGTGGCGCATCTGGATCATGGGCTGACGGTCGAGGACTGCCGGGCGGCGATCGAGGCGGGGTTCAGTTCGGTGATGGTCGACGGATCGGCCCTGCCCTTGGCGCAGAATATCGCGCTGACGGCCGAGGTCGCGGCGATGGCCCATGCGGCGGGGGTGTCCTGCGAGGGCGAGGTCGGCGTCGTCGGCTATGCGGGGGGAAAGGCTTCGACCGGGACCGACCCCGAGGAGGCCGCGCGCTTTGCCAAGGAGACGGGGGTGGACGCGCTGGCGGTGTCGGTGGGGAATGTCCATTTGCAAGAGGGCGCGGGTCAGGGGCTGGACCTGGCGCTGCTGCGGGCGATCGAGGCGGTGACGGATGTGCCGCTGGTGATCCACGGCGGGTCGGGGGTGCCGCTGGATCAGCGGGCGATGCTGGCGGCGGGGTCGCGGATCGCCAAGTTCAACATCGGGACGGAATTGCGGATGGCGTTCGGTGCAGCCTTGCGCGAAGTGCTGGCGAAGGACGAAGGCCGGTTCGACCGGATCGCCATTCTGCGCGACACCGAAGAGCCGGTGATGCAGGCAGCGCGGGCGGTCATCCGCGGGCTTGGGGCTTCGGGCCGGGGGTAGCGTTGAAACCGTCTGATGGACCTTCCGGTGGAAGGTCCATCGGTTTCATTGCCCGTAAGGCTGAAAGCCGTTGGGCAAGGGGCGGGGGGCAGCAGACCGGACCGATTCAATCTGCGCGCGTCCGCCTCGGCTGGCGCGGGCAGATCTGTCGCGGGACAAATCTGCCAAATTCAGGAGAACTTACTTGCCCCAGATCGCGGCATAGGCCTCGCGGTAGCCGTTGTTCGGGTCGAAGGCGTTGCCCTTTGTCGTGGCAAGACCCGCTTCGGTCACCAGCGCGGGCGCGGTGATGTAGCCCGAGCAGGCCTGTCCCGAAATCGCGCGGTTCAGCTCATCGACCAGCTGCCAGCCCTGCAGGTTCAAGGGTTCGGCGACGGTGACGGCCTGATACTGCCCGGTGCGGATGCGCTGGAAGGCGGCTTCGGAGCCGTCCCCGGCAGACCCCGCCTTGGGCGCGCCCTTGCCGTCGATCCCGGCGGCGGCCAGTGACGGGCCCATGAAGTCGAAGTAAAGGTCGTTGATCGCCAGCGAATGCGTCCAGCTGGCGCCGTATTTCTGCAGAAGCGTGGTGGTCAGCGGACCCATCCGGGTGGAGGTTTCAGCGATGGGGGTGTCGACGTATTCAAGGACGGTGCCGCCCGCATCCTCGATGTCCTTCTTCATGCGGTTGGCCTTGTCGATGGCGATCTGGTAGGTGGAGTCGGTGAAGATCACCACGCCCGGCTTGCCGCCCGCATCGTCGATGGCCCATTTCGCGGCCACGTCCGAGACCTGCATCGCATCGGTCGAGACGTTGGCGAAGATGCCGCCGGGCGCGTCGCAACCGATCTTCGGGCCGGAGTGCCAGGACACCATCGGGATCTTGGCAGCGGTCACACCATCCAGGGCGGCTTGCTGTTCGGCGGCGTCAAAGCCGTTGATCACGATCCCATCGGGGTTCAGCGCAAGCGCCTGACCCACGGCGGCCGACCGGCTTTGCACCGAGCCTGCGCCGTCCAGCACCTTGACCGTCCAGCCGATCTTGGCGGCGGCTTCCTCGATGCCCGTGGTCACGCCCAGGATACCGCCATTCTTCAGGTCGCCCGCGAGGACGACGATGGTCTTGCCCTCGGCAGCCTTCGGGCCGGTGGTCGGGCCGTCGAAGGCTTGTTGCGCGAAGGCCGCGAGGCCGGTGATGGCCAAGGCCGTCCCGGCCAGAAGGGTTTGAAGTAGGGTCCGTTTCAGCATGGTGGTTTCCTCCCTAAGATGCTGTCTTATTTCGATTTCGCGCCCTTCTTGCGCTGGGCGTATCCGGCGATGCCGATGGCGATCAGAAGTGTCGTGCCGTTGAAAAGAGGCTCGACCCAGAAGCTGCCGCCGAATTGCTGGATGCCCGAGATGCCGACGGCAAGGATCATCACCCCGACGATGGTGCCCCAGACGTTGACCCGGCCCGGCTTGATCGTGGTGGAGCCGAGGAAGGCCCCGACAAGGGCGGGGAGCAGGAATTCGAGGCCGACCGAAGCCTGGCCGATGCGGAGTTTCGAGGCGAGGAGGACCCCGGCAAGGGCGGTGAGTGCTCCGGAGGTCACGAAGGCTCCGATCACGAATTTGCGCGTCGGGATACCGTTCAGTTCCGCCGCGCGCTGGTTGGCACCGATGGCATAGAGGTAGCGGCCGATGGGGGTGTAGTCGAGAATCACCCAGAGGATCAGGGTGATCGCGAGGACGTAGAAGGCGGTGATCGGCAGGCCCAGGACAAAGGTGCCGTTGATCGCATAAAAGGCGTCGGGCAGTTGGCCGACCATCTGGCGGCCCCCGGTGTGCCAGAGGGCAAGGGCGTAAAGGATGGTGCCGGTGCCCAAGGTGGCGATGAAGCTGTCGATGCGGGCGACCTCGACCAGCAGGCCGTTCAGCGCACCGACGACGATGCCAAGGATCAAGACCACGGCGACGGCCACGGGCCACGGCAGGCCATAGATCGTCTGCAGGCTGATCGCGAGGATGTGCCAAAGGACGATGCCGTAGCCCACGGTCAGGTCGATCCGGCCCGCGACCATCGGGATCATCGCGGCCAGCGACAGCAGCGCGATGATCGCCTTGTCGGACAGGATCGAGCGGAGGTTAAGGAGCGTCGGGAAGGTGTTCGGCAAGAGAACCGAGAAGAACAGGATCAGCCCGACCATCAGGATCACAAGGCCGTAGGTCGGGGCCAGGCGGGCCAGCTTCTGTCCGGTTGAGAGGCCGCGGAGTTCGTCCTTGGTGGGCTCGACGGCGTTGGATTCGATACCGGGCATCTGGGTCCTCAGGCGGCTTCACCGGCCGATGCGGCCTGGATCAGGGATTCGGTGGAAAGTTCGACGCCGGTCAGTTCGGCGACGGGGAGGCCGCGCGAAAAGACGATGGCGCGGTGGCAGATGATGGCGATCTCCTCGAAATCGGTGGAGACGACGAGGACGCCCATCCCGCTGGCGAGGGCCTGGTAGAGGAGGTGGTAGATCTCGGCCTTGGCACCGACATCGACGCCTGCGGTCGGGTCTTCGGTGACCAGAAGGCGGCGGCCAGAGTCCAGCCAGCGCCCGACGACGACCTTTTGCTGGTTGCCGCCGGACAGCGCCTCGATGGCGAGCGTCGGGTCGTTGGGCGACAGGCCGACGCGGGTGCCGATGGCTTTCGCAAGGGATTCCTCGCGGCCCGCCGACATCAGCGACAGGGGGCTGCGGCCAGTGGCGGAGGGGTTGAGGAAGGCGTTCTCGCGGATCGCCATGCCGGGCGCGACGCTTTCGCCGACGCGGCCGCGGGCGACGAGGCCGATGCCGGAACGCATGGCGGTCTGCGGGGTGGCAAGGTTGGGCGACTTGCCGTCGAGCGTGACCTTTCCGGCATGAGGGATGACGCCGAACAGGGCGCGGCCGATGTCTTCGTGGCCCGCACCCCGTAGGCCCGCGAGGCCGAGAAGTTCGCCGCGTTTGATCTGGAAGCTGACGGGGCCGACGGCGGGGGTCTTGAGGTGTTCGACCGACAGGATCGCGGGGCCGTCCTGGACCGGGGGCCGGGCGATCTCGCGCGCTTTGCGGCCGACGATGAGGGAGACAAGTTCCTCGGGAGTGGTGTGTTCGACGGGGCGCATGCCGACCATCTGGCCGTCGCGGAGGACGGCGACGCGGTCGGCGATGCGGAAGATCTCGTCAAGGCGGTGGCTGACGTAGATCATGCCGACGCCCTTCGCTTTCAGCGGGCGGAGGGCGTCGAACAGAAGCTCGACCTCGTCGGCGGGCAGGCTGGCGGTGGGTTCGTCCAGGACGAGGAAGTCGCAATCGGCGGCAAGGGCGCGGGCGATGGCGACGAGGGATTTCTGGGTGCGGGTCAGACTGGAGACGCGGGCGGTGGCGGGGAAGTCGGCCTTGACCAGTTTCAGCGCCTCATCGGCCCGGGCCTCGGTCGCGGTCCAGTCGATGCGGCGGCCACGGCGCGCATAGCCGAGGGCGAGGGCGATGTTTTCGGCGACAGACATCCAGTCGATCAGGCCGAGATCCTGGTGGATGAAGGCGACCTTCTGGCCGCCGGATTTCCCGGCCTCATGCGCGTAGGGGGTGCCGTCGATCACGACGCCGCCTTCGTCCGGGCGGTGGATGCCGCCAAGGACCTTGATCAAGGTGGACTTCCCCGCGCCGTTTTCACCGAGAAGGGCCACGATCTCGCCCCGCGCGACCTTCAGCGACACGCCCTTCAGCGCCTTCGTCCCGCCGAAGGACTTGACGATGCGGTCGAAGAACAGGCCGTCGGACGACGGTTGCATGGGCAGGCTCCTCCCTTCCCGGGCGCGCCTGATCTTGCGTCAGGTTTACCGGTAACGTAGCTTAACCTGAGCCTGCGGGCCGTTTGAGTCAAGCGGAAAGTTATCGATAACATGAGGCGGATGTGAAGGCCAATCTGGAAGACATCGCCAAGGCGGCGGGCGTGTCGAAGATGACGGTCAGCCGGGTGCTGCGCGGCGGCACGGGCTTTTCCGACCACACGCGGGACCGGGTGGTCAAGGTCGCGGAAAGACTGGGATATGTGCCGAACAAGCTGGCGGCGGCCTTTGGGTCCTACCAGGCCTCGACGCTGGTGGGCATGTGCGTGCCGCGCCTGACCTCGGGCCTGTTCGCGCATGTGCTGGACGGGGTGGACCGGGCACTGAGCCGGCTTGGTTATCAGCTGATGATCGGGGCCAACAACCATTCGGTGAACGAGGAAGAGGCCTGGGTGCGCCAGATCGCCAGCTGGCGTCCGGCGGGGCTGATTCTGTCGGGGCGGAACCATACGCCCGCGACGGTGGACCTGTTGCGGCAGGTCGCGGCCCCGGTGGTGGAGATCTGGGAGCTGACGACCAGCCCGATCGACATGTCGGTGGGGTTTTCGCACTATGACTGCGGGGCGGAGATGGGGCAGTTCCTGCTGCGCCGGGGGCGGCGGCGGGCGGGCTATGTGGGGGCTTTGGCGCGGGCCGACGTGATGGGGCAGGCCCGGCTGGAGGGGTTTCAGGCGGTGCTGGCGGGGGCCGGGCATCCGCTGGTGGACCGCGAGGTGCTGATGGACATGCCGGGGTTTTACGCGGGGTATTACGGGCTGGAGACGCTGCTGGCGCGAACGCCGGACCTGGACGTGGTCTATTTCCACAACGATGACATGGCGGTTGGCGGGCTGGCTTATGCAGCGGCGAGGGGCATCCGGGTGCCCGAGGATCTTGGGATCGCAGGCTGGGGCGGGATGGAGGCGGCGTCGATCCTGCCCAAGCGGCTGACGACGACGGTGGTGCCGACGACGGCCATCGGGAAGGCGGCGGCGGAGGCGCTGGTGGCGCGGTTGAAGGGCGAGCCCGGGCAGGAAGTGACGGTGGTCCCGACGCGGCTGGTGCCGGGCGAAACGGGGTGAGGGAAAGCGGCGACGCACCGCCTTTCAATCGTTGCCTTAGAGTCTGTCTGACGCTGGTAGAAGCGCCAAACAGCCTCCAGGTGTTTCGTGGTCGCCTGTCTTTCGACAAAACCGGAGTCCACTTTTGTCGGACAGGCTCTAGAGGTCAGTGAGGCGCCCGGACCGATCAGGTGACTGTCCAGTGGACAGTCGCCCGGTCCGCTGGATGAAGGCGCAAGCCGGAGGCCAAGGGGCGTGGGGCAGCAAACTAAGCCTGGCAATCTGGCCGCGCCTGACTGGGCTGGCGCGGAAACGCGCCTGCCGAGGGCAGGCAGGCGCGGGCAGATTTGTCGCGGGACAAATCCGCCAAGGGAGGATGGCTTCTGCCGAACTCAGCCTTGATGCGCCCAAGGGCCGTGCGGCTGATCCAGACCGTCCAGCCGCTTGAACCCGTGCAGGCCGAAGAAGTCGCGCTGGCCCTGGATCATGTTCGCGGTGCCGCGCGCGGTGCGCATCAGGTCGAACCATGCAAGGCCGGACGACAGGGCGGGCAGGCCAAGGCCGTTCAGCGCTCCGGCCGCAACGACGCGGCGAAGGGCGGGGACGGACCGGCGCAGGTGGTCGGCAAAGAAGGGGGCCAGGATCAGGTTCTGGCCGGGATGCGCGGCCAGGGCCGTTGCCATGTCGTTCAGCATCGCCGAGCGGATGATGCAGCCCGCCCGCCAGACCCGGGCGATGGCGGGCATGTCGAGCGCCCAGCCGAAATCGCGGGCAGCGGCGGTCATCATCGCGAAGCCTTGGGCGTAGCACAGGATCTTTCCAGCGATCAGGGCGTGTTCCAGATCTTCGAGCGAAACCCCGGCGCGGCTGGGCGCGGGACCATACAGCGCCTCACCCGCCGCACGTTCGGCCAGGCGGGAGGAGACGTTGCGGGCCATCACGGCCGCCTCGATCACCGGGATCGGCGCGGCAAGGTTCTGAGCCTCGATCGCGGTCCAGCGGCCGGTGCCCTTCTGCCCGGCGGCATCGACGATCATGTCAAGAAGCGGGCCGCCCTTTACCGGGTCAGTGGCGGCGGCGACGGCGGCGGCGATTTCCACGAGGTAGGACCGCAGCGTGCCGTCGTTCCAGCGGGCGAAGACCGGGGCGATCTGCGCAGCAGGCATCCCCAGGCCGTCGCGCATCACGCCGTAGACCTCGGCGATCATCTGCATGTCGGCGTATTCGATGCCGTTGTGGACGGACTTGACGAAATGGCCCGCCCCGGCCTGTCCCATATGGTCGGCGCAGGGGGTGCCGTCCTCGGCCTTCGCGGCGATGGCCCGGAACACGGGCGCCATGCGCGCCCAGTCCTCCGGGCTGCCCCCGGCCATGATCGCGGGGCCGTGGCGCGCGCCTTCTTCGCCACCCGACACGCCGATGCCCATGAAACGGAAGGGGAGGCCCTGCGCGCTGCGGCGGTTGGTATCGTGGAAGTTGGCGTTGCCCGCGTCGATCACCAGGTCGTCCGGTGAAAGGAGCGGGGCAAGGGCCGTCAGCATGTCGTCGACGGCCGGGCCCGCGGGGACCATCAGGAGGATCGCGCGGGGCGGAGCCATCGCGGCAACGAAATCGGCCAAGGTTTCGCTGGGCGTGATCCGGGGGGCGAGGTCGCCCGCCTCGACCTTGAAGGCATGGGTCACGCTGGCGGTGCGGTTCCAGACGGCGATGGGAAAGCCCTTCTCGGCGATGTTCAGCGCGAGGGCCGCGCCCATGGTGCCAAGGCCGATCAGGCCGGTTTGCGGTTTGGTCATGGGAATTGCACGCCCTTGCGGTTGAGGATCACGGAGTAAAGGCTGGTCGTCGCGGTGATGAACAGCCGGTGCTTGGCGCGGCCGCCGAAACAGATGTTGGAGACGGTTTCGGGGACCAGGATCTTGCCGAGAAGCCGCCCGTCCGGCGCGATGCAGTGGACGCCGTCGCCCGCCGAGGACCACAGGTTGCCGTCGCTGTCGCAGCGGATGCCGTCGGCGCAGCCGGGGCTGATCGCGTGGAAGATGCGGGAGTTCGTCGGGCGTCCGTTCACCATGTCGAACGCACGGATGTGCTGGGGATCGTTCTGGAACATGCGACCCGTGTCGGCGACGTAGAGGCGGGTTTCATCCGGGCTGAAGGCAAGGCCGTTCGGGCAGGCCATGTCGGTGATCACGGCCTCCAGCTTGCCCGAGGGGTCGAGGCGGTAGACCTGGCAGGGGAGTTCCTGCGCGGACTTGAAGCCTTCGTAGTCGGTGCCGATGCCGTAATGCGGATCGGTGAACCAGATGCTGCCGTCCTTGGCCACGATCACGTCATTCGGGCTGTTCAGCGGCTTGCCGTCATAAGCGTCAGCCAGAGTGGTGATCGTCCCGTCCCATTCCGTGCGGGTGACGCTGCGTGTGCCATGCTGGCATGAGATCAGGCGGCCATGCCCGTCCCGGGTATGCCCGTTCGTGTAGTTGGAAGGCTGGCGGAACGTCGTCAGCCCCTCTTCCGTCCAGCGCAGGATGCGGTTGTTCGGGATGTCCGAGAAAAGCAGGCACCCCTGATCGCCGAACCAGACCGGCCCTTCGGCCCAGTCGAAGCCGGTGGCCAGTCGCTTGACCGGAGCATTGCCCATGACGAAGGCACCGAAGGCCGGGTCGTGGATTTCAAAGAAGGACATGGCGCGTCTCCTTGCAGCCAGTTGTCGGCGACCGGACGCGCCGGGTCAAACCGAAACGCGGTCAATCGGCGAACACGATCTGCGCTTTCATCGCCCGTGAGCGGTCCGAGGCCAGGCGGAAGGCGTCCTCGGCCTTTGCCAGCGGGACGGTGTGGGTGATCAGGGGCTTCACGTCGATCAGGCCTTTCTGCATCAGGCCGACGCCGGTGGCAAACTCCGGGTGGAACCGGAACGATCCGCGCAGGTCCAGCTCCTTGGCGGTGATGGCCATCATCGGCAGCGTCATGTCGCCGCCAAGGCCAAGCTGCAGGATCACGCCGCGGGGGCGGAGGGCGGCGATCCCTCCGGCCAGGGCGGCGGCGACGCCGGTGCATTCATAGAGGACGTCGAAATGGCCTTTGTCGGGGGTGTAGGCGGAGAGGGCGTCGGGGTCTTTCGCGGTGTTGATGGTGCGGTCCGCGCCGACCTTTGCGGCCAGTGCCAGGGTGAAATCCGACAGGTCGGTCGCGACGATCTCGGCCGCCCCGGCGCGGCGGGCGGCGAGGATGCAGAGGACGCCGATGGGGCCGCAGCCGGTGACGAGGACACGCTTGCCAAGCATCCCGCCCGCGCGGGTGGTGGCGTGAAGGGTGACGGCCAGGGGTTCGGCCATCGCCGCCTCGCCGGGGGTCAGGCCGGTCGCATCGACGCACTGGCTGGCGTCAGCGACAAGGACCTCACGGAACGCGCCCTGGATGTGGGGGAAGGGCATGGCCGACCCGTAAAAGCGCATGTTGAGGCACTGGTTCGGCAGGCCTTCGAGGCAGAACTTGCAGGTGCCACAGGGGCGGGAGGGGGAAACCGCGACAAGCTGGCCTTTGGTGAAGGTGCTGGTGCCGGGGTCTTCGACATGGGCCGATACCTCGTGGCCCAAGATCATCGGCTCCTTCAGCCGGACGGCGCCAAAGCCGCCGTGGTTGTAGTAGTGGAGGTCCGAGCCGCAGACCCCGCCGGTGGCAAGGCGGAGGCGGACCTGGCCGGGGAGGAGGGGTTCGGGCTCGCGGTCTTCGATGCGGAGGTCGTGGGCGGCGTGGATGACGATTGCCTTCACAGCGGCACCGGGGTGATGAGGGGCTGGCCTGAGAAATGGGCGGTCAGGTTGTCGCGCATCAGCTTGCCCATGGCCCGGCGCGTCTCGATGGTGCCCGAGCCGTGGTGCGGCTGCAGAAGGATGTTCGGCGCGGTCAGGAAACGGGGGTTGAGGTTCGGCTCGCCTTCGAAGACGTCAAGCGACGCCCCGGCGATCCGGCCGGAGTCGAGCGCGTCGAGGAGGGCGGTTTCATCGACGTTGGCAGCGCGGCTGATGTTGATCAGCGTGCCCTCGGGGCCAAGGGCCTGCAGCACGCGGGCGTTGACGATGTGGCGGGTTTCCGGTGTTGAGGCGAGGGCGACGAACAGGTGGTCGGACCGTTCGGCCAGGGCCACGGCGTCGGGGATGTAGGTCCAGCCTTCGGCACCGGGCTTCGGGCTGCGGGCGGAATAGGCGATGTCCATGCCGAAGCCCTGCAGGCGACGGCCGATCGCGGCACCGATCCGACCGAGGCCAAGAATGCCTGCCCGTGTGCCGGACACCTTGCGGGTCAGCGGTGGCACTCCCTTTGCGACCCAGTCGCCCGAGCGGACCCAGGCTTCGCCCGGACCAACCCGCCGCACCAGGGACAAGAGCATCGCCACGGCGAGGTCGGCCACATCGTCGGTCAGCACGTCGGGGGTGTTGCTGACGCCGATCCCCCGCGCGCGGCAGGAGGCCAGATGCACTGAATCATAGCCGACGCCGAAGACCGAGATCATCTCGAGCTTCGGACAGGCGGCGATCATCGCTGCGGACGCGCCAAGGTCGCCCCTTGTGGCAATCGCGCGGATGTCCGGCCCGACCTTGGCCAGAAGCGCGTCCCGGTCGGCGGCCTCCCACCAGCGATGGATGGTGAAGGCTTCCTCCAGCGGGCCCTGATCCCAGTCCGGGTAGGGGCCGATTTGCAGAACCTGGGGTTTGGACATCGGATGCCTCGCTGGCAGTCATGGGGTGCTTGACAGGCTTTGTTATCGATAACATAAACGGATCGGAATACGCTTGTCGAGAGCGAACTGAACAGGAGGCGGGATTGGGGCTGCAACTTTTCGACCTGACCGGCAAGCGGGCGCTGGTGACCGGGTCATCGCAGGGGATCGGCTTTGCGCTGGCCGAGGGGATGGCGGCCGCAGGGGCGCAGGTGGTGCTGAACGGGCGCGACGCGGCCAAACTTGCGGCGGCTGCGGCGCGGATCCCGGGGGCCGAGGTGCTGGCCTTCGACGCGACGGATCATGCGGCGGTGCGGGCGGCGGTGGACGCCTTCGAGGCGTCGGGTCACCCGATCGACATTCTGGTCAACAATGCCGGAATGCAGCATCGCGCGCCGCTGGAGGATTTCCCGGCCGAGGCGTTCGAGCGGCTGTTGCAGACCAACATCGCGTCGGTCTTCCACGTCGGGCAGGCCGTCGCCCGCCACATGATCGCGCGGAGGCGGGGCAAGATCATCAACATCGCGTCCGTCCAGACCGCGCTGGCCCGACCCGGCATCGCGCCCTACACGGCGACAAAGGGGGCGGTCGGCAACCTGACCAAGGGCATGGCGACGGACTGGGCGAAGCATGGGCTGCAGTGCAATGCGATTGCTCCGGGCTATTTCGACACGCCCTTGAACGCGGCGCTTGTTGCCGACCCGGCGTTTTCCGCCTGGCTGGAAAAGCGCACCCCTGCGGGCCGCTGGGGCCGCGTGGAGGAGTTGCAGGGGGCGTGCATCTTCCTCGCCTCGGATGCGGCGAGCTTTGTGAACGGGCACATCCTTTATGTGGATGGCGGGATCACGGCCTCGCTATGACGTGGCGGATCGTGATCATGGGGGTTGCGGGCTGCGGCAAGTCTTCGGTGGGCGAGGGGTTGGCCGCGCGCCTGGGTATTCCCTACCGCGACGGGGATGACCTGCACACCTCAGAGGCCGTCGAGAAGATGCGGGCGGGCACTCCCCTGACCGATGCGGATCGCTGGCCCTGGCTGGACCGCGTTGCCGAGG
>Ga0208492_1001254_pt1 | contig 16550 bp, 21 predicted proteins | sample Subbioar_CSW14AB_FD_184820 | JGI IMG/M metagenome (GOLD analysis project Ga0208492, IMG submission 184820) | Serpentinite rock and fluid subsurface biosphere microbial communities from McLaughlin Reserve, California, USA - CR12Mar_CSW14AB (SPAdes) | ecosystem: Environmental > Terrestrial > Deep... | reverse complement strand
CGCGTGGGATGCGATGCCCGATCCGCGCTTCCTCGTCGCGTTCGGGGCGTGCACGATCTCGGGCGGGCTCTACGCGGAGTCGACGAGCACCGAGCGAGGGTTCCTCGCCGAGGTCGGTCCAGCGCTCTACGTCCCTGGCTGCCCGCCGCACCCGCTGACGTTCGTTCGCGCCATCCTCGATCTCCTCGGCGTGCGCTGATCGGATCCGCGCGGCGAGGCTTCGCGCCCCGACTCAACGAGGCCGTGTACTCGACGACGATGCCCCACGACGGAAGCATGACCCACGACGCGCGCGTGAAGCTCGGGAAGTGGCTATCGTCCGGCGGTTCCCGGACCCATCGAGCGGAGCCGGATCGCCGGCGGTGACTCCTCAGAGGCCGAACTGCAGGCCCGCGCGCAAGCCCATCGTGAAGTGCTGGGCGTAGTAGTAGTACGCGTCCTCGGTTGCCCCGATCATCGCGCCAGAGACCTCCGGGCCCACGGCGATCGCTTGAGTTGCTGGTGATTCACGAGCCGCGTTTGGGTCGGGCGCCGGGGGGATCGCTCCGGAAACGGACGATCTTCCGCACGAGCTCCTCGCCGTGCGGATCGTCGGGGCCGGGCCTCCGGTGCTCGCCGGGCCGCACCGGGAAGTGCGCCCAGAACGTGGTGCCGACGCCGAGCTTCGAGGTCACCTCGAGCCGCCCGCCGTTCTCCCCGAGCAGCTGCACGACTGTCGACAGCCCGACCTTGCTCGGACGGCCGCGCGCGTCGCGCACCGGCTCGGTGGGCGCGCGGAAGATCTCCTGGATCCGGCCCTCGGCGATGCCACGTCCGGTATCGGTGACGCGCACCGAGAGTAGCTCGGCATCGCCGCCGAGCTCGACCTCGATGCGACCCCGATCGGTGTACTTCACCGCGTTGGTCAGCAGGTTGTCGACCACCCGATCGAAGACCAGCGAGTCGACTTCGATCGAGCACGGTGCTCGCCCTGTCGCGCTGACCGCGACGGCGATGTCGCGCGGGTAAACCAGCGCGCGCAGGCGACTCTGCAGCCGCTCGACCATCGGCGCGACCTCCAGGTAATCGGTCGGGCGCGCGACCGTCGACCCGTGGACGTCGCGCACCAGCTCGTCGACCATGCGATCGAGCTGATCGACCGCAGCGGCGTGATCGTCGAGCATCTCGCGGTGGCGCGGGTCGTCGTGCAGCGCGCGGCGGAGCTGCCACTCGAGCATGACCAACGTCGCGATCGGGTTGCGCAGGTCGTGCGAGACGCCGCGGACCGTGTGCGCGTGCGCCTCGCGCTCCGCTGCGAACCGCGCGACCAACCGCTGCGACGTCGCCACGCGCTCGGCGAGCTGGGCCTCGACGTGCCGCGTCCACCGCTGCTGCCGTTCGTGGAGGTCGACGAGCTCTCGTCGCGCCTCGGCTCCCTCGAGCACCAACTGCCGCAACGCCTGCGCGGACTGAGCAGCGAACTCCTGGTGCGCGCGCGCCTCGCGGTCGTGACCGTACGCGCGGCCCGCGAAGAGCCCCATCAGCGGGAGCGTGAGGAGCAGGGCATGCGAGCCGTACGCGCGCGCCGCCACCAGTGCGGCCAGCACGCCGAGCCCGAGCCCGAAGACCTCGGGGAGCACCCGCCGTCGCTCCGGGACCCGCACGAGGTAGATGCAGTGCGGATCGCCGTGCGCGATGCATGCCTTCTCCTCGAAGATCGCGGGAGGCAGGCCCCACAGGCTCGGCAACGCCGAGAGCTGCCCGATGCGCGAGAGGCAGAGGAGGCGGCTCTCGTTGCGATCGCTCCAGTAGCGAACGCGCAGCCGGCCGCGTGCCTCCTCGGTCACCTCCGCGTGGCTGATGCTCGAGAGCGTGTCGATCGAGCGGAGCCCGCGGACGAAGAGCTCGATGGGTGTGGTCGCCCACGCGAGGTAGCGCATCGGGCCGAGCGTCTCGGCGAGCCGATGTCCGAACGCCCTCGTGAACGCCACGTCGTCGGGGTAGTGCCTTCGCACGTTCTCGAGGAGATGCTCGATGCCCTCGAGTTGCGCCCAGTGTCCGCGCTCGACATCCTCTCGGGTGATGTGCGTGCCCTCGAGCACCTCTTCGAGCGCCGCGAGGCCTTGGGTCTCCTCCAAGTGTCGCAAGAGTCCGCCGACGATTCGGAGGCTCAGCTCGCCGCCCGTCTCGGCGTCGGCAGGGAGGGGCGCGTCGATCATCCCGTCCGGTCGTCGAACACGCTGCGGTGGATCTCGGAGACCGCGTCGGCGAGGGCGCCCTTGTGCACCTTGCGCAGCAGGTTGCGAACAATCGTCTTCGTCGTCGTCTCTTCGACGCCGAGCGCGTCGGCGAGCTGGTGGCGCTGCACGCCGGAGGCCGCGAGCTGCAGCGCCTCCTCCTCGCGCGGGGAGAGCGCGTACCTCTGGCTGAACGCGTGCACGTCCTGCCGCAGTCGCTCGCGCAGTCGCGAGCGCTCCCGTCTGCTGCGCTCGACGAACGCGAGGAGGTTCGCCTCGCGCGGCGGCTTCGGCAGGTAATGGGCGTCGGAGAGCTGCGCCTCGGCGATCACGTTGGTGCCGCGGCTCGCGGTCAACACCAGCGCCGGCACGCGCTCGCCGGCTGCGCGAACCTTCCGCAGCCAATCGAGGCCCGAACCGTCCCCGAGCCCCACGTCGACGATGAGGCCCGTCACCGTGTGTAGCCGCGGCAGCGTTGCATCGGCGGCGGCGATCGAAGGAGCGATCTCGACGGCTCCGAACTGCTCGAGGTACCGCGAGAGCGTGCGCGCCAACGTGGCATCGTCCTCGACGACGAGGAACAAAGACGAAGAGAGTCTCACCGAGCACTAGTCTACTTCGCTCGGGACGCGAGCGGCACGGTCTAACCCCGCGGAGCATGACCCAAATCTACGAATCGAACGACCCGGATCTCTTTGCCTCCTGCGAATGCGGTGTGCTCGAAGACGTGTGTCATCCGCGCGATCGCGCCGAGCCCGCTCCCGAGTCCCGCGTGATGGACGAGTCGATCGGGTGAAATCGGTCCGACATCGTCGCAGCCATCTTTCATCGCCATCACCAGGTCGCGGATGGGGCGCCCGCTGTCTCGCGCGATCGCCTCGACGCCGCGACCGTGCACCGGATCATCCACGATGCGCACTCGCAGCTCGCCGGTGCCGGCGTGACGGAGGATGTTCGTGCAGAGCTCCGTCGCGACGATCGCGAGCTCGACCTGTCCGCGCGCGGGGAAGCCCGCGAGCACGGCCTTGCGGCGCGCAGCCTGGGCCGCGACGTGCACGTCCGCCCAGCCGTGAACGGCGACGGCGTACGCCGTGTCAGGGGCGATCGGTGCGCTCTTTTCGGGCATGACGTCGGGCGACCCATTGCCGAAGACCGTCACGGAGGCTGCGGTGCGTCTGCACGCCTTGGAGGTCGACCCCGATGTGCACCACCGTCTGCGCGATCGCCGGGCTGAGACCGGTGAGCAGGCAGTGGGCGCCGAGCAAGCGCACCGACTTGGCCATTCGCAGGAAGTGATCGGCCGTGCGGGTGTCCATCACCTCGATCCCGGTGATGTCGATGATCGCGCACTCGGCCTCCTTGGCGACGATCGCCTTGAGGAGCTGCTCGGTCATCTCTGCCGAGCGGTGCGAGTCCATCACGCCGACGACCGGGAGACAGAGCACTCCGTCCCACACCTCCATGATCGGAGTCGACAGGTCGCGGATCGCTTCGCGCTGGAGCTCGATCGTCCCCAGCTTGTCCTCGAGCTCCGCCTGGTAGGTGCGCGCGCGCTCGCGCTCCTGGGCGAGCGAGGCCACCATCTCGTTGATCGCGACGCGCAGCGCGCCGAACGGATCGGACTCCGGCAGGTCGGTCGCCAGTCGGACCGAGTAGTCGCCCGCGCCGACGTCCGCGAGGGTCAAGAGGATGTCGGCGATCGATTCCGAAACGTCCATCACCGGTTGCATCGTGTCCAAGGCAGCCTCCTTCACACGCGCCGGCCAGCCGGCGGCCACTCCGTCATGACCAGGCGATGTCGAAGCGATATCCCGAGGCGGGCGTGGCTCCCGGGAGCGGCGCGTACTGCACCCGCACGCCGTCGAAGCCCATCGCGCCGAAGACCCCTTCCATCCAGCCCGCGGAGACCGCCGCGACGTGCGCGAAGCCATCGACGTCGCGCAAGGTCATCACCGCTTGTTTGTCGCCGAACGCCGACGGATCGCACTCGAACACGCCGAACGAGAACATCCGCGGCCAGATGTCGCCCGCCTTCTTGAGGAACATCTTCGGGGTGAGCACCTTGAGCACCAGACGCATGAACGTGCCGGTCGCCGCGTCGGAGATGTGGCGACCGAGCGCGCGCGCCTTGCGCTCGCCCTCTTCGGGATTGGACACGACGGCGACGATCGCCTCGAGGAAGGCCACCTGATCGGCGATGGGGTACCACTCGCCCGTCCGGAGCGACCCGAGCCTCGCGCGGAGGTCCTCGGGCAGTCGCGCATGGATCTGATCACGCTCGCTCGCGGTGAACGCGTTGTCGACGAAGAGCACTGTCTGCTCGAGGTTGAAACCCTTGGTAAGCCGATCCGTCATGACTTGCTTCTCCCATTCCTCACCGCTCGTCGTCGAAGACGAGATCGTGATCGAGGCCGCGCAGGTCGAGGTCGTCGCGCTCGACGACGCGCTTGACGCCGACCAGCTCGAGCGCGTTGGCGAGGGTCCGCGCCGTGTCGACGTGGGGCATGTCGATGCCCATCATCTGCACGGTGAGCGCGGCCTCCGGGCTCATCCCCGAGAACACCGTGCGCGAGCCCATCAGCGCCGCGGAGGTCGCCAGCCGTGAGAGCACCGCGCAGAGGTGGCTGTCGATCATCCACGCTCCTGTGAGGTCGATCACCAGCGCGTGCGCGCCGCCGGCGTGGATGCGCTTGAGGACCTCCTCGCACAGGTCGAGGGCGAGCCGATCGTGCACCTCGCCTTGGATCGGGACGAGGAGGATGTTCCAGAACGACAGGATGGGGATGCGTTCGGTCACGGGGCCCTCATGTCGGCGACGAGCACCGAGGCGTCGTCGTGCGGGTAGGCGAAGCGTTGGAGGATCGAGCGACAGGCCTTCTCGGCGTCGAGCGCGCGCAGCTCGTCGAGTCGCAACCGGGTCGCGGAGATTCCGTCGCTGAACAGCACGAGGCGCGAGCCCCACGGGACGATGCCTTCGAAGCGGCGAAACGTGCGCACCGAGCTGCCGAGGATCCCCGGGCTGAGCACCACCGGAACGCCGTTCGGATCGGTGCGCAGCTCCACGTTGCCGACCCCGCAGCCGGAGATTCGCTCGCCCTCGATGAGGCAGACCATCGCCGCCGCGCCGCGCGTGCCGCGGAGCGCGTCGTTCAGCTCGGACTGCACCGCCGCCGGTCCGCCCTCGAGCGCGACCTGCGCGAGGCAGGCGAGGGCCTGGGCGGTCACCTCCGCGGCGAGCGGTCCGTGGCCGAGGGCGTCGACCACCGCGAGCAACGTGCGGGGGCCGTCGTCGCGGACGATCGCGCCGTCGCCGCAGGCGACCTCGCCGACGCGCGGACGAACCAGGTGGAAGCGCGACGCGCTCACGTCCGCACCTGCACGTCGATCTCGGTGCCGGTCGGACCTGTCTTCACGTTGAACGACTCCGAGAGGCGCTTGGTGCCGAGCAAACCGAGGCCGAGCCCCGTGGCGCTGCGATAGCGTCCGCTCATGATCTCCTGCAGGTTCGAGATGCCGCGGCCACGATCGCGCGCGCGAATGCAGACCAGCCGTTTGTCCTTCGCCTTCGACTCGAGCTCGATGGTGCCGCCGGGCGTGTAGGCCACGATGTTGCGCGCGAGCTCGGCGACCACGGTCGCCACCCGTTGCGTGGCGAAGCTGCCGGCGCCGAGGAATTCGCACAGCTCGCGGGTCTCTCGCCGAGCGACGACGATGTCGTCCTCGGAGCGGATCTCGACGCGACGCACCGCGGGCACGGTGGCGACCGGTGGGAGCGTGGCCCGGCTGCCCTGGCTGGCGATCGACAGCAGCTCGTTGCGGAGGCGGGTCGGATCGACCGAGCCGAAGAGCTTGATCGCGCGCTGCAGGTCGGGCACGAGTTGCGGCACGTGCTCGAGGCGCATGTCCGACGACGAGATCCCGCGACGCCGCAGCGCCGCACCGAGCGCCCCCTCGGCGTTGAGGCGCGACACGTAGGTCGACAGCACGGCGACGACCTTCGAGTGTGCGCGGTTGACCTCCTGCATGACGAGTGGCTTTCAGAACGGACGCGGACCGAGACCCGGTTCGTTCCACCGCATGACCGCCGCGGCCGCGGAGGACGCGCTGCCGATCGACTGCACCATCACCAGATCGCCACGTCGGAGGCGCCCGAGCCTCGCGGCGTGGAGGAGGTTCGCCGGCATCAACGCCGGTCCGACGTTCGCCGTCGAGGCGTTCACCGAGATGGTGCGCTCGGGGGCCACGCCGAGCAGCTTCGCGGCGAAGGGGGCGAACCAGGGAACCGGCGTGTGGAAGACGAAGAGCTCGATGTCCGAGAGGCGGACCGACGCGCGATCGGCCGCGCGCATGCAGCACTCCCGTACGTATGTTTCGGCCGTTTCGGAGAGCACGCGCCCGGTCGAGGGAGAGGCCACCATCGCGACCTTCGGGTGACCTTCGTCGTCGAGCGCGAGCTCGTAGGAGAACGTGCCGCAGGTGTCGGCGGAGTGGATCGACGCGCCGCCGAGATAGCCGAACCCGTCGTCGACCCGTCCGACCACGAACGCGCCTGCGCCGTCGCCGAGGAACCAAGAGAGCGTGTCGCGCTCGTCGACGTACCGCGAGTAGGTGCACGATGCGACGACCAGCACGTTGCGGTGCTCGCCGGAGCGCACCAGCGCCGAGGCGGTCTGGAGGCCGACGACCGACCCGGAGCACGCCGTCTCGAGGCTCCACGCGGCGCACCGCGCGCCGATCGCGTCGGCGAGCCGAGGCGCGTTGCCCACGCCGATCTGGTTCGGCAGGAACGACGCGGTGATGACGCAGTCGAGATCGCGGCCCTCGAGCCCCGCGGCGGTGAGCGCGTCGCGCGCCGCGGTCGTCTCGAGCGAGAGCGCCGACTCGTCGGGCGCGAGCACCCGGCGCTCGACGGCCCCGCGGAACGGGTCGGCGAGGAAAGGCTCCATCTCCGCCGCGAACGGCGATTGCGGCGCGCCCTTCTGCCACAGCCGCGCGAGCGCCTTCTCTTCCGCGGCCGCGACCACGTCGGGATGACGCTCGCGAATGTCGCCGTTGGTGCGCACGTTGCGCGGGAACGCTGCGGCGAGCGACCGCAGACCGACCGAGATGCTCATGCTTCGTCTCCTGTTCGCTGCGCGATCCCTTGATCGAGCAGGCTCGAGTTGCGTTTGCGGGTCGGCGCGTCCTCGTCGGTGGCGACGTCCACGTCGACCACGCACGGCCCCGAAGCGTTCATCGCCTCGGTGAGCGCTGCGTCGAGCTCGAGCTCGCTCCGCACCCGGAGGCCACGTGCGCCGACCGCGCGTGCGATCCAGGCGAAGTCGGCCCGGGGAATGCGCGTGGCGAACGGCGCAAGCCCGACCGACCGCATCCCCTGGTCGATCATGCCGTACTGACTGTCGTTGAGGACGATCCACACCGCGGGCACCCGGTGCTCGACGGCGGTGCTCACCTCGCTGTTCATCAACATCGCCCCGTCGCCGACGACGGCGATGGCCTTGCCGGAGGTGGCGAGGGCCGCGCCGACGACGCCGCAAGCCGCGTGTCCCATCGAGCCGAAGCCCGTGCTCACGCGGTGCAGCGGGCGCGAGAAGCGGAGGGTGTGCGTCGTCCACGCGAACGAGTTGCCGGCCTCGGCGAGCACGGGGAGCTCGCCGCGCGTGTCGAGCACCCGCTGCAGCGCTGCCATCAAGACCCGCGCCCGCACCGGGCCGCCCGCGCGCGGGTCGGGGGGCGCGCCGAACGGCGATCCCAGCGGCGCGTGCGCGCGAGAGGCGAGTCGGCCGCGCGCGTGTCGGAGCAGCCCGTCGAGCAGCTCGCCCGCGTCGGACACGACGGCGGTGGTGGCCGCCTCGGGGTAGGCGCCGCCGAACGCCGTCTCGTCGATGTCGACGTGGATCAGTCGCTCGCGCGGCAACAGCCGCCGATCCCAGAACGAGGTCATCTCGCCGAGGCGTGAGCCGAGGACGACGATGGTGTCCGGACGATGCGCGGCGAGATACTCGTCGACCGCGGCGTGGCCACCGAGCCCCGTCACGCCGAGGTAGCTCGGATGGCCCTCGGGGAAGATGCCCTTCCCGCGCGGCGTGCTCATCACCGGCGCACCGGTCGCTTCGACGAATCGACGGATCGGATCGGCGCACCGCGCCGCGCCCGCACCGACCCAGAGGACGAACGAGCGGCCGACGAGCTGGTCGACGACGCGATCGAGCATCGCCGGTGGGCACGCGAGGGACGCGCTCTCGTACGCGATCGGGCGCGACGCCGCCGGGGCCTGCGCCATCTGCGCGGCGATCGACAGCTGCACGTGCGCGATGAACGGACCCGGGCGTGCGAGCCCGCGCGCGAGGGCCGGGCCCACCGTCGCGAGTGCCGCTGGGTCGTCGATGACCGCGGTGTAATCGAACAGCGGTCCGCCCGGCGTGAGGCCCTGGACGTCGAACGCGTGCGTCTCCTGGAACGCTCGTCGACCGCGGTTTGCCGGCGACGTCGCCGGCGAGATCAGCACCACCTTCGCGCCCTCCCAACGCGCGGCAGCCATCCCGGTGACGACGTTCGCGAGACCCGGGCCGGTCGTGGCGAACACCACGGCCGGACGCCCGCTCGCGAAGTACGCCTCGATCGCCGCGAAGGCCGCGCCGGTCTCGTGGCGGAAGTGAATCAGCTCGATCGCGCTCTCGTTCAGCGCGTGCGCGAGCGGCGCGATGGCGCCTCCGATCAGTCCGAACGCATGGGTGACGCCCGCTCCGGCGAGCACGCGCACGAGCTCGCTCGCGATCGTCCGCGAGACCGCGATGCGGGTCTTCGACGAGGGCTTCTCCGCGAACGAGTCGAGCGCGCCAAATGCTGGGGAATTCATTCCATCTCCCGAATCGGTGAGCGGCCCGCGCCGAGGAAGGCAAACGTCGCCGACCACAGCTCGTCTCGCCCGGGCTCGAATGGAAGCGAGTGCCCCCCGCCTTCGATGACCTTCAACGACGCCGGCCCGCCGTACGCCGCTTGGAACGCCGCGACGTCCTCCGGCGGCGTGACTGGATCCGCGGTCCCCCAAACCTGCAGCATCGGCGCGCGCGCGGGCTCGGCCTGGAACACCGGCAGCTCGAACCCCGCGAGCGTCGGCCCGGTCGCGTAGGTGCCTGGGAGGACGGAGTTCAGCCAGGTGACCGCAGCGGGCACCGAGCTCGAGAGCAGCACCCCGTACGCATCGGGCGTCGTCGCCACGTAGCCGTTGGGGGCCGACGTCAGGAACGCATAGAGGCCCGGGTTGAAGAACACCGAGGCGAAGAACGGCGTCACCGACCGGTACACGTTCGACGCGACGACGATGCGTCCGACGCGCTTGCGGACGGGGCTCGTCGTGTTGCCGAGCGCCACCGCGAGCGACGCGCCGATGCTCATGCCGAAGACGTCGACGCGCTCCACGTGGTGCGTGTCGTGGATCCATTCGATCAGCGCGGCGACATCGGCGAAGCACTGCTCCTTGGTCACCGTCGCGCCGTTCGGCGGATGGGTGCTCGCGCCGTAGCCCTCGTAGCTCGGTGCGAACGCGAGGTAGCCCTCGCGCGCCGCGCGCCCGAGCGCATCGAAGCTCGGATCACCGGGGACCTGCGCGTCGTAGATCGCGTTGGTCGCGAGCGTCGGCGGCAACATCAACAGCGCGCGCCGATGTTGCGCGCCGAGGCTGCGCGGCGTGTGCTTCTCGATGAGGTGCAGCGCGACGCCGTCTCCGACCTGCACCATCCGCTCGCTGCGATGGACGGCCGGCGTGCACGGCTCCTTGTCGCCGGTGAGCGGTGCCTGCGCGTGATCGACCTCTTCGCTCGGCGCCTGGCCGATGCAGCCGGTGGCCGTCACGAGCGTGGCGAGGAGCACGAGAGCAGAGAACTTCATGGGGACCTCCAGCGTGTGGGGACCGTTTGCGAGTGGTGGATCCACGCTACCGCCGGGCAGCACCACGAAGAATCATCCCGCTGGGAGGATGTCCGAGGCCGTGTTCGAGGCGGTTTCCCCGGGGTGACGCCCGTCCACGCGTGGACGATCGCGTCCACGGCGTGGACTTCGGGTGCCGCAGCGACCTCGATGGCGCGCAATTCCACGGCGCTCGCATCAAGAGGAGCTCCTTCGACGGCGCGCGGCTCGGGAGCGCGATCGTCGATCGCGCGACCTTCGAGGACTGCAGCTTCGTCAACGCGAGCTTCAAGAAATTCCTCCATCCGCCGACGACCGCCGGCGCGGCGTTCATCGACTGCGACCTCCGCGACACTGACTGGAGCGATCGCGATGTGCGCGGCGCGACGTTCGTGCGCTGTCGGTTTCAGGGTGCGCATGGGGCGGCGCGGGAGGGCGTCATGCTGAAGGACTGTGACGGGGAGCCGTTCGGCTGTTGCGAGAAGCCAACCTGCCGATTGAAGCGCGCGTTGAGCCAACGACGTAGAGCAGCGCATTGCCGCGCGGCGCCGCCTCCCGGACGAGCCGCCGGGGTATACCTCCAGCGACGAGAGCTCCTCCGGGCTGAGGTGCAGCCGCACGAGGGTCTGGAGCATGCGGGGGTGCTCTTCCAGCCACCTCCGCCAGCTTGTGCGGCTGACCGGACGGGACATCGAATGAGGCTGGTGCTCGAACCGACGCGTTCGATGCGCGCGGGCGCGGGCACTTCTGCAACAGCCTCGTGCTAACCTGTCGCCTCGCAGTGCAGCCGAGACCTCGAAAACGACAGACTGACGTAGTTTTCGCGCCGATCATGCAGTCGGCGAGCATGCGCCGGCTCGACACCATCCTGCAGGCGGTCGCGCCCAAGGACGTGGCGGTCACGCTCATCGGCGAGAGCGGCACCGGCAAGGAGGTGCTCGCGCGACGGCTGCACGAGCTCTCCGAACGGCGTCGTGGTCCGTTCGTGCCGATCAACTGCGCGGCCATTCCCGATGCGCTGTTCGAGAGCGAGCTGTTCGGTCACGAGCGGGGCGCGTTCACCGGCGCGACCGATCGCGCACGCGGCAAGGTCGAGGCGGCCGAGGGCGGCTCGCTCTTCCTCGACGAGATCGGCGAGATGCCGCTGGCCATGCAGGCCAAGCTGCTGCGCTTCCTCGAGAACCGCCGGTTCATGCGCGTCGGCGGCTCCTCGTAGATCCAGGCCGACATTCGCCTGGTGTTCGCCACGTTGCGACCGCTCGAGCAGGAGGTCCGCGCCGGCCGTTTTCGCGCCGATCTCTACTACCGCATCCAGGGCATCACCTGCACGTGCCGCCGTTGCGCGAGCGTCGCGCCGACATCGCGGCGCTGCTCACCCACTTCGTCGCTCAGCTCTCGGCGTATCACGGCACCACGCCGCCGCGGTTCTCACGCGCAGCCCGCGCCGCGATCTTGTCGTATCCGTGGCCCGGCAAACACCCCATGTCCGACGCGGTACGACTCGCGTGGGATGCGATGCCCGATCCGCGCTTCCTCGTCGCGTTCGGGGCGTGCACGATCTCGGGCGGGCTCTACGCGGAGTCGACGAGCACCGAGCGAGGGTTCCTCGCCGAGGTCGGTCCGGCGCTCTACGTCCCTGGCTGCCCGCCGCACCCGCTGACGTTCGTTCGCGCCATCCTCGATCTCCTCGGCGTGCGCTGATCGGATCAGCGCGGCAAGGCTGGCATCTTCCCCGCGGTGTCGCCCGTCGGTGCACCCACGTGCAATGGCGTGGGTCGCCGCGTCGCAGGTGCGCACGATTCGAGGTCGAGCGACCAACGATCGTCGGGCCTACGTCTTTCGTTCCCTCAAGCACCCCGACGAAGTCACCGAGCTCCGGCGCGTCTATGGCGAGCACTTCATCGCGATCGCCGTCCATGCCCCGCGTGCCGAGCGTCTCGACGCATTGGCTCGGCGTTTCGCCGAAGGACGAGGCCGAGCAGATGAGCATCGCGCCGAAGCGGAACGGCTCATTGCGCGCGACGAGAGCGAGCAGGGCACCAAGCTCGGTCAAGATGTTCGCCGCGCCTTCCCCGAAGCCGACCTGTTCGTGAGCGCAACGAGGGTTCGCGACGAGGTCGAGCGATTCGTGGACCTGTTCTTCGGTCGGCCGGTGATCACGCCAACCCGTGACGAGGTAGGCCTGTTCCATGCCCACACCGCCTCCGTTCGTTCCGCGGCGTTGGGCCGCCAGGTCGGCGCCGCGATCGCGACCGTCGATGGAGACGTCATCGCAACAGGTTGCAATGAGGTGCCGAAGGCTGGTGGCGGCCAGTATTGGGCGGGCGATGCGGGTGACCGGCGCGACTTCAAACTCGGGGCTGACCAAAGCGATCGCGGAAAACGAAACGTCGTGCACGAACTTCTCTCGGTGCTGCGCGATCACGGTAAGCTCGCCGCAGCGGTGGAGGTTGATGACCTCGTCGCGGCGATTCTTGGAGGGGAACTGCCCGACACTGCAATCGCGAACCTGACGGAATTTCACGCGCGATGTGCACGCGGAGGGCGCGGCACTGACCAGTGCCGCGCGCCTTGGGGTGAGCGTGCGCGGTTGCACCCTCTTCGCGACGACGTTCCCGTGTCACAACTGCGCGAAGCACATCGTGGCGGCGGGCATTGGCCGCGTGGTCTACCGAGAGCCGTATGCCAAGAGCTACGCCCGTGACTTCTACACGGACTCCGTCGAGGTCGAGGTCGAGCGTCCCGACCGCGTGAGCTTCGTTCCCTTCATCGGTGTCGCGCCGCGGCGGTATCTCGACTGGTTTACGATGCGGGATCGGAAAGTAAAGGCCGACGGGCGTGTCGCCGATTGGTCTCCGCTCCAGGCGAACCCAGCCTTCCATCCGGCGAGGCTCGACACTGCCTACCTCGGGCGTGAGGCGGACGTTGTGGACCAACTGGCCGACGTCGTGCAAAGATCCGCCGGCAAGATTGCCGGAGTCGCGGGAGACCAGAGCCATGAGTGAGAAGCGCAGCCTTCGTGACGTGTTTGCGGAGGCCAGAGCCGAAATTCAGCAGTGGCCCGCCTCGATGAAGCAGCTGAACGACTTCCGTCGCGAAGAAGTGCGCAAGTTGGATGAAGCGCGTCTGGCCGAGGCCGTGCCCGTGTTGGGCTCCAAGCGCTGAGAAGCGGCGGAGGTGCTCGCCGAATAGCGGCTCGATCCGACGCGGGTCTGATTATTGGTCGGATGGTGCGCTGGAAGCGCGCCAGGACTCGCGGGATCGAAGCCGCTCGAGCCACCCGCCGACGTTGGGGAACGGCGAGAGATCGTACTTCACGATGGGCGCCATCTCGAGCGTGCAGCCGAGCGCGATGTCCGCGACGCTGAAGGCCCCGGTGACGTAGTCACGTCCGGCGAGCTGCTGCTCGAGCACGGGGATGAAGCGGGCGAGCCATTGCTCGGCGGACGCGCAAACAGCCTCGTCGATCGGCAGGCCGCGGCGCGCCTTGATGAAGCGCTCGACCACGAGGCTCGTGAAATACGGATCGACGTGGCACGAACACCAGAAGAGCCAGCGGAGGACGTCGGCCTGCGCCTTCGGCTCACGCGGGAACACCGAAGCGCCACGCTCCGACGTCTGCGCGACGTAGCAGAGGATGGCCGCGGACTCCCAGAGCACGAGGTCGCCGTCGACCGCGGTGGGGATCTTCCCCATCGGGTTGAGCGCCAGGTAGTCGGGCGCACGGTTCTCGCCACGCGCGAAGTCGAGGTTCGCGGTTTCGACCGGAGCACCGAGCTCGGCGGCGAGAATGCAGACACGCTTTCCGTTGGGTGAAATCGGATTCGAGTACAGCTTCATGGACCGTGGAGCCTACCAGGGCTCGAGGGCTTCGCGCTGCAAGCTCACCATCTCGAAGTGATCAGGGTGACTTGCCCTTGAAGATCTGGAGGTACCTCGGGCGCCGCTCGGCGAGGCCGCGCTCGGCACACTCGAGGCTCGCCTCGTCGACGAGCGGCTGCATGGCGTCGCGCGCGAGCTTGTCCAAGATCTGGGTGAACCCGGGGGTCCAGTACTCGAACCACTCGTAGTTGTGTGCGGCGTACGCCGCCTCCTCGAAGACGCTGACGATTGCAGGCTGCTTCATGACGTCGTCGCTCAGCTTCATCGCGAGGGCCTTGGCCACGTCGTTGCGAAGTCCGCCAATCGCATCGTCGTACATCGCCCACGCGAGAAAGGAGCGCTCCGCCGGGTCGCCGGTCGACGACAGCGAGAAGTCTCGCGCCGCTCGAAGCTTGACCAACGCCGCGGGCTCCGCGCCGTCGACGATCGCGGGGAGCGATGGCGCCACTCGCTCGCAAGCACGGGCGAGGGCCGCCTCGGCCGCCACGACGAACCCGACCTTCAAGAGGGCCTTTCGGCCGTAGTCGCGCTCCGTGGCTTCGTCGAGGCGCACGTTCTTTCCCGGCGCGGTCGGCTTGATGGCCACGGTCGCTCGCGGTGTCTCGCAGCACGCGTGGGGACAGGTACATGGCTCGGGAGCGGCGATGCGCGTTGGAGCGCCCGCGCAACCGAGGACCAAGACCGTCGCGCCGACCCACACGCGCATCACCGAAACGGTAGCGCGAAACCCGGCGGGTAGCATGCGCCCACGTCCCGGGTGCTCGCGCCGAAGATCTATGTTCGGGTGCCCTCGACGGCGATGAAGAAGACGTTCTCAGGGTCGCCGGGTGACTACTTCACACCTCCCCGGCGCTACACTCATGCGCAGCAACAATCTAGGGCGGTGCAGTTGTCGAGCAGAGGCCGCGGGGCACGTCGTCGCACGTCCACCCTGGAGGACAGTAGATCTGTCCGCAATTCGGCGGCAGGGTCGTCGTCCCGCAATAGGGGCCGGGCGAAGGTCCGCCGTCGGTACGGTCCGTGTTGAGCGCGCACATGGCTCCGGCATCGCAGATGACGGCCACCGCGGTTCCGGGATAGTTCCACGTGCAATTGTTCAAGTAGCCACCCCCCTCGGCGCGATCGATGTCGCCATGAGCGTCAGGAGTAGGGGCGCCTGTCGCGCTGTCGCCGCCCTCACGCACCGCAGTGTCTGCAGCAGTATCTGCCGCATTTGTGGGTGGCGCACCACTTGGTGCACAGCCAACTAACGCGAGCGTGAGGCCTGCGGCGCTGACGAAACGACTGGCAGTTCGCGCGGTCACGTCGCTCACTTTAACGTCTTCGCTTTGAAAAGCCTCGAGTTGTGCAATCGCGTCGGGGGCCGGCGCCATCGGTGGAGCGGTGGCTGGGACACTGCTCTTGCGGGCCGCGTTCGAGGTGATGCCGGACCGCATCGCCGCGGACGTCCTCCCCATCTTCGCGAGGCGGGCTCGGAGCCACCTGTGCTCGATCGATCGCCTCCCCACCAAGGGCGGTCCTGGTACGGCGTGGCCGCGTATTGCTGCGGGCCGATTTTGCGGTTGTGACGGTCAAGCCCTAACGACTCGGCAATGCGCGACGGAAGAGCTCAGCCGCTGAGAGCGCGTTCGCGACAGCAGGTGTCGCTGGCTGACGCCTCCGCGCCCGATCCGTCGGCGGCGTCCCGCGCAACCCGACCATTTCGACGTGGAAACGGCTATCCTCGGCCCACGATGAAGGGACTGGTCTTTGCCGCGTTCTTCTTGGTTGGCTGTGGTGGGCGCGTGATCGCGCAGGAGCTGGACGAGGGCGCGACCGACGACGCTGCGACCACGGTCGTGGACTCGTCGGCACCGGACCTCGGTACGACATCACCGCCGCCACCGCGCGACAGCGGGAGCACCAAACCGTCGGCGGACACCGCGCCGCCGAGCGTCGATCTCGCCGCCTGTTTCGGATCGATCGGCAAGTCGACGCCTTCGACGCTGAAAGACCTCATCTACGAGTGGGCGACTTGCACCGGCGGCGATCCCGCGTGCTTCTCCACGTTCACCTTCAACACCGGGTGCAGGATGGAGCTCCGCGCGGGCAGCGGCACGCGCACGGCGATGGCGAGCGCCGCCGACTGCACGCTGTTGCGTGAGTGGTCCACCAGCGCACGCCTGCTCCAAGCGCTCGTTCCGACCTCGAAGGAGGCCGGCGCGTGCGTCGCCACCTTCAGCGGCAAGGCCGAGCGCACGATCGTCGGCGGCACCGCCTTCTCGATGAAGACGAACTTCTGCCCGGTCGAGCCGTTCGTCACGCACCGCCAGTGCCTCGGCCTCGTCATGCAGAAGTACTTCCCGACGAAGTGACCCTTGCGCGCGCACACCCGGCAGCGTGCTGGCAGCGAGCGTGCGCCGCGCGGGACGCGGGCCCTTCTGCAACAGCCTCGTGCTAACCTGTCGCCTCGCAGTGCAGCCGAGACCTCGAAAACGACAGACTGACGTAGTTTTCGCGCCGATCATGCAGTCGGCGAGCATGCGCCGGCTCGACACCATCCTG
>Ga0208492_1001253_pt1 | contig 16556 bp, 16 predicted proteins | sample Subbioar_CSW14AB_FD_184820 | JGI IMG/M metagenome (GOLD analysis project Ga0208492, IMG submission 184820) | Serpentinite rock and fluid subsurface biosphere microbial communities from McLaughlin Reserve, California, USA - CR12Mar_CSW14AB (SPAdes) | ecosystem: Environmental > Terrestrial > Deep... | reverse complement strand
CATCGAGATCGGCTTCACTCCGCACAACCGGCATCAAGTCAATCGTCGGCTTCGCCGCGATGCCGGGAATAGCGGTCGAGCCGATATGCTCGATGCGCAGTACGGCCGATCCGATCTCCGCCGCGATCCGCGCCGATTCCCGCGCCGCCACCTCCGCCCATTGCGGATCATGCGGCGCCAGAACCACCTGCGTGGCGTCCGAGCGACGGGCTTCACGCTCATCCGCCACGCCCGTCACCCCCCACGAAAGTGATCGTAGATCCGTTGCGCCAGCGCGGCGTTGACGCCTTCCACGGTCTGCAGGTCGGCGACCGTCGCATTGCTCACGCCCTTGGCCGAACCGAAGCGATGCAGCAGCGCCTTCTTCCGCCGCACGCCAACGCCCGTGATTTCATCCAGCGGGTTCTGTCCCACCAGCGCCGCCGATCGCTTCGCCCTGTGTGCGCCAATCGCCCACCGGTGCGCCTCGTCGCGCAGGCGCTGCAGGTAATACAGCGCCGGATCATTCGGCGGCAGCTGGAACGGCGCCCGCCCCGGCCGGAAGAACTGCTCCCGCCCCGCATTGCGATCAGGGCCTTTCGCGATGGCCACGAGGTTCAGGACTCCCGGCGCAAACCCCACCGCCTCGATCGCTTCCTTCGCCGCGCCCAGCTGCCCGAGCCCGCCGTCGATCAGCACGAGGTCCGGCCACGCATCCGGCCGTTTCGCTTCGCCCGCCAGCGTCGGCGAGGGTAGGGGCGCAGGCTCTGCGCCCTCCACCACAGGCGCCGCATTCAGATCCTCCCACTCTTTCTTCAGCCGCCCGAACCGCCGCCGCATCACCTCGCGCATCATGCCGTAGTCGTCGCCCGGCTCCAGCTCTTCGTCCTTGATGTTGAACTTGCGATAGCTGTTCTTCTCGAAGCCCTCCGGCCCCGCCACAACCATGCCGCCCACCATGTTCGTGCCCATGATGTGGCTGTTGTCGTAAACCTCGATCCGCTTCGGCAGGTCGCCAAGATCGAACACCTTCTGCACAGCCGCGAAAATCTTCGCCTGGCTCTGCGTCTCGGCCAGCTTGCGGCCCAGCGCTTCGCGCGCATTCAGCGCCGCCTGTTCCACGATCGCGCGCTTCTCGCCCCGGCGCGGCGTGCGGATCTCTACCTTATGCTCGGCCTTCAGCTCCAGCGCCTCGGTCAGCAGCTCCTCTTCCTCGATCTCGTGATTGAGCAGGATCAGCTTCGGCACCGGCTTGTCGTCATAGAATTGCGCGATGAACGCCGTCAGCACCTGCGCCGGCGTGTCGTCGCGATCGTGCTTGGGATACCAGACCGTCGCCCCCCAGTTCTGCCCCGCGCGGAAGAAGAACGCCTGCACCGCAGACGCCCCCGCGTCGCTGTGAATGGCGAACACGTCCGCCTCCACCAGCCCGTCCGGGTTGACGCTCTGGCTCTGTCGCACCGACGACAGCGCGCGAATGCGATCGCGCAGCCGCGCCGCGCGCTCATAGTCCATGCCCTGCGCCGCGCGATCCATCTGTGCCGCCAGCTGTTCCACCAGCGTCTCCGCATCGCCATCGAGAAAGCGTTCCGCCTCCCGCACCAGGTCGCGATACTCGTCCAGCGGGATCAGCCCCGTACACGGCGCCGAACACCGCCCCATCTGGTGCAGCATGCACGGCCGCGAGCGCGTGGCGTAGATATTGTCCGTGCACGTCCGCAGCAAGAACGCCTTCTGCAACGTGTCCAGCGTGTGATCCACCGCTCCCGCAGACGCGAACGGACCAAAGTACCGTCCCTTGATCCGCTTCGCCCCGCGATGCTTCAGCGCCTGCGGCGCCTCATGGTCCTCGCGGATGAGAATGTGCGGAAACGATTTGTCATCCCGCAGGATGATGTTGAACCGCGGCTTCAGCCGCTTGATCAGGTTCGCTTCCAGCAGCAGCGCTTCCGTCTCGCTCGCCGTGACCACGAACTCCATACTCCGCGTCAGCGAGATCATCCGCGCGATGCGCTGCGTCTGCCCGCCGATCTTGGCATAGCTGCCAACCCGCGCCTTCAGGTTCCGCGCCTTGCCGACATAGAGCAGCTCGCCCGTCTCGCCGAACATGCGATAGACGCCCGGCTTCCCCGGCAGGCGGCTCACCTGGTCCCGGATAACATCCGGCCCGGAGATCCGCTTCTTCTTCGCGCCATCCGAGCCAAGCACGTCCACCCCGGAGGAAATCTCCTCGGGCTCCATCTCGATCTCTGCTGGCGGCTCCTCCTCAACCTCATCCTCAAGGTCTTCGGCAGGCTCTTCCGGCAGGTCGTCGTCGGCGGCGGCGGGATCGTCCGATTCCATGGCCGGATAGGTAGGACAGGCGGGCCCCGCGTTCAAACGCGATTGCTCCGGCCTGCTGATAATGCTCTGTCAGCAGTGACACGAGAGCAGGGATCACCGCCATGAAACGCTATGGAATTGCGCTTGCGGCCCTGTTCGCCGCCGCCTGCAACGGCGAGAAGGCTGCCGATCCCGCGCCGGTCGCCGCCACGCTACCGGCTCCCGTCTACCAGCAAAGCTGGTTCACCGGCGGCGACGCCGCCCCCTCGCTGGAACTCCACGAGACGCAGTACGGCCTCCATGGCCGCCTCGTCGATCCGCTTGGCAAGTCCTATCCCGTCCGCGCCATCTCGCGCACCGAGACGGGCCTCAGCTTCACTGTCCCCTCGCTCGACGCAGTCTGGAACGCCACGAAAACGCCCGAAGGCGCCTACGCCGGCAAGTGGGAACAGATCGGCCATCCCGCCGAGGATGTCGTGCTGTCGCCATCCTCAGCGCCCGAAACCATGCCTCCGCCGCCAGACGGGTCGAGCGCGCGCTTCGTCACGCTGCCCGACGGTCGCCAGATGTTCCTCAATTGCATCGGCAGCGGTTCGCCCGCCGTGATCTTCGATAGCGGCGCTGGCAGCACGTCCTCCGCCTGGCCCGGCGTGCGCGAGGAGATCGGCAAGGCCACGCTGGCCTGTACCTATGATCGCGCTGGCCTCGGCCTCAGCGATCCCGGCCCGCTCCCGCGCGACACGACCGCTGTCGCCAGCGACCTCGACGCCCTGCTCACCGCCGCGAAAATCCCCGGCCCCTACATTCTCGTCGGCCACTCGCTGGGCAGCTATCACATCCGCCAGTTCGCCAACACGCGCTTCGACAGGATGGCCGGCATGGTTCTCGTCGATCCGTCCGGCGATGGACAGGAAGCCCGCTTCATGGCCGCCATCCCGAAAGCCTTCGCCTCGTCCAAGGCGCAGATGGCTGCGATGAAATCCCTCAACTGCGTCGCCAACCTCCGCGCAAAACTCGTCGCCAAGGCCGACAAGCTCGCGCAGGACTGCCTCGGCAACGACGCCGATATCATCGAGAGCTACCTCTCGGAGGTCGACGCCATGGCCGGCGCCAGCACCGAACAGCTGACGGCATCCCGTCGCCAGTGGGGGGCGATGCCGCTCATCGTCCTCACGCGCGGCGATTACGACAAGGAGATGCCGCCCACCTTCTCGAAGGCCGACCGCGAAGGCATGAAAACGGTCTGGGTCGCCATGCACGAGGAGATGACCGCGCTCTCCACCGCCAGCAAGCACATCACGGTGACCGGGGCAGGCCACGGCATCCAGCGCGACAAGCCGCAAGCCGTCATCGACGCCGTCGCCGAGGTGCTCGCCGCTGCGCGGGCAACCAAGCCGTAACTTGTCACCCGCCCCAAACGCGGGAACAGTCCTCCACGCCGCGCAGGGCGGTTTTCATTGGGGACGTGACATGAAACGTGTTCTCGCGATCGCCGCCGGCCTCGCCGCCGCCGCGGTTATTGCTCCGGCCGCCTCGGCGCAGGTCTATGGCGGCGTCGGCTATTCCACCTTCACGGCTGATGCGGGTGGCGAAGACGCCACGGTTGGCGCCGTCATGGGCCGCCTCGGCTTCAAGTCAAACCCGTTCTTCGGCATGGAAGGCGAAGCCGCCATCGGCATCCAGGAAGACAATTTCGACGTTCTCGGAACCCAGGTCGATGTCAGCCTCGAGAATTCCTACGGCGTCTACGCTGTCGGCTGGCTGCCGATCCCGCTCGTGGGCGATGTCTTTGCTCGCGTCGGCTACGCCGATATCTCGATCGAAGCCTCCGCTCTCGGCTCGTCGGTCTCCGACGGTGGCTCGGGTATGGCTTATGGTGCCGGCTTCCAGCTCAGCTCTATCCCCTTCACTAAACTCCGCATCGAATACACCCGCTACGAGCCGGACGACGTCGAAGTCGACTCCTTCGGCATCTCGGCGTTGCTGCAGTTCTGATCGGTGAAACCCCGCCATGACGAGGGCCGGACCGGAGGTCCGGCCCTTTTTGTGTCGGTCCTAGAACTTGCCCGACACTCTGATGCCATAAGACCGCGTCCCGAAGCCACCCGTCGCCGCGCGCGTCTCGATCGATGAGGGCAGGGCTGCCACGCCGCGGTCCGGTGTGAAGAACTGCCGCTCGCGGATTTCCTCCGGCAGCAGGATATCCGCCACCGTAAACCGCACGAGCAGGCCGCTGATCGCCGTCGTCTCGACATAGAGATCGAGATTTGCTTCCGCCCATCCTGTCGTGCGCAACTCGCGCAGGCGGAACTGCGAAACATCACCTGCACGCTCATACAGCGCACCCCAGGCCAGCTTCAGCTCCGGGATTGGCTGGCGAATATCGATGGAATAGCTCCAGTCGGCCTCGTTGGAAAAGCGTCGCTGTTCGCCAGTCACCGGATCGGTGACGCGCGATTCCTGCGCCATGCCCTTCACGCGCAACTCGCCACCCGGGAGGCCAATGGCATCCAGCGGCGCTGTTGCGTCGAGTTTAACGCCTGTGCGGCGTCCATCACCCAGATTACCCGGCCCGTCGAACAGGCCTGCAATCGGAATCTGGTCCTGCACCGCTTCCACCTCGTCGTTGAACAGGGATAGCGTGATCACACCTTTCGGGCCGAAGCGGTGCTCCCATTCCGCAGTGGCGCGCCATGTACGTTCCGGCTCGAGGTTTGGGTTGCCGAGGTCGACCGTGCCGTCGAAAAGCGACACGGCGCTCGCAAACTCCGTGAAATTCAGCTGGCTCACGTCGCGTTCCAGCAGGAAGCGCAACTGGTTGGTTTCATCCATCGACCAGGTGAGGCCCAGTCGGGGCTTCCAGAAAGTGAAATCGCGCTCCTGGCTTGCGTCGCCCGACTGGGTGATCGTGGAGGTTTCGACCGTGACCCCGGCCTCGATCCGCACATTTTTTGCCATCTGCCAGACATCGCTGATGAACGCTTCGGCGCGCTCTTCCTCGACGCGCGTGTTCGCTACAGGAGGTGTCGCATCGAGTGTGGCGGTCGGTGTCTGCGCGGTGATGCCGAGCGCGCTGTCGAGATAGTTGAACGCGATCTCGCCGCCCCAATCGATCGCGTGCTCCTTGGTTGGCTTCCAGCTCATCACGCCGCGCGCCACATACTCGCCGCTATCCGCGCCGCGCTGGATGAAGGTGTTGCGGAACCCGCCAGCGGCGAACTGCGTCGAATACCTTTCGTCCGAACCAGTATGCCGCCCGCTGGCAAGGCCGATCAGCTTGAATGAAGTGTCGGGTGAAAGCCTGTGCTCCCAATCCGCGCCAGCTTCGGCCGCCCATGCGTCATCGCCCGTCACCTTGCTGTCGTCGACCTGAGTCAGCGCGCCCAGCGCATTGAAGGTCTGCGAGAAGGTGTGGCGTCCGTCACGCGAGGGCGTCGCCTGCAGGTTCACATTGAAGGAATCGTTCTCGCCGGCTTTCCAGCTTGCTCGCCCGCTCAGCTTGTATTCCCAGTAGCTCCCCTGCAGGAATTCTGGCCCCTGCGTCAGCAGCGCGCCCGAACCATTCCGGGTTTCCTTCTCGTATTCGATCCGTCCGCGCCGTGACGGTTGCGCCTGCAGGGCAACGTTGATGTTCACATCGCCCGCCTTGAACCCGCTGGTCAGCACGATCAGCGGATTGATGCTGCCGGAGGGATCAAGCTGGCTTGCCTGCGCCACGAATGTGTTCGTCGCCCCCGTGTCGCGCGGGCGCAGCCGCACGTCGGCGATCATCGTCTGGCCGCTGATGTCGGTGCCCTGTCCGCCGCCTGCATACAAGTCGATACGCAGCACATCCCGCGCCGAAATCCGCGATAGCTGCTCCGCCAGCGATATCTTCGAACTCGGCCTTTCGCCATTGATCAGCACATTGCCCGCCGCTCCGGCAAAGCCGCGACGTTCATCACCGGCATCAAGGGTGAAGCCTGGCAGGCGGCGGATCATGTCTTCCGCCGTCACAGGATTGAACGGCGTGAAATAGTCCGCCGCATAAGTCTGTGCAGGTGCAGCCGCCTGCGGGGTCGCCTGTCCATGCGCCGGCATCGCCGTCGCAAGCGCGAGAGCCGAAAGCAACAGGCGGGCAGACGTGCGTGAATGTCTGGGTGTCCGCTCGCCGCGTCCGGTCATGGGTATCTTCCCTGCTGCCGGCATCTCCAGGGGCCGGGTGATCTGGACTAAAGTCTAAATCAGGCAAGGTGCAAGCGGCATCGCTGATGTCTGAATAACGTCCGTGTGAGGTTCAGCGCTTCGGCGCAGCGCCGTTGAGGAAGATCTCAGCCAGCGCCTCCAGCAGGCCGGGCAGGGCGCCCTTGCGGCGATCGTGCAGCCACTGGATCACCGCGCCCGAAAGCAGGCTGTCATACGCCGTCGCCAGCACATCCGCGGGATACGACTTGCTGATCTCCCCGCGCCGCTGTCCGCGCGCGAACAGCTCTGTCAGCAGCTCCGATGTCGCCTGTTTCAGACGGGGCGACTCGCCCGCGCCATCCAGGCCCATCGACACCTTGCGGATTTCCGCGAACACCTCGCGATAGAGGCTCTGGTTGGCCGCGATGCCCTTGCCCATCTGTCTGAACAGCTGGCGCAGCAGCGCGGGCGTTGCCGTCGTTTCGTCGTCGACCGCCGCCTGCAACAGGGTGCGATATGCGCTCAGGGACCGCGCCGTGATCGCATCCAGCACCAGCTGCTTCGATCCGAACTGGTTGAACACGGTTGCACGCGAAACGTTCGCAGCGTCCGCCAGATCCTGCATCGACACGTCATGCAGCCCGCGCGCCGCAAACAGCTCTTCCGCCGCCCGCAGGATCAGCGCACGCGTCTCCTCGCCATAGGGACGCACCTCGCGGACGGCCTTCGCGCGTGGCGTCATGCCGCCGCCTGCGCCTCAACCTTCGAGCCGCACCGCCGCAGCACTTCGGCGTATCCCTTCGTGATGCGCATCCGCTCGCCATAGCCTTTCAGCACCAGCATGTTGTGCGCCTTCTCGAGATTGTAGCACGGTACATACATGAAGCAGTGGTGCTCGCAGTGATAGTGCACCCAGAACGGTGCGATGAAGAGCCGTTCCAGCGGATTGGCCAGCGTCGTCCGCGCGTGCGTGAACGGATCATCCTGCGTGTTGACCATCGCGTGCTCGGCCATCGAGCGCAGCCGCGTCACCAGCGGGAACCACGTCGCCATCGGCGCGATCCACAACGCCGCCCACGCCCACCAGTAGCCCAGCGCTGTCGTCACGCCAAAGATCGCCACCTGGGCGATCCAGAACCGCAGCGCCGGATTGTCCGGCACGCGCGGCGGCTTGCGCTTCTTGCCCTGCAGCCGCTCGATCGTCGGCTGGATGCGCTGCTTGAAGAATGTCTGTCCCGTGATGTCGCGCACGAATTTCCGCAGCAGCGAATTCTTCGTCACCGGGAATGGCCGTGACAGCCCCGCATCCGGGTCTTCCGGTTGTTCCGTGTATTTGTGGTGCGTCAGGTGGTACGGCCGATAGCGCTTCAGGCTGCCGCCCACCGGCCCGCCGCACAGCCACTCCGCCATCCAGTCATTCAGCTTTGCATTCGGATGCAGCGTCCCGTGCGCCGCCTCATGCTCGAGGATCGCCAGCCCCAGCTGCCGCGTCCCGATCAGCATCACCGCGAGGATGTAGGTCAGCGGATTGGGCGCATAGATGAACAGCGCCCCCGCCCCGATGATCACCGCCCACGCGCAAACCACCAGCGCCGGCCCCACCCAGACGGATTGCCGGGATACCTTCGCCCATTCCTCGGGCGTGAAGATGGTTTTCGGATCGACGCGTGTGACAGCTGGCATGGCGCGAAGTGTAGCAGACCTTCCCGAAATTTGCAGGGGAGGGCGACGCCGCGCCTCACCGGCAAGTTACGCAACGAAAGTGAGGCTTTCACATGTTGTGAGAGACCCCCTCCTGTCCTCCCCCTTTCAGGGGGAGGGACCAGCGTTGCGAGGTCGTCCTTCGCTGTTGGGTAAGTTGGCGCTGCAGGGTTCCTCCCCCTGAAAGGGGGAGGACAGGAGGGGGTCATTCGCTCAACGCTCACGCTCCACAGGTTCGACCCCCGCTCACCCCCGCGTGATCCCCCTTGCTCCTTCACCCACATCCCCCTTAGCTCCCGCCCAGACGCGGACCCAGATCCGCCGCCTCGGGAGAGAGACCAATGCGCGCAATGCTTGCCGGCGCCACGCTGGCGTTGACCCTGCTGTCCAGCTGCACCACCGCGCCGCCCCCGCTTGCGCTCCAGCCGCTCCCGGCCGTCGACATCGCCCACGCCGATTTCGCCAATCCGTCGCTCTGGCTCTGCCGCCCCGGCCTCGCCGACGACAAGTGCAGGATCAATCTCGACGCCACGGTCATCGCAACCGACGGCAAGACCAAGGTCGAAAAATACGCCGCCGCGTCCGATCCGAAGGTCGACTGCTTCTTCGTCTATCCCACCGTCTCCGACGACAAGACCTGGGCCTCCGACTGGACCGTCGACAAGATGGAGATCGACGACATCAAGCTGCAATTCGCCCGCTTCGGTTCCGTCTGCCGCCAGTTCGCGCCGATCTACCGCCAGACCACGCTCACCGCGCTGCGCATCGCCTCGGGCGGCCCACAGCCGGAAGGCGAGCGCCTGCCGCAAGGTGTCGGCGGCTACAATGACGTGGTCGACGCGTGGAACTGGTACATGGCCAACGAGAACAAGGGCCGCGGTGTCATCCTCATCGGCCACAGCCAGGGCGCCGGCGTTCTCGCGCGTCTCATCGCGCAGGAGATCGAAGGCAAGCCTGCGCAGAAGCAGCTCATCTCGGGCATGATCATGGGCTCATCCGTGATGGTCCCGCAGGGCAAGCTGACGGGCGGCACCTACAAGACGATCCCGCTCTGCACCGCCGAGGACCAGGTCGGCTGCATGATCTCCTACGTCACCTTCCGCGATCGCCTGCCGCCGCCGGATACGGCGCGCTTCGGCAAGGCCAGCGGCGGCAATGTGGCGTCCTGCACAAACCCCGCGAACCTCGCGACGGGCAAGGGCGTCCCCGACAGCTACTTCCTGACGAAGGGCTTCCTGAACGGTTCGGGCGGCACGGTGCAACCCGCGTGGGCGAAACCCGAACCCACCATCACCACGCCCTTCGTGAAGACGCCCGGCCTCGTCTCGACCCAGTGCGTGACCAAGGGCGACTACACCTATCTCGAACTCCACGTGAACGGCGATCCCGCCGACGCCCGCACCGATGAACTCGCCGGCGAGATCGCCCGCGCCACCGGCCCCGATCTCAACTGGGGCCTCCACCTGATCGACGTCGACCACTCCATGGGCGACCTCGTGCGCATCGCAGGCAAACAGTCGGCGGCGTATCTGAAGGCGAATTGAGCGCCGAGGCACAGCTTGTCATCCCGGCCGAGCGCAGCGAGAGCCGGGACCCATTGAACCGCTGTCGTGCTTTCACGATGGGTCCCGGATAGCCGCTGCGCGGCTTCCGGGATGACAACCGGTCTTGCCACATCCATCGCCCTCATCCTGAGGGATCGCGGAGCGATCGTCTCGAAGGATGCATTCAGTGTTCCGCTCGTGCCGCGACGCCCTACCGCGTCAACGCCAGCGACAGACTATTCCCGCCCTGCGACCACGTCCCGGCAACGCCCTTCTCATCCGACGCCAGCGTCCCCGCAAAGCGTCCGCCCACGGCCGCAACCTCGAACGCCATCTTGTCGCCCGTGCGCGTGATCGACGAGACCGGAATCCCGAACGCTTCCTGGTCGAGCGAGTCCAGTGTCGCCGTCGTCGCGCCGCCATCGCTCTGCACATGCAGCACCAGCCGCAGCTCGATCCCCTGTACAGCCAGCGCGCCGCTCCAGTCGCCCGCCAGCGAGCTCGCATCCTTCGGCGCCGTGGTTGTCACCTGCGCGGCGGCCGGTCGCACGGCCGCGCCGCTCCACATCAGGATCGACGCGGCCACCGCCGCATAGATCGCCATCATCCCGTCACGGTCGGCGGATGTGCAGCATAGCTTGAACATGGCTCACTCCTTGTTCTGGAAGATGTCCTCGATGCGCAGCCCGAACAGCTCCGCGATCCGGAAGGCGAGGGGAAGCGAGGGGTCATATTTCCCCGTCTCGATGGCGTTGACCGAGTTGCGCGACACGTCGAGCTTCTGCGCAAGATCGGCCTGTGTCCAGTTGCGCTCCGCGCGCAGCACCTTGATGCGGTTTTTCATCGTGATCAGCGCTTCGTCAGCCACCAGATGATCCACGCGCCGAGAAAGCCGAGCGCCTGCATCCCCCCGGTGAACAGCACGCCGAGGAACAGGTGCGCCTGCGTCGACGAGAACTTGCCGCCTTCGAAATGCTGCGCCAGCCCCGCGAACGCCGTCGCCAGCTCCGGCCAGTTCATCGAAAGCCCCACCGCCGCAATCGCCAGCGCAAGCCCCGTGCTGCCGCCCCAGTACCACGCCCAGCGGTGCGCCGCGCGCGCCGCCTCATCAAGCCGCTTCCAGTGATACGCGACCAGCGTCGCCGCCCACACCGCGGCCAGCGCCAGCAGGATAAGCGTCACCTGCCGCGGCATCATCTCCCCGACAAACAACAGCACGATGATCGGGATCATCCCCGCGATCAGATAGGCCCAGGCGGGCAGGCGTGTAAGCGGCATGAAGAGCACCTCGAATGTCGTGACAAGGAAACTTTGCACGACGCGAGGGTGGTGACAAGTGTCCTTTGCACGACTTGTTCAGCGCAGAAGTCTCGCGCCCACCAGCGCCGTGAAGGGGATTCTGACCACCAGCGCAGCGAATTCCAGAATTTATCAACATAATCAAAGATCTGTCGGAGTCCGTCGCTGTCGCGGGTGCGGCTAAATGCATGGCGTTTCATGTGCGAGAGGTCGGCTAGCGTCCTTGCTGAGCGGCCCCAAGAGGCATAAGCCCACCGCCCTTCCGTCTCGGGAAACCGGGTCGTGAACCTTTCCGAAGCGGATGCGTAGTATTACTCGCTCGTAATATCGATGCAGAAGCGTTGCTGGTGGTGCTTGATGCCTAACAAATGCGATGGCGTAGCGAAGCTGAAGAAGCTCGAGCAGCGTCTGGACCGCCGGTTCTCCATCTTCGGAGTCCAGTTCGGCACGGACGCCATCATCGGCCTCGTGCCCGTTCTCGGCGACATCGTCACCGCGATGACCGGCCTCTACCTCATCCATCAGTCGGGCAAGCTGGGCGCCTCGAAGCTCACCATCACCCGCATGTTCATCAACTGGGGCATCGACGCGGCTGTCGGCCTGATCCCGGTCGTAGGCGACATCTTCGACATCGCGTTCAAGTCGAACACCAAGAACGTGAAACTCCTGATCGCCGATCTCGAAGCCCGCGCCGTCGAACTGCGCGAAGTGAACCGCGAACAGCGCCTCGCCGCCGCGGCCTGAGGCGAATTTCAGCTAGTCTGAGTCACAGCAACAATCCCCGTCCCGCCTTCGTGGTTCGACGGACGCGCTTCGCGCTGCTCACCATGAGGGCTCTCGCTGGCGTCAGTTGAGGTCCCTCATGGTGAGCAGGCCGAAGGCCGTCCGTCGAACCACGAGGGGCCGGGCTCTCTGCTCCAGCGGACCTAGCGCCCGCTAACCCTTCCCCTTCAGCGCCGCCACATCATCGCACAGCTGGTTCAGCTTCGCGTCGATCGCATCCGTGCGCGCGAGGATGTCCCGCTCGCGCAGCGCATCCAGCTTGTCGTGCAACAGCATGATCTCCAGCTCCGCACGCATGTTCACCACATAGTCGTGCTCGGCCGCCGCGCGGTCGATCGCGCCCTGGCGGTTCTGGCTCATCATGATGATCGGCGCCTGCAGCGCGGCGATCATCGACAGCATCAGGTTGAGGAAGATGAAGGGGTAGGGGTCGAAGGCTCGCGTGGCGAGCGCCACATTCCCTGCCACCCACAACAGCAGGAACACGATGAAGGAGAGGATGAAGCCCCACGACCCGCCAACGGCTGCAACCCTGTCCGCCAGCTTCGCCCAGCCATCGCGCTCGTCGATCTTGGCCAGCGGCCCCAGCCCCGTCGGCTTCTGGTCCGCGATCAGGTCAATCACGCTGCGTTTCTGCTGGCTCAGCTCCGCATAGGGCGCTCCCAGAAGGTCACGCGCCAGCTGCTCGCGAATATCCATGCCAATCGCCCTACTGCTTTCCTGCAGGTTGGCGCAGGTCCCGCCGCTGGAAAAGCGGGGCAGGGCCCCCACATGAACCTTTCCGCTCCAGCCGCGTACCTGTCCTCAATGCCCAAGCCCTACGCAACCGTTGAACCCGTCCCCGGCGCCTTCGCGGCGCTTGATCGCCTGAAAAAGCTGGAAACACTGCTCGACCGGCAATTTTCCATCGCCGGCATCCGCTTCGGCGTCGACAGCCTCATCGGCCTTGTCCCCGTGCTGGGCGACCTGATCAGCGGCGCGATGGGTCTCTACATCATCAACGAGGGCAAGCGCCTCGGCGCCTCGCGCTGGACGTTGGGGCGCATGTACGCCAACTGGGGCGTCGATGTCTCCGTCGGCGCCCTGCCGATCGTGGGCGACCTGTTCGACGTGGCGTTCAAGTCGAATACCAGGAACGTCCGCCTCCTGATCGCCGATCTCGAGAAACGCGAAGCGAAGATCAACAAGGCGCAACGGCGGGCCGCTTCGGGGTCGAGGCCGCGCGGCGCCTCTACTTGATCCTCAAAAACGCGAAAGGGCGGAACCTTGCGGCTCCGCCCTCTCTCATGTTGGTCAGTCCGGGTTTGGCTGCGCTCAGGCGGCTTTTTCGGCCAGCGCAGCCGCAACCCGGGGATCCGGATCACGCAGCACATAGCCACGGCCCCAGACGGTTTCGATGAAGTGATCGCCGCCCGTCGCCTGCGCCAGCTTCTTGCGAAGCTTGCAGATGAACACGTCGATGATCTTGAGTTCCGGTTCGTCCATCCCACCGTACAGGTGGTTGAGGAACATCTCTTTCGTGAGCGTCGTCCCCTTGCGGAGGGAGAGCAGCTCGAACATCTGGTACTCTTTGCCGGTGAGGTGCACGCGGTTGTTCTGCACTTCGACCGTTTTCGCATCGAGATTCACGACGATCTCGCCGGTGCGGATCACGCTCTCGGCGTGGCCTTTCGAGCGGCGGACGATCGCGGTGATACGGGCGATAAGCTCGTCCTTGTTGAACGGCTTGGTGAGATAGTCGTCGGCGCCGTAGCCGAGCGTCTTCACCTTCGCTTCGATATCCGGGTTGGCCGACAGGATCAGCACGGGCGTGTTCACACGCGACATGCGGAGCTGCTTCAGCACCTCGTAACCGGAGATATCCGGCAGGCCCAGGTCGAGGATAATCAGGTCGTACTCGTACACTTTGCCGAGGTCGACGCCGTCTTCCCCGAGGTCGGTCGTGAAGATGTTGAAGCCAGCAGCCTTCAGCATCAGTTCGATGCTGCGAGCCACTTGCTCGTCATCTTCGATCAACAGGACCCGCATGTCATTCTCCCGAATCGCGGTTGCCTTGCGGCGGTCTTAACCATCGCATTAAGGCGGGCAAAAAGTTAACGAAAAGCTTCCGGGGCCCCGGACAGATTCATGAACGTTACCGTGATTCCATTGTTATGAAAGAGTCTGAACGCCCGATTCGGAAGGGATTTTTCTGGTTAACGCCTCTGAAACCGGTTTCGGGGCCTGATGAAATTTCTGAAGGCCGCCGGCCGAAGTTAATCCCGGGCATCATCCATGCTGGCTTCGGCCATCCGCGACATCAAGGTTCTGGAGCCCGTCCATTACGAGGGCCGGGTCACCGCGCTTGAGGGCCTCCGCATCGAGGCCGCCGGCCCGCAACAGGCCCTGCGCCTCGGCGCCTCCGTCCGTTTCGGCAGCGAAACCGGCCCCCGTGGCGAACTCGTCGGCTTTGAAGGCGACCGCGCCATTCTTCTTGCCTGCGATCCGCTCGACGGCCTCGGGCCGGGCGCCCCCGTCCACTTCAGCTCCGGCATCGACGCCGTGCGCCCGTCGAACGGCTGGCTCGGCCGCGTGATCGATGCCTTCGCCGAACCGCTCGATGCACTTGGCCCGCTTCAGCAAGGTTGGAAGCCGCGCCTCGTCCGCTCCATTCCGCCGAATGCGCAATCGCGCGCCCGCGTCGACCAGAAGATGGCGCTCGGCGTCAAAGCCATCGACGTCTTCGCCCCGTGCGCGCGCGGACAACGTCTCGGCGTCTTCGCCGGCTCGGGCGTCGGCAAGTCGACCATCATGTCGATGCTTGCGCGCGGCGCCGATGCGGACGTCATCGTCATCGGGCTCATTGGCGAACGGGGACGAGAAGTCCGCGAATTCATCGAAGACACGCTGGGCGCCGAAGGCCTCGCCAAGTCCGTCATCGTCACCGCCACCTCGGATGAAGCCGCCCCGCGTCGCCGCCGCGCCGCCTGGCTCACCCTTGCCATCGCCGAACACTTCCGCGACGAAGGCAAGCAGGTCGTCTGCTTCCTCGACAGTGTCACCCGCTTCGCCATGGCCCAGCGCGAGATCGGCCTCGCCGCCGGCGAACCACCCACCACGCGCGGCTACACGCCCTCCGTCTTTGCTGAATTGCCCAAACTGCTCGAGCGGGCAGGGCCGGGCGTCACCGTGGAAGACGGCCAGCCGCAGGGCCAGATCACCGGTCTCTTCACCGTGCTCGTCGACGGCGACGATCACAACGAACCGATCTCCGATGCTGTGCGCGGCACGCTCGATGGCCACATCACGCTCTCGCGCCAGATCGCCGAACGCGGCCGCTTCCCCGCCGTCGACATTCTCAAATCGATCTCCCGCCTGCAGAACCTGCTGCAGACGCCGCAGGAAAAAGCCATCACCCTGCGCGCGCGCCGGATAATCTCGCTCTATTCCAACATGGAAGAACTCGTCCGCATCGGCGCGTATGCCAAAGGCGCAGACGCCGAAGTCGATGAAGCTGTGCGCCTCTGGCCGAAGATCGAGGAATTCCTCCAGCAGGACGTGCACGACGTCTCCAACCCTGACGACGCCTACGCGAAGCTCGAAGCCATCCTCGCGCCCGCCGCGCCGCAGGTTGCGGCCCCGCCGCCGAAGAAAGCCCTTAGATGAAATCGCTGCACACCCTGCTCAAGGTCGCGCAGCGCAAGCTCGATGAGATCGCCGTCGAATCCGCGCGCATCACGCAGGAAGTCGCCGCCCTCAACGACCGCGAAGCGAACATCCGCGCCCGCGAACAGGCCGAGATCGCCAACGCCGCGCAGGAACCCGCCTACGCCGCCATGCTGCCCGCCTATCGCATGCGCGTGAAACAGCAGATCGCCGAAGTACGCGCGCAGGCCACCGCAAAGGAAAAGGCGCTCGAGGAGATCCGCCAGCGCCTGTCCGAAGCCTACATCGAGAAATCCAAGTTCGAACAACTCATCGAACAGACCCGCGTCCGCGAAGAAATCGAACGCTTCGCCCGCGAACAAGCGCAGCTGGACGAAGCCGCCATCAACCGCGCCGGCGGCCAGGGTAAGTAACACCGCCCGTTACCCACGCTCTCGCCACCACCCCATCCCCCGCCACCGGGTCATCCTCGGCCTTGTGCCGAGGATCTCGGTTGTTCGTCGTGAGGGATAGTCAACGCGCAGCGACACCTCGCCCGACAACACATCCTTCGAGACGATTGCGCCGATAGGCCGCCATGGTCTCAACGCCTCGCCCGCGATCCCTCAGGATGAGCACCATGGGTGCTGCCAGAGTTCATCTTGCCCAACACGCCGTGGCGCTCATCCTGAGGGATCGCGGGTACGTCGGATCAACAGCGGGGCTCTCGCGATGCGATCGTCTCGAAGGATGAATTCAACGTCCCGCCCACGCCCCACGCACCCGAGAATGAGGGAAACTTCCGGCGCAATTCCCGGGAATTGACACACCGGTTTCAGAAATCTTCGCGCGCCATTTCAAGGCGCTGGGCCCAAAAACCGCTGCATTTTGATAACGTCCGTCCCACCCCCAGCGGGCGGCCTTATCTTGGGCGGTGTCCACCCCGCAGGAGGGCAGCTGATCACTGTTCAACAGCGCGGGGCGGATGCAGGCGAGCGTGAAGAGCCCGGTCGAACAGTGCTGAAGACCGGGAGTGCATGAGGGGTCGGGACGTAAGCACCGTAACTCGACCAGCAAGAGCCTCGTGTCGCGAGGGACCGGATTGAACACCCGGCCTGCACGCCGGCGGCGAATACCCAA
>Ga0208492_1001252_pt1 | contig 16561 bp, 19 predicted proteins | sample Subbioar_CSW14AB_FD_184820 | JGI IMG/M metagenome (GOLD analysis project Ga0208492, IMG submission 184820) | Serpentinite rock and fluid subsurface biosphere microbial communities from McLaughlin Reserve, California, USA - CR12Mar_CSW14AB (SPAdes) | ecosystem: Environmental > Terrestrial > Deep... | reverse complement strand
CCAAGCTGCGCTCGCACGGCGGCGCAGAGGCCATCGTGTCCTCGTCGCAAGTCGATCGACTCGGCGGCGAGGTACACCCTCGTGCCTGGGCCGACGCTCAGCATTGCCGACCCATCGCGCCGATGAGCGCTGCGACGTAGTCGACGTCAGTGCCGACGGTGACCCGCACCACCGATCGACCCACGGAGATCTCGACCGGCGCGCTCGCGTGGGCCTCGGGCCGGTCTCGCACGACGACAGGCAGCAGCGCGGGAAGCGACGCCGCTCCACGGCGCGTGCGGCGCAGCTCGTAGCGCCACCACTGCAGGGTCTTCGGCTTCACGCCGTGCCGACGGGCGACCGTCTCCAGCGGCGCTCCTTGCTCAACCTCGAGAACCCGCTGCTCCCAGAACGAACGTACGTGTCGCGCCATGCGCGCGATTCGATCGTGAACGGGGCCGCCGCGCTATGCCCTGCTCGGTGTCGGGACTCGGACGGTTACGCGAGGACGCCGGCCACGATGTCGACGTCGCCCACGTCGAGCGCAAGCACTTCGCCTGACCGCAGGCCGGTGGCGGCGAGCAGCCCGAGGAGCGTCTGGAACGTGTTGCCACGCTAACGGCGCGGCGTGCGCTGGGGACGCAGCTCAAGTGGCCGGGATCGTCCCTGCGTCGGTTCGTCGACTTCGTCGAAGCCGAGGGTGCGCCGTTCATCACCGCGGAGCTCGCCATGCGTCCGCGCGTCCGTCGCCTGGAGCCAGACCGCGAAGCCTCGGACGATGCCAATGCGGCGGGCGTGCGTGGCGCGCTGCGCGCCCACGCTACTTCCCGCTGCGCAGCGCGGCCCGGCGCCCCACATCTACAGCGACCGCGAGATCGCCGACTTGATCGCCGCGGCGGGGCGGTTGCGCTCGGCGTCTGGTCAGTCAACCCTTCACGACGCCCTCACGGAGTACCGCTCATCGCGGGGCCTCCAAGCTCGGCCACGGGAGGGCCACGCCACGCAGGGCCTCAACTCCACCTTGGTGTAGAGCTGGGTTGTGGTGATCGAGCGGTGGCGCAGAACTCGGGCGATCTCGGCGAGCGATGCGCCGCGTTCGATCATTCGCGTCGCCAGGCTGCGCCGGAAGATGTGGGCGGCGACCCCCCCTACCGTCCGAGGCCAAGCCGCGCCAGCAGGAGTAGGATGGCGACGTCGCGGCGGGTCGCGGCGGCCACGCGCCGTCGAAGGATCGGTTGCCGCGATCCCCCCCCAGCCGGCGTGAAGATCCGGGGATCAGCAGCAGCAAGGGCAAGCGTTAACAATGCCGAGGGAGAGCTAGAAATCCATCACCTAGACAGAGTCCCGTGGCCGGGATCATAGAAAGCGCTCGACGTGTGCCGGCGATCATCTCGGGGTACGCCTGGAAGGTGCCGAAGGTCGCGCAGAGCTACCGCACCTCGGAGTTGCCGATGTCGAACTGCGTCGCGGAGCTGGCCGAAGGAGTCGGCACAAGTCGATTACGAGTGTGGTGTTGTCAGGCATACGTCAGGCATACGTCCCACGGACGCCGTGGAGTACCCCCGCTCAGAGCATCCAACGATCGAACGGACTTGGCGTGTCGAAATTAACGAGCGACAAGTCATCCGATTCGCGACCAATGTCCAAGTCTTTGTTCAGCATGCCGACGTGAAGTAGCCCATTCTCGGCAAAATCGGCCATGAGAAGGCACTCAAACTCGTCATCGTACTCACGCTCGAAGCGCTTGTGCCAGCGACGGCGGCCTGTATAGATGTCGAATAGATGAAGACCGGAAACCGCCTCGCCCTCGGGAGTGTCACAGAGCACCACCAAGTGATTATTTGGAGTAACCAAACCTGCTTGAACGCTCTGGAGATCTATGGGATCCCCGGATTCGGTAACCAGCGTCAGCGAGCCCACAGGACTGAGAAGAAAATCCGGATAGGCTCGGAATCGAAAAATGTCTATCTGGTCGGCGCTTCCCGCAGAAGCCTTTGAATGATAGAGAAAGCGTCCAGCTGGGTCGATTGAAATCCAGGGACAATCGCCGGTAGCCGAGATCGTTTGTTTGGCAACAACCGTCACAGTGCGTGGGTCGACCACCCAAACTTGCCCCTTCATCTTCTTGTCTGGGCTTCCCTCGACAGCCACATAAAGCATCCCGCGATGAAGCGAGCATCCGCCACCATGTGGCCAGCCCAAGTTGATCCGTTTGGGATCTGCTCGGTCAAGAGGGGTATCCAACGGAATCTTGAAGAAATAGCCCTCAGTCACGACATAGAGAAAGTCGTAGTCAAGAGCAAGTCCGTTGACAGCCTCCGTCCACCGGCCGGGATCTATTTCGTCGGGATTGATGCTGACCTGTCGCACATCTGGCCAAAAACTCGCTCGTATGAGCGCGCGTAGTCCCTTGAACGGGAAGCCGTCGGCTCCTGAAAATCCTTCTACCGGAGCGAAGCGCACGGGCGTCCGGAGCCCATGGCGAAAGTCCAATTCTGGATTCTTATCGAGAACGCGTCGCAGACTCCAAACAGGCATTATCTACCCTCCGGTCAGAGCCAAAGCCGCGCGACCAAACTTGCGAACGGGATCGCGCCGATCGTGGTGGAACGCTCGCTGGGGGGTGGCACAATGCGAAAGCGCTCGACGAACCCTCCGATCTCAAGACCGAGAGCGAGAGGTGTGACCACACTTAGCAGGAATCCCGCCTTGGCTTCGACATGCAAGCCGAGTCCACGCACGGCATCTGGGTATCTCCAAAGAGTCGCCGCCCCCAGCCCAGCCGAAACGAACCACTCAAATTCAGGGTACTGGCTCCCATACTCGAGCAGGGCCGCGGCGCTCGCTGTGGACTCCTGGAAGTGCCCAGCCAGCCCGAAACCAAACGATCCTATCCGGCCGATATAAGACCCGGAAACCCCATAGAATACGGGCTTCTCGCTGAAATGCTCGCGAAAGTACAGCTGGCTCGGTGCATAGCTAATCCCGAGGCCGATTACGCTTTGGAACGCCTTGTTCTCAGAGGCTGCGCTGCTGCTGGTGGGCGCAGATGTGACCCCGCTGACCGTCGTCGCGGCGAAGGCAGAGTTCGAGTGTGTTGTCGCCAAGACGAGCGTCGTGACACATACGCGGGACAGCATCTACCGTGCCTTTCTTCAGAGCCGTCTAGTAGCCGGCCTTCTTGAGCCGATGATGCAGATCGAGCACCGCTTCCCTCAGATTCGACAATTCCTCGAACAGATCCAATGGCAGCGTTCGGCCCGTCAACCGCGCGTAAACATCATCGTAAACTTTGCTCAGTGCTCCTGCCGTCGAATCATAGACAAGAGCGTGCCGACCGAGCGCCGATCGGGTGACTTCACTGCCGACAACGAACCCGTCGTATTTGGTTGGTTTGGTTGGCAATGGGGGCGGCTCATCCAGATAAATTCGATCCAGAACGCGTATGGTGCCGGTCAGTTGCACTGGATCCGCTCCGCCAGAGCCATTATCAGTAGCGACTCTACCGCAGATCAAAGCGATTGTGCCATCGTCCCTCAGCTCGATGTCTGGATTCATCTTCTGTGGCTCCGTTCGCTCGAGCTTGTCAGGGCCACCGCAGGAGCAGATCGATAGCGTACGCTTGGTACACCTGACCACCAGTAGCACCACCGAGAATCGTCATGAGCACGCGAATTGCCGGGCCGGCTTGGTTCTGACCCCAGACACAGTACTTGAAAGAAGGCGCATTGTCCGCGGAGGTGAAGTCGACGGAGTTTATGTCTGACGAGTACACAAAGTCGGTCTGCGGCTCCTCCAGTGAAATGGACATATTTCGAACCGAGAAGCGTGCCGTGCACGAGGCGGCAAAGGCCGAACTCGTAAGGCTATGCTGACGGATAACCAGCTGACCAGCCGGGTACTTCGAGGTGTCGATGCGATCCGCGAGAATCACGGGGTTGGTGGAGTTCGCTCCGGCGGTAATGTCGAATACCGTTCGCCGAACGATGGGAATGAGTACACCGCATCCGTTGCCCGATGGGCTAAGCCCTGTCTGGTACATGTGTTCCTCCTGATGTGCGCCGACGTGACCTTGGGTGAGACGGGATATCCTTCGCGCTGAGCGAAGCATAACGGCGGCCCGTGATCAACCAGATCCTTGCAAGCACACGGCGGGGTCACCAGGATCAGGGCCGATGAGCGACGACGTGAGGCCCGACAGCGCCTGCCGTCGACGATCACTCTCGACGACATCACCCAACTTGGGTGATGCGTCCCGACCCTGTGGCGACTTCGCCTTGACGCTCGGACTTGGCCTGCGCGCCGGCGAGGTCGTCGCGCTCGAACTCGACGACATCCGCTGGGACGTGGGCGAGATCCTGGTACGCGGCAAGGGCCGACTTCATGATCGCCTACCGCTGCTCGAAGACGTCGGAGAGGCGCTGATGCTCTACCTGCGGGAAGCGCGGGCTCCCAGCGCCTCGCGTCGTGTGTTCCAGCGGCGCCAGGCTCCGCCGGTCGGACTGGCGCGCCGTCGTATGCGAGGTCGCCCGGGAGGCCCTGCGGCGTGCGGGGCTGCGCCGGGCCGGTCGCGGCGCCGCGTCCCTTTGCGCGGCTACCACGTCGTGCACCCTTGGAGGATGCCATGAAGCTGGCCTCATAGAGGGTCTCGGGTAGACCCGCCGGTCTCCCGGCGGCGTGCCCCCCACGGATCCGGACGCGCGGATTTCGCGCATCTTATGTGGTGCAAAACATAAGAGGAGTAGTGTGGCGGCCGCTGTTATGTGGCGAGGATGAGCACCGTAACCCCTCCACCAGCGGCGTAGCCATGCCCCGTCGCGCGTAGGCCGAAACCATGGCAGTCCAGGCACGTCCAGGCACCTCGGAGGTGCCGGTGTCGAGCGCGTCGCGGAGCTGGTCGAAGAGTCGTCGCTGGACGGAGAAGGAGGCGCGAGCCGCGCTCGCCGCTCTCGCCGAGTCGGGCCTGTCGGTCGCGTAGTTCACCGATCGGGAGGGGCTCGGCGCGCAGCGACTGTACTCCTGGCGACGTCGCTTGTCGTCGACGTGGGCGACGGCGCCGCAGTTCATCGAGGTGAAGGGAATCGCGGCGGACGCACGCTTCGAGATCGAGCTGCGCTCGGGACACATCGTGCGTGTCCCCCGCTGATCACTTGGGCGCCCATTCCCAGGTGAGGGTCTTCGTGCCCGAGGCGCCGGGGCACAAGAACGCAAATCGGCCCGGTGCGATCCGACCGCCGCCGAATGGCTTGCACTTCATGGTGCCGACCTTCGTCCAGCCTGAGCTCGCGCTCCAGGAGTGGATGGTGCTCTGATTGGCGACGTAGAGGTGGTCGACATCGCTCGCCATCCAGTCGCCTCGGACGAAGGTGTCGGTGCTCGCGCCGGCGCCCGCCTTCTCCATGCTGCACTTCGATGCATCCCACCGCCAAGTGTCGCCCTGATCGATCAGCAACACGGAGGGCGGGGACGAGGACGGTGGATACTGGGCAATGGGGCTTCCCGAGTATGCGTTGCCTGTTGGTGGGCTGCCCGTTGGCGTCTTGCATCCGGTCACGCCAGCGCTCGACCAGCTCGAGCCGTTCCACCGCCAAGCATCGGTGCGATGCGAACCGGTACACGTCTCGCCTCCGATCGCCAGCACGTCGCCCGAAGAAGCCATGGTCGTCCAGAGTTCAAACCCGTCCTTGCCGTTGTTCACTCCGTCCGCGGCTGGTGCGGCGATCTTCTTCCAGCCAGCAGCGTCGTACGTCCAAGCGTCGGCTGTGCACGCTCCCGAACCCGACGCTCTTCCGCCAAGCAGCAACGCCCTACCTCCGGCTCCGGCAAGGCTCGCAGTGCCAACTTTGAAGTTCGGCGGGTTGAGGCTCAGCATCTTGTTGGTCCACTTCCTCGTGCTGGCCTCGTACTCGTAGGTAGCGGTCGTGGATGCCGCGTCGACGTTGCCCACGGCCAGCAGCCGGTCGCCGATCGACGCGACGTGGTACCCGCCATCGGGGCCTTCACCCATGTCGGTCCATTCGCCGCCCGTGTCGCTGCCGGTCGAGTCGACACCAGTGTCGAAGCCAACGCCTCCAGTGTCGACACTCGCTCCACTGTCGATGGGATCGATGCTGTCGGCCTTTTCGTCGATGCAAGCCAGCAAACAGAAGGTCCCGAGAATGGTGACTTGAACCGTTCGCATCAGAACCTCCCGATGAGGGTGAAACCGCTCGGCGAGATCGCCAGCCCGGTCACTGCCGTCGCCGTCGTCGATCTCTTCGAGCCCGTCGGCGCGATGGCGAACACCACGAGCCCGCCGACCAACACCGCGCCGCCAACGACCGCCAGGGCGATGCCGGTCGTGTTCTCGCGTTTGCCTTCCTCCCACAGAGGATCCGTGCGGGCGGGGGCGTCGGAGGTCTTCTTGCTGCCACTGAATGCGGTCACGGTCCCAGCGGCGCCGACGACTGCGCCGACCCCGCCCACGCCCAACGCGATCCATGCCCAGGTCGGTCGGCCACCTTCCGGACTCGTGGCGCCGCCGGACGTCGAGGGAGAGGATGACCCGACGCTGGGCGCGTCGCTGGCGGCCCCGAGCTCCATTCCATCGATCGTGACGCTTCGTTCCTGCCCTTCGGCGAGCGTCACGGTACGGGTCGCGTCCTTCTCGCCGACGCGGACGACGATCTCGTGTTTGCCTGGGTTCAACTTGCGCGGGACCCCGAGGGTCGCAGTGGGTACCGCTGCGCCGTCCACCGTGACGGCGGCACCTGCGGGAAGGGGCGTGACGGTGATGATGATGCTCGGGATGCGCGCCGCCAACTCGTTCGCGAGCTTCGCGGCGTCGGCGCGCGCGGTCCGGCTCTCGTCGCTCTCCTTGGGGATGTCGGGCAGCTTCGTGACTGCGATCGCCACTTCGCGTCCCTCGACCAGTTCTCCCAGCGCGACGTGCTCGCGCGCGAGGTCCATGCCGATGATCGGCGTCGGTACCAACGCCCACGCACCCTTGAACCGATCGCGCGCAGGGGCATGCTTGCCCTTCGCCCGCAGTGCACGCGCCTCGACGACAAGTGACTTCGCCGTCGTGACGTCCACGGCCGACGGCTCTGCGTGCGCAAGGGGGAGCGCCAACCCCTCGAGGGCAAGCACGAGCGCGCAGACCCCGGCGACTCGCGTCTCAGAAGATGTTCGGATCATGTTCGACCTTGGGGATCGGCTTCACCGCGGATGACAACGCGGTTGGTGACGCGCTCGGCTTCGCGCTGGCGGTGGTGCTCGGGAATTTGGCTGCAGGCGCGGCGGGCTTCGAGGGGGCAACCGGGCCGGCGTCGACCATCGGGACCGAGCTCAGGTCGATCACCTCGGAGGGGGCGGCGGCCGCAGCCGAGGACTTCTTGGGAAGAGGCTGGGTCGGAGCTTCGGCAGGCTCGGTGGGCTGCGCCGATGTCGGCTCGTGGTGGTCGCGGCTGAGGGTCCAGGCCGCGACACCACCCAGGGCTCCGACAGTGGTGACGGCCGCGACTGCGAGCGCGATGCGTGAACGGCGCTGGGGCCCTGTTGCCATCGCCGACTGCACTCCAAGGCCCGCCGTCGTGCTCATGGGGAGCGTGCGCGCGTTGGCGTCCGGCGTGTGTGCGTGAACCGGCTGTGCCCCGGCGAGCGCACGGACGAGCGCGTCGCTCATCTCCTTGGCGCTCGTGAAACGTGAGGCAGCCTCGCGAGCGCACGCCTTCGCGAACCAAGCGTCGAACGCGGCGGGTAGGCCAGGGTGTACTTGGGAAGGCGCTGGGGGCGTGCCGTGGCAGATGGCGACCGAGAGCGCGCCGATCGTCTCGCCCTCGAAGGGGCGGCGTCCGGTGAGCGCCTCGTACGTGGTGACGCCAAGCGCCCAGAGGTCCGTCCGCGCATCGACTGCTTTGGAACCGAGGACCTGCTCCGGGCTCATGTAGTAGGGCGAGCCCAGCACCGCACCAGTGCTCGTGGCGACGAGGCTCGCGTTTCCCGACTTGGCGATGCCGAAATCGAGGACCTTGGCGAAGACCTCGCCGTCACCTCCGTCGGTCAGGAAAATGTTGTCGGGCTTGATGTCGCGGTGGACGACGCCGCGCTCGTGGGCGCGCGCGAGGGCCTTGGCGCAATGCGCGACCACCGTGACCACGAGCGCTGGGGAGAGGCGGCCCGCTCGGTCGATGCGCTCTCGAAGACTCTCACCCTCGAGCAGCTCCATCGCGATGTATGGAACGCCCGTCGTGGTGAGGCCGTGGTCGAGCGTCTGCACGACGTGCGGGCTCCGCACCTCAGCGGCCGCTGCAGCTTCGCGTTGGAAGCGGGCAAGTGCCTCGGCGTTCTGGGCCAACTGGGGCGCGATGAACTTCACCACCACGTCGCTGCCAAGGCCATGGTGGCGCGCGATCCACACCGCTCCCATTCCACCGGCGCCCAAGGGCCGCACGAGCTCGAGGCTCAGTGTGATTCTGGCGCCGGGTCTCGGTGGTTGAGGTTGCATGAGGCGTTCGGTCGGACCGGCAAGACGCCTCGCCGAGCGGAGGGCGCCGAGAACGACCCAATGGGTAAGAGTGTAGCACGGTCTATTGGGTCGAAGAAAGACGCCTTCCCCCATCGCGCAGGGGCTTGGCGTCCACTGGCGTCGGCAGGTAGGTGCCCGAGCGGGCAAGCCTCGGGCGCGGCTTCAACCTCCGCTGCGGACAACCCAATGGACCGCCTTGACAAGGTGGTCCATTGGTCTCTTCCCGGGCCGACTCCAATGTCCTGCTCTTGCGCCACCTCTCGCCGCAGTTGTCGGGAGGCGATCCATGCCGCACAAGCCCGAAGATCGCGTCGAAGCCGCAGCGTTGCGCCAGGCCATGGGAAAACGCATTCGCACGGCACGCGAAGCTCTCGGCTGGTCTCAGGAGCGCCTCGCCGAGGCAATTTCCGTGGGACCCGACATGCTGGGTCGGTACGAGCGCGGTGCCAAGTTTCCGAGCCACCTCAGCCTCGTCCGCCTATCGGACGTGCTCGGGGTCTCGGTCGACGCGCTCCTGGGTCGACGCGGCAGCGAGAAGCTTGCGCGACCATCTGTCCGGGCCGACGACGCCTTGAGTGAGACCCTCGGGAAGCTGACTCCCCGGCAACGCGACGCCGTGGTCCAGGTTGTCCGTGAACTGACGACCCGATCGGGACGCGCACGCAAAGCCCGCCCGACGCGCTCGCGTAGAACGTAGCGAGGTCGGGGCGGCGCGCGCGTGACCGAGGCGAGCACCGTCACGCCGGAAAGGATCCGCGCAGCCTTGCCGCCGCGCGCGCAGGACGTTGACTCGAGGGATACGGTGGGAACTCGGCGCCGTACGCTCCGCACCACCGCTTCGCGAGCCCGTGCGGGCTCAGCGCCACACGTGTCCCTCTGCCAGAGGTGAGGCGTACTTCGAGCGTGCCGAGCGCGGGCTCGTTCAGCCCGAAGACCGGCGGCATTTCGTCGCGCAAGTGCTCGGTCAGGCTCCGTAGGCGCGCATCCACCGCGACGACATCCTTCTCGTGGAGCAGCGCGTCGATCTGCGGCACGTGCTGCTGGATCAACCACACGAGCGAGTACTGCCAGTGCAGCATGCCCCGCGACTCGATCGAGAGCCGACGATCGCAGACGGTGATCGCGTGCGTGACGTCGAGCGAGCGGACCCGGTCGTACCAGCCCACCAACAGGAGTGACTCCACCGCACGCCGCGCGATCATCCGGAGCCCGTCTCCCACGACGTGCGGCTCTCGGATCCGTTGGAGGGCAAGTCGCTTGAGCTCCTCGGCAACGGCTGCGGCCACGCGCGAGTCCTCCTCCGAGGAAGGCTCGCACGTCTCCGAGCCGAGAGCGCCGAGGTTCGCAGTCGAGAAGACCTCACTCGGCGCAGCAGGCATGAGCAAGGCGGCGACGTCCCCGACCAGCCTGCGCGTGCGGGACGCTTTGCGCCGGGGAAGGCGCTGAATCTCCCGGCGTCGGGGTGCAGGCGACTTCAGATCGTCCTTCACCTCGCTCGCGACCGAACGACGCGTGACATCGGATTCATAGGCCCACCGGACACCGCACGCCTCCGCCCATACGTGGGCAAGCTCGCGAGCCCGCCTCTCGACGCCTGAATCCCACCCGGCGGAATCCCCCCACGGGAGGCGTTCGGGCCAGTCGGCCGCCCACTCCTCGATGGTGCTCCGGGCTTGGTGGTCCAGCTCCACGACGGCCCGAGGTGCATCAGGCATCAGGACGCCGATCATCCCGCGCACCTGATCCACGAGCCGCCCAGCAGAGTACCCGACCCCGCGGACACGACCGAGACTTAGGACAACCTGACGCACGATACGCACGAACATGCGCTGCCATGCGGGCCGTCGCGCCTCGTCTTCGCCAACGTCGGCGTAGAGAGATTCGACGATCGCGACCTCCATCGGCGGGGCGGAGTCGAACTCAGCGACCGAGAGCAGCACCGGCAGGGTCTCTCGCGCGGCCACGCGGAGCAGCGGCGGTATCTCCTCCGTGTCCCGGTCGGGGGTTGCGAAAGTGCGCTTAACGCGAACGAGATGGGCATAGGTCGCAGCTACCGAGGCGACGGCTGACCGCTTCACCATCAAGCACTCATGCCACGTCGGCGGCGAGGATTCACGACCGCCAACGCGATCATGGGGGCACATGTGCGATGGTATTAGCATCGAATCCGCTAACGCATTATCGTTTTCCCTTGTTCTCGTGTGCGTCGGCGACCGCACAGCTCCAGCCCCCGGGAGTGAAAAAGCCCGCCGAGCTCCGCCCTCACCGCACTTGGACGCATGGTTCGCTGCTGTCCGCGACGTTGGCGGACGTGGTTTGAGTGCCGACCGAGCTGCGTACCGATCCTACGCACGCCAGCCCTCGGCGTGATACCGGCTGAGGATCTTCGCGATCTCCCCCGCGTTCACCGGCCGACGCATCGTCCGGCCGACGCATCCTCAGACGTCAGCTCGACCCCGAAGGGGCCGCGCCCCGGCGGATGGGTGGTGGTCGCCGGCGGACCTGTCCCCGCCGGGTGTCGACCGCGCATTGCCTCGGTGCCGCTTCGAGCCCGCGACGGAGGACCATGACCAAGGAACCGCAAACGCGCACGGTAGCGGTCCAAGGCGAGCCGCCCATCGAGGAGCGGACCCCGCGCTGGGAGTTCGAGCTCCACGTGCTCAGGGGTTCGGGCTCTTGCGGCAGCGCCAAGCCTGCGCGGTGGCCTGATCGGCCATCCCGTTCTTCGTGTGGTCGATGATGGTGATGCCGTCGGCGCCCATCTCCGCGGCTTGCTGCTGCAGCTTGGCAGTGGTGGACTCGAAGGTCCCCATCGAGAACGCTGTGCCCGATGTCGCTTCGAGAACGCCGACGTTCGAGTACGCGCACTCTGGCTTCTCGCCGCGCTGAAGGACCACGACGCCGCGTTCCTTTGGGGTCAAGTCGGCGCGCGTGATGTTTCCCGGACCGCAGGCCGGCAGCAGCGCGATCGAGAGCACGACGGTGGCTGTGGTCGCCGACGTTGCGCGTGTCGCGAGCTGCATCTTGCGCGGGAACGTAGCATGCCCGACGAGCGGATCCGCGTCGTCGAATCCGCGAGGTTCCCAAGGTGAAGGCGCCACGCGCCGACGTAGCTCAAGCCGTCGGCGCGACAGCGACGGCCAAGAAGCCGGCACGCTCAGAGATCCGCGAAAACTCACGCCCGCTGACACAAATCCGCGCGCAGTGCGCGGCGTCGATCTCGCCGGGCTGAACCGAGGCTGCGGCGAAGCCGCGGTTCGCGTGCCTCGGCGGGGGAGGTGCGACGCGTTCTAGCACCCCGCTGGGGCACGACACTCGACCGGTGGGTTGGTACCGGGAACGCACGGCGATGCGATGCGCAGGAAGCATGTTTCGGCGTCCGCCACCGTCAGAGGGCAGCTCGAGGGGCCTGCCTGCGTGTTTCGTGCGACACACTCGGCTCGGGTAGGGACCTTGTGGGGGTAGCCGTCGCACGTGTAGTCATCGCCGTACTGCGCGCCAGTCGCCGCTGCAGTTCCGTGTACCCGTACGGCTCAGCCTGCGAGAACGACGGCATTGTCCCGCCGATGGGCTGACGGACGGGCTGACGCGGTGCTGCTACAGGGGATGGTGCAACAGGCCAGCCCCTTGCGGAAATTCGGGAGCAACCACGATCGCGAAGAGCCCACGGGCATCGCCGCCAAAGGCCCGCACTTGTGCATCTTTGCCCAGGGCTGATGGGAGTCGGGAGATCACGGTCATCGCTCCGTCCGCGAAGACCCGGAGACGCTGGAATTCGGTCCGCGTCGCGAACACGAGTTCCTCACCAGCGAGGTAGCCTCCGATGAAGTAGCCGTCACGTACGGGGTCCGTCGGGCGCCGCTCGAAGATCGTGCGACCTGTGTCAACGGCCACAACTGCAATGGTCTGTTCGGTTACGAGAACCGCAGTGTTGCCCCGCAGCAAGAGTCGCTCGACGGGAGATCCATCGCCCGCAATGGCGACGTCGATTGACCGCGTTCCCCCACCGCTCATCGAACCGACCACGAGCGTGTGGTGATCTGACGCGCGTCGTCCTGTCAGGAGCACGACCGCATCGTCCGTCGCGGCGAGACAAGCAGCGCAACGGGGCTCTGGCGTCGGGAAGAGACGACGCTTCGTCGCGCCGTCGAACCGAACCACGATCGACGAATCGATCCCGTCGTTCAGTCCGGCCAGGAGGATGATACCTGCGTTGAATGCAATAGCTTTCTGGGAGGGTCCGCTCGCGAGGATCTGCCCCGTCGCGTCCCCCGAGACGAGGCGGCGGACAGGCCCGCGGGCGCCATCGATCGCGTAGATAGCGCCTTCGTGCTCGATGACGTACTCAGGCGTCTCGTTGGGTCTGCTCTCGTCCTTGATGGAGCCAGAGGATCTATCGAACGAGCGGAGCGTGGGTGTGGAGCATGCGGGGTCCTTCGCGATGAAGAGGGCTCGCGCGTCGCTGACCGCGAGGGGGCTATACTCATACGCTGGCGCGACGATCGGCGGCCCGGCAGCATCGGTCGCCGTCTCGACGGCGTCGACACGGCCGCCGCAGGCGGCGGCGAGCGCGACGATCCCAAGAAGACTTCGCTGGCCCCGCATGACCTACCTTCTAGCGCGCTTCACGCGGCGTCGCCGCCGCAAGATGAGGGCACCCGCTCCCGCGAGCGGAAGCAGGACCGTGTAACGATCGGTTGGCGGCCCAGAGACGGCGCATTGAACGTTGCATCCTCCGCCCGATCCCGCGGTCACCTCCGGCGTCGCTCCAACGGAGTACGGAGACGAGAAGGCGAAGCAGTACCTCTATCCGAGCGAGTTCCTTCGGCTCGTCTCGTGTGCGCAGGTGCCGATGCGATGGCGGGTCGTGTTCACGTTGTCGGTCTACCTCGCGGTGCGTGCGGCGGAGCTCGAGGCGCTTGGGTGGGACGACATCGATCTCTCGCGTGGCATCGTGCACGTGCACCGGAGCGTGCGGCGCTACGCGCGCACCGAGAAGACGACGAAGACCGGCGCGAAGCCGCGCTTCGCGATCGAGCAGACGCTCCTGCCGGTGCTCCGCGCGCTCCACCGGTCCACCGGAGGACGCGGGCGCGTGCTCGGCGCACTCGGCATGCCCAACAAGTTGGAGCTGTCGAAGGCGCTCCGCGACTACCTCGCGCTCGCGCAGATCACGCGTGCGGAGCTGTTCGTGAACGACGCCACGAGGAAGTGGATGACGTTTCACGACCTTCGCGCGACGGGCCTGACCTGGATGGCCGTGCGCGGTGACGATCCCCTCAGGATCAAGCACCGCGCAGGTCACAAGACGCCCACGCGACCACGGAGCGGTACATCCGCACGGCGGAGGAGCTCCGCGACGGGTTCGGCGCGGTGTTCCCGGAGCTGCCGCGGAGCCTCGTCACGGCACTCGAGCCGGCAGTCGCTGCGGAGTGAGGACGAGATAGGCCGGTCCCGCGTCGAGATCCCACCACTGGGACCTCGGTGGGACGCGCAGCGGGACGAACGACGACGCGGCACCGCGCTCACGCAATTGTCGGCCCCAGCGCCAGGCGGCACACGCATTGCTGGAGCGTGTTCAAGGAAGCCGCATGCGCGGCGAGGCCGAGGTGTACGCGTGCAGGTCCAAACACCGACTCGACTCCGTGTGATCTACGTCGACGACAACCCGGCCGTGCGTCGCGCCGTGGTGCGCATGCTCCGCACCCACTTCGGCATCGACGATGTCGGAGATGCACCGAGCGTCGAGGCGGCGATCCTGGTGACGCGCTACGACGGGTTCATCACCGATCTCGAGATGCCCGATGTCGACGGCTACGAGATGATCCGGCGTGTGGGGGCCCTCGACGCTCGGCTCGCGCGACGCGCTGTAATCCTGAGTGGCGGCTACTTCACGGAGGACGAGCGGATCGACCTCGCGACCAAGGGCTATCTCATCGTGCCCAAGAGCGCGTCGATTCAGGAGATCGTCAACGCGGTGCTCCTTCGGATCCAACAGCATCCGTGACTCTGCCGATTGCGCTACGCTCGACCGGCCTTGCGCTGCTGCCGATGGGGGCGCTTGGTCGGTCGACCTTCTTCGAGGCCAAATGAGCGGACGCGACGAGACGATGACGGCACCGGCGGGGAGACGGAGTGGGGGCCCACCGATGCCGGGCTTGCTCGTGGTGTTCGTGGGCGGCGCGCCCGATGCGCGGGCGGTGAGGTGGGAAGGCAAGGGCATCACGATTGGCCGCGGCGATGACTGCGACCTGAAGCTCGACGACAAGCAGCTCTCGCGCAAGCACCTCGACGTGAAGTACCTCGGCGAACGGCGTTGGTCGGTTGCCGATCTAGGGAGCCACAACGGCACGTTCGTGAGCGGCGCGCGCATCGCGGGGGAGACGAGGCATCAGGCTGACGACGTGATCGTCGTGCGGGCCGGCGGAGGCACGGTGATCCTGCTGTACGCGGACATGTCGTCGTTCGCGTATTCGACGGTGTTCGTCACCGATCGGGTCACCGGCCCGGCGAGCAAAGAGATGCTCGACGCGATCACGAACGCCGCGAGCGCTGGTGCGAACCTCCTCGTCCAGGGCGAGAGCGGCACGGGCAAGGAGTTCGCGGCGAAGAAGTATCACGCGAAGGGACGCAACGCGCGGGGGCGATTCGTCGCGGTCAACTGCGCGGAGATTCCGAAGAACCTCGCGGAGGCCGAGCTGTTCGGCGCGAAGAAGGGCGCGTTCTCGGGCGCCGACGCCGACCGACTTGGTTACTTCGGTCAGGCGGATGGTGGCGTGCTTTTCCTCGATGAGATCGGCACGCTCGATCTGGAGCTCCAACCGAAGCTCCTGCGTGTCGTCGAGCAGCACTTGGTTCAGCCGCTCGGCGGCGGCGCTCCGAAGAAGGTCAACGTGCTCTTGGTGTGCGCCACGAACGTCGATCTGCGCGAAGCCGTCGAGCGCGGGACGTTTCGCCGGGATCTGCTCGCGCGCATCGCGCAGGAGCGCGTCGAGCTGCCGCCGCTTCGTACGCGCCCCGAAGAGATCCCTCACCTCGTGATGCTCGCCCTTCGCGAGGCCGAGCTTCCGCAGATGAAGCCGACGGCTTCGTTCATCGAGACCTGCCTTCTTCGCGAGTGGCCGGCGAATGTACGCGAGTTGATCGCCGAGGTGCAGCGCGCCGCGCGGCGCGTCGCGGCGACGGGCGAGGTTGAGATGTTCGCCGAGGATCTTGATCCGCTCGCTGGGCGGCGGGTCGCAAGAGAACGTCCGAAGGACCGCTCCTCACTCGCTCCACCGCCGGGAGAGGCTGCGGCGACGGCCGACGACGACGAGGCGCGCGTCGACGAGCTCGCCGCCGCGTACATCGAGACCCGCAGCGTCGATCGCGCGCGGGCGCGTGTCGGCATGTCGCGTTCGGCCGCGTACCGGTGGCTCCGGCGCCGCGGCGTGCTCAAGAAGGACGAGTGAGCGGCTCATCCCAGCGTGCGTGGGACGAGCCCGGGACGCTGCTGGGACGGCGCAGACCACTGCCGTCGGAGTTCCGCCTGCGACTCCGGTCGGCGCGGGACCGCGCGCGACGGCATGGTCATTGCGACCGATGCCGGGCCATGCGCGGCATGTGCCTGAACGTCCTGGTGATGAACTCCCGCAACAACGACAGTCGACGGGTGAAATTCGATCGATTGCCCGTCTCGATCGGCAGGCACGAGTACAACTGCCTGCAGCTCGTCGACCCCGGGGTCTCGCGGTTCCACGCCGTCATCGAGTGGACCGGGGCGAAGGTCGTCGTCTGCGATCTCGGAAGCGTGAACGGTACCTTCTTTCAGGGGCTGCCGCTGAGATCCTGCGAGCCGAGGATCATCGACGACGAAGACTTCTCGATCGCCATCGGTCCGTTCCACATCGCGGTGTCGCGGCACATTGCGATGGCGGCGGACCCCGACACCACGCGTCTGATCGAGCCATCAGAGCTTGCTTGGTTGCGGCGCCCGGACGACGGCGTCACCGTGATTCGCAGCCGCCATCGCCGGTGACCCCATGCCGCCCCCTCGCCGACAACTCGAGCCTCTACCGGAGGAGATCCCCGAGGAGA
>Ga0208492_1001250_pt1 | contig 16596 bp, 17 predicted proteins | sample Subbioar_CSW14AB_FD_184820 | JGI IMG/M metagenome (GOLD analysis project Ga0208492, IMG submission 184820) | Serpentinite rock and fluid subsurface biosphere microbial communities from McLaughlin Reserve, California, USA - CR12Mar_CSW14AB (SPAdes) | ecosystem: Environmental > Terrestrial > Deep... | reverse complement strand
GCTCTGGATGTCTGTGCGGCAGTCAGCGGCACGCATGTCGTGATCCATTCGCCGTTTTCCACCTGGGGCTACAACCATCGCGGTCTTTACCCCGGCGACACCGACCGGATGCTGTCGGCCACCCGCGACACCCTGGTCGCTGCGCTGAAGCGGGCGGAGGACATGGGCGTGACCTTCGTTCTGGAAAACATTGAGGACGTGGAGCCGACCGACCGCGCCATGCTGTGCGAGGCATTGGGCTGGCAGGCGCTGGAGCTGTCGGTCGACACCGGTCATGCGCATTACGCCCATGTGTCGACGGGCGCGCCGCCGGTTGACTTCTTCCTGCGCGCCGCCGGACCCCGGCTTGGCCACATCCACTTGCAGGACGCCGACGGTTTCGCGGACCGGCACTGGCAGATCGGGCATGGCACGATCCTGTGGCCGTCAGTCTTTTCGGCCATCGCCCAGTCCGGGGCCAACCCGCGCCTGATCCTTGAGTTGCGCCACAAGGCAGGCGTCCTGCCATCGGCGCAGTATCTGAAATCGCTCGGCCTCGCCGAATGAGATTGCGGCGGGCCGTCGTTCCGTCGGACCTGTTCCACTAGGCCCGGACGGCATCTGTGCCAGCAGTTCTGCCTTGCCGGGCGCTGTCCGGCGAGGCAGGACCTGCTTTGCTTAACTATATGATATAAAACAGTTAATTAAGGAACTGTCGCGTTTTCGTCATCGAATCCCCGCATAAGGACGCGGCGCTGCACCTGCAGCAGCCCATCCATACGGAGACAGGGAAGATGACCCAGAAACTTGCGACCGTCGCACTGGTGCTTGCCGCCACTGCCGGCTCGGCTTCGGCCGAAAAGACCAAGTTCGAATACTGGTACGGCCTGACCGGCGATCTTGGCGCCGTGGTGGCCGAGACCTGCAACCGCTTCAACGCCAGCCAGGACCAGTACGAAGCCGTCTGCGTCGGCCAGGACGGCTATGAGAAGGCCGTGCAGAACACCATTGCCGCGTTCCGTGCGGGCAAGCACCCGACGATCCTGCAGGCTTTCGACGCAGGCACCGCCGACCTGATGCTGTCGGGCGAGTTCTACCCGGTCAGCAAGCTGATGGCCGATACCGGTGTGAACATCGACTGGGCCGACTACTTCCCGGGGATCGCCAATTACTACTCGTCGAAGTCCGGCGAGTTCTTCTCGATGCCGTGGAATTCGTCGACCCCGGTCTACTATTTCAACAAGGACCAGTTTGCCAAGGCCGGGATCACCGAAGCCCCGATCACCTGGGAAGGTCTGGAAGCGGCCTTCGTCAAGCTGAAGGACTCGGGCCAGGCCTGCGGTCTGGCCTATGCGCCCTCGTCCTGGATCGATCTTGAACAGTTCTCGATGGCGAACAACGTGCCGGTCGCGTCGAACAACAACGGCTATGACGGGCTGGACACCAAGCTTTTGTTCAACACAACGCTGCACGTCAAGCACATGGAGAACATCCAGCGCTGGCTGACCGACGGCTATGCGTTGCTGCGGACCCAGGCCGCGGGCAAGACGTCGCGCGACAGCTTTGTCGAGGGCGAATGCTCGGTCTTCTTCTCGTCGATCGCCGACCACAACACGATCAACAAGCTAAAGCCGTCCTTTGCCTGGGATGTTCAGATCATCCCGACCTACGAGGGTGTGGAGCGCAAGAACACTGTCGTCGGCGGGGCCTCGCTTTGGGTTCTTTCGGGCAAGACCGATGCGGAATACAAGGCGGCCGCGTCCTACCTTGCTTTCCTCGCGACGAAGCCGGAGCAGCAGTTCCTGCTGGAAAACTCGGGCTACATCCCGGTGACCAAGTCGACCTATGAGGCGCTGAAGGCCGAGGGTTTCTATGCCAAGGCGCCCTATATCAACCGTGATATCGCGATGAAATCGCTGACCTGGAGCGAGCCGACGCCGCTGACCCGCGGTATCCGTCTGGGCGGCATGATCCAGATCCGCGCCGAATGGCAGGCGGAAGTCGAGGCCGCATTGGCCGGGCAGAAGACGATGAAAGAGGCGCTGGATACCGCTGTCGCGCGCGGCGACGAGCAGCTGGCGCGTTTTGCCCAGACCTATGCGGGCAAGTCCTTCCCCTGACACGTCTTCGGGACGCGGCCCCTCCGGTCGCGTCCCGTTTCCTTTCGGGGGGTCCCATGCGCCGCGCCTATTTCAAGTTCAGCTGGATTGCCGCCGCCCTGCTGGCGCCGCAGCTTCTGATCATCTTCGTCTTCTTCTACTGGCCGTCGGCGCAGGCGCTGTATTGGGCCTTCACGCTGGAACAGCCCTGGGGTGGCGGCAACACCTGGGTCGGTTTCGAGAATTTCAGGAAAGTGCTGTCCGACCCGTACTACTGGTCCTCGGTCAGGGTGTCGGTCGTCTATGCGCTGGCGACGACGGTGCTGGCGATGTCGATGGCGCTGACGCTTGCGATCTTCGTTGACCGGCAGCTCGCGGGCTACAAGGCCTACCGCGTCGCGATCATCTGGCCCTATGCCGTGGCCGCGCCCGCCGTGGGTCTGGCGTTCCAGTTCGTCTTCAATCCCGGCGCGGGCATCTTCAGCTACATCAACACCATCGCCCCGGGCTGGTGGGACTTGTCGAAATACCCCTGGCAGGCCGTGACCGCCATTGTCGTCGCGGGCGCCTGGAAGCAGGTGGCCTACAGTTTCGTCTTCTTCCTGGCAGCCCTTCAATCCATCCCGCGCAGCCTGACCGAGGCCGCGGCCATGGACGGCGCGCGGCCGCTGCGCCGGATGATCGACCTGCAGCTGCCGCTGTTGACGCCGACCTTCTTCTTCCTCCTCGTCATCAACATCACCGACAGTTTCACCGACAGCTTCGGCATCGTCGACACGCTGACCGGGGGCGGGCCGTTCCGGGCGACCGACCTGATGGTCTACAAGATCTATGCCGACGGCTTCCGGGGCTTCGACTATTCCGGGGCCGCCGCCCAATCCATCATCCTGATGCTTCTTGTCATGGCGCTGACCTTTGTCCAGTTCCGCTATGTCGAGCGGCGCGTGCATTACACCTGAGGGCCGCCCGATGATCGAACGCACGCCGATCCTGAACATCGCGACCCATGCCATTCTGGTCTTCGGGTTGATCCTGATCCTTGTCCCGATCTGGCTGGCCTTCGTCGGCGCCACGCTGACCTTGCAGGAGGTGAACAGCGCCCCGGTCGAGTTCTGGCCCGGAGATCAGCTGGTCGTGAACCTGCGCGAGGCCTGGGCGCAGTCGGACTTCGGTCCGAAGTTCGTGAACACCCTGATCGTCGCGACGGGCGTCGTCGTCGGCAAGATCACCCTGGCCTGCATCACCGCCTTCGCGCTGGTGTTCTTCAATTTCCGCGGCCGGATGCTGATCTTCTGGATGATCTTCATCACGCTGATGCTGCCTTTGGAAGTCAGGATCGTCCCGACCTATGCCGTCGCCGCCAATGCGCTGACGCCTTTTCAGACGATCATGGACGTGACCGGCATCTCCTGGCTGATCACCGCCCTCTCGGGGATCGAGGTGGCGCTGGAGTGGAATCTGCTCAATTCCTACACCGGGCTGATCCTGCCGCTGGTGGCCACCGCCACCGGCACGTTTCTTTACCGGCAGTTCTTCCTGACGATCCCGGACGAACTGGTCGAGGCGGCGCGGATGGATGGGGCCGGGCCGCTGCGGTTCCTGTGGGACGTGCTGATTCCCTTGTCCAAGACCAATATCGCGGCGCTGGCGACAATCATGTTCGTCTATGCGTGGAACCAGTATCTCTGGCCTCTGCTCGTCATCACGGACCGCGCCAACTATGGGATGGTTGTCGTTCAGCTGTCCGATCTCGTGCCCGACCAGCTGACCACTGGCGGCGGCACGCCGACCTGGCATCTGGCGATGGCAGCGACGCTGGTCGTGATGCTGCCGCCGATCCTGATCGTCATCCTCATGCAGCGCTGGTTCGTGCGCGGCCTGATCAACACCGACAAATGAGGCGCTTATGGCCGAGATCAACATCCGCGGCGTCACCAAGTCCTATGGCAAGACCACGATCATGGAGGGGGTCGACCTGGACATCCACAACGGCGAATTCGTCGTGATCCTTGGCCCGTCCGGCTGCGGCAAGTCCACGCTTTTGCGGCTGATCGCCGGGCTGGAGGAGATCACGGCGGGCGAGATCGCCATCGCCGGGACCGTGGTCAACCAGCTGGAACCGCGCGAACGCGGCTGCGCGATGGTGTTCCAGAACTACGCGCTTTATCCGCACATGACGGTGGCCGAGAACATCGGCTATGCGCTGAAGGTGGCGGGCACGCCAAAGGCCGAGCGCCTGGCACGGGTCGCGGAGACGGCAAGATCGGTAGGGCTGGGCGATTTTCTGGACCGCAAGCCGGGGCAGTTGTCGGGCGGCCAGCGCCAGCGTGTCGCCATGGCCCGCGCGATCATCCGGTCTCCCAAGGTGTTCCTTTTCGACGAGCCGTTGTCGAACCTGGATGCCAAGCTGCGGGTCCAGATGCGCCACGAGATCAGGCGCATCCACAACCAGATCAAGGCGACGTCGGTCTTCGTCACCCATGACCAGCACGAAGGCATGACGCTGGCCGACCGGCTGGTGGTGATGAACAAGGGCACCATCGAGCAGGTCGGCACCCCGTCGGAAATCTACGAGCGCCCGGCAAGCACCTATGTCGCGGGGTTCATCGGCAGTCCGGCAATGAACATGCTGCCGGGTCAGGTCGTTGCGGCGCGTCGGGGGGTTGTGCTGGAAAACGGCACGTTGGTGCCTTTGGCAGGCGACGATCTGCGGGACGGCCTGATGGTGCAGATCGGCATCCGGCCTGAACATGCCCGGATGGTGCCGGCGGGCCAGGGTCTGTTCGACGCCCGCGTCGACATGATCGAGGAACTCGGGGCCGAGCGTCTGTGCAACCTTCTGTTCGAGGACATCCCGTTCAGCCTGTTGACCGACGCACGCCCGACCCTTGCGCCAGGCGCGGTGGTCGGTGTCGGGTTCGATCTGGACCAGGCCCATCTTTTCGATGCCGGGACCGGGGCGCGGATCGAGACCGGAGCGAAGGGCATGCCGACGGAGCGCGCCCGATCCGTGCTGCGCGGAGCGGTCTGACCGGCTGGTCCCTGCATGGCGGCCATCGGCGGTCACCGGCCGCGTAACAAAACCATGACCCTTCCGTTGCCGAACTGTCATCCGGATGCCCTAGACCGGCCGGAACCGAAACCCCAAGCCTGGATTGCTGCCATGAACACAATGCTGACCTCGGGCCTCTTTGCCCTTAGCCTGATCGCCGCCGCCCCGCTTGCCGCGCAGGAGACCATCCGCTTTGCCGTCACCGACATCGACGGGATGGAGGCGCTGCAGCGCGAGATGGGGCCGTTCAAGGAGGCCTTCGAGGCGGCCTCGGGCCTGAAGGTCGAGTTCTTCCCGGTCTCGGGCCGCACCGTGGCGGTCGAGGCGATGGCCGCCGACCAGGTCGATTTCGTGCTGACCGGCCCGGCGGAGTATGTGGTGTTCAACGCGCGGCTTGACGCCCAGCCGGTCGTGACCTGGGTCCGCCCGGACTACTATTCCACCGTGGTCGTGCTGGACAGCAGCCCGGTGAAGTCGCCAGCCGACCTGAAGGGCCAGAAGATCTCGTTTGGCGAAATCGGGTCGACCTCGCAGCATCTGGGTCCGGTCGATCTGCTTGCCAAGGCGGGCCTGACCTATGCCGTCGACTACGAGCCGGTGTTCCTGAACCGCAACGTCGCGGTCGAGGCGCTGATCAAGGGCGAGATCGCCGGGATCGGTCTGAACCGCACCCATATCGACAGCATCACCAAGAAGTTCCCCGACCAGAAATTCCGCGTTCTCGTGAAGGGCGAACAACTGCCCGACGACATCCTGCTTGCTTCGCCCAAGGTCGCGCCCGAAGTGGTGGAAACCGTGCGCAAGACCTTTGCCGAAAATGGCGCGGCGATCCTGGCGGCGCTGACATCCACCGAGGAAAACGCGAAGTATATCGGCGGCAAGTTCAATCCGACGGTGACCAACGCGGACTACGACGTCGTGCGCGAGATGTACAAGAACATCGGCATCACCGAGTTCACCGAGTTCGTCGGCGAGTGATCGCTGGATGAACGCGCCGCTCCTTCCGCGGGCGCCGGCCGGTTCTGCCCTGGCGGAGCCGGTCCTTGCCGTTGCGGGGCTGACGAAGGACTTCCCGGGTCGCAAGGTGCTTCGGGGCCTGGACTTTGCGCTGGCACCGGGTCAGGCGACGGCTTTGATCGGGGCGAACGGGTCGGGGAAGTCCACGCTTCTGCGCTGTCTTGTCCGGCTGATCGAGCCGACCTCGGGGCAGATCCGGATGCTGGGCCGCGACGTGCCCGCGCTTGCCCCGCGCGCCTTGCGCCAGTTCCGGGCCGAGGTCGGCATCGTCTGGCAGCGCCACAACCTTGTCCCCCGCCTGTCGGCCCTGTCGAACGTGATCCACGGCGTGCAGGCCCGGATGTCCGGCCCCCGCACCTGGGCACAGTCGCTGGCCCCCGCCGCGGTGCGCGACGAGGCGATGACCTGCCTTGACCGCGTCGGCCTTGCCGACCGGGCGCTGGTGCGGGTCGACAGCCTGTCGGGCGGGCAGCAGCAGCGCGTGGCCATCGCGCGGATGCTGATGCAGCGCCCGGCGTTCATCCTGGCGGATGAGCCGGACGCGAGCCTTGACCCGCAGACCGGGGAAGAGGTGATGTCGCTCCTTCTCAGCCTTGTTCGGGAAAAGGGCCTGTCGCTGCTGGTGATCTCGCACCGGCTGGAACACACCCTGCGCTATTCCGACCGCATCCTCGGCCTTGCTGACGGACGGATCGCGCTGGACCTGCCCACGGGGCGGGCCGACGCTGCCGGTCTGCGGCACTTTTTCGACCATGCGGAGGCCGCATGACCACGCTTGCCCCGTCCCGTTTCCAGCACCGCAGTCTGGTGGAATATGCGGCGATCCTGGCCGTGCTGGCCCTGGTCGCCACTTCGCTGGCCGCCACCGCGCCTGCGCTGGACAAGCTGGGCAGCGGCGTGGTCCGGCTGTTTGCGCCTTCGGGCATGCTGACCCAGATGTTCCCGCCGGACTTCACCCGCATCGTACCGATCGGCTGGAAGCTGCTGGAGACGCTGCAGATGGCCGTCGCCGGTTGCTTCCTGGGCCTGATCCTGGCGCTGCCCTTTGCGATCCTGGCCACGGACCGCCTGTCGCCGCACCCGCTGGTCCGCCATGCGGCGCGGGCGCTGATCGCGCTGTTCCGCACGGTGCCGGACCTGGTCTGGGCAATCGTCTTCATCATCATCGTCGGCCTTGGTCCCGCCGCCGGGGTCATGGCGATCATGGTCGACAAGATCGGCTTCGCCGGTCGCTTTTTCGCCGAGGCGATGGAGGAGACCGACCCCGGCCCGCAGGACGCGCTGCGCGCTATCGGGGCCTCGCGCCTTGGCATCATCGGGTCCGCGGTGATCCCGGCCTGTCTGCCGTCGTTCACCGCCACCTCGCTGTTCGCGCTGGAGAAATCCGTGCGCGGGTCGGCGGCCCTTGGCCTTGTCGGCGCGGGCGGCATCGGAGTGGACCTCAAGGTCGCCTTCGACCTTTTCAACTATGACGAGGCGCTGGCGATTATCCTGATGATGCTGGCCCTTGTCATCGCGGTCGAACAGGGATCGGGATGGATCCGAAGGAAGCTGATATGATCCGGTCGACGACGGACACCGCCCATCGCTACTGGAACGACGAATGGAAGAAGGCGGGTGCCGCCTCGCCCTGGGCAATGCCGGAGCCCTGGGCGGTTGACCATGTCAGCACCTTGCCCGAGGGGTCGCGAATCCTGGATCTTGGGGCCGGGCTTGGGCGACACGCGCTGGCTTTCGCGGAACTGGGCCACAGTGTCACGGCGATTGACGCTGCCGAAGCCTCGATCGCGGCGGTTGCCGCAGCGGCCTTCGCCAAGGGCCTGACAGTCGAGACCGTTCAGGCCACGATGACGGACCTGCCATGCGAAGACGCAAGCTTTGACCATGTGCTTGCGTGGAACGTCGTCTACCACGGCGACGAGGCCGTGGTTCGTCGCGCGCTGGCCGAGGTGGCCCGCGTCCTGCGCCCCGGCGGCAGTTTCATGGCGACCATGCTGTCGGCCCGCCGCCTGCCGGTCGAGCAGGCCCGCGCGAAGGGCCGCGAGATCAGCCGCAACACCTGGATCTTCGAGGGCCCGGGTGACAAGATCCACCCGCATTACTTTTGCTCGGCCCCGGACCTGCTGTCGCTTTTGTGGGGTTTTGAAGTCTTCACCCTGTTCGACCGGCCGCACGAGATGCCCGGCTCGTGGCACTGGCATCTTCTGGCGGAGCGTCTGGCATGAGCGCCGAACTGATCGAAGGAGCGCGGGTCATCCTTGAGGACCGGGTCGAGACCGCCTCGGTTCGGATCGAGGGCGGTCGGATCACCGGGATCGACGTGGCGCGTGACGGGGCGAGCGTTGTCCCGGCGAAGGGCCGGTTCCTGGCCCCGGCCTTTGTCGACGTGCATGGCGATGCGTTCGAGCGTCAGGTCATGCCGCGCCCCGGCGTCGTGGTCCCGGTCGAAACCGCGCTGCTGGACACGGACCGCCAGCTTGCCGCGAACGGGATCGCCACGGCCTACCACGCCCTGACCCTGTCCTGGGAGCCGGGCCTGCGCAGCGTCGAGACGGGTTGGAAGATTGTCCGCGCGCTGGAAGCGTTGCGTCCGCGCCTGACTGCGGACAATCGGCTGCAACTTCGGTGGGAGACCTTCTGTCACGAGGCCGAGCCGCTGATCGCGCATGTTCTGGCAGGCCACGACCGCCCGTCGCTTGCGTTCAACGACCACACCAGCTCGATGCTCTTGCACTACGACATTCCGGTGCAGGATCGTCCGTTTGATCAGGTGACCCCCTATCCGGTCACGGATTTCGACGATCCGCGCTTTCTGAAGAAGATGCAGGACCAGGCGCGCCGGGCGCAGGTGACGGGCGATGACTATGCCGAGCTGATCCGCAAGGTCTGGGACCGGCGCGCCGATGTCCCGGCGCATATCGCGCGCGTCGCGGCCGAGGCGCGGTCAAAGGCCGTGCCGATGCTGAGTCATGACGACAGCCAGGCCGAGACCCGGCGCTACTATCGCGGCCTCGGGTCGCGGGTGGCCGAATTTCCGATGCACGAGCGGGTTTTTCTGGCCGCGCGGGAAGCTGGCGACCGGATCGTGCTGGGTGCCCCGAACGCGATGCGCGGGGGCAGCCACCTTGGCAGCCCGGGGGCAGCCGAGATGGTCGGACGGGGTCTGTGCGACATCCTGGCCTCGGACTATTTCTACCCGGCCATGCTGGGTGCGATGGTGCGGCTGAACGCAGACCGGGTGGCGCCGCTGCCGGTGCTGTGGACCCTCGTCTCGCGCAACCCGGCCGAGGCCATGGGCCTGACCGACCGCGGGCGCATCGCACCGGGTCTGCGGGCCGATCTTGTGCTGCTCGACTGGCCCGAAGGTCATGCGCCCGCCCCGCTGCGCACCTGGGTCGCCGGGCGCGGCGGATATTCCGCGATCCCGCAGCTGCACGCGCCGCATCCCGCCGAATCCGCCCTCTGATCCGCAGGCTTTGCCCGCACGGGACTGTCACACAAGCTTCACCCAAGCGTTGACCTGTCGTCACAACAGACCAGTAGCACCCGGTGAAGGAACGCCGGGGGTCGCTGATGCTGGAAGTCAAAGCCGTGACGCGGATGTTCGGCCAGAAGGCCGCTGTCGATGACGTCAGCTTTGTTGTCGACCGCCCGGCTTTCGTCGGCATCATTGGTCGGTCCGGTGCGGGCAAATCCACCTTCCTGCGGATGATGAACCGGCTTCTGGATGCGACCTCGGGCGAGATTCGGGTCGAGGGGCGGAACGTGCTGGCGCTGAAGGGGGCCGAGGCGCGGGCCTGGCAGTCGCAATGCGCGATGATCTTTCAGCAGTTCAACCTTGTGCCCCGGATGGACGTCGCGTCGAACGTGCTGCACGGCATCCTGAACCGCCGATCGACCATCCAGACGATGTTCAACCTCTGGCCCCGCGCCGACATCCTGCGGGCGCTGGACATCCTTGACCGCCTTGGCATTTCGGAACAGGCGCCAAAGCGGGCGGAGGCGCTGTCGGGTGGCCAGCAGCAGCGGGTGGCCATTGCGCGGGCGCTGATGCAGGACCCGAAGATCATTCTGGCAGACGAGCCGATTGCGAGCCTCGACCCGATGAACGCGCAAATCGTGATGGACGCGCTGAAGCGGATCAACGTCGAGGACGGGCGCATGGTCATTGCGAACCTCCACACGCTCGACACGGCGCGGCGCTATTGTGACCGCGTCATCGGCATGCGCGACGGGCGGATCGTCTTTGACGGCACGCCCGACCAGCTGTCCACCGGCGTCGCCCGCGAGATCTATGGCGCGGATGACACGTTCAACGAGGCCGCCACCTCGACCTCGATCCCCACCGACACCACCGCTGACCGCTCATACGCGGACCTCATGCTGTCGTGACCCCCGGCCTGACTGGCCACAACCTTCATGGAGTTCCCATGCAAAAGCTGCTGACTGCAACCGCATTGACCGCAATCCTCGCCTCTTCGGCCGTCGCCCAGGAGATCAAGGAATTCAACATCGGCATCCTTGGTGGCGAGAACGCCCAGGACCGTCTGACCTCGAACGAGTGCTTCCGCGCCAAGATGGAAGCGGCCCTTGGCGTTCCGGTCAAGCTGTTCACCCCGGCCGACTATGACGGCGTGATCCAGGGCCTGCTTGGCGGGTCGCTGGACTATGCCTGGCTGGGCGCCTCGGCCTATGCCAAGATCTACCTGACCGACCCCGAAGCGGTGGAAGTCAAGCTGACCAAGCAGAACATGGACGGCTCGACCGGCTACTATTCGATCGGTTTCACCCGCAAGGACACCGGCATCACCTCGATGGATCAGGCCAAGGGCAAGGTCTTCGCCTTCGCCGACCCGAACTCGACGAGCGGTTACCTTGTCCCCGGCGCGGAACTGACCGCCAAGTATGGCAAGCTGGAAGACTACTTCGCGGAAGTGAAGATGTCGGGCGGCCATGAGCAGACCATCGTCGGCGTTGCCAACGGCGATTACGACGCGGGCGTGTCCTGGGCCGACGGCCTTGGCAACTGGGAAGACGGCTACAACTCGGGCGCCTTCCGCAAGGCGGCTGACGCGGGCCTCGTCGACATGTCGAACCTGGTGGAAATCTGGCGCTCGGCCCTGATCCCGGAAGGCCCGATGGTCGTCCGCAAGGCCCTGCCGCAGGACGTGAAGGACAAGGTCACGCAGCTTACCGCCGACCTGTGGGAAACCGACAAGGCATGCGCCTATGCCGTGGCGGCTGGCGATGCCAAGGACTTCATTCCGGTCGAGCATTCGGCCTATGACGGCATCCTCGCCGCCCGCAAGCTTCAGGAAGGCATGTAGGTTTTCATGACGACCCGCCGGGCCCCCTTCACCGGGGGCCCGGTTTTTTTGCCTTGGGGGACCGGATGGTCGATATCGCTTTCGGACCGACACCGGGCCAGCGCCCCGATCTGTCCAATGGCCGCGAGGCCTATCTCGACATGGTCCGCCGCAAGCGGATGTATGGCGGCATCCTTCTGGTCGTCTTCGTGGCCCTCATGGCATCGGGCTGGAGACTGGCCGAGGACCGCAACGCCGGCGGCTTTCTGGAAGGCCTGCACCAGATCTTCGACTTTCCTGCCGAAGTCTTTGCCGAAGCCTGGCAGAAGCGCGCCCTTCTGCCCGCGATCTTCTGGGAGCATATCCCGGCCCTGATCGAAACACTGAACATCGCCGCCGTCGCCACGCTGATAGGCGCACTGGCCGCCATGTCGCTGTCGCTGCTGGCCACGCGTGGCCTGGCCCGCTGGCCGCGCCTGATCCCGATCTTTCGCCGCACGATGGACGCTTTGCGCGCGATCCCGGAAATCGTCATCGCGCTGGTCCTGATCTACGTCCTGGGCGGTGGTCCGGTCCCGGCCGTGATCGCCATCGCGCTGCATACCGGCGGGGCGCTGGGCAAGCTTTTCTCGGAGGTCGCCGAGAACGCCGACCTGAAACCGGTCGAGGGACTGGCGTCGGTCGGGGCGACCTGGTCGCAGCGCATGTGGCTGGGGGTGATTCCGCAGGTGGCACCCAACTGGCTGTCCTATGCGCTGCTGCGGTTCGAGATCAACGTCCGCGCCAGCGCGATCCTGGGTTTCGTGGGGGAAGGCGGCATCGGCCATGACCTGAAGCTGGCGATGCAATGGGGTCAGGGCCGCTATGACCAGGTGGTAGCGATCTTCCTTCTGTTGTTCCTGACCATCGTGGTCATCGACCGCGTGTCGGACCACTACCGCCACAAGCTTGTGAAGGGGGTTTGACATGACGGACGCCACGCTTTCCCCCAGTCTTGCCGACACCGTGACCGCAAGCTTCACCCGCAAGCGCCGCCTGGCCTTCGCAGTCCCGGCGGCGATCCTGGCCTACCTCGTCTACGCCGCGATCAGCTTTGATCTGGCGGGTCTTGCGCAGCGCGCCCGGTTCGACAATGCCGCCATTCTTCTGAGCGATTTCTGGTCGCACAAGACCCATGTCACCCGGGACAACCGCACCGGCAACGTGGTCGTGGCCATCGAAGGCGAGGCCAAGGGCACCTATCCCGAAGGCATGCTGCCCGACTGGGTCCGCAGGTCGGGCAGCGTGACGACCATCGATCTTGGACAGGGCCATGTCGTCACCTATGACGACCAGGGCGCGCGCTATGTCGTGCCGGGCTATGGCACCATCGACATCCGTCCTGTGGGTGGCAAGCCGGTGCTGACCGCACCCAAGCCGATCCCCGACTGGATCTCGGTTGCGGAGAACAAGGTCTCGGTCACCACCGACGCGGGCCGCTTCAGCTATTCCCGATCAAAGGTCGAGACGTTCAAATACGAGCCCGGCTGGGAGCTGTGGTTCTTCACGCTTGACAGCCCGTTCTACGGCAAGGGCTTTGGCGAGCTGGCCCGGCTGGCCGCCGTCGGCGACAGGATCGACCCGGGCCGGACGAACCTTGGCTACATGATCAGCGAATTCTGGACCAACAAGATGTGGCGGCATGGCGATGTCGCCTGGGCCATGTTCGAGACGATCCTGATGGCGTTCCTGGGCACGATGACCGCGGCGCTGGTGGCCCTGCCGCTGGGGTTCCTCGCCGCGCGCAACTTCATGCCGCTGGGGCCGCTGCGCTTTGCCGTCCGCCGCGTCTTCGACTTCATCCGCGGCGTCGATGGCCTGATCTGGACCATCATCCTGTCCCGCGCCTTCGGGCCGGGTCCAATGACCGGCGCGATTGCCATCGCGATCACCGATGCGGGCACCTTCGGCAAGACCTTCTCGGAGGCGCTGGAGAACATCGACGAACGCCAGGTCGAGGGCATCCAGTCGACCGGGGCGAACGCCGTGCTGCGGGCCCGCTTTGGCGTCATCCCGCAGATCACGCCGGTCCTCCTTAGCCAGGTGTTGTACTACCTGGAATCGAACACCCGCAGCGCCACGGTGATCGGGGCCATCGTTGGCGGCGGGATCGGGCTTTTGCTGACCCAGGCCATCATCACCCAGAAGGACTGGGAGGAAGTGGCTTATTACATGGTGCTGATCGTGCTGATGGTCATGCTGATGGACAGCCTGTCGGGCTGGCTTCGGCGGCGCCTGATCAAGGGCAGCTGACGTGCCAAAGCTGTCCGCGACGGAACCCTACGTCCATCCGGGGTGCCAGATCGTCAACTCCAGCTTCGGGGCCTGGTGCGAAGTGGGCGAGGGGAGCCGTGTGCTGAATTCGACCTTCGAGGATTATGCCTATTGCGACCGGCTGTCGGACATCGCCAACACAACGGTCGGCAAATTCTCCAACATCGCGGCGATGACGCGGATCGGGCCGACCGATCACCCGATGGACCATGCAAGCCTGCACCATTTCCTGTATCGCTCGGCCTACTATTGGGACGATGTGACGGACGACGCCGAGTTCATGGCCCGGCGTGCCAGCCGCCGCACGGTGATCGGACCGGACACCTGGCTTGGCCATGGGGTGATCGTGAAGCCCGAAGTGACGATCGGGGCGGGGGCCGTCATCGCCTCGGGCGCGGTGGTGACGAAGGACGTGCCCCCCTACATGATCGTGGCGGGTGTCCCGGCCCAGCCGCTGCGCGCCCGCTTTGCGCCCGGGATCGCAGACCGGCTGATGGCGCTGGCCTGGTGGGACTGGCCGCATGACCGGCTGCGCGCCGCGCTGATGGATTTCCGCGCGTTGCGGGCCGAGGCTTTCCTGGAAAAGCATCAGGGCTGATCCGCCACCGTCAGCGTGACCCTTTCGCCGGCGAACCAGGTGGTGCCCAGTTCCACCGGAGCGCCGTTGGGGTCGATGTTGAGCGCAACCGTCCGCATCACCGGCCCATTGGCCCGAATCCCGAGGGCAGCGGCCAGGACCGGGTCGGCAAGCTCGGCTGTCAGTCGCGTTTCGGCGCGGGTGTAGTCGTTCAGGCCTCCCGCCGCGAGCGCCCGGGTGATCGACCCCGTCTCGCGGACCGTGTGCAGCAGGTCCGGGAACCGCGCCGCGGGAAACAGCGAGCGGAAGGCGGCGATGGCCTGATCGTCGGCCAGCGAGATCCCTTCGACGACATGGACCGGATCGCCGGGACGAAGGCGCAGGGCGCGGGCCTCGTCGGCGTCGCAGGGCCGGGTCTCGCCCCGGCTGATCCGGCGCGAGGGGGTCTGCCCGGCAGCCAGCACGTTCTGGCGGAACCGCACGCGGCGGCCCAGGGGATAGTCGGTCGGGCGCTGCGTGACGAACACGCCCGCGCCGCGCCGGGCATGGACAAGACCGCGCTCTGCCAAAGCGCCCAGGGCATGACGGACGGTATGCCGGTTCACCCCGAAACGGGCGGAAAGCGCAGCCTCGGTCGGCAGCCTGTCGCCGGGGCGGTAGTGACCGGCCCCGATGTCCGAGGTCAAAGTGGCCGCGATGGCGGACCAGAGGGCTTCTTTTGGCAAGCACTTCTCCTGTCACGAAAATTTCACAACTCTTGGGTTGGTCTTGTGGACACGGTCAGGTAGTATTTGTATAGTTGTATAGAACAGTAGACAACTTCGTCAACCTGTCGAGATCCCGATGACCGACGCATCCCCCCTGGCCCGCAAGACCTGGATGGCGACGCTTGCCAAGGCCGCGCCAGCCCGTCTTGCCGCCCTGTTTCCCGACCTGCCACCGCACAAGATCCTGCGTCAGCCCGAGATCGGGGCGGTCATGGTGCGGGGCAGGGTCGGCGGAACCGGGGCGGCGTTCAATCTGGGCGAGATGACCGTCACCCGCGCCTCGGTGCAGCTGGCGACCGGCGAGCTTGGCCATGCCTGGGTGCAGGGGCGCGACAAGCACCATGCGCTGCGGGCGGCGGCGGTCGACGCGCTGATGCAGACCGACCGTGCGGTCGAGATGACGGAAGCGGTGATCGAACCTCTGGAGGCCGAGGCGAAGGCCACCCGTGCGGCGCGCGGGGCGAAGGCCGCGGCGACCAAGGTCGATTTCTTCACCATGGTTCGGGGAGAGGACAAGTGATCGCCGATGCGCTGTCAGGGGGGTTCACCGAGGCCCCGATCCAGTCCGCCCGCGCTTTCCGCGAGATCCTCGAGGCTCTGGCGCGGCCCGGCATGATCCGGCGGGTGTCCGGTGCTGCTCCTCCCGCTCCGCTGTCGACAGCGGCGGGCGTGGCGCTTCTGGTGCTGGCGGACCCGACCACGCGGGTTCACCTGGCGGGCGCCGCCGACTGCGCGTCCGTGCGCGACTGGATCGCCTTTCATGTCGGCGCGCCCCTGACCCGTGCGGAAGACGCGGACTTTGCCGTCGGCACCTGGGAGGCCTTGCAGCCCGTCACCCGCTTTCGGATCGGTCAGCCCGACTATCCCGACCGGTCCGCCACGCTGATCGTCGAATGCGACCGGCTGGTGAACCACGGCCCCGCCCTGACCGGGCCGGGGATCGAAACGGCGACCTGGCTGAACCTGCCTGAAACCGCGGCCTTCCACGCCAACCGGGCGCTGTTCCCGCTGGGCTTTGACACGCTCTTCGCCGCAGGGGACCGGATCGCCGGTCTGCCAAGGTCCACCCGAGTGGAGAAAATCTGATGTATGTAGCCGTCAAGGGCGGCGAGCGCGCCATAGACAACGCGCATGGCTGGCTGGCCGAGGAACGCCGGGGCGACCCCTCGGTGCCGGAGCTGACCATTGCGCAGATCCGCGAGCAGATGCGGCTGGCGGTGAACCGGGTGATGGCCGAGGGGTCGCTTTACGATCCCGACCTGGCCGCGCTGGCGATCAAGCAGGCGCGCGGCGATCTGATCGAAGCGGTCTTCCTGATCCGGGCCTACCGCACCACGCTGCCGCGTCTGGCCGGGTCCTTGCCGGTGGATACCGGCGCGATGGCGGTGGACCGGCGCATCTCGGCGACGTTCAAGGATCTGCCGGGCGGGCAGGTTCTGGGGCCGACCTTCGACTACACGCACCGCCTTTTGGACTTCGCGCTGAT
>Ga0208492_1001249_pt1 | contig 16597 bp, 16 predicted proteins | sample Subbioar_CSW14AB_FD_184820 | JGI IMG/M metagenome (GOLD analysis project Ga0208492, IMG submission 184820) | Serpentinite rock and fluid subsurface biosphere microbial communities from McLaughlin Reserve, California, USA - CR12Mar_CSW14AB (SPAdes) | ecosystem: Environmental > Terrestrial > Deep... | reverse complement strand
TAGTTTAAATAAAAATGTTTAAAGTTCCTGAATTGTCCGCTATGAAAAGCGATAAGTAATGAAATTACTTCGGAGTCGCAAAGTGAGCTTGGTCTGTTGCGCGTTTTTTTTCCCGATTCAAGTTTGCTGGTTTCCATCTTTGAAAACTCATTCTTAAATTCATTACAAAAGTCATCCACTTTCATAAAGATTTCAGTAATTTTATCTTGCAGCATTGTTAGTGTTTTTTTGTTGGTTTGCACTACAAATATAAACACTTTCATTGCTGTATTTATCTGATAATCAATAAGTTATAAGCTAATTTATAAACACTCCTTATCCCGAACTCAGGTTAACAGCTTCATCGGCCGTTCCATGAACTATTAAAAAAGGGATCTCTAACCGCTTTACGGCATGATTAATATTCAGGCGCTCCTTGTTGGCCTGCTGGTCCTCGTAAAACTGGTAATACAGGGGCATGTCCTGTTTTGTGCGCGCATTTTTTGCATACACCACGCCATCCTTTTTCCAGGTGTCGATGGTTTTTTGTTTATTGCGCATCAGATCGTTTACCGCAGCCCAGGCTGCTATTTTTTTTACGCGCTTATCTTCACCAGCCTTTAAAATCGTAATGCTTCCCCCGCGGCTATGTCCAAATAAATATAATTTGCGCGGATCGGCTTCGCCTTTTAAATCATCGCAGGTCAAAGCCCATTCTATTACTTTTTCAAGATCGCCGAGCTCCAGTGTATAATTATTATTTCCAAATGCTTCCAGGTCACCAAATGACAATGGGTCCTGAGGCGTTGTACCGTTATGAGAAAAATTAAATTTGATAAAGACGAAACCTGCCGAAGCGAACTGTTCCGCCACAAAATTAAAATGTCCCCAGTCTTTAAATCCTTTAAATCCATGCGAAAAAATCACAATGGGTTTAGCTTCCCTGTCTTTTTTGTAAAAGACATCGAGCTGTATTGGTTTTTCTTTGCTGCCAGGGATAAGAAAATTTCTGAGTTGTTGCATATCGGTCAACAAAGATACGTATAGATCCCGGTCTTACCATGCGGAAGGCCGGTAAACGGGCAGAAACAACCCTTCGCTGGATTTTCCGGCCTCAGTTTGCAATGCTGGTATTTTCAACTACATTTACATGCATGAAAAAGGTGTTTTTTCTCACTTTATTTTTCTCTCTCCACTTTACAGCCAATGCCTCCAAAACAGAAAGTAGTTCAGGAGATGATCCTGTTTTCTATATCCTGTGCGCTCTTATTATCCTGGCTTTTATGTGTAACGGTGTGTTGATCTACCCCTTTGTAAAAAAACGCTCCTTGTTACCGAGAAACATCCTACGTGTTTTTAATGCCATTTCTTTCACCGTTATTCTTGGGTACTATCTCTATAATCCGGAACTCATGGATCTGCTGTATCTTATTGCTTTACTTCTTTTAACCGGAATTCCCCTCGCGTTAACATTCATTTTAAAAGGACAGGACAAGGATGATATTCCGGAAGAAGGTCCGGACACTTCGTTATTATTGAAACAAACGCTCACCTGGATGTTTTTTTCTTCTGTTTTGCTTTATTTTCTGATCGACCCGGCCAGCCAGTCAAAAAAAATGAAGGAAGAACAAAAAAGAAAGGAAGAGCTGCGGGCAAAACAATTGTATGACGAAATGGCTATGCTACTTAATATTTATTATGCGGAGGTAAGGCCGATAGATTCACAAAAACGTTTTTTAGTGGGAACAAAAAACGGGCAGCATTTTGAAGCCTGGATTGACTCAAAAGCAGACAATTACGTGTTTAGTTTTTCGGTCTTTAAGGAATTACCGGTTGCAGATACCACAGCCTGGCTTGAGCGGCTTACCCTGATAGAGCCAATGTTGAATGCGGAACAGATCCGTGAACTGAGGTCTACATTGGATAAAAAGAATTTCCAGGTCAAACAAACGGATAAGGTCAACTATTATAATATTCCCTTCACCAAAGGTGAGTTAATGCTCTCTCACTATTTCAGGGATAAGCGCATGCAAATTTCCTTCAGCAGGTAACAATTCACTGGATCCTTATTTTTTTCTCAGTGTTTGATGGTTTTCACCACACTCAGTAGTTCTCCGGCCTTTTCGGAGGAGATGGGAACGACAATTTTTCCATTCAGAAGAAGATAACCGCCATTGGTTTTAACGTACTCCGTAATATGATTTGTATTCACCATATATGATTTATGGCAGCGGAAAAAACCGGACTCTCTGCCTAATACTTCTTCAAACTGAGTTAAGGTGCGACTGACGCTTAATTTTGAGCCGTCATTAAAATGAATTTCAGTAATGGCATTGTCCGCTTTTAGATATAAAACGGTGGCCAGTTCCAGGAAACGGAACGTGTTGCCTGCTGCTACCGCGATCTTATTCGCATCGGTATTAGTCAGGTTTTGTCGAAGTGCGGCAATATTAGGAAGTGATCCGTTCTTCTTTTTTTCAAAACGAAGCATGGCTTGTTGTAATTCTTCCGTATCAATGGGCTTTAGTAAATAATCGATCGCCGAAAGTCTGAAAGCCCGGATCGCGTATTGGTCGTATGCCGTGGTAAAAATGATCTCGAAATCTATTTCTTCTTCATCAAAAAAATTGAGCAGCTCCAGTCCACTGTGACCAGGCATTTCAATATCGAGGAAGATGAGGTCTGGCTTGTGTTTACGAATAGCTTTGACGGCCTCAGGCAGATCAGCACATTCGGCAACGATCCTTATGTTCTGTGCATATTCATGCAGGATCCCCGAAAGAAGTTTTCTTGCCCTTAATTCATCGTCGATGATAACAGCTTTATATGTTTCGCTCATAATTTATTCATAGGTATGTGAATTATTACAGTGGTTCCGATGGAAGAGTTTTCCCAATCGGTTTTGTCAATATATCTTACCGCGGTTTTTGTCCTGCTATCTTTGTTTAATATTTCAAGCCGGGTCTGGTTTGCGGTACTGGCAAACGAACGGTGCGCCCCCTGCCTTGTTCTGTTTAATTCTTCAGAACGCTTTCTCCCTATCCCGTTGTCATCTACTATAACGGTCAAAAATCCATCTTCCTGCTTAAAATCGATATGCAATTCCTTTTTTTCTTTTTTGTGCAGCAATCCATGCCTGATCGCGTTTTCCACATAAGGTTGTATTAACATTGGGGGAATGCGGACCTGGTCTTTATCCAGGTGTTCATTTACATGGATCCTAAAATCAAAATCATCATTAAAACGAACTTTTTCTATTTCAAGATACAAGGTGAGTGCCATAATTTCCTCGGTCAGCGGTATTCTCTCCCTTTCTGAATGTTCAAGAATAGTGCGTGTCAATTTAGAAAATTTGGAGAGATATACCGCGGCATTTTTTTTGTCATCGGAAAAAATAAAGGATTGGATGGTATTTAAGGCATTGTAAAAAAAATGAGGGTTCATTTGTGAGCGAATAGACGTAAGGATCGACGCATTAAGGTGTTTTTCCAGTTCTATTTTTTCGGAAAGTAATTTATTGCGCTTGTACAGAAGCGTGATCTGCCACTTGTAATACGTGTATACAACCCCAAAAAAGGAAATAAAACAGATTCCTATAAACCAATACTGAGCCCACCAGGGCTTTACGATCTCAAACTTTATGCCGGAAGAATTTTCCACGACCGGCAACTCTCCCAAACGAAAAACAATAGTATATAATCCCGGAGAAAGCGATGCAAGCTTAAGGACACGACTCTCCGGAGAGGTGAGTTCCCATGACTGGTCATTTATTTTATAGAACAAAGGATACTCCGAGCCATTTCTAAAACACAGAATAGAATAGTCGATCTCTATATTATTTTCATTGTACGCTAAGTTTAAAGGTTTTTTCGTGTTTATTATTTCACCGTTAACCTTAACCGAATTTATCACAAATAAGGGACTTACCCCGCTCCGGGCCTGAATGTTGAATTCCGGGAAAAGGAGTCCCGTTTCTGTGGCCAGGATCAGGCTACCTTTCCAGAGGCTTATATCGGATATTTCGGAAGGTGGGACACTGATTGGGATCTTATTCAGACGCATTTCCTTTTTAGAAGGTTTGACACAATACAGTTCTTTCAGCGTTTTCAAAAAAAGAAATCCACCTGTTGATTTGATATCCTTTATTTCGCCATCCTCAAGCTCTTTACCAAGTACAGGTAAAATCTCAAGAGAATCATTTATTATTTCATAAATATTTCCCTGCGCATCAAGACCAAATATTCTGTTTGCACATTCCTGTAGTTTACTTAAATAAACACTGTTGTTCCGGTGACGTATTTCTTTTACTGATACCGTATCCACCCTGAAAAGCCCGTTACTTGTAGCGTAATAAATGTAATTTTCTTTCGCGTTAAAAGCGACAGATTTGCCTCTTACACCGTTTAACAGTCTGATTGCCCACTTCTCCCTTTTGGACGTTTTAGTTTTCAGGAAGAAGTCCCATTTACTTTTAAGGTTTTGGTTGAGCGTAAAAAATCCCACTGTGCCTGTAGCTGCATAGGCATAATACTTATCATCAACCCTGCAAAGGTCTTTTACAGAGGACGTCCATTTAAACACAGGCCTTCCCTTAAGATCGGTCATCCTGAAGTCCCAGGCAGTAAACATTAAATACCGGTTTACAGTATCACATACAAGGTTATAAATTTCATGCCCGGAGCCGCCTTTATAAATCTGTTTTGATGCGTGTGTTACAAGATCAACTTCGTAGATCTCATCATTTTTTGTTCCTACGTATAAAGTGCTGTCGTAAACCAGTATTTTACCTGGCTTAAATCCGGTTTTATGCACAAAGGTCTTTAGATTTGGGACGAGAAGAAGTCCCTGGTTTTTGGTTGTGAACCAATAGTTTTTCTCTCTGTCACACAAAACAAACGCAATATTCTTTTCTTTAAACAGTCCTGTATTGATCGGGCTTCCGTCATTCTTATATCCATACACCCCTCGTGGAGTGCAGAACCAATAAGTGCTATCCGTAAATGCCAGACTCTGGATCAAACCAATCGAATCACTCAACCTGAATTTGTCCACCATCCTGTTACCTTTTACATGATAACATCGTTTGGTTTTATTAGCCTTTGAAACCATAAAAAGTTCATCCCCGTTCGTCTGCATAAGTGTTGGCAGGTTATCCTTTTCAAACGAAGGATGCTCAAGAACTTCTATTTTCCCGGAAGTATCTATCCTGCAAAGACGATCTGAAAACAGGTACAGATAACTTCTGGTTTGCTGACTTGACCTCAGCGATGAGAGGTCGGTATGAATAGTTTTTAATCTGCGCAACGACCTCAGGTCGTATACATCCACACCATGTTTTTGTATCACAAACAGTTTGTTATCAATAATGCCATAATGAAAATATCCGATAGGTTCGTTCTGTTCTAATTTCCTCAGGGTATCCTGCGCTACGTAATACAAAAAACCGTCAAAATTCTGGTACCAGATCCTTCCATACTTATCTTCGTGGATCTCTGTTCCTGCTATGGACGACTGTTCTTTAGAAGTGTAGGTGCGGAACTTATACCCATCAAAACGGCTTAACCCTTCGTTGCTGGTAACCCATATAAAACCCCTGCTGTCCTGAAAAATCTGATAAGCTGAATTAGATGGCAGCCCGTTACTTCTTGAAATGACAATGGCATAAGGATCCTGGGCTAATAAGACCTGGTTAAGCAGTAACAGAATTGCCGTCAGAATAAAAAATCTCATACACAGATGTGGTGTCAAATATAAACTATTGCATTACAGGATGCACTTTTCAGGCGGCGTATTTTCCTTTCCAAAAACGTTTTTTATTGTTACATTTACTTTAAGAAAAACCCAAATGAAAACATTCACCCAAACCCTTTTGGCTATAGGGTATCCTTAGCACTTCTTTTTCGCAGGTACAGCCCCCCGAGTTTCACAAACAATTCCTGAACCTGGTTAAACCAAAACCATCTGTAACCGCTCATAAAACAACGGTACTTTGTCTTAAAGATAGTATGTTCGTTCAAAACTGGTCATCAAATACAAACTCCTGGGCAAATTTAGTACGCTATCAATATGCGTATAATTCAGCCCTGGATATGAATGCCAGCATAACTTCATACTGGAACGTACCTACATGGAATCCCTATTCTAAAACAAGTACCAGCTATGACAATGATCACAATCCGCTAACGGAGCTCCAACAGCATATTAATGCAAACTTAACTCTATCCAATACCAGTTTAAGGACAAAGACTTACGATAATAATGGCAATCTGCTCACTGAATTAAGTCAATCCTGGAACTCCGGCTCAGCGGCCTGGCAGAATTATTCAAAATATACTTATACCTATGATGCAGCCAATCACGAGTTGAGTTATCTCAGTCAGTCATGGGACCAGGCGGGCAATTCCTGGAAAGATAATTTTAAAACCATTAACACGTATAGAGGGAATAATCTGGCTTCTGAAATATATCAGTATGTCAATTCGAGCACTAACATGCTGGAGAATGATACCAAATACACTTACGTCTATGACATTTTTAACAAAGTAATTTCCGGAATGGCGTATTCATGGAATCCGGTAAATTCAACCTGGGAAAACCAGGAAAAATATACCGCCACTTACTCCGGCAACAATATGATCTCCGTGCTGGCACAGATCTGGAATAGCATTAACTCTACCTGGGAAAACGGTTATAAGTACAGCTTTACGTATGATGCAAACAATAACCAAACCTCTGAGATCGATGAATCCTATGATAATTCTACAAACATGTGGATCACAGAATATAAATTCACGGTGACCTATGATACTCACCACAATCAGCTAAGCTCATTAAGCCAGGAAAAGGGATCTGAACACCAACTCCCTTATAAATGCTGACCGGACGACCAGTACCTATGATGCGTATGACAACTTATTGACTCAGATGTACGAGGAATGGCAGACCAGCAACTGGATCAAACACCAACTCATTTCTCATTATTATAACTGCACAACTGTTGGTTTAACAGAATTACAGAGTAATTCCGGGAATTTTATTATTTATCCTAATCCGGTCCATGCGTCATTCACCATTAAAACAACGGCTGAATATGAAAGGCTGCGTATCTTTGATCTTTGGGGCAGGCAAATTTTAACTTTGACAGGAAAACAAAATCACATTGATCTTCCATCCCTGGAAAAAGGAATTTATTTTATTCAATTGCTTGACAAAAATAATGATGTAGTACAAACAGAAAAACTCATTAAAGAACTAGCCCCATGAAAAAATTTACGCTTGTACTTTTAACCTTAAGTTTTGGTTTAAGTTCTTTAGCCCAGGTGGTGAGACGCGAATCCGCTTACAAAAAAATCCTTGCAAAGATCGAAAAGAAGGAGCCCGGCCTGCAGAATAAAACAACGGCAGTTTGTATCAAGGACAGTGATATCTACAGCAACTGGAAACTGGCCACCAACAGTTGGAGCAATTCCACAAAATTTATATACGGGTATGACGGCAATCTCAATAAAACGTCCTCGACCTACTATAATTATTTTAATTCAGGCTGGACTACCGGAGGAAGAACACTCAGCGGTTATGACGCCAATAATAATAGAATATCGGAACTGGTACAATCGTGGACCTCTGGAAATATATGGCAGGATAATAACAGGCAGACGTATACGTTCGATGCCAATAACAATCAGCTCACCCAATTATATGAAAGCTGGAATTCCTTTAACAATAGCTGGCTAAAAGGCTCTAAATATACTTCTACCTATGATTCACAGAACAATGAACTTTCCAGTCTCAGACAAACCTGGAATTCTTCAACAAGTACCTGGATAGACGCCTATAAGTACACGTATACGTATTCGGGTACCAACATGACAAGCGACATGGAGCAGCAATGGAACACGGCAAACAATAGCTGGCTTAATCTCAGCAAGACAACCTATACCTACGATATTTTTAATAATATTATCGGCATGACAAACTATTCATGGGACGCGAACCTGAATAGCTGGGAGAATGATCAAAAAATGACGCTGAACTATTCGGGTAATAATCTTGTGTCTGCCTATATCATGCAGTGGGACAACTCTGTTAGCAACTGGATCAATGCCAGTAAATATACCATGACTTATGATGTAAACAATAACCAGACTTCTCAAACTGACCAGGACTGGAATACCACGCTCAACGCATGGGAAAACGTTTATAAATTTTCTTTTACTTATGACAGCCAGAACAACCAGCTCTCTCAGATGGACCAGGAATGGGATGGAACAAACAACTGGATAAATAAATACTACTACACGTTTACCTATGATGTCAGTCACAACCAGCTTACCATGATATTTCAGCAATGGCAAAACAACAACTGGCTCAACAGCCAGCATACTTCTTATTATTATAATTGCACAACAGTAGGTATAACTGAAACTTTAACTAAAAACAGCAGTATCTTAATTTACCCGAATCCCACGCCATCAGATCTCTACATTAAAACAGACCTGGAATTTGCGACTGCGCGTATCCTGAATATAAGCGGGCAGGAAATTATTTTAAGCCGGGAGGGCAACAACTCTGTTGACGTTTCAGATCTTGCATCGGGAATTTATTTTATCCAGCTTTCTGATAAAAAAGGGAAGGTGCTTGCAACACAAAAATTTATAAAGGACTAAACACTTAAAACAGGTCCTTTGTGATCTTCGCGAGTATTTCTTTTACCTGCGCTAATTCATCCTCCAGTTTGGAGATGCGGGCTTCCATGTCACTTACATGTTTGCGCGCGGGCTCCTGCGGAAGATCCACTGATATGCTGTTTTCCTCCAAAACATCTTCTCCCAGCTCATGCGCATAACGCGCTTCTTTTTGTCCCGGCCTTTTCGGCAGCTCTTTTACATAAGGCGGTTCCGCATTCATCAGCTTATTCAGAACCGTATAAACTTCTTCAAGGGAACGGAATTCGTAAAGACGGGTGGAGTTTGTATTAAGTTCGCCGGGAGTCTGGGGTCCGCGCAACATCAATAAACATAATACGGTAAGCTGTGCCGGTTCCATTTCATGAACGGTAGTAAAATTATGCTTGTATTTTACCACCCGGCTGCCGCCACCAACTGCTGTTGCCACAAGACTTTGCGCTTTCAGGTTATTAAGAGCCAGAACAACTGTTTCCTCGTCAAAATCGGTAACCGGATATCGCGAGGTTTTTTGGTTACAGGCAGCTGTGAGCGCATTCAACGTCATGGGATAATAATCGGGAGTTGTTTTACTTTTCTCTATCAGAGAGCCCAGCACCCGGAGTTCGGGAGCCGATAATACCGGTAAAGTTTTTGTTGTATCCATGAAAGATTACGGGGGAAAAATTGTGGGGTGATTTATAATTTCTGTCGGATCGTATACTTCGAATTCCCCTTTTTTTGTTTCCCGGGCTTTTCATTCGAATCATCCGTCTTTTTAGGCACGATTACATTTTGTTTTTCTGTGGTGCTCTTTTGTTCCGTTGTTGTTGTAGTTGTTGTTTTCTCCGACTCGGTTTTTGTTTCAGCAGGCTGTTGTTTATTTGCATTTTCAGCAGCGGCCTTTTCTTTTGCTGCGCGTTCGGCCTCGGCTTTTTCCTTCTCTGCTTTTTCCCTTGCAACCCTGTCCGCTGCTTCTTTATCCTTTGCTGCTTTCTCTGCAGCCGCTTTGTCGGCTGATGCTTTTTCATTTGCAGTTTTAGCTGCTGCCGCCTTGTCCGCTGCAAGTTTATCTGCGGCTTCCTTATCTTTCTGTGCTTTTTCTTTTGCGGCTTTATCAGCAGCAACCCTGTCACTGGCCGCTTTCTCTGAAGCTATCTTATCAGCGGCGGCTTTGTCTGCCGCAGCTTTCTCGCCGGCGGCCTTATCCGCAGCTGTTTTTTCTTTAGCGGCCTTTTCAGCGGCCAGTTTATCCGCGGCGGCTTTCTCGGTCGCAGCTTTCTCGGCCGCTAATTTATCCGCGGCGGCTTTGTCAGCTGCTACCTTCTCTGCAGCGGCTTTATCCGCGGCAGCTTTTTCCTTTGCCAGGTTGTCCGCTGCTTCTTTATCCTTTTCTGCTTTTTCTTTTGCGACTTTATCTGCAGCCGCTTTGTCAGCTGCGGCCTTTTCGGCGGCTGCTTTATCTGCTGCCGCCTTTTCTTTCGCCAGTTTATCTGCTGCTTCTTTGTCCTTTTCTGCTTTTTCTTTTGCAGCCTTATCTGCAGCAGCTTTGTCAGCCGCGGCTTTTTCAGCAGCCGCTTTGGCTGCAACTTCATCCGCCTGTTTTTTAGCAGCGCCTTCCTTCTCCTTCAGGCACAAACCAACTTTTGCCAACTGATCTTTTGGATACTGCTCATTCGGAATCAGGCTTAGCGCTCTTTCATAACAAGTTTTGGCCAGGGGGCAATCATTTTTTTTCAGAGCTTCGTCTCCCGCTTTAGCAGCTTCTATAAATTTTTCGATCAGGGCATTCTCCATGTCGGCGACTTTTCCAAGTCCGTCCAGGATCTGATCCGTATACCCTTCATCATGATCGAATTTTTTACGGTCAGCGATCCATTTTACTTTTACCAGTGGCTGGCCGAGAATCCCATAATTAATCCCCGGAAGCGGTTTCGCCATCAGAAAACCCCCAATTCCAAAGGTGGGTTTAAAATTATCGGTACCGATCGCCGCGGGCACACCCATCGTATTTACAGAGAATTTTTTAGCGTTGCAATCTCCATAAGAAACCACGAGTACAAAATCGCCATTTGCGGGCACATCAATCGTAAAATCACCGCTGCCGGTACTTTTAACTGTTTTAACAAGTTTGTCTCCCTGGAAAAGGGCAATATTGGCTCCGCCGAGGCCGCGTTCTTCGCGTTCGGCCTTATTGCTTAATTTAAGTGTTCTTAACTCTACATTGCTGCTCAACTGTAGCACCCAGGGCTGAGGAACCTGGGAAAAAACAACCGAGGCCACACTTACTAAACTTATAATTAACCCTAGATATCTCTTCATTCTGAAAAAACTTCATCCCCACTAAAAATACTCTTCATCGGGCATGAACGAATACGAATTTACAAATCTGTATTGAAAACGCGAATTTACGCAATGGTCCATAATAAAAAAGTTAAAACTTTTTATTCACGGAATTAATGTTCTTTGAACACTCAGTGCCGCCGGACAGCCATCCGCTACTTCATCCAATCCTGATCCATAAGGCGGTAAAAACCAGCGGAAGAAGATCGCCACAAAGCGGGAGGAAGTTAAACCGGGATCCCCGGGCTTCTCTCTCGGGATCCGATGCCTGCCGGCAGACAGGAATTCAACTACGAGATTTCGCTACGTCCGTCATAACAGGCCTTTGAAATCATAGTCTCATTGATTAAATAAAATTAGGTTAAAAAAAGGTCCTTAACATTCTTCAAAATACTATATTTACAGCCACATTTATTAAGACTTTCTCTTGTTTAAATTAGTTGGAGCCGCCATTGGGTTTTTATACGCGCGGAATTTTACAGGTGCCTTTATAGGCTTTTTACTTGGTTCATTCGTCGATAGTTTTGTCACTATAAAAACACGGGTAAGATCAGATCGGGGTAAACCAGGAGATCTCTTTGAATACTACCGTTCACAGGCGTCCCGTTCACATGAGGATTTTGCCACCATGTTAATCGCCTTATCTGCCGCGGTAATGAAAGCCGACGGCAGGCCGTTAAAAGTGGAACTACAGTTTGTAAAAGCATTTTTAAATCAACAGTTTGGCGCGGAATACACCCTCCAGCATTTGCAGGTACTGAAACGTTTCCTTGAAGCGCCACGAATCCCGCTGGAAGAGATTTGTCATGATATCAGCCAGCGAACAAAAGAGGAAGTACGGATCCAGCTTTTACATTACCTCTTCGGGATTGCCAAAGCGAACGGCCATGTGGCACATGAAGAACTTCTTCTATTACGACGCATAGCAGCTTCTCTTTCCATACCCGCCTCAGACTTTGAGAGTGTAAAAAACATGTTTTACAGAGATGTAAATTCAGACTTTAATGTATTGGGAATAAATCCGGACGCCACGGATGAAGAAATTAAAAAAGCTTACCGCCAGATGGCCATCCGGTATCACCCGGACAAAGTGATACACCTCGGCGAAGAATTTCAAAAGGGCGCTAAGGAAAAATTCCAAAAAATCCAGGAAGCTTACGAAAATATTAAAAAGGCGCGGGGAATTTCTTAATTGGCCGTTTTAGTACCAATAGGCTGTGGTGTTGTATATTTCGGCTCGGCTTTCTCCTGCGCTTTCAGAGCCTTTTGATGCTTTTTTTCCTTTTCTCTTTTTTCCTTCTCCGCCTCTTCGGCAGCTTTTTTTTCAGCTTTGGCAACAGCTTTGGCGCGATCTTCTTCCGCCGCTTTTTTCATGCCTTCTTTTTGTTTGGCGGCCTTTTCATCCTCTGCTTTTTCTTTTTTGGCACGCTCGGCTGCTTTTTTTTCTGCTTTTTGTTTATCCTCCGCTAACTGCTGAGCCTCTGCTTTTTCTTTCTTTTCCAGCTCCTTCGCGTTTTTTGCCAGCTCCTTCTCATATGCAGCTTTCATTGCCGCCTTATCCTCCTCCTTTGATCTCGCCTGTCCTTCTTTTTGTTTCTGCCGTTTCTCCGCGGCGGCCTTTTCTTCGGCCTTTTCTTCCTCCGTTTTTTCTTCCACCCTTTTAGGCACAATGACTTTTTTGTCTGAAGAATTTGGTGTTTGCTGAGCCATAGCTCCAAAGCAAAACATAACCATAAAAAGACTGATAAAATGTTTCATGAATTTTAAAATTAAACAAAAATACCGTTCCGGTCAAGGGCCCATTACAATTTTGAAAATTCCCCCATTAATCCTGCAATTTCTTTGTATTTTGCGGCAAGCAATCACACAGTTTTATGGCGACAAAATTTCTTATTTTATTCCTTTTTCTGTTTGCTAATATTTTTATTGGTTATGTTGTTTTTAAGAAAAGTATTCTTAACTACAATCCACATACCTGGCTTATTACGGAGCTTTTCTGGCTGAGTATCTCATTTATTGCCCTTTGCGTTGGTCTTGTAGAAATACAGCGTCTTGAAAAACTGAATATTTATCAGGAAAAAGAAAAACAACTCTCCGATGATTACCAGAACAAAAAAAACTTATTGTCCGCGCAAACCTTTTTTTTAAAAATTGATTCCACAGCTTCCCCGCGCGAGCTGGCCGGTATTAAGTGGTTTCACAAAATGAAAGGACTTTTTGATGAAGGCATCAATACCAACCGCTGGGAAGGATTTCTTTTTTTTACACGCAGCTACGTGCTTAAGGAACCGGGCTGCCATGCCGATCTTCAGAGTAATGCGCTGGAATACGGATGGCCCGAAAATACCAGGATGCAGGAAGAAGATCTTTTTCTTAAAGACCAGATAAAATGGGTTGTGGATAGTCTTAAGGTACTTGAAAAACGCAAGGCTGAACTGGCAGATATTAAACCAAAGGAAATTACAAATTATATGGTGCGCTACGCGCTTATAGCCTTATTCCTCATGGGGCTTGCCTTAAAAATTTTAAGAACGATCTCCGATTACAAATCCAAAATAAAAAAGTAAGTTCCTGTTGTTTAACCTTTAATAAATGAATTTATGGCAAAAGAAAAGAACAAAGGCAAAAAAAGGACTGTTGCAACCGCAAAAAAAATTCCGGCTAAGGGCATTAAAAAACCAGCCAAAAGTAAAACCGTGAAACCCGCTAAGAAAACGGCAAAACCTTCCAAAAAAGCGGCTCCCGACAGGAAACCAAAAAAGAAAGGTGACACCCTGATGTGTTTTTTAACCACAGCCTGCGTGAATTATTATTCTTTGCCTGACAATGGCTACGAGCTCAATACGCTCAGGAACTACCGCGACTCGTATCTTGCAGCGAGTACAGAAGGAAAAAACCTGATCGACCATTATTATAAGATTTCTCCTGAAATTGTAAAACGCGTTGATGAAGACAAGAACAAAAAAAGGGTCTACGCCTATATCTACTCTGTAATAAAAACCGCCTGCGCGGAAATTGAAAACAAGGATCTGGCTGGTGCAAAAAAAACATATAGCGGAATGGTAAACAGGCTAAAGAAACGATATCATCTGGACTAAGTTTATACTACCTTAGCACTCTATGAATAAAGCGCTTATACTTCCTTCTGCCTTCGAATTTCTGAAACTTCTTAAAAAGAATAACGACCGCGATTGGTTTAACGTCCATAAAGAACGTTACCTGCGCGAACTGGCAATAATTGAAAAATTTGCGGAAACCCTGCGGATCGAAATGAACAAACATGATGTCATTGAAACTGCAAGCGGTAAAAAAAGTCTGCACCGTATTTACAGGGATATCCGTTTTTCGAAAGATAAGACCCCCTATAACACGCATTGGGGTGGCGGTTTTAAACGTGCTACCAGGGCGCGAAGGGGTTCCTATTATTTTCATTTATCACCCGGGAATTCTTTTATCGCCGGCGGGTTCTGGGGGCCTGAGCCTGGCGACCTTAAACGCATCCGCGATGAATTTGCCTATGACGGGAAACCTTTTCGCAAGATTTTAAGCAATAAAACATTTCTCAGGACATTTGGAAGCCTGGAGGGAGAACAGATCAAAACAACGCCGAAAGGTTTTGATCCCGATGATGCAGCGATTGATCTGTTGCGTTACAAGCAGTTCCTGCTTATAAAACACTTTAGCGATAAAGAAGTGCTGGCGCCTGACTTTCTGAAAAAATTGAACGAGTCGTTTCGTGCAATGCGACCTTTCCTTGATTACATGAGCGAAGTTTTAACTACCGATGTGAATGGAGAAACTTTGTAATTAGCTTAAACGTTAAAGCCATTCCATTTTGGAATGTACTTTTCATGCGATGAAAGGAACTACTATACCAGGATAGATTGGTATTAGTTCACCTCCATCAACTCAATATCAAAGATCAATACTGAATTTGCGGGAATTTTAGAAGTGGCCTGGCTTCCATATCCCAGGGCCGAAGGAATCAGCAAAATCCCTTTTCCTCCCTTTTTAAAATAAGGAATTCCTTCCTGCCAGCCCTTGATCACATCTTTCAATGCGGTAGTAAAACCTGCGCCGCTGCTCTGGTCAAATACGCTGCCATCCGTAAGGTATCCTTTGTAAATAACCCTGACAGTTGAAGCTGAGGAAGGCTGTTGTCCGGTTCCCTGTGTTTTGATCACGTAATAAAGCCCCGAGCCGGTAGCTTTTGCATCCAGCTTGTTATCGGATATATAGGTTTGAATGATCTCCTCGTCCTTTGCCTTCTGGTCAACCGTATTCTTTTTTTTACATCCTGAAAAGCCAAGAACAATAAGCAGGCAGACTAAAATCCTCTTCATGAAATTTGTTTTGATCCACTAAAGATACAGAGTAAATCCGTATTTTTATTTTATTAAAATTAGTCTTATGGCAAAAACGGATTGGGCAAGCGCGATGAAACCTTTACTTTCAAAATACAAAGGAAAGGCACATCCTTTGGAATATAAAAATTTGTACCAGCTGCTTGTGATGGTAGTTCTGTCCGCACAGGACTCGGACAAACATATCAACAGCATCGCTCCCGAATTTTTCAAAGCGTTTCCGGATATGAAAGCGCTTGCAAAAGCAGACGAAGCTTCATTATTTAAGCTGATCGGTAAGGTGAGGAATTTTGGAAATAAAACCAAATGGCTGATGGAATTAGCCAACACGGTTAAGACCGATAAAAATATTCCGCTTACTATGGAAGGTTTGACTGGACTTCCGGGTATTGGAAGAAAATCGGCGAATGTTATTATGCGCGGCGCCGGTGTAAAAGCTGAAGGGGTGATCGTTGACCTTCATGTGGTAAGGGTTGCCCCACGTATTGGTATTGCGACCGGAACCGACCCCAAAAAAATTGAGAAACAAATTATGGATGTGATCCCTGAAAAAGACTGGGATGAGATCGGAATGGCTATTTCCTTTTTAGGAAGAGAAACCTGTCGCCCCACGCATCCACACCATCATGAATGCGTGGTGAGTAAGTACTGTGAGTATTTTAAGAAAAATCATTAAGGTTAGCGCTCCTTTTGTGGTTTTTTAAATTTTGGAAAAAGTGCAGTTTACGACAGTTAAGTAATCAAGAAAATCTACTTTTTTCTGATTTCGTGAAATTATCCTGCATTTAAGCGACAATACATCTTTCCCGGGTCCACGGATTTTGATCATCCGGTAAACAACTTTCCTGATACGGGTTTCAACACTTTCGGTTCCTTTCCAATGCTCCGTGCCGAATATACTTTTTACGGCAAATAAAACCAAAGTCCGCAAGATTCGGATTTTAATCCGACTGCTCCGTTTTAATCTTTGCACTCAATTCTAAAACATATAAAAATGCAAAAATTAAAAAACAAAGTGGCCTTAATTACAGGCGGAACGGACGGAATGGGGTTTGCCACCGCCAAAGAGTTTATCGGCGAAGGTGCAAAAGTGATCATTACCGGCCGTAACGAAGCAAAAATGAACGCAGCCTTAAAACAATTGGGACCAAACGCCTGTGGTTTTGTTTCCGACGCGGGAAAGTTGACAGACGCACTCGCATTAGGAAAAAAAGTAAAAGCTTTTACAGCAGGTCTGGATATAGATCG
>Ga0208492_1001248_pt1 | contig 16606 bp, 13 predicted proteins | sample Subbioar_CSW14AB_FD_184820 | JGI IMG/M metagenome (GOLD analysis project Ga0208492, IMG submission 184820) | Serpentinite rock and fluid subsurface biosphere microbial communities from McLaughlin Reserve, California, USA - CR12Mar_CSW14AB (SPAdes) | ecosystem: Environmental > Terrestrial > Deep... | reverse complement strand
CCCGCGCCAATCTGCTCGACGCGACCCGCATCCGCGATCAGGCCGCGCTCGACCCCTATACCTTCGTACGTGAAGCCTGGCGTCAGCAGCGTGAATACGACATCTACGACGGCAACCCGCCCGGCGATGGTTATGAGGATTACATCGAAGGTCAGGGCGACGCCGCGGTACTGCGCGTCTACTGAGGCGCCGACCGCCTGAGTCCTGCCCAAGCCGCGAACCGCCCGAGGTTCGCGGCCATGCCCGCCGCTCAGTCCAGAGCGGCGGCCAGCACTTCCAGCCAATGCCGCACCGGCACCGACGACTGCCCTGATAGATGCAGTTGACAGCCGATGTTGGCGGTGACGATTTCCTGAGGCTGTCCGGCCATGAGATTGTCGAGCTTGCGACTGCGCAGCTCACCGGCCATGCCGGGTTGCAGCACGGAATAACTGCCCGCCGAGCCGCAGCATAGATGGCCTTCATTGGCCGGCACGATTTCCCACCCGAGATCCTGCAGTAACGGTTCGATGCGACCGCCGAGGCGCTGCCCGTGCTGCAGGGTGCAGGGTGTCTGCACCGCCACCCGACGGCCTTTGCCACTCACCCGTGCGCGCAGTTGCGCGGCCTCCACGAGTTCCAGCGGATCGCGCACCAGCGACACCAGACGTGAGGCGCGCGGACCATAATGCGGATCCGCGGCCAGCAACTGCCCATAGTCCCGCAACTGCAGACCGCAGCCCGAAGACGTCGCCATGACCGCCTCGGCACCGGCTTCGATGGCCGGCCACCACGCGTCGATATTCGCTTTGGCTATGCGTATCGCGACCGCTTCGTCGCCGAGGTGATAGGGCAAGGCCCCGCAACAGTCGACGCCCGGCAAACGCTCGAGGCTTATGCCGAGGCTATCGAAGACCCGCAACGCTGCGGCGTCGATAGCCGGATTCAACACCGGCTGCGCGCAGCCACCGAGCAGCAGCACCCGACGGCCATGACGGCCTGCGACATAGGGCGCGGTGGGATCCGACAACGCATAGAGCGCCGCCACTCTGCGCGGCAACAGAGGCCGCAGCCAGCGAGCGACGCGCACCGCGCCCTGCCACCGACGTGGGTAGGGAATCAGCTTGACCAGCAGGCCGCGCATCAGGCGCTGAATGAGGGATGGCCCGACCGCCGCGTGCACGCGCGGGCGCACCAGATCGAGCAGCCGGCCATAACGCACGCCCGATGGGCAGGTGGTTTCGCAACTGCGACACAACAGGCAGCGGTCGAGATGGGTCTGGGTGGCGAGTCCGGCGGCATCCGCCTCGAGCCAGGACTTCATGAGGTAAATGCGGCCGCGCGGGCCATCCCGTTCGTCACCGGTCAGTTGATAGGTCGGACAGGTGGCATTGCAGAATCCGCAATGCACACAACTGCGCACGATGTCAGCCGCCTCGGTCGCTGCCGGGTCGTCGCGCAATGTGTCGTTGAGCAGGCTGCGCATCGCTGACTATAGCCAGTCGTAGAGGCGGCCCGGGTTGAAAATTCCTTGCGGGTCGAGCGCGCGCTTCACGCGTTGCATGAGCGCGCGCAGCGGCGCGGCCGGCGCGGCGAAGGGCGCGTCGCAGATGCCGAAACAACTGGCGTGCCCACCGAGTTCCGCGGCGTGGGCCCGCACGCTGACATCGTCGACCGCCGCATGCAGCCAGCGCTGCGCGCCGCCCCAATCGTGCAGTACCGCATCCGCGCCAGCGGGATCGGGCGCGACGGGCGGCACACTCATGCGCCACACCGGGCGCGGATCGTCGATGAAAAACGGCAGGCGCAGGTCGCGCAGCGCTTGCCAGTAATCGAGGTCATCGCTTTCGACCTCGGGCGCGAGTTGCGCGATGGCATGTGACACCGCTTCATCGCTGCCGGCGGCGCGCAGTCGCAACAGTTCGCCGTCGTAACACATGGCCGTGATCGGCCATGGCGCCGCGGCCAGTTCCGCCATCCGCTCGCGCGCCTCGCTCGCCGACACGCGCCAGATCAGGGTGCGTTGCACCCGCGCACGTGGCAGGACGCGCAACGACACCTGCACGATCACGCCAAGCGTGCCGAGCGCACCCGCGAGCAGGCGCGAGACATCGAAGCCGGCGACATTCTTCATCACCTGACCACCGAAGCTCAGCAACTCGCCACGTCCATCGATGAGGTCCACACCGAGCACGAAATCGCGCGCCGCGCCGTGATAGGGGCGCGCCGGTCCCGACAATCCGCTCGCCACCACGCCGCCGAGCGTGGCCCCGCCGCCGAAGTGGGGCGGCTCGAAACCGAGCATCTGATCGTGCGCGGCAAGCGCCGCTTCGATCTCGACGAGCGGTGTGCCGGCACGGGCGGTGATGACCAGTTCAGTCGGTTCGTATGCGACGATGCCGCGGCAATCGCGGGTATCGAGCAGTTCGCCGTGCTGGGCACGGCCATAGAACGTCTTGCTGCCGCCACCGCGGATCTGCAGGGGCGTGGCGGTTTCGGCAGCCGCTTTGACGCGGCCGACGAGGCGCGCGACGGATGGCTCGGCGAGCGTCGCGCGCACGCCGCTGGCTTCAGGCTCGCGCGACATTCGCGGCCATCCTCAGCGCGAAGAATCGCGCGTGATGACCGGCGTGCGGGCTTCGACGTCGGCGTTCTGTCCGCGCTGGCGCAACAGATGATCGATCAGCACCAGCGCGACCATCGCCTCGGCGATGGGCACGGCGCGTATGCCGACGCAGGGGTCATGCCGACCAAGCGTGACGATGGAAGTCGATTCGCCTTCCATATCGATGGTCTCGCCATCGAGGCGAATGCTGGAGGTCGGTTTCAGCGCGATGCTGGCGACGATGTCCTGGCCGGTGGAAATACCGCCGAGGATACCGCCGGCATGATTGCTGGCGAAGCCACGCGGCGACATCGCATCGCGGTGCTCGCTGCCCTTCTGTTCGACCACCGCGAAGCCGTCACCGACCTCGACCGCGCGCACCGCGTTGATGCTCATCAAGGCCTTGGCGAGATCGGCGTCGAGGCGATCGAATACCGGCTCGCCCCAACCGGGCGGCAATCCGCTGGCGACAACGGTCACCCGCGCGCCGATGGAATCGCCTTCCTTGCGCAGGGCATCCATATAGGCCTCGAGTTCGGCGACCCGCGCGGGTTCGGCGCAGAAGAACGGGTTGCTGTCGGCCGCGTTCAAGTCCTCACAGGCCAGACGTATCGGGCCGAGCTGGGCAAGATAGCCACGCACTTCCACACCGCAGGCTTCGCGCAGATATTTCTTGGCGATGGCACCGGCCGCCACGCGCATGCAGGTCTCGCGCGCCGAGGAGCGCCCGCCGCCGCGGTAATCGCGCACGCCGTATTTCTGCATGTAGGTGTAGTCGGCATGGCCCGGACGGAATTTGTCCTGGATGTCCGAATAGTCCTTGGATTTCTGATCGGTGTTCTCGATCAGCAGGCCGATGGAGGTGCCGGTGGTGCGGCCCTCGAACACGCCGGACAGGATGCGCACCTTGTCCTCTTCGCGACGCTGGGTGGTGTGGCGCGATTGACCCGGCTTGCGGCGGTCGAGATCGCGCTGCAGATCGGCTTCCGTCAGGGACAGTCCGGGCGGGCAACCATCGACTATCGCGACATACCCCGGGCCGTGGCTTTCGCCGGCGGTGGAGAGTGAAAACAGCTTACCAATCGTATTACCGGCCATGGCGCCATTGTAGCAGTCATCGCACCCGACAGAGCCGTCGTCGGCGACGCGATGAAAGACTCAGGCGGCCTGCTCGAGATCCGTGCGTGAGATGACGAACACCCCTTCGCCGCCGTGTGCGAATTCCAGCCAGGTCAGGGGCAGATGGGCGTAGCGCGCGTCCACCGCGGCGGCGATTTCACCGACCTCGACCACCAGTACACCATGCGGACTCAAGTGCTGGGCGGCGCGTGCCAGTATGCCGTCGACGCAGGCAAAACCCTCCTCGCCCGCGACCAGGGCCATGGCCGGCTCTTCGAGATATTCGGCCGGCAATTGCGCCATGCGCGCGGCGGGCACGTAGGGCGGATTGCTGACGATGAGGTCGTAAGTCCCGCCGTCGGCCGGAAAGAGATCGGCCTCGAGCAGACGCACCCGCGCTTCGAGCCCGTGACGGGCGCGATTGATGTCGGCCACGGCGAGCGCGGCGGGACTCAAATCCGTGGCGTCCACTGCGGCATTCGGAAACGCCAGCGCGCAGGCCAGCGCGATGCAACCGCTGCCGGTGCCGATATCGAGGATGCGTGTCACCTGCCGTGCATCCAGCCACGGCGCGAACTCGGCGTGTATGAGTTCGGCGAGCGGTGAGCGCGGCACCAGCACGCGCTCATCGACGTAGAACTCGTGGCCGGCAAACCACATGCGATGGGTGAGATAGGCGGCCGGGCAGCGTCGCTCGAGGCGCGTGGCAATCAATTGCTCGGCGGCCCGACGGCCGTCTTCGCCCAGCGGCTGATCGAGCAGCGCGTCACCGGCATCGGGCGGCAGGCCCAGTGCATGCAGCACCAGGAAGGCGGCCTCATCCACGGCGTTGTCGGTGCCGTGGCCATAGAACAGCCCGGCACGACGGAAGCGTCGTGCCGCACTGTCGATGAGCGCACGCGGCGTCGCAGGCGCCGGCGTGCGCCTAGCCACGCGTGGTGGCCAGTTCCAGCACCACGTCGTTCATGCGTTTGACGAAGCCCGCCGGGTCGTCGAGCTTGCCGCCCTCCGCGAGGATCGATTGCTCGAACAACAGGCTTGCCCAGTTGGCGAACTGCTGCTCGTCCTGCATGCCATCCATGAACTTGATCATCGGATGTTCGACATTGAGTTCGAGGATGCGCTTGGCCGCCGGCACATCCTGACCGGCCGCTTTCAGAAGACGCTCGAGATTCGCGCTCATCGCTTCCTGGGCCGACACCAGGCAGGCCGGCGAACTGGTCAGGCGCTGGCTGCGTTTGACGTCCTCGACCCGCGCATCGAGTGCGCCTTTGATGCGCTTCAGGAGCGGGCTGACTTCCTCTTCCTGCTGCTTGTCCTGCTCGGCGTCAGCGTCGGTCTTGATGTCGCCATGCACGACCGACTTCAAGGGCTTGCCCTCGAACTCGGCGAGATGGGTCACCAGCCATTCGTCGATGGGCTCGTGCATGAGCAGCACTTCAATGCCCTGCTTGCGGAAGTATTCGAGATGCGGGCTGTTGCGCGCGGTGGAGAAGCCCTCGGCAACGATGTAATAGATGGCGTCCTGGCCTTCCTTCATGCGCGCCACGTAGGCCGCCAGACTCACATCCTGGGTGTCGGTATCGCTGTGGGTGCTGGCGAAACGCAGCAGCTTGGCGACCCGTTCGCGATTGGCGAAATCCTCGATCACGCCTTCCTTCAGCACGCGGCCGAAGGCTTCCCAGAAATTCGCGTAATTCTCGCCCTCGGCGAGGGTCTCGATCATGCCCAGTACTTTCTTGACCGAGGCATTGCGGATGGTCTCGAGCGTCTTGTTGTGCTGCAGGATTTCGCGCGAAACGTTGAGCGGCAGGTCGTTGGTGTCGATCACGCCGCGCACGAAACGCAGATAGCGCGGCATGAGTTTCTCGGCGTCGTCCATGATGAACACGCGCTGCACATAGAGCTTCACGCCATGCTTGACCTCGCGATCCCAGAGGTCAAAGGGCGCGCGCGCCGGCAGATAGAACAGCGTGGTGTATTCGTGCTTGCCCTCGACCTTGGAATGCAGCCAGCTGGTCGGGTCGCTGAAGTCATGGGAGACGTGCTTGTAGAACTCCTTGTACTCGTCGTCGGAAATCTCGTTCTTGGAGCGACGCCACAGGGCGGTTGCCTGGTTGATGGTCTCCCAGCCCTTCTCTTCGCCGGTCTTCTGCATTTTGATCGGCACCGAGATGTGGTCCGAGTAGCGCTTGCAGATCTCGCGCAGGCGGTATTCGTTGGCGAGGTCCTTGGCGTCCTCCTTGAGATGCAGCACGATCTCCGTGCCGCGGCGCTTGGCGTTGACGGTCTCGACCGTGAACTCGCCCTTGCCTTCCGATTCCCAGCGCACGCCTTCCTCAGCCTTGTGACCAGCCTTGCGCGAGGTGACGGTGACCTTGTCGGCGACGATGAAGGCGGCATAGAAGCCGACGCCGAACTGGCCGATGAGCTGCGAGTCGGCGCGCGCGTCGCCCGACAGCTTGCCGAAGAACTCACGGGTGCCGGACTTGGCGATGGTGCCGAGATGGTCGGTGGCCTCCTCGCGCGTCATGCCGATGCCATTGTCGCGCACGGTGATCGTGCCGGCCTCGGCATCGAATTCGAGTTCGATGGCGAGGTCGCCGTCGTTCTCATAGAGGCTGTCGTCGGACAGCGCCGCGAAGCGCAACTTGTCGGAGGCGTCGGCGGCGTTGGAAACCAGCTCGCGTAGAAAGATTTCGCGGTTGCTGTACAGCGAGTTGATGACGAGATCGAATAGCTGGGTCACTTCCGACTGGAAGCCCCGTTGTTCTTTGGCAGTGTCGAGCGCCATGATGTCCTCGGAGGTCGCGTGAATGAGGCGGGCAACCTATGGGCGCGGGCGCGGGATTTCAAGTCCTTTGCTCGTGACGGCACCTGCCGCGCTACCATAGCGCCCACAGTCGCGAGCCCGCGACTGGCATCTTCGAGGGACCTCGAGCGCAAGCCCCGCGGCGCGCGCAGCCAGTATTCGCGCCATGGCCACCGATAAAGCCACCAATTCACCCGTCATGCAGCATTATGTCGGTGGGCTTTGGGATCAGTTAGTTAGACGGTTTTAACTCATATTTCACTCCCTAATTCGGAGAGCAAAATGAACGATTACGAAAAGGAAGATGTGGTGGTACCGCAGGTTGACGAGATCGCCATTTACTTCAATGACCGACGAGAGGTGGTTATTCGGCAAATAAACACTTCAGGGGAACATGACGCTACGGTTGTCGTTCCCTTTGAGCACGTCAAGGCGGTGATTAAGAAGCTTCAGGAAATGGTCAAAAATCGACCAGCAGGGTGATGCTCTGGCAACTGGGTAGGGTGTCTCTTCTATTGTCGCAAGTAGCGAACTCCGTCTATGACAATTTCTTTCGGCTTGTAATCGGCTTGTTCAATTTTGCTGATGTGCTTATCTATCTCAGCTTCAATGTCTGGAAACGTGTCTACTGGATCAGAACAGCCCCTAGTGCATTCGATGGAATAAAAGCCGTTTGATTTGATCTTGATACTTGTATAACCAGATAAGCCTGTGAATACCTGAAAAGTTTCGTCTCCACCCCACCCTTCAGTGTCCTTGTAATGTTTGTTGAGAAAGTCAAATTTCTCATTGAGAGTTTTCATTGTTGATTTTGATTAACAACTCCAGCCTCAAAGCGGTGCTGCGTAAAGGCTGGAGTTCTGCACTGCTTTTAATAATTCCTACCCAGTTGTCAAAGAACCTATGTACACACTACCAAGTGGTTAAAATCCGTCCAGACCGACCTGTGGATAGCGAGTCAAAATGACTCCGATATGACTCAAGAATCGTGCTCGTAAGGAAAAATCACCTTTCCATTTCGTGACTTATAACGGCATGATCGCTACACGTTTGATGCCGATTTCGTTATGAGTCAGTCACCTACCAACAGTCCGGTCATGCAGCAGTACCTCGGCATCAAGGCCGAGCATCCCGACACGCTGCTGTTCTATCGCATGGGCGATTTCTACGAACTGTTCTTCGACGACGCCAGGCGCGCCGCGCAATTGCTCGACCTGACCTTGACCGCGCGCGGCTTCAGCGCCGGCCTGCCGATCCCGATGGCGGGCGTGCCGGCCCATGCCGCCGATCCCTACCTCGCGCGCCTGCTGAAGCTCGGTGTATCGGTCGCCATCTGCGAGCAGACAGGTGACCCGGCGGAGTCCAAAGGCCCCGTGGCGCGCAAGGTCACCCGCATCCTCACACCGGGCACGGTGACCGATGAATCGCTGCTCGAAGCCCGACAGGACACCCTGCTCGCGGCCCTGGTGTTCACCGGCGAACGCCAGGGCCTCGCCTGGCTCGATGTCAGCGCAGGGCGTTTTCTGGTGTGCGAGCCCGACGGCCCGGCCGCACTCGAAGCCGAACTCGAGCGCCTGCAACCGGCCGAGTTGCTGATGGCTGATGATCAACGCGATCGACTGCCGGTGGCCTGGGCCGCGCGCGCGCTGGCCCTGCCCGCCTGGCGTTTCGACGCCGCCGCGGCGCGCCGGCGCCTGTGTCACCAATTCGACGTCAGCGATTTGCACGGCTATGGCTGTGCCGGGTTCGAGCCCGCCATCGCCGCCGCCGGCGCGGTGCTGGCTTACAGCCAGGAAATGCACGGCGGCGCGCTGGCCCATGTGCTCGGCCTCGCGGTGGAGCGTCCGCAGGACGCGCTGCATCTCGACCCCGCCACCCGCCGCAATCTCGAGATCACGCGCGCCTTGTCGGGCGACGACGCCCACACTCTGGTCGCGGTATTCGACACCACGCGCACCGCCATGGGCGGGCGCCTGCTGCGCCGCTGGCTGCAACGTCCGCTGCGCTGCCACGACACGCTGCGTCATCGCCAGCAGGCGGTCGCCATGCTGCTCGCCCGTCATGACGTCGGCGCGCTGCGCAGCGCCTTGCGGCGTGTGCATGACATCGAGCGCATCGTCACGCGCGTCGCGCTCGGCACCGCACGGCCGCGGGATCTCGCTCGCCTGCGCGATGCGCTGGGCATCCTGCCGGAACTGCGCGCGCTGCTGGAGCCGGAGTTGAGTCCGCTGCTCGACGCGCTGCGCGTCGCCATCGACGAAATGCCGGAAGTGCGCGCGCGCCTGGAACGCGCGCTGGTCGAATCGCCGCCCCATCTGATTCGCGATGGCGGCGTGCTGGCGCCTGGCTATGACAGCGAGCTCGATGAGTTGCGCAACGCCAGCGCCGACGCCGACGCGTTTCTGGTCGCGCTCGAACAACGCGAGCGTGAGCGCAGCGGCATCGCCAATCTCAAGGTCGGGTACAACCGCGTGCACGGCTATTACATCGAGATCAGCCGCGCCCAGGCCGAGCGCGCGCCGACCGACTACACCCGGCGTCAGACCCTGAAGGGCGTCGAGCGCTACATCACCCCCGAACTCAAGGGCTTCGAGACCCATATCCTGACCGCCGCCGACCGCGCCCTGCGCCGCGAGCGGGAACTGTACGAGAGTCTGTTGATCGGCCTGTTGCACGAAGTGCGAGCGCTGCAGGACAGCAGTGCCGCGCTGGCGCAACTGGACGTGCTGGCGAGCTTCGCCGAGCGCGCCGAAACCCTGCAACTGTGCGCGCCCGAGTTCTGCGCAGAACCGCGCCTGAGCATCACCGGCGGGCGCCATCCGCTGGTCGAGCAATTCCAGGACACGCCCTTCGTCGCCAACGATCTGGAGTTCAACGACAACCGTCGTCTGCTGCTCATCACCGGCCCCAACATGGGCGGCAAATCGACTTACATGCGTCAGGCCGCGCTCATCACCCTGCTCGCCCACATCGGCAGCTTCGTCCCGGCGCGCGCCGCCCTGCTCGGCCCCATCGACGCCATTTATTCGCGTATAGGTGCCGGCGACAACCTGGCCGGCGGGCAAAGCACCTTCATGGTGGAAATGGCCGAAACCGCCAACATCCTGCACCACGCCACTGCCGCGAGCCTGGTCATCGTCGACGAGATCGGGCGCGGCACCAGCACCTATGACGGCATGTCCCTGGCATGGGCTGCGGCCGAGCACCTGGCCGAGCGCAATCGTGCCTTCACCTTGTTCGCGACCCATTATTTCGAGCTGACGGCGCTGGCCGAGGAAGTCCCGGCGGTCGCCAATGTGCGGCTCGATGCCGTCGAGCACGGCGAGGACGTGGTGTTCATGCACAGTGTCAGCGAAGGACCGGCCTCACGCAGCTTCGGCATTGCGGTCGCGCGTCGCGCCGGCGTTCCTGCCGCGGTCATCACCCGTGCCCGGGCTTTGCTCGACACCCTGGAGCGCCGCCATCAACAGCACAGCCACCACGAAGTGCCGCAGTTGCCGCTCTTCGACCGCCCGCATCCGGCCCTGCTCGCGCTCGGTGACCTGGATCCGGACACCCTCAGCCCGCGCGAGGCGCTGGAAGCGCTCTATCGGCTGCGCGCACTCATCGAGCGCTCATGAAGTGTTTGGCACCGCGCGGCCGGCAGATATAATGCCTGCCTCCGAATTTGACGAAGAGCAGCCATGACGTTTGTTGTTGTAGAAAACTGTATCAAGTGCAAGTACACCGACTGTGTCGAGGTGTGCCCGGTCGATTGCTTCCACGAAGGCCCGAACATGCTCGTCATCGACCCGGACGAATGCATCGATTGCACGCTCTGCGAGCCGGAATGCCCGGCCGAAGCGATCAAATCGGAGGATGACCTGACCGATGACGAACAGCAGTACCTGGCCCTGAACGCCGATCTCGCCAAGCAGTGGCCGGTGATCAGCGAAATGAAGGAACCGGCTGGCGATGCCGACGACTGGAAAGGCAAACCCGGCAAACTCGACCTGCTGGAGCGCTGAGATTGCAGCGCGGCCGCATGCATCGCATCCGACCTCGCGCATCTGAATAAGTGGACCAGGAGCCGCCCGTCCCTGGACGACCCCTGGTCCGCCGCCTCTCTCCCACCTCGCTATGAAGCGGAAGCTGCCATCCCTGGCGGCGACCGGTGCGTTGCTGAATGCGCACCTGCAGACTAGTGAGCCACGCTCGCGCGATACGCTCAAATTTCGTCTGCGCTGTGCTATTGCCGTGCTTTAAACTTCTGGCTCAACGACTTAGCAGCAGGGATGGAGCGCCGCATGCTTTCGGCAGATTCCGCGTCAGGATATTTTCCCGCGCATGGCCGCGCGCGATGCCGAGACCTCACCCGCCTTTCGTCCGCCTCTTTGCTCGTACCACGCTTCCCCACGTCGCGCAGCTTCGCGATGTTCCGTTTCGTCGCACTGGCATGCCTGCTCTCGCTGGTCTTCGGCGCGGTGCCCGCCGCCGAGGTCTACAAATGGAAGGACGCCGACGGCCATGTCCACTTCGGCGATCACCCGCCTGATACCGAGGCCGAAAGCGTGACCATACGGAGCGGGCCGCCTGCGGCCGATAACACAAACCGTCAGGAACATCTGCGTCAGGTGCTGGACGGCTATACCCGGGAACGCGAAGCGCGTGAGGCGTCGCGCGCGAGCGAAAAAATGGAGGCGGAGCGACGCGAGCGGATCTGCATTCGCGCCAGGGCCCGTCAGCATTCCGTCGAGAACGCCAACTTCCTGTACGACTATACCGCCCGAGGCGAGCGCCGCGTGCTTGAAGGAGCGGAGTACAAACGGGCCATAGAGAATGCGCGTCAGGCTGTTGCCGACTCTTGCGACTGATGTTCAAACGCAGTTCTATCTGCCTATTTTCTAAATACAAAGGAAGGTAACATGGCGAATCTACTGGACTCGCTAGACCTGATTGCCGGATGAATAAAGCGTTCTGGAAATCCGACTGGTTCGTCGGCGCCGCCCTGTCCTTCGTGTTCTTCATCGCCTGGTGGGGACACGCGCCCCTGCTGGAAAGCCTGGAGCGGGACGCCTACGACCTCGGCGTGCGAACCGCCTCCCGCGACCCCGGCGAAAAGGTCGTGGTGGTCGCCATCGACGACAAGAGCGTGCAGAACATCGGTCGCTGGCCGTGGTCGCGCAAAGTGCACGCCGCGATGATCGACAAGCTCGCGCAAGCCGGTGCCAAGACCATCGGTTCGACCATCTTCTATTCCGAGCCCGAAGTGCCGCCGGGCCTCGACTGGATCCGCGAATTCCGCACCGAAACCGACAAGCTCGCCCAGGCCGGCGTGGCGGTCGACGCCCTCACCCAAAAGTTCAGCGAAGCGGAACTCGCGCTCGATACCGACAGCGTGCTCGGCAATTCCTTCAAGAATGCCGGCAACGTCGTGCTCGGCATGCAGTTCACGCCGGGTGAACCGGTCGGCAAGCCCGACAAACCGCTGGCCGATTACGTGCTGCGCAATGCCATCAAGGAAGACAATGTCGTCGACCCCAATGGCGACTTTCCGATGCCCATCCAGACGGTACTCGCCAATTCGCCGATTGCGGTGGTCGGCGAAGCCGCGCGCGGCATCGGCCATCTCCTCACCCCGCCCGACGTCGACGGCGGCGTGCGATTCGAACCACTGGTGGTCGAGTATTACGGCGCGTTCTACCCCTCGCAGTCGCTCATGGTCGCGGCCGCCTATCACAACCTCAAAGCCGAAGACATCAAGGTCAACCTCGGCGACAGCATTCAGCTCGGCAATCTCAAGATCAAGACCGATCTGTATCTGAACATGAATACCTTCTTCTATGGCAAGCGCCAGGGTGACCGGCCGTCGTTCGATGTCTATTCGTTCTACGACGTCCAGCAGGGCGCCGTACCGATGGAGAACTTCAAGGACAAGATAGTGCTGATCGGCGCCACCGCATTCGGTGTCGGCAGCACCTTCCATACGCCGGTCGGCGTGGTCGGCGGTCCGGTGCTGATCATGGCCCATACGGTCGCCAGCATTCTCAATGAAAACTTCTTCATCGCGCCGTCCTGGGCCGGCATCACCGAACTGGCGATCCTGCTGTTGATCGCCGGCTATCTGATCGGTTTTCTGCCGAAACTCAGCGCCGGCCCCGCGGCCTTGCTGAGCGCCGGCCTGCTGGTGCTGATATTGGCGGTCGAAATCGGCCTGATGGCGTCGCAGGCGGTGTGGCTGAAACTGACCGGCGCGGCGGCACTGCTGTTCATCGGCCATGTGCTGCTGACCACCAAGCGCTTCCTGGTCACAGAAGCCACCAAGCGTCGCCTCGATTACGATTCGGCCCAGAGCAACAAGCAGCTCGCGCTCAAATTCCAGAAGGAAGGCGAGCTCGACATGGCGCTCGAGTATTTCCGCCGCTGTCCGGTCGACGAGAGCCTGCTCGAAGCGGTCTACATCCTGGCCGGTGATTTCGAGCGCAAGCGGCAGTTCAACAAGGCCGGCGCAGCCTACGAATACATTGCCGCCAAGGATCCGAACTTCCGCGACATCCGCAACAAGGTCAATCGCGCCAAGCAACTCAACGACACCGTCATCATCGGTGGCTCGGCGGCGGCGGCTTCCGCCGCCAGCACCATGCTGCTCGATGGCAGCATCTCCAAGCCCATGCTCGGCCGCTATGAGATCGAGAAGGAGCTCGGCAAGGGCGCGATGGGCGTGGTCTATCTGGGCAAGGATCCCAAGATCAACCGCGTGGTCGCGATCAAGACCATGGCGCTTTCCCAGGAATTCGATCCGAGTGAGCTCAACGAGGTCAAGGAGCGCTTCTTCCGCGAAGCCGAGACCGCCGGCCGCCTCGACCAGCCGAACATCGTGCGTATCTACGACGTCGGCGAGGAACACGATCTGGCCTATATCGCCATGGAATTCCTGGCCGGTCACGATCTGGCCCGCTACACCAAGCCGGATACCCTGCTGCCCCTGCCGACCGTGATGGGCATCATCTTCAAGGCCGCCATGGCGCTCGATTACGCCCATAAGCACAACGTCGTGCATCGCGATATCAAGCCCGCCAATATCATGTACGAGCCGGAATCGAAGCAGGTCAAGCTGACCGACTTCGGTATCGCCCGCATCACCGACTCGAGCAAGACCAAGACCGGCATGGTGCTCGGCACGCCGTCCTACATGTCGCCCGAACAGTTGTCGGGCAAGAAGGTCGACGGTCGTTCCGACCTGTTCTCACTGGGCGTGATGTTCTACCAGATGATCACCGGCAAGTTGCCCTTCCAGGGGGACTCGATGGCCACCCTCATGTACAAGATTGCCAACGAAGCGCACACCGAGGTGTTCACCCTGCGCCCCGACCTCGCCAAGCAGCGTCCGTGCATCTCCGAGATCATCAATCGCGCGCTGGAGAAGGATTCGAACAAGCGATATCAGACCGGTGCCGAAATGGCGCGCGACATTCAGCGCTGCGCCAAGCAGACGCAATCTGCCTGACCCTCAGGACGAAGGACGAGACACCGTGGCGAAGGGCATCATCGAAGTCGCGAACATTTCGGATACCGGCCTGAAGCGTCCGCACAACGAAGACAGCGCGGTCACGGACACGGCCCTCGGTCTGGCCGTGGTGGCCGATGGCATGGGCGGCTACAAGGCCGGAGAAGTGGCCAGCGCCATCGCCGCGCAGCTGATCCTGAACGAGGTACGGGCCGGCGTTGCCAACGGTGACGCCAACACCAAGGTCGGCGGCTCCGGCCTGAGCCGTGCCACCCTGGTGATCCGCGATGCGGTCGCCAAGGCCAATGCCGAGGTGTTCCGCACTGCGAATGAAGTCCCGCAGTGCCAGGGCATGGGCACCACCGTGGTGGTGGTGTTCTATCACGGCGACAAAGTCAGCATCGCCCATGTCGGCGATTCGCGGGTCTACCGCCTGCGCGGCAACGAATTCAAGCAGATTACCCGTGACCACTCCCTGATCCAGGAGTTGATCGACCGCGGATTCTTCACCCCGGAGGAAGCGGCCGAGAACACCCCCAAGAATCTGGTGACGCGGGCACTGGGGATTGAGCAGTCAGTGGAGGTCGACGTCCAGGAACAGGACCTGCAGGCGGGCGAGATTTACCTGCTCTGCTCGGACGGCCTCAATGATATGGTAGATGATGAAGAAATTCACTTAACCCTAAGTAAATATAGTGCTAATCTTGTCCAAGCGGCCACTGAACTGGTCCGACTGGCGAACGAAAAAGGCGGCAAGGACAACGTTTCCGTTGTGCTGGTACGCCCGCATAACCCGTCTAATGGTCAGGCGGGGATCATGGCTAAATTCAATAGCTTTCTGAAAAAGGGCAGCTGAATAGGACAGAACAATGGCGAAGTTGGTTCTGAGCATGAACGGGGCGGTGCAAGGGGAATTCCAGCTGGGGAAGGAACGGATATCCATCGGCCGTAAGCCCGACAACGATATCCAGATCGATAACCTGGCCGTCAGCGGAAAGCACGCACTCATCATTACGATTCTCGACGACTCCTTTCTCGAAGATCTCGGCAGTACGAACGGGACTTACGTGAACGGCAAGTTGGTCAAGAAGCACGCGCTGCGCAACGGCGACGTGATCGGTCTCGGCAAGCATGAACTCAAATACATCAATGAGCATGCGACCGCCGACGACGAAGAATTCGAAAAGACCATGATTATCCGGCCGGGCTCGGCCAGCGCCGCTGTGGAGGCCGCCAAAGCGGTCGAAAAGGCGGCCGCCAAGGCGCCGCCGCCCAGCATGGACCATACCGCCGGCGGTTCGCCGCGGGTGGCACCGATCGCCCCGGTGCCGGGCGGCGGCATGCCGCTCGCCAAGCTGCACGTGCTCAATGGTCCGATTGCCGGCAAGGAACTGGAGCTGACCAAGGCGCTCATCACTCTGGGCAAGCCCGGTACCCAGGTGGCGGTGATTTCCCGTCGTCCCCAGGGCTACTTCCTGACCCACATCGAGGGGGACGGCAAGAATGACAATTTCCCAGTGGTCAACAGCACCCCGATAGGCCCACAGGCCTATGCCATCAAGAACGGCGACATCATCGAGCTCGCCGGCATCAAGATGGAATTCACGCTGGTCAAGTAACGCTCGGCTGCCCTCGCCGCCTATGACGGCGGGGGCCGGAGAAGTGCCTCTTCCTTCCTGAACGCCCTGCTCCACCAAGTGCGAATGACATCGCCCCTGGTGGGCGGCTGTTGCCCAGCCGCCGCGCTGTTCGCGCCTATTTGCTCTCGTGTTCGAACACGCCATCCCAGTCGGCGGACGGCGGCGCCTTGCGGAAATGCGCCACGCGCTCGGCGTACACCTTGTACAGCGCCGGTGATTTCGAGCTGCGTTGCAGGTTGACGAAATTGAGCTCCGCGGTATCCCACTGCTGGGCACGATACAGGCGCATGGTGTCGGCGAACAGTTTCAGTTCCTTCTTCCACAGCGGATCCAACCGTTCGACGAGGCCCAGCGGCTCGTAGATCGCGACGGGCTTGGCTTTGCCCTTGACCCGCACCCTGTCCAGTTCGCGATAGGCGTATTCGGGCACCGCGTCCTTGGTGGTTTCGCTGACGATCAGACGCACGCCGTATTTCTTGGTCAGGCCTTCGAGTCGCGAACCGAGGTTCACCGCGTCGCCGATCACGGTATAGGCCATGCGAAAGGACGATCCCATGTTGCCGACGTTCATGAGCCCGGTGTTCAAGCCAACGCCTATGTTGATCTCCGGCCAGCCCTTGGCGCGGAACTGCGCGTTGATGTCGTCGAGCTTGGCGATCATCTCGAGGCCGGCCTCGAGGGCGTGGCGGGCATGCTCGGCATCCTTCAGCGGCGCGCCCCAGAACGCCATGATGGCGTCGCCCATGTACTTGTCGATGGTGCCTCGGGAATGGTGGATGATCTCGGTCATGGGGGTCAGGAACTGATTCATGAGATCGGCCAGATCCGCCGGCGACAGCCCTTCGGAAATGGTCGTGAAGCCGCGCACATCGGAAAAGAGCACCGTCAGCTCGCGGCTTTCCGCCGCCAGGGAGTACTCGGTCGGGGCCTTGGCCATCTCATCGACCAGTTCCGGCGGCACGTAC
>Ga0208492_1001247_pt1 | contig 16619 bp, 12 predicted proteins | sample Subbioar_CSW14AB_FD_184820 | JGI IMG/M metagenome (GOLD analysis project Ga0208492, IMG submission 184820) | Serpentinite rock and fluid subsurface biosphere microbial communities from McLaughlin Reserve, California, USA - CR12Mar_CSW14AB (SPAdes) | ecosystem: Environmental > Terrestrial > Deep... | reverse complement strand
CCAGTGGATCGCAGACGGCGGACCTGACCCGTACGCGGCCTCCAAGTAGCAGGTAGGAGTCGTTCTCGGGCTTGACCCGAGAACCTTTCTTCAACGCCACACCATTAGCGTCTCAGCAAAAAAAGATTCTCGGGTCAAGCCCGAGAATGACTCACTCCGCAGCCGTCGCCTGCACCGGCCCCGGCTTCGAGGACGCGACCAGCGCCACGATCACGTAGGCCGCCAACGCGCCGAGCACGGAGAACACATAACCGCCCTCGATGCCCTGGAAGAACCACGGCAGCTCGCCCGCCGCTTCCTCGCCAATGAACCACGACGCCACCGTGCCGATCGCGCCATCGCCGAAGACGCTCATCGCGCCGCCCGTGATCAGCGCCGCCACCGCCGCGCGCTCATCGCCGAATTTTGTGTGCAAGCCGAACAGCAGCGCCACAAGGATGCCCGCCGATCCGAACGACGAGGCAATCTCAACCAGCCCCTTGATGCTCTCGCCCGACGCCGCAAACGCCAGCGCCACAACGCCCGCAATCGCCGTCATCGTCCGGCCCAGCCGCACCCGCGCCGTGTCCGAAAGATTGGGCGCCACATGCTCAACGATGTTCCGCGTCGCGATGGCCGACACCGCCAGCAGCGTCGTGTCCACCGTGGAGAGGATCGCCGAAACGATCGCACCCATCAGCACGACATACATGATCGGGTCGAGATATTGCTGCGCCAGCTCCGGCAGGAAAGCGTCCTGCCCGCTCGGCTGGAATCCCGCCGCCGTGCCCAGCAGCCCCAGCAGCACCGGCACCGAGCCGACGACAAGATAGATCCCCGCCGCCCAGTAGCAGCCGATCCGCGCCACCGAAGGCGTCCGCGCACCGAGGAAGCGCGAGATCGCCTCCTGCGCCACCAGCGAGCCAAGGATCGGCACCATCCACGCATCCAGCGTCGCCAACAGGCTCTGGGGCGCGCCATCCTCGCCCAGCCCTACCAGCGTCAGCTGTTCAGGCTTGATCGACCCCAGCGAGAACTGCTGCGACGCCAGCACAACGATCAAGAGAACCGCAAGGCTGACGATCAGGATCGTCCCCTGCACGATGTCGGTGATGACGTCGCCCAGCAGGCCGCCCACAGTCGTGTAGACAATGATCACCGCCGCGCCGATCAGCAGGCCGACCATCGGATCGAGCCCGGTCACGCTGGCGATGATCTGGCCCATGGCGAGCAGCTGCGCCGACGCCCAGATCACCGAAGTCGGGATGGTCAGCATCGCCGCGAGCCAGTTGGCGACGGCGCCAAAACGCTGGTGGAAGAAGTCTACGAAGGTGATGACGCCGGCTTCGCGCATCTTGAAGGCGATGAAGGTCGCCATGCCGAGCAGGCAGAGCGTGTATCCGATCGGATCGGCCCGTCCGCCCGCCAGCCCCTCGGCCGCGACCGCGCCGGAAGACCCCATCACGGATTCGGCTCCGAACCATGTCGCGAACACCGACATCGCCACGGCGTAGACGCCGAGCTTCCGGCCCGCGACGAAGTAGTCGGCTTCAACCTTGATTGTCCGCGACGCGATCCACGCGATGCCGAACTGCAGCACCAGATAGGCTGCCAGCGCCCAGATCATATTCCCGCTCTCCCCGGCGTATGTATCGCGCAAAGCTAGAACAGGTCTGGCGGGAGTTGAAGATGCCGCCCGGCCGCGCCGGGCCGTTGCGTGCCGGCTGCCTGTTCAGCGATCAGTCGAGCGCCTGGCCCTTGGCGTCAAAAACCATCAGCCGGGACTGGTCCACAAAGGCGTTCAGCAGCACGCCCGTGCGCGGGGCCGGCGTCGCCAGTGGACACAGCCACGGCGCACCGGCAAAGTTGACGTTGAGAAAGCGGTGCTCGCCCCGCGCCTCCTCCGCGCCCGCCCGCACGACAAACCGCACGCAGCCGGGGCTCGCGCGTTCCAGCGTCACATCCTCCGGGTGGAACGCCAGCGTGCAATCGCCTGTCTCCGGCAGCACGCGCCCATCCGGCAGCTGGAGCCGCGACCCATCCGCCAGCACGCCCCGCCCCTCGCGCGCCGTCATCGGCAGCGTGTTCAACACCGGCCAGGACGTCGCAGCCGCGCTGGCCAGGTTCGCCGGATGCCCGCTCACATCACGCGCCGCGCCGCGCTGGATCACCACGCCGCCACCAAGCACCACAATGTCGCCGTCCGGTCCCAGCGCCTCCTCGGCCGCCGACGCCAGCACAAGCGCGACGCCGGAAAAACCCGCCAGCATCTCCTTCAGACTCGCCGCGAACGCATCCCGCATATCTCCCGGCAACTGGCTGGCCGGCGCATCGAGGATGAGCAGGGCCGGCCGCTCGGCGAGCGCCTGCGCCACCGCCAGCCGCATCCGCTGTTCCGGCTTCAGCTCGCTGACCTTGGCATTGAGCACGCCGGAGAGCCCCGCCCGCGACGCCATCTGTGTATCGACAAGCTTGCCGACGCGCTGGCCGGAGGCCGCCGGAAGCGCCGGACCAAGTCGCGCGATGCGCCCTTTTTCCCGTCGCGCGCGAGCGATGTCCGCGCCTGCCAGCCGGATCGTGCCGGCTGCGGGCTTGTCGGCGCCCGTCAGCAAACGCGCCATCGCTTCGCGCTCGACGCGGTAAAGTCCGACGATGGCGGTGGGGCGGCCCGGCGCGATCTCGAGGGTCACGCCCGCCAGCATGGGCTGCCCGCCGACGGATTTCGTGAGCTCGCTCAGCTCCAGCATGGTCCGCACCGGTCTGGTTCCAGTCCCGTCATGCACACGCCCGCTCACCGCGCCACTCTCGCAACTGGTGCATTATCGCCTGCCGCCCCAACCCGTCAAACGTCCGTAACTGTACGGAAAGGAAGGGAATCTTCGCGTTGCGACAGCTTGTTACGGGTCTGAAATCTGCGTGAGACAGCGACGGAATAGAAGGCGGCGGTCACTAAATTGCGCGTATGTAGGCCGGGAACGGGTTTGGAAAGGCGAAGATGAACAAGAAACTGCTGCTGGGAATCGCCGGGGCCGTGATCGTCGCGATCGCCGCCGGCGCCATGATGATGGGCGGCGGGGCCAGTGCGACGCCCGGAAAATACACCTACGAGACCGTCAAGGTGGGCAAGGGCGACGTCGCTCGCGTTGTCACCGCCTCCGGCGCCGTACAGCCGCGCGAGAAGGTGGAAGTGGGTTCGGAAGTCTCCGGCAAGATCACGGCGATCTATGTCGACTTCAACGATCCGGTGAAAAAGGACCAGGTGCTCGCCCAGGTCGATCCCGAGACGTTCCAGAACACGCTCGACCAGAACATCGCCCGCCTGCGCCAGTCGGAAGCCACGGTTGATAACACCCGCGCCTCGATCGCGCGCGCCAAGCTGGCGCTCGACGTTCAGACCAAGGCGTTCGAGCGCACCACGAAACTCTACGCCGAAGGCGCCACCTCCACCCAGGCGATGGAACAGGCCGACCAGGACTTCAAGAACGCCGCGCTGGAAGTGCAGACGCAGGAAGTCTCGCTGAAGTCAGCGCAGGCCGGTCTCGAAACCGCGCGCGCCACCGTGCAGGATTCCCGCCTGCGCCTCGAGCGCACCAAGATCCGCTCGCCCATCGATGGCGTGATCCTCGGCCGCGACGTTGAAGTCGGCCAGACCATCCAGTCCTCGCAATCGATCAAGAGCCTGTTCGTGGTCGCGGCCGATCTCTCGCAGATCGAGATCGAGGCGGCTGTCGTCGAATCCGACATTGGCGGCATCGACAATGGCGACCCGGTCGTCTTCACCGTGGACGCCTTCGCCGGCGAACGCTTCCAGGGACAGGTCGTGCAGGTGCGCCAGCTCGGCGCTGAAGCCGCGAACGTTGTCACCTACACCGTCGTCATCAACGCGCGGAACCCGAACGGCAAGCTGCTGCCGGGCATGACCGCCAACGTGGAGATCACCGCCGATCGCGTCGCCGACGTGCTGCGCCTCGACTATGACGCCACGCGCTTCCAGCCGCCGAAGGAGATCGCTGAAGCGATGCGCGCGGCTGACGAAGCCAATGGACAAGGCGGACAGCAAGGTCCCGGCGGGCAGCGTCAGGGTGGTCCCGGCGGCGCCATGGCTGGTGGTCCCGGCGGCGGTCGCGGCATGGGCGGTCCGGGCGGCCCCGGCGGCCAGTTCGGCGAAGTCCTGAAGACTGCCGGCGTTGATCAGGAACGTGCTGACAAGATCATGGAAGAGATGCGCGCCGAGACGCAGAAAGCGATGGCCTCGCTCGGCGGCGGCGAACAGCGCCCGGCCCAGGCGGGCGGCGTGCTCGGCGGCCCGGGCTTCGGCCCTCCCCCCAGCATCATGCAGCAACAGCAAAGCTCCGAACGCTTCGCCAAGATGCAGCAGGTGCGCGAAGGCGTCTTCCGCCGCAATCTCAACCAGCAGGAGTATGACGCGGTCGCCAAGGCGCTTTCGGAACAGCAGTCGCAGAAGCGCGTCACGGTCTACAAGCTCGATGCCAAGGGTGAGCTTGAACGCGCCCAGCTGACCATCGGCCTGTCCGATGGCGAGAACGCGCAGGTGATCCGCGGCGCCAAGGAAGGCGAAGAGTTCGTCGTGCGCTCCGCCACCACGGCCAAGACCGGCTCCTGAGCGCGGTCCCCAGCATCATGACAGCCAAGCCCATCATCTCCTGCCGCGACCTGTCGAAGATCTACACGATGGGCGAGCAGGAAGTGCGCGCGCTCGACGGCGTCGATCTCGATATCGCCGAGGGTGAGTTCGTCGCCATCATGGGCCCATCTGGCTCGGGCAAGTCCTCGCTGATGAACCTCATCGGCGCGCTGGATCGCCCCACGAAGGGCGAGATGTGGATCAACGGCAGGGCGCTCTCCGAAATGTCGCGCGATGATCTCGCTGACCTGCGCAATGAAACACTCGGCTTCGTCTTCCAGCAGTTCAACCTGCTGGCGCGCCAGGATGCGTTCCAGAACGTCCGCCTGCCGCTTCGCTATGCGCGCAAGGACGCAGGCGACATCGATGCGCGCGCGAAAGAGTGTCTCGAACTCGTCGGCCTCGGCACGCGCATGGATCACCGGCCGATGCAGCTCTCAGGCGGCCAGCAACAACGCGTGGCTATCGCCCGCGCGCTCGCCAATCGCCCGCGCATCCTGCTTGCCGACGAGCCGACCGGCGCATTGGATACAAAAACCACCGCCGAGATCATGCAGCTGATGCAGGACCTCAACCGGCAGGGAATCACCGTGGTGCTGATCACGCACGAGCCCGAAGTTGCCGCCTTCGCCAAACGACAGATACATTTCCGCGATGGACGGATTGAATCCGACAGCGCGCATCCCGATCTCAAGCGCGCGAGCGGAGGCTGAGCATGAAATTCGGCGTCGCAACGTCCTCTGCCGCGGAAGCCCTCTTTTCCAACCCGATGCGCAGCCTGCTGACCATGCTGGGCATCATCATCGGCGTTGCATCTGTGATGGTGATGATGTCGATCGGCGAAGGCGCAAAGGCACAGATCGAGGCGCAGATCAGTTCCGTCGGCTCCAACGTGCTGACGCTGCAGCCCGGCAACATGAATCGCGGCGGGCGGAACATGGGCGGCGGGTCCGGCCGGCCCTTCGCAGAAGCGGACGTGGCCGCCATGGGGGAGCTTCCCTTCGTTCAAGCCGTCACCGGCATACTCTCGCAACAGGCGAATGCGGTCTCGGAAGAAGCGAACTGGGTCTCCAACATCCAGGGCGCCAACGCCTCCTTCTTCGAGGTCAACAACTGGCGCGTCGCCGAGGGGCGCGAGTTCACCGCGCAGGAAGTTCAGGGCGGCGCGGCCGTGGCGGTGCTCGGCAAGACTTCGGCGGCCAACCTATTTCCCGACGGCCGCGCCATCGGCCAGCGCATCCGCGTAAACAGCGTTCCCATGGAAGTGATCGGCATCCTTGAATCCAAGGGCCAGTCGGGCGGCGGCGGAATGGGGATGGACCGGGATGACACGATTGTGGCGCCCCTCAGCATGGTCCGTAACCGGATTACCGGGGGAAATCGCTGGGTATCCCGGCATGTTTCCAGGATCCAGGTGCTGGTCCAGGACGGCTATGACGTCCTCGAGGCCCAGGAAGAAACCACCACGCTGATGCGCGAAAGACGCAGAATCCAGCCAGGCGAGCAGGATAATTTCGCGGTTGTTAACTTCGCAGACATGATAAAGCAGCGGGCAGCTGCGGCTGAAACGATGAGCATGTTGCTTGCGTTCACGGCCGCAGTTTCGCTGATCGTTGGCGGTGTCGGTGTGATGAACATCATGCTTGTCTCAGTTACCGAGCGCACCCGCGAGATCGGGCTGCGCATGGCAATTGGCGCCCGCGGCGGCGATATTCTTCTTCAATTCCTGTTCGAAGCCATCGCTCTCTGCACCCTGGGCGGGTTGATCGGCATGGGAATAGGATGGATCGGCGTGTTCGCTTACGCGCAGATCGCAAACGCTCCGATGATGGTCTCCCCCATCATCATCGCGACGGCACTGGGTGCGGCGGCATCCGTCGGTCTGATCTTTGGCTTCTTCCCTGCCCGCCGAGCAGCTCAACTCGACCCAATCCAGGCATTGAGACATGATTGATAAAAAAATAATGACCCGCGGCGTGTCCGTGGGCGCACTCGCAACCCTCCTCACCGCTTGCGGGCATCTTCCAATCGCAGAACCAGCCTTCGACGCCATGGCGGTCAAACGCGCTGGCATGCCGAACGACTGGACCGTCGCGCCGATGACCGGCGATACGTCGGCTGTCGTTGCCGACTACAGCGTCTTCCAGGACGCGCAGCTGGTCGCCTACGTGCAGGAGTCGCTCGAGAACAACCGCACGCTTCGCGCGGCTGTCGAAGCAGTGCGCCAGTCGGAAGCCTCGCTGCAACAGACCCGCTCGGGCCTGTTCCCGCAAGTGACCGCTTCTGTCGGCGCCAACACGTCGGCCCTGACGGACGACCTGTCGAACAACACCGACGCCTACTCGTTCGCCCTGCGCGCCGGCTACAACATCGACATCATGGGCGACCTCTCTGCGTCGATCCAGGCATCGGCCGCCGGCCTCCGTTCGACGGAAGCCACGTACGAGCAGACGCGCCGGCAGGTCGCAGCCCAGGTTGCCCGCGCCTACTTCACGGTGATCGAGCAACAGCAGCAGCTTGAACTCGATCGCCGCTCGCTCGACCGCCAGCGCCAGACCTTCCGCATCACGCAGACCCGCTTCGACGCCGGCTCCATCGCACGCGACGAACTGGTGCTGGGCGAAAGCCGCCTCGCGCAGGCCGAGGACTCCATCCTCGCCAGCGAAGCCTCGCTCCGCGCCGCGGTGCGTGCGCTGGAACTGGCGCTCGGCCGCTTCCCGCAGAACAAGCTGGCCATCCAGGGCGCCCTGCCCGAGCCGCCGACAGCCCCGCCGCTCGGCCTGCCGGAACTGACCGTCCGTTCGCGTCCTGACGTGGTCGCGGCCGAACTCAACATGATCCAGACGTTCGCCAACACGCGCATTGCCGAGATGGGCCCGTGGCCGCAGCTCGATGGCAACCTCGCCGTCGGCCTGTCGAACACGACGCTCAACACGACGTCTGACCTGTTCAGCTTCGACGATCTGGCCCTGTCGATCGGCGTGTCGCTGGCGCAGACCATCTTCGATGGCGGCGCGATCGATGCGCGCGTGAAGATCGCCAACTCGCAACAGCGCGCCGCGCTGGAACGTTATGGCCAGACGGTCATCAACGCCTATGGCGACATCGTTGCCGCGGTCGACACCTTCAACACGCTGGGCTCGCGCAACGTGGCCCTGAAGAAGGCGTCCGACGCCGCCAACGAAGTGCTGCGCCTCGGCGAGCTGAAGTACCAGGAAGGCTCCGAGAGCCTGCTGAACCTGTTCACCGTGCGCGAAAGCGCGGAAAACGCGGAGTCGAACCTCGTGGCCAACCGCCGCGCACGCCTCGAGCAGTGGATCGTCCTCCACACCGCTCTCGGTGGCGACCCGACGAAGACGCAACCGCTGGCCACCGCCGCCAACACGGCGGACGGCAAGCAGTAGCCTTTCTCGACAGAACATCGAAACGGCCGTCGCTATCCAGCGGCGGCCGTTTTGCTTTTAGGTCACCCGAACAGCGTCTTGTACCGCTCCCGCAGCAGGTTCTTCTGTACCTTGCCCATCGCATTGCGCGGCAGCTCGTCGACGAACACGATGCGCTTGGGCGTCTTGAACGCGGCAAGGCGCTTGCGGCAGTCCGCGATCATCGCGGCTTCATCGCCCTTGCCGATCACGATGGCGGCGACACCCTCGCCGAAGTCTGCATGCGGCACGCCGATCACGGCGCTCTCCACGACGCCGGGCATTTCGTCGAGCACCAGCTCGATCTCCTTCGGGTAGACGTTGTAGCCACCGGAGATGATCAGGTCTTTCGCGCGGCCTGAAATCCACACGCGGCCATCGGCATCCTGCCGCCCGACATCGCCGGTGATGAAGTAGCCATCCTTCGTGAACTCCTCCGCTGTCTTCTCCGGCATGCGCCAGTAGGCGGAGAAGACGCTCGGGCCGCGTATCTCGAGCACGCCGGTCTCTTCGCCGCCTCCGATGCGCAAGTCCACGCCCGGCAGCGGATATCCGACCGAACCCGCGATGCGCTCGCCCTGCAGCGGGTTGGTCGTGATGATCACCGCTTCGCTCATGCCATAGCGTTCGAGGATGCGCTGTCCCGTGCGCTGCTCGAACTCCGCGAACGTCGTCGGCAGCAGCGGCGCAGAGCCCGAGATGAACAGACGCACATGCGGCGCACTCTCCCGCCCGAACTGCGGATTGGCGAGCAGGCGCGAATAGAACGTCGGCACACCCATCATCACCGTGGATCGCTGCAGCCCGTCGAGCACATCGGCATCGACGAATTTCGGCAGCCACACCATCGAACAGCCTGACAGGAAGGCGCAGTGCAGCGCCACGAATAGTCCGTGTACGTGAAAAATCGGCAAGGCGTGCATCAGGATGTCGTCAGGCACAAAGCCCCAGGCCTTGTGCAATGCGATAGCGTTGGCCGCGAGATTGCCATGGCTCAACATGGCGCCTTTCGATCTTCCGGTTGTGCCGCTTGTATAGATGATCGAGGCGAGATCATCGGGACCACGCGGCACAGCCCGCTTCAACGGCGCGAACGCGCGGCTTTCCTCAACGTAACGAGCAGGATCGGTGATGAAGGCCTTCGGCTCTGCATCGCGGATGAAGTAGTCGACCTCCGCCGGTGTGTATGCAGAATTGAGCGGCAGGAAGACCGCACCGGCCATGATCACGCCGAGATAGATCATCACCCCTTCGTGACTCTTTTCGGCCTGCAACGCGATGCGTTCGCCGGGCTGCACGCCTTCCGCGATCAACCGTCCCGCTACGTATGACGCACCGGCAGAGAGCTGCTCGTAAGACACATTACGCCCGTCCCGCAGCATGAAGCACGGTTTTGCCCGATCGGCGGGGAAGCCATTAACGAAAAGATCATGCAGTACATTGCTCATCTCGTGTCACCTGCATCCTCACGCGGGATTGGGAGTTTAGGTAAAGCGTTTCCGTGCTGGACAGTCACCCACTGCAACGCTGTAAATCACGCAACCACGAGTCGAGGACTGACCTGAATGGCGCAACCTGCAGACCGTGCACTGCGAGAGCGCGCGGCCCGCGTCATTCCCGGCGGCATGTACGGCCACCAGTCCGTCGCTGCCCTGCCGGACGGCTACCCGCAATACTTCACGCGCGCGGAAGGTCCGTGGCTATGGGACACAGACGGAAACCTGCTGCTTGACCTGATGTGCGCCTACGGCCCGCAGCTGTTCGGCTATGGCAATGCCGAAATCGACCGCGCCTATATCGACCAGATGGCCAATGGCGATGCGATGACCGGCCCGGCGCCGCTGATGGTCGATCTCGCCGAGAAGCTGGTCGCGATGGTGAGCCATGCTGACTGGGCGATGTTCTGCAAGAACGGATCGGACGCGACCACGATGGCGCTGATGGCGGCGCGCGCGCATACTGGCAAAAATGGCATCGTCCGGGCGCGCGGCGCCTATCACGGCTCCCAGCCGTGGAGCAATCCGCGCGCAGGCGGCGTCGCCCCGGGCGATCAGGCCGGCCAGCTGATCTGCGAGTACAATGACGTGGCCAGTCTCGAAGCTGCCGTTGCCACCGCTGGCAAGGACCTCGCCGCGATCTTCGCCGCGCCTTATCGCCACGACGTGTTTGTCGATCAGGCTTCGCCTGCCCCGGAATATGCGAAGCGTGCGCGCGAACTTGCGGATGAAACCGGCGCGCTGCTGATCATCGATGAAGTGCGCGCGGGCTTCCGCATCGCGCGCGATTCAAGCTGGGCCGCCATCGGCGTCGCGCCGGACCTGTCGTGCTGGGGCAAGTGCATTGCCAACGGCCATCCGATTTCCGCGCTGCTGGGATCGGAGAAGGTGCGCGCCTCCGCCACGCGTATCTACGCCACCGGCTCTTACTGGTTCGCCGCGGCCGCCATGGCCGCCAGCCTCGCGACGCTCGAACTGATCCGCGACACGGATTACCTGGAGCGCATCATCGCCATGGGCGATCGCTTGCGCACGGGTCTGGACAAGCTGGCCGGCAAGCATGGCTTCACGCTGCGCCAGAGCGGCCCCGTGCAGATGCCGCAGATCCTGTTCGACAAGGATGCGGACATGCGCCTCGGCTATTTCTGGTGCGCGCGCATGGTGAAGCACGGCGTCTACATGCACCCGTGGCACAACATGTTCCTGTCGGCGGCCATGACGGACACGAACATCGATTTTGCGCTCGATGCAGCCGAGGAAAGCTTCCGGGAACTCGCCGCCGCAGCGCCGGGCCTCGGGCCCAATGAGCGCTATCCCGGCCCGCGCAAGGGCTGATCCCGCCCTTCCGCTCTTGCCCTGTTGACCCCGGAAAGCTGGCAACTAGTCTCCGCGCCGTCACCCGGAGAGGCCGGGTATTCCAACAGGACGGAAGTAATGAGACAAATTCTGCTCTGCGGCGCCGCGATCGGCGCGCTTTTCCTCTCCAGCTGTAACAGCGTCTCAGCCCCCGCCGCCGACACCCCGGCGCCCGCTGCGATGGCCGCCAAGGAAACGCCGGCGCAGTTCCTCGCGCGCGCCGAGAAGGAATCGCAGGAGTACGCCGACTACGCCTTCCGCATCGCCTGGGTGAATTCCAACTTCATCACTGATGACACCGACTGGCTGAACGCGTGGGCGGGTTCGGCCGGTACGCTGCTGTCCGTGCGCCTCGCCAACGAGACCAAGCAGTTCGAAGGCGCCGACCTGACGCCCGAGCAGAAGCGCAAGATGATGATCCTGCGCGCCGGCATTGTGATGCCCGCCCCCTCGAAGGGCACGGCCGACGACCAGAAGAAGATCGCCGACGAACTCAACACGATCACGACCGACCTCAACTCGACCTATGGCAAGGGCAAGATCCCGCTCGACCCGGCGAAGTTCGATGTCGGCGCCGTGCTGAAAATCCTCAATGCCTCGCGCAACAAGGAAGAGCCGCGCGATCCGAAGGCGCCGCTGACGCTGGAAGAGGCCTCGCTGCTCCTCTCGGAATCGCGTGACCCGAAAATCCTCGCCGCGGCGTGGGAAGGCTGGCACGCCATCTCGCCGGGTATGAAGCCGGACTACCAGCGCATGGTCGAGATCGGCAATGCCGGCGCCAGGGAGCTCGGCTTCTCCGACGTCGCCGACATGTGGCTCGCCAACTACGACATGCCTTCCAAGGACATGGAAGCCACCGTCGAGCGCCTGTGGACGCAGGTGAAGCCGCTGTACAACGACCTGCACTGCTATGTGCGCGGGAAGCTTAACGCAAAGTACGGCGATGCGGTGCAATCGAAGACCGGGCCAATCCGCGCCGACCTGCTCGGCAACATGTGGGCCCAACAGTGGGACAACATCTACGACATCGCCGCACCGCCGGCGTCCGATCCGGGTTACGACCTCACGGCGCTACTGAAGCAGAAGGGCTATGACGAGATCAAGATGGTGAAGACGGGCGAAGCCTTCTTCACCTCGCTCGGCCTTGCGCCCCTGCCCGAGACCTTCTGGGCGCGCTCGCTGATCACGCGCCCGCGCGATCGCGAAGTCATCTGCCACGCCTCGGCCTGGGACATCGACAACCTCGACGACATCCGCATCAAGATGTGCACCCAGATCAATGCGGAGGACTTCTCCACAGTCCACCACGAGCTGGGCCACAACTTCTACCAGCGCGCCTACAAGAACCAGGACCTGCTGTTCAAGAACGGCGCGAATGACGGCTTCCACGAAGCCATCGGCGATTTCATCGCCCTCTCGATCACGCCGGAATACCTCAAGCAGCTCGGCCTCATCGACAAGACGCCGCCCGCCTCGGCCGATATCGGCCTGCTGATGGACCGCGCACTGGAGAAAGTGTCGTTCCTGCCCTTCGCGTTGAAAGTCGACAAATGGCGCTGGCAGGTCTTCCGCGGCGAGACGACGCCGGCGCAATACAACCAGGCCTGGGTCGATCTTGGCCGCCAGTATCAGGGCATCACGCCGCCGGTTTCCCGTCCAGCTGATGCTTTCGATCCGGGCGCCAAATACCATATCCCGGGCAACACGCCTTACCTGCGCTACTTCCTGTCGTTCGTGCTGCAGTTCCAGTTCCACAAGGCGGCTTGCGAACAGGCCGGCTGGACCGGGCCGCTGCATCGCTGCTCGATCTACGGCAACAAGGAAGTCGGCGCGAAGTTCACGAAGATGCTCGAAATGGGCGCCAGCAAGCCTTGGCCGGATGCGCTCGAAGCCTTCACCGGCACGCGCGAGATCGACGGCTCTGCGCTCGTCTCCTACTTCGCCCCGCTCCAGACGTGGATGAAAGAGCAGAACAAGGGCCAATCCTGCGGTTGGTAAGACTTGCGGCGGTAGGTTCGGGTATCAACACCTGAGCTAGTCAGATCGTCTACTTGATGCGGGCATGGCGTGGAGCGATCCTTCCGCCATGCCCGCTTTCATTGATCACATCTCCATCCCGGTCGCTGACTTCGAAAAGTCTGCGGCGTTTTACGATGCTGTGCTGGCGACGCTCGGCATGATCCGCCGCAAGCAGAACGACATCGGCCTAGGCTATGGCCCGCCCGAAACAGCAGCACCGATCTTCTGGATCATCGCGCAGAAGCCCGGCTCTGCCAGCGCGGGCCTCGGCCTCCACATCTCTTTCCGCGCAAGAGACCGCACGGAGGTCCACGCCTTCCACGAGACAGCGCTGAAGCTGGGCGGCGTGGATGCGGGCGGGCCGGGCGTGCGCGCGCAGTATACGGCCGGCTTCTATGGCTGTTTCATCCTCGATCCCGACGGCTTCAAGATCGAGGCCGTAGTGCGTGAAGCCCTGCCGCCGCGAGACTGAACAAGCCGCCTGTTGGTTCTGTCATCGGCGGCGGCTAGTCTTGCCCGGAATATGGGAGAGACGATTGCGAGCCCTGATCTGCGCCCTTGCACTGGCAGTTGCCGCTTGCGCCTCCCCGCCCGCGTTCGATCCGGCAACGCCGCTGGTGCTGACGGGCGAGATCTCGCGCGCGGATCACCAGACCTATCGCGAAATCCCCTTCACCGTTCCGGCTGGCGTGAAGCGGATCACCGTGGAGTTCAGCTACACCGGCAAGGACCAGAAGACGGTCATAGACCTTGGCTTGCGCGACCCGCAGGGCCAGCGCGGCTGGAGCGGCGGCAACAAGGCGCGCTTCGAAGTCGGCGAGACCAGCGCCACGCCGTCCTATCGCCCCGGCCCGATCCAGCCCGGTGAATGGAAGCTGGTGCTCGGCATCCCCAACATCCGCGACGGGCAGACGGCAAGCTACGCGGCCACGGTGACCTTCTCGCCGATCGAGACCACGACGAAGGCGGCTCCTCCCTACAGCCCCGCCGTGCTATCAACGGAGGCCGGATGGCGGCGTGGGGACTTCCACACGCATACGGCGCACTCCGACGGATCATGCGATGTCGCCGGCGCGCGCGGCCCCTGCCCGGCCACGCACACATTCGATGCGGCGCGGGATGCCGGGCTCGATTTCGTGGCGATCACCGACCACAACACGCTCACGCAACTGGCCGATATTGCGACTTGGCAGAAACAGTATCCGAAGACGCTGCTGATCCCCGGCACGGAAGTCACAACGTTCAACGGCCACGCCAATGCCGTGGGCCTGTCCGGCTTCATCGACTTCCAGCTGTGCAGCGAACGCCTGCCGACACTCGGAAAGCTGTTCGACGAAGCCGATGCGCAAGGCGCGTTTGTTTCGGTGAACCACCCCAGCCTGCCTTCCGGCGAAGTCTGTATGGGATGCGGCTGGACGGTGAAGGACACGGACTGGTCGCGCCTGGCCGCCATCGAAGTCGTCAACGGATCGACGCTGCGCACCAGCGGCGCCGAAGGCGGGTTCTCCGGCATCGCGTTCTGGGACAAGCTGCTGAAGGACGGCTATCGCATCACCGCCATTGGCGGCAGCGACAATCATGACGCAACGGATGTGACGGGCGCGAAGCAATCGCCGGTGGGGAGGCCTGCGACAGTTGTTTTTGCAAAGGAGCTCTCCGCGCGTGGTATCGTCGCCGGCGTGAAGTCCGGTCGCGTGTTCGTCGATGTCGCGGGACTGCCGGCTGCAACCCTGGACATGATCGCCCGCGTCGGAGATCGCGAGGCACGCATGGGCGGAGAACTGTCCTTGAAGACCGGTGAAGACGCCAGCCTGCACGTCGAGGCGCTGAACCTGCCGGCAGGATCGCGCATCGAGCCCGTAACGTCCAACGTGATCGCGACCGCAGAACAGCTGCCGTTCGCGCCTCCACCCTCTTTCCGGCTATCCCTACCGGAAAGTGCGCGCTCCGGGTGGGTTCGCGTCAATGTCCGCGACGCCTCGGGCAAGCTGTTGCTGCTGGGCAACCCGATCTACTTCGTTCGGGCGGCGGGGTCCTGAGCTGAAGAACCGGAATAATCCTATAGTTAAAGCTCATCCCCTTGAGGGTATTGCGTAGTTGTCACTCTGCTTGTGCTAGAATTCGCGGCAGCTGGGCCCGGAATTCCCGGTGTTTTGGAATTGTGGGGGCCTGACATCGGGGCTAGTCTGACCATCCTTGGGGCGGCGTGTGGCGTGGGACCTTCGAAATGCTTGAGATCGCAGCGATTGTCGGCGCTGTCCTTGTTGGACTGCTCCTGATCTTCCTGGTTTACCGTGCCGCCCGCACCTATGACGCCGGCGCCCACGCGACTTTCATCACCACCAAGGGCGGCAATTTCTATGGCGCCCTGCGCGCGCCGATGACGATCTGGGACCCTTCGATCCGGGTCCTGCGCGAGAAGCACGCGCCCGATCTCAAGGTCATGACTACGGATGCGACGGGCGCCTTCTACGAGAAGTCGCTGGTCAACCGCCGCAATGGCGAGATTTCCCTGCGCGTCCACACCTGCGCGCCGCGTCCGTTCCACTCGACCACCACCGACAAGCGCATGCTGCTGATCAAGCCGAAGGTCGCCTTCGCGCTGGATATCGAGCGCATCCAGATTCCGACGCAGATGGAATCGTTCGGCACGACCATGGCCGCGCGGATCGAGAACCTGTTCGACAACGCGGTCAGCGAGTACGAGGACCAGGACGTCTTCAAGCATCAGCGCGAGATCGAGCAGCGCGTGCTGAAGGAGCTCCGTGACATGGAGTTCCCCGCCGACGAAGCCAACCCCTCCGGCATGCCGCTCGGTATCATCGTGTATGAAGCGATGTTCTCGTTCGAGCGTCCGCAGAAGCCGATCAACCGCGACCTCGCCAACGGGCCGATGGCCTATGACAACGAACACCTCGACGATCTGGTCGACATGCTCGAGAAGGCCGATCCGAAGACTGTCGAAGTCCTGATGCGCATGCTTGAGCTGCAGACGCGGCAGAACATCGTGCAGATGCTGTGCAAGTCGGGCGGTCTCGTCGCCTTCACGGCGCAGGAACTCGGCCTGTCGGAACGCACCGTGGAGCGGGCCCATTGGGGCGCGAACATCATGAAAGAGATGACGGCGCCGCCAGTTGCGGCGGTTGCCGCGCCGGCCGTTGCAGCGCCTGCTGCGGAAACGCCCGTGGCCAAGCCGGTTGATCCGGCGACGGCTTACTATAGCCTTGGCGCGCCGAAGGGTCAGAAAGCTGAGCCTGCACCGGCGCCAGCCAAGGACGCCTGATACGTGACAATCGACAGCGAAGACCAGCTGGACGGGCTGAAACGCATCGGCCTGATCGTGGCGCGTACGCTTGAAGCCATGCGGGGCGCGGCTGAGCCGGGGATGACGACGGCGGAACTCGACGCGATCGGCGCGGCGCTGCTGGAGCGCGAGGGCGCGAAATCGGCGCCGAAGACGACCTACAATTTCCCGGGCGCAACCTGCATCAGCGTGTTCCCCGCGATTGCCCACGGCATTCCGGGCAAGCAGGTGATGAAGGCCGGGCAGCTGATCAATATCGATGTCTCGGCCGAGAAGGATGGCTATTTCGCGGACACGGGCGCGAGCTTCGTGCTGCAGATGAAGGACGAGAAGCTGGACCGGCTTTGCGCCGATGGCGTCAAGGCGCTGTGGACCGGCATCAAGGCGGTGCGGACCGG
>Ga0208492_1001246_pt1 | contig 16649 bp, 12 predicted proteins | sample Subbioar_CSW14AB_FD_184820 | JGI IMG/M metagenome (GOLD analysis project Ga0208492, IMG submission 184820) | Serpentinite rock and fluid subsurface biosphere microbial communities from McLaughlin Reserve, California, USA - CR12Mar_CSW14AB (SPAdes) | ecosystem: Environmental > Terrestrial > Deep... | reverse complement strand
CCTGCTCGATGCTTTCGCCCGAGCGCAACTCGGCCAGACCCAGCGTGATGCTCAGGCCAAGCTCGCGCCGGCCCTCGACCTCGACCAGGGCCAGCACGGCGGTGCGCAGGCGGTCGGCCACCTGTTGCGCCTCGTCCAGCTCGGTGCCGGGCAGCAGCACCAGGAACTCCTCGCCACCCCATCGCGCGACGTGGTCGACCTCGCGCACGCCTTCGCGCAGCACGCGGGCGATCGAGCGCAGCACCGCATCCCCCACGGCGTGGCCATGGTGATCGTTGATGCGCTTGAAGTGATCGATGTCGCCCAGCAGAACGCTCAGGGGCCGCCCGCCCCGCTCGAAGACGGCGGCCTCGTGCTGGGCCACCTCCATCATGAAGCGGCGGTTGCGCAACTGGGTCAGCGGGTCGGTGCAGGCCAGCTCGTGCAGGCGACGTTCGGAGCCACGCACCAGGCGGTGGTAGGTCGAGGCCAGCACACCCATGATCGCCAGCATGTTGGCCAGGTTGATGTAGTGCAGCGAGCTCAGCAGCGGGGCCGGCACCACCACCGAGGGTTCGGCCTGGCGATACAGGTAGTCCAGGCCCATGTAGCCCAGGCCCACCGCCACAGCCAAGGCAAGTCGGACTGACATTCGATAGTAAGCACTCACCAATGCAAACGGCAGGGTCAGAACGATGTAGTAATGAAAGCCGGCGTCCCAGCCGATCATGGCGGTCGCGACGACGCCGTGCACCAGCACCTCGGTGGCCACCAGCAGCGTGGCGGTGTTCACCCGGCCGCGCCGGATCAGCATGGCCGCCAGCACGTAAATCAGCACGCTGGCGACGTTGGCCAGGGCCAGCACCGGCACGCCCACGTGCTGGAACAGGAAGATGAACCCGGTGTGCGCCAGACCGGCGACCACGCTGACGACAAGCATGAGCCTGGCGAACACGCCGGAGGCCTGACCCTGGGGCCTCACCAACCCCGGCCCCATTGCCGCCAGATCCGTCTCAGCCATCCGAATTCCCAGAACACCCGATCTCGGGTTGTCGACGCCGCCTGCCCGAACTTGAGCCGGCGTGATCCACCTGGCGCGAAACCGGGCCCTCCGGTTCACGGTCGATTCACGGGGCCAACCTAGATTCACCCCACGCGCCCACCGTCCGAGGCGCGGCGCTTTCTGTCTCATCCGCACGCCTGAACGGGAGTTTCCATGAAGTCCTTCGCCTTGTCCGCCCTGGTGGCCCTTTGCGCCCTGGGCAACGCCCACGCCAACGTCATCACCCAGTGGACCTTCAACTCCACCACGCCCGACGGCAACACCGGCACCGGCAGCGTCCTGGCCTCGGTGGGCACCGGCAGCCTGAGCCTGCTCGGCGGCGTCACCAGCCCCAGCTTCAACAGCGGCGCCGGCTCGTCCGACCTGGCCGCCAGCGACAACTCTGGCTGGCAGACCACCACCTATGCCGCCCAGGGTGCAGGCAACAAGACCCGTGGCATCGAGGTCAAAGCCAGCTCGGTCGGCTTCGAGAACGTCGTCTTCAACTACGACCTGCGCCACAGCAACACCAGCTCGCGCTACGAACTGGCCCAGTACTCGCTCGACGGCGTGAACTTCATCGACTACGCCGTGTTCGACGGCGGCCAGGGCGACACCTGGTTCAACGCGCGCACCATCGACCTCTCCAGTGTGAGCGGCGCCGACAACAATGCCAACCTGACCTTCCGGGTGCTGGCGACCTTCGCGCCTGGCACCACGGGCTACCTGGCCTCCGACGCCACCAAGTCTTACGCCAGCTCGGGCACCTGGCGCTTCGACACGGTCACGGTTTCCGGCGCCACCCTGACCGTGACCCCGACCGTTCCCGAGCCCTCCAGCACCGTGGCCGCCTTCGCAGGCCTGGCCGCCATCGGCTTCATGGCCCGCCGCCGCCGCGCCGGCTGAGGCGCCAGGACCCTCGAAGGCCTGCGCAACACCTCCTTACCCGGCAAGCAGGGGGCCGCCTCCAACTGGCGCGCGGCCCCCTCATCGGCTAGCATCGCGGGTTTTCCTCGGCCCGGAGCCTTTGCCGTGTCCACCTCGCCTTTTGCCCCCGAAACCGGGCGCCGCCGCACCTTCGCGATCATTTCCCACCCGGACGCCGGTAAAACGACGCTGACGGAAAAGCTGCTGCTGTTCTCGGGCGCCATCCACATCGCCGGGGCGGTGAAGGGTCGCAAGGCCTCGCGCCACGCGACGTCCGACTGGATGGAGATCGAAAAGCAGCGCGGCATCTCGGTGGCATCGAGCGTGATGCAGATGCTCTACCGCGATCACGTGGTCAACCTGCTCGACACCCCCGGCCACAAGGACTTCTCGGAAGACACCTACCGCGTGCTGACCGCGGTGGACTCGGCCCTGATGGTGATCGACGCGGCCAACGGCGTGGAAGCACAGACCCGCCGCCTGATCGAGGTCTGCCGCCAGCGCGACACGCCCATCATCACCTTCGTCAACAAGATGGACCGCGAAGGGCGCGACCCGCTGGAGCTGCTCGACGAGGTCGAGCAGGAGCTGGGCATGCCCTGCGTGCCGATGACCTGGCCCGTGGGCCAGGGCAAGCTGTTCGGCGGCATCGTCAACCTGCGCTCGAAGTCGATGCGCCTGTTCGACGCCGGCGCCGACAAGCGCGGCGAAGACGACGAGGTTGTTTCGCTGGACGAGCGCGACAAGCTGGCCGAACGTTTCGGCCACGAGTGGGAGCTGGCCGAGCAGAACATGGAACTGATGGCCGAAGCCGCGCCCGCGTTCGACCTGGAGCAGTTCCTGGCCGCCAAGCAGACGCCCGTGTTCTTCGGCTCGGCCGTCAACAACTTCGGCGTGCAGGAGGTGCTCGACGCCCTGGTCGATCTGGCGCCCTCGCCCCGGCCCCGCTTCAGCACCGAAAAGGACGGCAGCAAGAAAGAAATCGCGCCCGAGATGGAGAACTTCTCCGGCGTGGTCTTCAAGGTGCAGGCCAACATGGACCCGTCGCACCGCGACCGCATCGCCTTCGTGCGCGTGTGCTCTGGCAAGTACACGCCGGGCATGAAGCTCAAGGTGCAGCGCAACGGCAAGGAGCTGCGCCCCACCTCGGTGGTGACCTTCCTGTCGCAGCGCCGCGAGGCGGTCGACGAGGCCTTCGCCGGCGACATCATCGGCTTCACCACCCACGGCGGCGTGCAGCTGGGCGACACCATCACCGATGGCATCAACCTGCAATACACCGGCCTGCCCTTCTTCGCGCCCGAGCTGTTCCAGACGGTGGAGCTGGCCAACCCGATGAAATCGAAGCAATTGCAGGCAGGTTTGCTGCAATTGGGCGAAGAAGGCGCCATCCAGGTGTTCCGCCCCGAGGTCGGCGGCTCGATGCTGCTGGGCGCTGTCGGCCAGCTGCAGTTCGAAGTCGTGCAGCACCGCCTGAAAGCCGAGTACAGCGTGGACATCCGCCTGATGCCCTGCCGCTTCACCGGCGCGCGCTGGATCACGGCCGACACGCCCGAGGCGCTCAAGAAGTTCACCGACGAGAACGCCTCGAAGCTGGCGCTGGACGCGGCCGACACGCTGGCCTACATGATGACCTCGGCCTACGACCTGCGCCTGACGTCCGAGCGCCACCCGCAGGTGCACTTCCACCCGCTGCGCGAGCACGCGGGCCTGAGCCTGTCTTCACAGTGACGACAGTGACGGCGGTGGTGGCAGCGCCCTGGCGACAGGCTCAGGGCTTCATCGCGTGCCGGTAGGCGTAGGCATCGCCCCGGAAGGTGCCTTCGACGTACTCCACCAGCTGTCCGGTGCTGGCGTAGGTGTGCCGCTTGAGCAGCAGGCAGGGGCCGGGTCGCTCGAAGCCGAAGACGCGGGTCTCCTGCGCGTCGCTCATCACCGCCTCCACGCTTTGTTCGGCGCGCTCGAGCTCGATGCCGCAGGCGGCCTTGAGCAGGCCATAGGCCGAGCCCTGCCCATCCCAGTCGGCCAGCTCGGGCGCGAGCGTCAGGTCGTACCAGGCGACCTCGCGTGACATCGGGCAGCCGTCGGCCAGCCGAACCCGCGAGATCTGCAGGAACTGCGCCGTCGAGGGCCGCGTGAACACCGAGGCCATGGTGCGGTCCTGCACGATGCGACGCGACAGCACCTGCGTGCTCGGCGTCATGCCCAGCTCCTGCATCTCCTGAGAAAAGCCTTTGAGCCGCGCCAGCTCCGGCGCGACCTTGGGGCTTTGGCGAACCACCGTGCCGCCTCGGCCGTGCGTGCTCAGGTTCTGCGCCTCGCGCAGGTGGTCGTAAGCGCGCTTGACCGTGGTTCGGCTGACCCCGAGCTCGGCCGCCAGCACGCGCTCGGCGGGCAGGTGCTGGCCTTCGGCAAGCACGCCCGAGCTCATCAGACGTGTGAGCGCATCGACCAGTTGCAGGTAGACGGGCTGGGCCCGATCCGCGTCCAGCTGGACCAGGCCAGGCCAGCCGCCAGGCGGCACCGAGGGGGGCAAAACAGGGCTCATGGCGTGGCGAAACAAGGGTGCATCGATTCTAGGGGTGGCCTTCCTGGCCAACGTGATCGATAGTTTGGTATCTTTTTGGATACTTTAATGGCATCATGAAACCAAACCAATCAGGGAGGCCCATGACGATCGGCACCACCCACCATGGCGCTGTCCATGCCCGCGTCCACGCTGCGTCGGTGCGCCAGGTCTTCGGCCTGGTGCTTGCCACCGCCGCCTTCGCCACGCCCGGCATCGGCCTGGCCGCGCCCTTCCTGCCCAACCCCGCCTACCTCGCTGCGAGCACCCAGACCGACGGGATCCGCTATGCCCCCAACCCGGACGAGGCACCGGTCGACTCCAAGCGCACCAGCATCGAGGGTGCCGACCTGGTGAGCCAGCCCGTGCTCACCCAGCGCTCGGACACGTTGCTGAGCAACGGCGCGCAGGCCCACGCCCAGATCGAGGCATCGATGGGTGTGCTCAAGGGCAAGCTGAGCACCCACTACGAGAAGGCCTTCAACAGCGATGAAGGCTTCGTGGACGCCATCTTCTCGACCTCCTTCGAAGACTTCATCGAGGTCACGGCGCCCGGGCTGGCCGAAGGCACACGCATCACCTACACCTTCTCGCTGAACATCGACGGCACCAGCGGTGTGACCCCGCTGCCAGCCGCCCCCGGGGCCCTGAGCGTGGGCTTTGCCGCGTCCATGGGCCCGGCGTGGCTGTCACCGGTTCCGCGCGTGCGCACGATCGACTGGCAGATGTCGCAAGGCGACGGCGTTTTCAGCCAGACCTTCGAGGCCGTGGTGGGTGAGCTGGTGAGCGTGCGCGGCACGCTTTTCGCCGGATCGCAAGCGGGCTTTCGCAACGGCACCAGCGACGCCTGGGCCGACTACATGAGCACCGCCCGCTTCAACCTGACTCCGAACGTGGCCGGCGCCAACACCGTGAGCGTGAGTGGCCACGACTACGCCGTGAGCGTGGTGCCCGAGCCGACCACCGCCGTGCTGTTCGTGATGGGCATCCTGTACGCCATCGCCGCCTGGCGGGGCCGCCTGCTCCACCTCGACAGCTGAGCCGCCTAGACTGGGGGCCATCGAAAGGCCCCAGACATGCGCACCGCAGACCCCCGCCCGGTTTTTGTCGTCGGCAGCTTCGTGATGGCCTGCTGCTGGTTCACCCCGCGCCTGCCGCGCGCGGGCGAACACGTGCACGCCGACCGCTTCCTGATGGAGCCGGGTGGCAAGGGCCTGAACCTGGCCGTCGCCCTGGCCCGGCTCGGCACACCAGTGCACCTGCTGCTGGGGGTGGGCGACGACGGCGCGGCCCGGCAGGCGCTGGCCCTGCTGGACCACGAAGCCATCGGCCGCGAGCACGTTCATGCCTTCGACGGACCATCCGGACACGGCGTGGGCCTCATCGACCCATTCGGTGAAAACGCCATCGCCATCCACCCCGGCGCCAACCACCGGCTGATGCCGGAACATGCACAAGCCGCGCATCGGGCCATCGCCTCATCGGCGCTCGTGCTGGGTCAGTTCGAGGTGGGCGACGAGGTGCTGATCGGCGCCTTCGACGTGGCGCGACAGGCGGGTGTGCCCACCGTGCTCAACCCCTCGCCCTGGCGCCCCCTCGACGCGGCCCTGCTTAGCCTGACGGACACCCTGATCCTGAATGAACACGAAGCCGGTGAGCTGCTGGGCCAGCACGGACCGCTGTGCCCGCAAGACGCCCGGCACCTCGACGCCTTGCGGAGCTGGCAGGTGGCGCACCCGACCACGCAATTGCTGATCACGCTGGGCGAAGGTGGCTGCCTGAGCTGGCTGGCGGGGCAAGCCGACCCCGAGCGGCACCCGGCCTTCAGCGTGATCGCACGGGACACCACCGGCTGTGGCGATGCGTTTGCGGCGGCGTGGTGCGACGCCCAGGCGCGAGGCAAGGCGCCAAAGCAGGCGATCGACCAGGCCCAGGCCGCAGGGGCCTGGCTCGCACGGCAAGCCGGGGTCCTGGCCGCCTTGCCCACACGCGATGAACTGGACGACTGGTTGCGCGCGCTGGGCCGCCAACCCGAGTGACTCAGTCTCCGACCTGCTGCAACCAGAGCTCGTCGAGGTTCTTGAAACCCCAGGCCGAGGGCACCTCGCGCGAGACGATCTCGTCGCTCGAGCGCCCCAGGTCCAGCAGTTGCGGCACCAGGGGCTCGCTGGCCTTGGTCGAGTAAAAGACCTTGACCACCGGCTTGAGCAGCGAAGCGCTGCCCTGCTCGACCACCACGGCCAGCCGCCCCGACTTCAGCTTGACCAGCGAGCCCGTCGGGTAGATGCCGATGCTCTTGACGAAGGCCTGGAAGATGCGTTCGTCGAAGTGCCCGTCCTTGGCCCACTGCGCCATCTTCAGGATGGAGTCGGCCGGGTCCCAGCCCGCCTTGTAGGGCCGGTTGGACGTGATGGCGTCGTAGACGTCGCAGACCGCGCCCATCCTGGCGAACAGGCTGATCTCGTCGCCCTTGAGGCCGTGCGGGTAGCCCTTGCCGTTGACCTTTTCGTGGTGATGCAGGCAGACGTCCAGCGGCACCTCGCCCACGCCCTTGCCTTCGAGCAGCATGCGGTGGCCGGCCTCGGGGTGGCCCTTCATGATGGCGAACTCTTCCGAGGTGAGCGCGCCGGGCTTGTTGAGCACATCGGGCGGCATCAGGGCCTTGCCCAGGTCGTGCACCAGACCGGCCAGGCCAGCTTCGCGGCAGTCGGCTTCGCCCAGGCCCAGCTGGCGGCCCAGCGAAACCATCAGCGCGCACACGGCCACCGAGTGCATGAAGGTGTAGTCGTCGCTGGTTTTCAGGCGCGCCAGGCTGACGATGGCGCCGGGGTTGCGCTCCACCGAGTCGGCGATGTCGGCCACCAGCGGCAGGCAATGCTCGGCGTCCATCGCCTTGCCCATCCGCGCGTCCTGGAACATGGAGTGCATCGCCACGCGCGACTGCGCGACGATCTTCGAGGCACGCCTGACCTCGTCATGGAAGCTGGCCGGGGCCTGAACGGCTGCCGGCTGCGCGGGCAGCTCGACCTCGTCGGCATGCGCCCCGGTCAGCTCCACCTCGACGTCATCGAGGTAGGTGGCAGCGGTGGCCACCTCGACGTCCAGCCCCTTGTCGGTGTCGATCACCACATGAGCCACCGCCTGACTCAGCTGCATGATCTGCTTGCCATCGGTCACCTTGAACGCGGCCCGCCAGAAAGGATGGGACAGCCACGAGCCCGGCACTTCGTGCACGAACATGCCGACTCTGAGCTGGGTGGTGGGGATCTTGCGGAGCATGGGGAGGCAAGGCGCCGGACCCGCCGGCAACGACCCATTCTGGCGGGCTGGACAAAGGCCGATCCCGGGAAAAGTCGGCACTCCAAGCTGAAATTCGCCTTTCAGGGCCCCACGCGTCGCTTCCCCGTCCTCGTTTTACCGTGGCCACACCCGCGAGCAGGGGATCCAAACCGCCTCTCAGTCCATGGTCGGTTGGCACAAATCGTGAAAAATACGCTCACTTGAAACAAAAGGGGGTTCCCATGTCCGGCTTCAACCGTGTGGCACTTGCCGCGCTGGCTTTTTCGGTGTCCTTTGGTGCGGCACAGGCCCAAGGCCTGTCTTACTCGATCGAGTCATCGCTGACCAACATCCAGTACACCCTCACCGACCTGCGCCCCGATGACGGCATGGACGCCAGCGTGGGCTTCAGCAGGTTGGGCACCAACGCCTTCGTTGGGGGCATCGCTTTGATCGATGACCTCGTCAGCGGAGCCCCAGTCGGCTATGACGCGCAGAACTCGAGCTTGTCCGTCCCTGCCTACCCGTTCAACTTGCGGGCTGAAGCCAGCTTCCTGCGCCCCGACAACACTTGGGCAGGCGCCTTCGTCGAAGGCAACCACCTTGCAACGAGCGTTCGACTGACCCAGGTCGGCCAGGGCTATTACGCCGAGGCCGCCGCCGCCGCGGTCAACATCGACCTCGACAGCGACAACCCGCCCGAGCCCATCCAGAACACCGTGATCCTGGCACCGCACAGCCAGTTCACCCTCACCGGCCTGGCCAAGGTCGGCCTGGTGCGACTGGGTGAGGGCAACTGCGAGGATTGCGGCCTGTTCGTCGAAGCCCAATCCCTGCTGATCAGCAGCGAGCTGTTCCCTGAATTCTTCGACCCCGACCTGGACAACGACCTGTTCGAGAACTTCGACCGGGTCGAGGGCCTTTACGATTCCTTCGGCATCAACGAGTCCTTTGGCACGGGCCCGAACGAAGGGCTTCACCAGTCCAAGGAAATCAGCCTGACCTTCGTCAACAACACCGACGAGTTCAAGCGCTTCGGCTTCATCGCCACCACCTGGGTGCAAGCCCAGACCTTCCAGGCCTCGCCCGTGCCCGAACCCGCCACCTGGGGCCTGATGTTGACGGGGCTGCTGCTGGTGGGATCCGCCGCACGCCGCCGCCAGCGCTGACCCACCGCTTTCGCGACAGCGACCTCGGGCCCACCTCGGTGGGCCTTTTTTTGCCTGCGGCACGCCGTGGGAGCAGCCACCGTCCGGAAACCCCCCGCTACAGTCCGCTCAAACCAAGCCGAAAACACGGGTGACGCAGGCACGGCCTGCCCGCTGGCCTCACCCCGGAACAGGCCCGCGGCCCCTCCTCCGGGAAGCGTTTCGAGGATCGCCCCCGTGTTTCGCCACCTGAGCATCTCCGCCAAGCTGTGGGCCGCCGTCGCCGCCCTGATCATCGCCATGACGGGCATCGTCGGCATCGCCGCATGGCGCTCCGTCTCGCAGCAGCAGGCCGCCGAAGCCGCGCTGCGCATCAGCGACGACAAGCTGCGCTCGGCCTCCGAATGGGCCGAACTCAGCAAGATCACGATCACCCGCGTGGTGGCCGCCACCCTCAGCAGCGACCCCTTCGTCGGCCAGACCTTCGCCAAGGGCAACGCCCAGAACATCGCCGACATCACCAAGATGTTCGAGCACATCAAGGGCCTGCCGCTGAGCCCAGCCGATGAGGCCCACCTCGCGCAGGTGCAGTCGTTGCGCGAGCGCGTGCTCAAGCTCAACAAGGAGATCCAGGCCGTGCGTGACAGCGGCCAGATCGACGCCGCTCGCCAACGCGTCATCCAGGAGTTCATCCCGCTGACGCAGGAGTACGGCGACGCGCTCAAGGCCTTCCGCACCCTGCAGGAAGCCGACGCCGGCGCCATCCGTGCGGAGATCGCCGCAGGCCGCCGCAACATCACCGCCACCGCCGCCGCCATGGTGCTGGCCGTGCTGGTGGCCACCGCCGTGGGCGCCGGGCTGCTGATCCGCTCGATCCGCCAGCCGCTGCAGGACGCGATCAACGCGGCCTCGCACATCGCCCAGGGCGACCTGACCGTCAAGATCGACGTGCAAGGCAAGGACGAGATCAGCGAGCTGATGCGTGCCCTCGACGGCATGGCGCGGTCACTGGGCACGCTGGTGCGCAGCGTGCGCGAGAGCACCGACGCCATCTACACGGCATCGGGCGAGATCGCCAGCGGCAACCAGGACCTGTCCAACCGCACCGAGCAAACGGCGTCGAGCCTGCAGGAAACGGCTTCGTCGATGGAGCAGCTCACCAGCACGGTGGCGCAGTCGGCCCAGGCCGCGGACGAGGCCAACCAGCTCGCCACCTCGGCCAGCGGCGCCGCCCAGCGCGGCAGCCAGGTGGTCGGCCAGGTGGTCTCGACGATGCAGGAAATCGCCGACAGCTCGCGCAAGATCAACGACATCATCGGCGTGATCGACAGCATCGCCTTCCAGACCAACATCCTGGCGCTGAACGCGGCGGTGGAAGCCGCGCGGGCCGGCGAGCAGGGCCGGGGCTTCGCGGTGGTGGCCGGCGAGGTGCGCACGCTGGCGCAGCGCTCGGCCAATGCGGCGCGCGAGATCAAGTCGCTGATCGCCACCTCGAGCGAACGCGTCGATTCGGGCGCGCGCCTGGTGGGCGACGCCGGCCACGCCATGGAAGAGATCCTGCAGGCCGTGCAGCGCGTGACGCACATGATGGGCGACATCCGCGCATCCACCTCGGAGCAGAGCGACGGCATCCGCCAGGTCTCGCTGGCGGTCAACCACCTCGACCAGATGACGCAGCAGAACGCCGCGCTGGTGGAAGAGTCGGCCGCGGCCTCGCAGAGCATGCGCGATCAGGCGCAAAGGCTGTCGGGGGCGGTGAACGTGTTCCAAACTGCTTGACGCGCGGCTGGAAATCCTGGCGCTGCAAAGAAAAAGCCCCGCGGTGCGGGGCTTTTTGATGGGTGCGAGGCGCTGTCCGTGCGTTGGCTGCGCATCAGATGGCTGACGCCCTCTGATGCTCGCCGAAAGCCGGATACCGCGCTTGCCGCGCGGCGGGCTTACAGCCCGGCAGCTGCACGCAGTGCCGCTGCTTTATCCGTCTTTTCCCACGTGAACTCCGGCTCTTCGCGACCGAAGTGGCCATAAGCCGCGGTCTTCGAGTAGATCGGGCGCAGCAGGTCCAGCATCTGGATGATGCCCTTGGGGCGCAGGTCGAAGATGCCGCTTTCGGCCACGATCTTCGAGAGCTTGTCGTCGGAGATCACGCCCGTGCCTTCGGTGTAGACCGTGATGTTCATGGGCTGGGCCACGCCGATGGCGTAGGCCACCTGCACCTGGCATTGCTTGGCGAGACCTGCGGCCACCACGTTCTTGGCCACGTAGCGGGCGGCATAAGCAGCCGAGCGGTCGACCTTGGACGGGTCCTTGCCCGAGAAGGCGCCACCGCCGTGCGGGCAGGCACCGCCGTAGGTGTCGACGATGATCTTGCGGCCCGTCAGGCCGCAGTCGCCTTGCGGGCCACCGATCACGAAACGACCAGTCGGGTTGATCAGGTAGCGGGTGTTCTGCAGCCATTCCTTGGGCAGCACCGGCTTGATGATCTCTTCGATGATGGCCTCGTTGAACTCGGGCTTCATCTTGTCGCCCAGGCTCCATTCGGGGCTGTGCTGGGTCGACAGCACCACGGTGTCGATCGAGTGCGGCTTGCCATCGACGTAGCGCATCGTGACCTGGCTCTTGGCGTCCGGGCGCAGGTAGGGCAGGCGGCCGTCCTTGCGCAGCTGGGCCTGGCGCTCGACCAGGCGGTGCGCGTAATAAATGGGCGCGGGCATCAGCTCGGGGGTTTCGTCGCAGGCGTAGCCGAACATCAGGCCCTGGTCACCAGCGCCGATGTTGAGGTAGTCGTCAGACGCGTGGTCCACGCCCTGGGCGATGTCGTTGGACTGCTTGTCGTACGCCACCAGCACGGCGCAACCCTTGTAGTCGATGCCGTACTCGGTGTTGTCGTAGCCGATGCGCTTGATGGTGTCGCGCGCGACCTGGATGTAGTCGACGTGGGCGTTGGTGGTGATCTCGCCGGCCAGCACCACCAGGCCCGTGTTGCACAGGGTTTCGGCGGCCACGCGGGACTTGGGGTCCTGCTCGAAGATGGCGTCGAGGATGGCGTCGGAGATCTGGTCGGCGACCTTGTCGGGGTGGCCTTCAGAGACGGATTCGGAGGTGAAGAGGAAATCGTTCGCCACGTTGTGTGCTCCAGTGATGATGTGTTGTGAACCTCGGCGTCGCCGGGGCTGTTGAGGCACATCCTCTGGGCAGCGGCGAACGCTTTAGCGGCATTTTTGAATCGCCCCGCAAGTTGTCCTGTTAACTCGGCGATGGCACGGAGTGTAGAGCAAACCTGCTGTGCTCACGGACGGAACAGCCGGGTGCTGAGCGCGGTTTTCTCCCGGTGGCCAGGGTGCAAGCGCGCCCCCACCCCCTCAGGCAGAATGCAGACCGCCCGCCCGACCTCCTCGGCCCAGACGCCCACGCCCATGCTCCGCACCTTCCAACGACTCAGCCACTGGCCCCTGGGCCTGCTGCACCCGCTCGGGGCGGCACTGGGCTGGGTCGCCTACCTGGGCTCGCCGAGCTACCACCGCCGCCTCAAGGCCCACGCCGATGCCGTCGGCATGGGCACGCGGCAACGCTGGGCCGCGGTCGGCCACGCCGGCAAGATGGTGGGCGAGTTGCCCCTGCTCTGGGGCCGCCCCCAGAACGAAGCACTGGGCACGCGCGTGCGGTGGCAGCACCCCGAAGTCGTCGAGCAAGCCCTGAGCGAAGGCAAGGGCCTGCTGCTGCTCACTCCCCACCTGGGCTGTTTCGAGGTCACCGCGCAGGCCTATGCCGAGCGCTTTGGCGCGCGGCAACCCATCACCGCCCTCTACCGCCCGGCCAAGCAGGCCTGGCTGGCCGAGATGATGAAGGACTCACGCAACCGCCCCGGCATGCTCACCAGTCCCGCCACCCTCGGCGGCGTGCGCCAGATGCTGCGCGCGCTCAAGTCCGGCCAGACGGTGGGCCTGCTGCCCGACCAGGTGCCACCCGAAGGCATGGGCGCCTGGGCCCCCTTCTTCGGCCGGCCCGCCTACACCATGACCATGGCCGCCAAGCTGGTGGCGCAAACCGGTTGCGCCGTGGTGCTGCTGCGCGGCGAGCGCCTGGGCTGGCTGGCGCGCCGCGCCCAAGGCTGCAGCTACGTGGTGCACGCCAGCCGCGTGCCCCATGCAACGCACGCCGTTCTGGCCGGGGGCGATGCTGCACAATCCGCGGCCGCCATCAACCGGCTCATGGAAGAGCTCATCATGCAAGCACCCGAGCAGTACCTGTGGGGTTACAACCGATACAAGGGCCCGCGCGCCGAGATCCTGACCTCGGCCGCCCCCAGCGAGGGCCAGGGCTGATGGCGTCCAGGGCCAACGAGCTGATGCAAGAAGGCGCCATCCGCATCGGCCTGGGGCTGCTGTGGGCGCTGCACTGGCTGCCCCTGCCCGTGCTGGCTGCTTTCGCGCGCGGCCTGGGCGCCCTGCTCTACCGCCTGGCACGCTCGCGCCGCAAGGTGGGCCTGCGCAACCTCGAACTCTGCTTCCCGGACATGCCGCTGGCCGAGCGCAAAGCCCTGCTCAAGCGGCATTTCCAATGGCTCACGCAGAGCCTGCTCGACCGCGCCGTGCTGTGGTGGGCGCCCGAATCGCGCATCCGCCGCCTCATCCAGGTCGAAGGCGACATCGGCCTGGCCGAGCGCGTGTGGCAACAGGAGCAGCGCGCCACCATGTGGCTGTGCCCGCACTTCGTGGGCCTCGATGTCGCCGGCGCGGCCATCCTGCTCAAGCAACCGCGCCCCGGCGCCTCCATCTACCAGGCACAGAGCCACCCGCTGATGGACCGCCTGATGAAGCAGGGCCGCCTGCGCTTTGGCGACGCCGAGATCTTCCCGCGCCAGGACTCCATCAAGCCCCTGCTGCGGGCCGTGAAGGCCGGCCGGGGCTTTTTCAACCTGCCGGACATGGATTTCGGCCTGCAGGACGCCACCTTCGTGCCCTTCTTCGGCGTGCCGGCGGCCACGTTGATGGCGCCCTCGCGCCTGGCCCGCATGCTGGACATGGTGGTGCAGCCCGTGATCGCCGAGCTGCTGCCTGGCGGTCGCGGCTGGAAGGTGAAGTTCCTGCCGCCGCTGCAGGGCTTCCCCACCCGCGATGCCGAGGCCGACACCGCAGCGATGAACCGCTTCATCGAGCAGCAGATCCTGCTGCAGCCCGAGCAGTACCTGTGGGTGCACAAGCGCTTCAAGACCCGGCCCGAGGGCCAAGCCGGTCTGTACTGATCGCGCCAACCGGGCCAGGCTTGAACCAGGTCATAACTGACACCGCAGCGACTCAAGTTACCGCGCCCGCCAGCCGATACCCGATGCGAGAGGGGCACCTCATTTGGCGCCCCATTGCATTCCTACAAGGAGTTCGGGTTCATGAACTGGATCAACTGGTTGCGGGGCTTTTCCATCCGCTCGCGACTGATCGCCTGCATGGCGCTGGTCGTTGTCATCGGCACCATCGTGGGGGCCGGTATGAGCTGGCGGCTGATGTCGCTCAAGGGCGAATTCGACAATTTCGCACGTGAAGAATTCACCGCCACGCAGCGCATGGCCGACCTGGCCCTGAACCTGAGCAAGCTGCGCGGGCAGGAAAAGGCCGCCATCATCAACACGGGCGACTCGGTCACCGCCGAGGGCCACTTCAAGGCCTGGCGCGAAGCCCTGGCCGAGACCGGCAAGGCCAACGATGCCCTGATCGCCGCCGCCCCGAACGACGAGATCCGCCAGGCCGCCATCAGGCTCAAGGACAAGCTCGATGCCTACAGCAAGTCGCTGCGCCCGACGCTGGAGCTGATCGCCGGCAACGCCCTGAGCTCGTCGGCCGAGGCCTACCAGTCGACGGACACCGCCCGCCAGGAAGCCGACCAGGCCGAAGCGCTCGCCGCGCAGCTCAACACCAGCGTGGTGACCATCGCCGACGCGCGCCGCAACACCGTCGAGCGCGAGGTGCAGTCCACCATCGTTTCGCTGTGGGCGCTGCTGCTGTCGCCCGGCATCATCTTCCTGCCGCTGATGGGCGCCACCGTCTACTCGATCACCCGCCCGCTGATGCGCGCCGAAGAAATCACCCAGGCCATCGCCCACGGCGACCTGACGCAGACGATCCCCCTGACCGGCCAGGACGAGATCGCCCACCTGATGAGCTCGATGAAGACCATGCAGGACGGCCTGCGCGACATGGTGGCCTCGGTGCGCGACTCGTCGGAGAGCATGCTGACCGCCTCGACCGAGATCGCCGCCGGCAACCAGGACCTGTCCACCCGCACCGAGCAGACGGCCTCCAACCTGCAGGCCGCCGCGTCGTCGATGGACGAGATCAGCAAGACCGTGGAGCACTCGGCCGACTCGGCCACCGTGGCCAACCAGTTGGCCGGGGCCGCCAGCCAGCGCGCCGTCGTCGGTGGCGAGGTGGTCTTCAGCGTGGTGCAGCACATGGAAGACATCAGCGAGGCCTCGCGCAAGATCAACGACATCATCAGCGTGATCGACGGCATCGCCTTCCAGACCAACATCCTGGCGCTGAACGCGGCCGTGGAAGCGGCGCGCGCCGGCGAACAAGGCCGCGGCTTCGCGGTGGTGGCCGGCGAGGTGCGCTCGCTGGCCCAGCGCAGCGCCGAAGCCGCCCGCGAGATCAAGACGTTGATCGGCCAGTCCACCGAGCGCGTGGACGTCGGCTCGCAGAAGGTGCGCGAAGCCGGCTCGGTGATGAACGAGATCGTCGACGCCATCCAGCGCGTGTCGCAGGCCATGGGCGAGATCGCCGAGGCCACGCGCCAGCAGTCCAGCGGCATCGGCCAGGTGACGAACTCGGTGACCGAACTCGACCACATGACCCAGCAGAACGCGGCCCTGGTCGAGCAGTCCGCCGCCGCCGCCGACAGCCTGCGCCAGCAAGCCATCGACCTGTCGCGAACGGTGCAGCGCTTTCACCTCAGCTGAGCGCCATCCACCCGGCGCGCCAGGGGCTTCATGACAGGCGGATAATCGCCGGTCATGAAGCTGCGTTTCACCAAGATGCACGGCGCGGGCAACGACTTCGTCGTGCTCGATGCCACCCGCGGGCCGCTGGCACAAGGTCTGACCTTGAGCGCGGCCCAATACCGCTTCCTGGCCGACCGGCGCTTTGGCATCGGCGCCGACCAGATCCTCGTCGTCGAGCCGGGCGACCCCACCCGTGGCACCGACTTCACCTACCGCATCTTCAACGCCGATGGCGGCGAGGTGGAGCAGTGCGGCAACGGTGCGCGCTGCTTCGCGCGCTTCGTGCACGACACCGGCCTGACGTCGAAAGACGTGATCCGCGTGCAGACGATGCAGGCCGTCATCGAGCCCCGCCTGCAGGCCGACGGCCGCGTCACCGTGGACATGGGCGCGCCCGTCCTCGTGCCCGCCGAGGTGCCGTTCGATGGCGCCGGCCTGACGTCCAAGCTGGTCAACGGCTGCGAACTGTGGCCCCTGCCGCTGGCCGATTACCCGGTCGATGTGGCCGTGGTGTCCATGGGCAACCCGCACGCCGTGATGCGCGTGGACAGCGCCGAGCACGCCCCGGTGGAAGAGCTCGGCCCCCAGATCGAAAGCCATGCGCGTTTCCCGCGCCGCGTCAACGCCGGCTTCATGGAGGTGGTCAGCCGCAGCCACATCCGCCTGCGCGTTTTTGAGCGCGGCTCGGGCGAAACGCTGGCCTGCGGCTCGGGCGCC
>Ga0208492_1001245_pt1 | contig 16662 bp, 11 predicted proteins | sample Subbioar_CSW14AB_FD_184820 | JGI IMG/M metagenome (GOLD analysis project Ga0208492, IMG submission 184820) | Serpentinite rock and fluid subsurface biosphere microbial communities from McLaughlin Reserve, California, USA - CR12Mar_CSW14AB (SPAdes) | ecosystem: Environmental > Terrestrial > Deep... | reverse complement strand
CTGAATCGAATAAAACACAGACCTGAACTGGTTTCGAAAGCTGAACTAAATTTCCGTCGATTGCCCCTGATTAAATTTCGTTATCAGCATTGTGCGAGCAGCAAAGACCGGAATAGCTATCCCTCGGTGGGTGATCCGGGCGCTGTTGCAATTGGCAAGACTGGACTGATGACGGACCCCTTCCGGAAAGCATCACAGCTTGTTGTCGCTGTCGGGCGCGCCATTGCTGGCGCGGCCCTGGCGATGCTCATTGTGCTGGCCGCAACGGTCACGATGCCGGCTCAGGCGCAGGAAGGCCGGGTTCAGGTCCAGGGCAATTTCGATCACCTCACGACAGGCTTTCCGCTTGATGGCGCGCACAAGTCGCTGACGTGCGACACATGCCATTCGAATGGCGTGTTCTCGTCGCTGCCGACAGGTTGCCGCGAGTGCCACAATGGCGGGATCGCGCCTGCACAGCCGATGCGCCACGTGCCGACGACGGCGCAATGTGACAGCTGCCACGTGACTGCGAGCTGGACGCGCGTTCGATATGACCACTCGGCGGTGTCGGCGCCCTGCACCTCCTGCCACAACAATTCATTCGCGCAGGGCAAGCCGGCCAATCATATCCAGACGACGGCCACGTGCGAGTCGTGTCACGTGACATCGAACTGGTCAGCGGTGCGGTTCAGCCATGCCAACGTGACGGGCTCGTGTGCGAGCTGCCACAACGGGACGCAGGCGACGGGCAAGCCGGCCAACCACATTCCGACGACGGCGGGTTGCGACAGCTGCCATGTCACGACCAACTGGACCAATGTGCGGTTCGACCACACGGGCGTGACCGGCGCCTGTGCGAGCTGCCACAACGGCTCGAGCGCGACCGGCAAGCCGGCCAACCACATTCCGACGACAGCGGGGTGCGAGAGCTGCCATGCCACGAATAGCTGGACGAATGTGCGGTTCGATCACGCTGGCGTAACGGGGGCCTGCGCGAGTTGCCACAACGGCTCGAGCGCCACCGGCAAGCCCGCCAACCACATCCCGACAACGGCGGGATGCGAGAGCTGCCATGCCACGAATAGCTGGACGAATGTGCGGTTCGATCATGCCGGCGTCACCGGCGCCTGCGCGACCTGCCACAATGGCAACAGCGCAACCGGCAAGCCGGCCAACCACATCGCAACGTCGGCGGCATGTGATAGCTGCCACGTCACGACCAGCTGGACGAATGTGACGTTTGACCACTCATCGGTGACCGGCTCCTGCGCCACCTGCCACAATGGTACGAGCGCAACTGGAAAGCCGGCCAACCACATCACGACGTCGGCTGGCTGCGACACATGCCACACCACGACCAACTGGACCAACGTGCAGTTCGATCATTCGGCCGTGTCGGGCTCGTGCGCCACCTGTCACAACGGGACGCAGGCCACGGGCAAGACGCCGAACCACATCGCCTCGACCAATACGTGTGATGACTGCCACGTTACCACCAGCTGGACGAATGTGCGGGTTGACCATGCGGCGGTGAGTGGGACGTGCACGTCCTGTCACAACGGAACGCAAGCGACGGGCAAGCCGGTGAACCACATACTCACCTCTGCGCAGTGCAGCGATTGCCATTCGACGCTTGCGTGGATTCCAGCGACGTTCGATCACGCGGCCGTCACCGGTTCGTGCGGCAGCTGCCACAACGGGACCAGCGCGACGGGCAAGCCTGGCAACCATTTCCAGACGACGCTGTCATGCGAGGAATGCCACAGCACAACGAACTGGACGACGATCCGTTTCACGCACAACAGCGCCAACTATCCTGGCCAGCACCGTCGCGCCCTTGATTGCACGGACTGCCACCGGACAAACGCGCAGCAGGTTCCCTGGCCAAACGCGGCCTACCAGCCGGACTGCGCGGCTTGCCATGCGGGCGACTATCGTGCGGGCGAGCACCGCAAGACGCAGAACCCGTCCACCAACTATACGGTTTCGGAGCTGCGTGACTGCACGGGCTCCTGCCATATCTACACCGACACGACGATGACGACGATTTCGTCGCGGCGGAATTCGAACCATCGCGTAAGCGACAGCGGCTTCGACTAGCCCGGCCAAGGCGCAGGCCAGCATCGAAGCCGGACTCAACAGTTCCTGGGGGCAGGACACGAAACAGGACTGCGGCGCCACGCGGCGGCCGCAGAGGTGGGAGTGCGTGCATGACGATCAAGGACCCCCGGTGGACCGAGGGCCGTGCGAAGCCCCAGGCCGTGGACACTGTGCGGGCGCGTGTGAACGCCTTGCATATGCGCACCGTCCTGGCCGGCAGCCTCGCCGCCGTGGTGGCCGGGCATCTTTCACCGGTGGCCTATGCGCAGACCGTTTCGGACCGGTTTCTCTCGCGCGTGACGGCGCAGGAGGATGGCGCGTGCGCGACGGTGAACATCGATTTCAACGTGCCCATCCGCTATACCTCGCACTTCCCTGAGAATGGCGGGCGCGAGCTGAGAATTGGGGTGCAGCCGCTGAATTTCAACCGGGGGTCGCTATCGACCGGCCTTGCGGTTGAAAGCCTGCGGCCGCCATCGAGCGCGGTGGCGGGGATCCAGCGGATTTCCTACGACGTCTCCGATCCGGCCGGGCCGACGCTGGTGATCGAGTTCGATCACGAGGCGAAGTGGGAGGTGAAGTCCGACAAGACGGTGACGCGCCTCGTGCTGTCTGTCTCCGGGCGGAATGGCTGCGCGCCGGCGGGGGTGAGTTCGGCAGCGGCGTCGAACATCATCCTGGCGGTGACGCCCACGATCCCGCAAGCGCTGGAGCCAAACGGAAACTACGTCGTCAACCTGCTCTCCAAGCGCGGCAAGCAGATACCTGCGGACGAGATCAAGCAGATCGAGGCGTTCAAGCAGTTCGCAGGTTACGCCTATACGGCCGAGGAGAACGGCGTTGAGTGGACGCGGCTGAGGCTGGGCACGTTCGGGACAAGGGCGGAGGCCGAGCAGGTTCTGCCGGGGATCGCGAACGACTACCCGGAAGCGTGGATTGCGCGGATTGATCGGGCCGAACGGGAGCGCGTCTATCAGGCGTGGCTGGCGGCGCGGAGCGGGACGACGGCTGCGCCGGTGGCGCTGCCGGTCAATGCCGAAGCCGAGGCGTTGCTGAAGACGCTGCGCGATGCGCTGGAGGCGGGTGACAACGCGGCGGCGATACGGACGGCGGAATTGCTGCTGGGCCAGCCGGAGAGCGCGGCGACGCCGGAAGCGCAGGAGCTGCTAGGCCTGGCGCGCGAGCGGAACAAGCAGTTGGCGCACGCCAAGGCGGAGTACGAGACATTCCTTGCGCGCTATCCGGAACATGCGAATGCGGGGCGGGTTCGCCAGAGGCTGGCGGCGTTGCTGGGCGAGGAGGCGCCGGAGACGACGAAGCCGGCAGGCAGCGAGCCGGCCGGCGTGACGAAGGTCAGCGCCGGGTTCAAGAGCGAGTTCTCCGGCAGCCTGTCGATGCTGTACCAGCGCGACGAGAGCGGGTTCCTGTTCCAGGACGTGCCGGTGGTTGGCGGGCCGGAGGTGAATCCGGATCCGATCGAAGAGAACCGGACTAACCTCAACGAGATCCTGTATGGCGCGGACATCAACCTGTCAGTGGGCAATGACCGTATCGAGGGGTTGTTCCGCTTCTCCGGCGTGTTCCGCGATGACTTCCGGGCGGGGACGCAGCGCGATGAAGGCGCGGTCTCGACGCTGTATCTCGATGTGTCGGATCGCGAGTGGAATACGGCCGCGCGGATCGGGCGGCAGACGCGGAATACGGGCGGCATTTTCGGGCGGTTCGATGGCGGGTTGCTGAGCTTCCAGCCGGCGGATGGGCTGAAGCTGAATCTCGTCGCCGGTTTCCCGGTGCAGTCCTCGCGCGATCTCGAGGTGAATACCGATCGCGTGTTCTACGGCGGCAGCGTGGACTTCGCACTGGTTCCGGATGCGCTGGATACGACGGTCTATTACGTCGATCAGAAGTATGGCGAGCTTGTCGACCGGCAGGCTGCGGGGATGGAGTTCCGGTATTTCAATCCGAACTTCTCGGCTTATGGCGTCTATGACTATGACGTGCATTTCCAGCAGACGAACCTGGCGCTGCTCAACGGGTCGGTGCGGTTCGAGGATGAGTCGAGCGTTTCGGTGTCGGTGGATTACCGGCGGTCGCCTTTGCTGACGTCGCTGAATGCGGTGTTCGGGCAGGCGGTGACTGACCCCAATGACCTGCTCGGGACATACCTTGAGGATGACATCTACCAGCTGGCGATGGATCGCAGTGCGCACTCGCGGTCAGCGTCGGTCAGCTATTCGCGGCAGCTGATGGAGAAGCTACAGCTCAATGTCGATGTGATCGCGACGAACGTATCTGGCACCAAGGCGTCGGGCGGGGTGGATGCGATGCCGGGGACGGGCACGGAGTATTACTATTCCGGGCAGCTGGTGGCGTCGGATGTGTTTACCGAGGGGGCGATCTTCATTGCGGGTATCCGGTATGCCGACCTGGCGCTGGTCGAGCAGAAGACAGTGCAGTTGAATGCGCGGTACCCGATCACGCGCGACTTCCGGCTCAACACCAAGCTGCGTTTGGACCAGCGCGTGCGCAAGGATGGGCTGGGGGACGAGATTTCGGCGCGCGGCTCGTTCGCGCTGTCGTACAATCTCAACCGGTCGACTTTCTTCGACCTCGAGATCGGCGGGCAGTATTCCGACAACACCAATCCGCTGGTGACGACGCAGGAGCGCGGACTGTTCGGGACGCTGGGGATCAGGCAGGATTTTTGATGTGAAGGTGCGATCCTCGCGGTGGGGCCGCGGGGGGTAATTCGCTTTCACACCTGAGCTCAGCTCAGGCAGCTGTGAGGCACGTACAACTTGTCATTCCGGACGCGCGCGAGCGCGAGCCGGAAGCCAGGGGTGGCAGGCGCAGGTGCGCGTAGCCCCTGGGTTCCAGCTCTGCGCGCTTCGGCTGGAATGACAGTTGAGGGATTGTGCGTGTGGGGAGCGCGCGTTGCGCGCTGGCTGGATCCTGGCGTCCGCCGGGCGCGCGTGCCAAGTAGCACGCTTCCAGTGCACCCGCAGGTACTTCAACCTCGCCGGTGTCATTCTCGGGCTTGTCCCGAGAATCCCGGTTGAGGGTTTCGAGGGGATCGTTTGCGAGTCCCTTCGGGTTTGCCAGCAGAGACTCTCGGCACAGGGCCGAGAGTGACTCCGTGGGGGTAGCGGGGTCCTTGACGTGAATGTCGGGCTTCGTCTGGGGCAGAGCGGATGTTCCGGACTGCGCGTGCCAATCACGCTGTCCGATCCACCTGCGCATCCCGAACGTCGCGCGGACGCTTTGCACGAGACACACGACAAGCATCAGCACCGCATGCATCCAACGATGCAGAGGCGGCGGGGTTACCACTCCGTATGATGTGGGTCGTGCTCGTGTCATGGCGATGATTATACGGCCGCGCATGATGCCATTGAATCCAAAGTCCTGTTTCCCTCATCTTTTGGAGCCAGGTCTTTGAGAACATTGGAAATGGGTGAGTCTGTTTCCCCCGGATTTGTACAGCGCGTTTCCCTCATTCTCCGCGCTTTGCGCGGATCAGGCTCTCGCGGTGGAGAGGGTTTGCAGGAGGGTGAGCTGCGTCTCTTTCAGGAGCGCGATGGCGCCCTTGATGTCTTGTGGGGAGTGGGGGCGCAGGGCGTCGATGGCGAGGCCACGGATGGCGGCGGCGTAGAGCTGGACGAAGGCGTCGGTCTTCCTGCGGTTGCGGATGCCGAGGCGCTGCGCGAGCGCCCAGACGAGGTTCTTGTGGCGCATCTCAAGTTCCGCGTTGAGAGCGGAGAAGCGGGCGCCGAGTTCGGGGTCGTTTCTGGCGCCGAGCATCAGCTCGATGCGGGCGACGCTGGCGGGCGTCTGGAATTCCTCCCAGAGCACGTCGATCAGCTGCAGGAAGCGCTCGCGGTCGGTCTTGAAGCGCTCCTTGTGCTTCTGGTCGGCGTTGCGGCGGTGATCGCGGATGTGCTCGGCCGCGGCCATCATCAGGTCGGCCTTGGAGGGGAAGTGGTGGAGCATGGCGCCGCGGCTGACCTTCGCGCGCTTCGTGACAACGACGGTGCTGGTCTGGTGGTAGCCGAGATCGTAGAGGCACTGAATGGTGGCTTCCATCAGGCGCAGGCGCGTGGCGGCGCTACGCTGTGGATTCGTCGTGCGGGCGCGCCTGGTGGGCGCGGCCGGCTTTCTCTTCTTTGACTTCGCGGGCGCCACCAGGTCCTCCCCGGCGTGATCGAAACACTGCGGGCGCCAGCAAGCATCGCGATAACGGGCGGTCAATCCGACTCGCCTCGCGATGCGAAAAATATGGCACATCACCTGCCATTAGCTCAGATTTGGGGCGCGCACGGCGGCTCGACATGCGCGGCCAAGCGCAGCACAGTCCGCACAAGGGTGAGGCCGGCGCAAGCGGGAGGGACGGCATGACGGCAGACATGGCAGGCGCCTCACAGCCACGCACGCAGGCGATGCTGACGGTGGCGCTGTGCTTTGCCGTGATGGTGGTCGAGGGGTTCGACATCCAGGCGATGGGCGTGGCGGCGCCGGCGCTGGGGCCGGAGCTGAAGCTGTCGCGGGAGGTGCTGGGACAGGCGCTGTCGGCGAGCAATATCGGCCTGGTGATCGGGGCGATCGCGGGCGGATGGCTGGCCGATGTGTTCGGGCGCAAGCCTGTGCTGATCGCGGCGGTGGCGACGTTTGGTGTGTTCACGCTGATGACGATGCAGGCGAACTCGTTCGAGATGCTGTTCGCGGCGCGGTTGCTGACGGGGCTGGGGTTTGGCGGGGCGTTGCCGAACGTGATGGCGATTGCGGCGGATGTAGCTGTCGAGAAGAAGCGCGGGTCGACGGCGGCGATGATGTTCTGCGGCATGCCGGTGGGCGGGTCGTTTGTCGCGCTGCTGAGCTGGCTGGGGTATCAGGGGGAGTGGCGGCCGCTGTTCCTGATCGGCGGGATCATTCCGCTGCTGCTTGTGCCGGTGCTGGTGTTCGCGATGAAGGAAACGCAGAGGCCGGAGCGCGGGGCGTTCAGCGCGAAGGCGGCGGCGCCGTGGTTGGTGGCCGTGCCGGTTGGCGTGATGTTCTGGTTGATGCTGGAGCAGCTGGGCCGGATGCCGGGGGCGGGCTCGATTGGCGGCGTGATTGCCCCATGGCTGGGCGGCGTGCTGGGACTGCTGGCGGCGTACATGATCGTGCATCGCGGGCCGCTGTTCGGGGACGGGCGGGCCAAGGCATCCGTGTTGTTGTGGGTGATCTTCTTTCCGACGCTGTTGGTGGTTTACCTCGTGCTGAACTGGTTGCCGACGCTGGTGGCGGCGAAGGGGTTCAAGGCGGATGCGTCGCTGGCGTCGGTGTTGTTCAACGTGTTCAGTGTGGTGGGGGCGCTGGTGCTGGGGCCGCTGGTGGACCGGTTCGGATTGCGGTGGCCGATCACGCTGGGCTTCCTCGCGCTGATTGGCGTGCTGATCGGGCTGGCGCAGGCGACCGACTATGTGGCGGTGATGGCGTTGAGCGGGGCGCTGGGGTTCTTTGTGCTGGGGTGCAATTACGCGGTCTATGGGGCGGCGGCGTCCTACTATCCGGCGGAGATGCGGGGGCGCGGGTCGGGCGCGGCGATTGCGTGGGGGCGGCTGGGCTCGGTGGCGGGGCCGCTGATCGGAGGATACCTGCTGCAGGGCGGATCGGCGCCGGCGGAGGTGGTGTATGCGATGGCGCCGTTTGCGTTTGTGGCGGCGGTCGGAGTGTTTGCGCTGACATTCCTGAAGGCCAGAGGCCAGTAAACGGAGTCATTCCCGGGCTTGTCCCGGGAATCCCGGTTCGGGCCGGATTGGAAGTCTGGCGATCCCGCACGGGAGAAAACCGAGACTCTCGGCACAAGGCCGAGAGTGACTCCCTTGAGAGTGTTCGCTTGCTGGGCGATTGGGAGCGTGGGCGCGGCTGGACTTTGGAGCAGCTATTTTCCATCGTGCGAGCCAGCAGCGACATTCGCGGCGGAGTGGTTCATGGCAATCAAGCGCAAACCCAGGGCGAAAGCGGAAGCAACGGTGGCGAGCATTCGCGGGCCGCACGCGGAGCGTACGGCGGCGATGCGCAAGCGGCTGATCGAGGCGGCGATCGAGTGCCTGACCAAGAATGGCTATGGCGCGACGACGCTGCAGACCGTGACCAATGCGGCGGGGGCGAGTCGCGGGGCGATCCTGCACCACTTCCCCAACAAGGTGGACCTGATGATCGCGGTGGCGGAGTACGCCGCCGAGAAGCAGAACCGGCATGTGGCGCGCTCGCTGGCCAACACGGCGGAGGGGATGGATCGCTATCTCGCCATCACCATGGCGACGTGGGACGCGATGCAGCGGCCGCCAGCGATTGCGCTGCTGGAGATCATGATGGGATCGCGCAGCGACGCGGAGCTGGGCGCGCGGTTTCCGGCCGTGATCGAGTCGCTGGAGAAGTATCAGCGTGAAGGCGTGTGGGAGCAGGCCCAGAGCGTGGGCATCACCGACAAGGCGCAGATCGAGGCGATGACCTGGCTGCACAACGCGGCGATGCGCGGGCTGGCGATGGAGCTGATGTTCTCCAAGGACGTGCGGCGCGCGAACTCGGCGATGAAGCTGCTGAAGCGCTACAAGGGCTGGTTGACGGGCGAGCTGGTGGTGCGGGCGTTCGACTAGGTTGAAGTCGTTCTCGGGCTTGACCCGAGAACCTTTCTTTCTGTCGACCGGTTCAACTGTAGCTACAAAGAAAGATTCTCGGGTCGCGCTTTGCTTGCCCGAGAATGACTCCTGATCAATCCACCCAGTCCTTCTTGATGCGGAAGCTGGCCAGGAACAGCAGGATCGCGGCAACGACGTAGAAGCCGAGGCCGAAGATGAACGCGTACTTGATCGAGTCTTCGCCGAAGGTGGGCTTCAGGTAGTCGGACATGGCGCCGAAGAACCAGGTGCCGACGGCGATGCCGATGAGGTTGTTGATCAGCAGGAACAGCGCCGAGATCATTGTGCGAGAGTTGGCCGGGCCGAGGTGCTGCACCGCCGTGACCACCGGGCCGAGCCAGACGAGGCCGAGCGCCTGCGGGGCGAGGAAGACGAAGAAGGCGATGGCGGGGTCCGTCGTGATGACGCCGAGCACGTAGAGCGGCGCGGAGATCAGGAAGGCCACGGCGGGGATGAGCGGATAGTAGCTCTTCGATTTCTGGCCGAGGCGGTCGGCGAGGAAGCCGCCGAGCATCATGCCGGCAACGCCGCCGATGAAGAGCACGCCGGCGAGGAACCAGGAGCGGTCGACCAGCGACATGTTCATCGAGCGGGCGAGGAAGGTGGGCATCCAGTAGAGGAGGCCGTAGCCGACCATGGAGGAGAACGCCGCGCCAAACGCCATCAGCCAGAAGCTGGGCTTGGCGAAGGCGAGCTTGCAGACGGGCAGGAAGCCGAGCGGCTTTTCGCCGGCGGCCTTCGTGTCATAGAGGCCGCGCGGCGGGTCTTTCACCAGGAGGCGGAAGACGGGCGCGAGGAGGACGCCGAACAGGCCGATGGAGATGAAGGCGAAGCGCCAGTCGACATACTGGGCCAGCAGGCCGCCGAACAGGATGCCGGCGGCGGAGCCCACGGGAATGCCGAAGGAATAGATGGCAAGTGCGCGGGCGCGCTGTTTCGGCGGGAAGTAGTCGGCGATGAGGCTGTAGGCCGGGGCGACGCCGCCCGCCTCCCCCACGCCGACGCCCATGCGGGCGAAGAAGAGCTGGATAAAATTGTTGGTGAAGCCGCAGATCGCGGTGAACGCGGACCAGATGCCCAGCGCCCATGTCATGATCCAGACGCGCGAGCGGCGATCCGCGAACCAGGCGATGGGGACGGCGAGCGTGGTGTAGAGCAGCGCGAAGGCGAGGCCGCCCATGAGGCCGAGCTGGGTGTCGGTGAGTTTCAGCTCTTCGGCGATCGGGTCCTTGAGGATCGAGATGATCTGCCGGTCGAGGAAGTTGAGCGTGTAGACGAGGATGAGCATCGCGAGCGCGATGTAGCGGCCCTTGATGGCGGGGGGCTCGCCAGATGTGGCGTCAGGCGTGGAGGCAGTCGGTTCGGAAGCGGCCACGTCATGTCTCCACGAAGAGAAAAGCCCGGATGCGGGACAAGCCGCATCCGGGCGGAGTCTAGCCCGCGCTTCAGGGGGAGGAAAGAAGCGCGGGCCTGCGCATAGAAACTAGAAGTCGAAGCTCATGCTGGCCCACCAGGTGCGCGGGTCGCCGTAGAACGCCGTCAGCGTGCCCTCGCGGCCAAGCGTCGGGGTGACGACGCCGGTGGTGGGGTTGATCGAGACGAAGTTGTAGCCGGCGACCTTGTAGCGCTCGTCGCCGAGGTTCTTGCCGTGCACGCCGATGCTCCAGCCTTTGTCGCTGCGGAAGATCAGGCTCATGTCCCACAGCGTGAAGGCTTCCTGGTCGAGCAGCGCGTTTGGCGTCTCGAACTGGCTCGACTCGCTGCGGTAGGAGAGCGAGTTGATGAAGGTGAGGTCGCCTTCGGTGTTCACCAGCGTGAACGGCGTCATGTAGTTGACGCGCCACGAGGAGGTCCATTCCGGAGTGTTCTGGAAGACGCGCGAGCTGGCGACGTCAACGCCCGTGGGGCCGATGAATTCGTTATACTTCGCGTCGATATAGCCGACGGAGAGCGTGGTGCTCAGCTCGTCGCCCTTGGTGATCCAGTCTTCGCCGAGAACGGCGTTGCCGTCGAACTCGATGCCTTTCAGCGTGGCGGCGGCGGCGTTGGTCGTCGCGCCCGTGAAGGTGTCGTTGATGCCGTCGCCATTGGTGTCGACGCCGATCGAGGACGGGACCTGCACGTCGGCATAGTCCATCCAGAAAGCGGCGACGTTGGTGGTGAAGCGGCCGCGTTCGAACGTGCCCTTCCAGCCGACTTCGTAGCTGTTCACCGTTTCCGGCTCGAACTGCATGAAGTCGAAGATTTCGTTCGGTTCGCGGATGCCGTCGCGGTCAACGTCGGGCGCTGCGGACGTCTGGCCGCGCGGGTCGAAGCCGCCGCCTTTGAAGCCCTTGGCGTACGTGAAGTAGAGGTTGTGATCCTCGGCCGCATCCCAGGCGAGCGAGACGCGCGGGGAGAAGTCCGTGAACCGGTCTTCGCCGTTGAAGTTCGACGTGGTGGCGATCGGGGTGGCCGTGCCGCCGAACAGGGGCGAGTAGCCGCCCGTGAAAGTGCGGCGCAGGACCTGCGCGGTGCGCTGGTCGTCCGTGTAGCGGCCGCCGAGCGACAGGTGCAGGTCGTCGGAGAGATCGTAGGTGAAGTCGGCGAAGACCGACCAGGTCTTGGTGTTGACGTCGCCGAAAGTCTGGGCGTTGAGGCCCGGCACGCCGATGATGGCGCCGGTGGTGGCGAGCACGACATCGAAGGCCGTGAGGGCGTTGGCGTCGAGATAGTAGATGCCGACGAGGCCGTTCAGCTTGTCGCTGTTGTAGAGGAATTGCAGCTCCTCTGAGAACTGGTCGTTCTCGTAGATGGCCGGCACGTCGACGTCGATGGCAGGCAGCGAGTCGAAGTCGATCGGCGTGGAGCTTTCATCTTCGCGGTAAGCGAGGATGTTCTTCACCGTCCAGTTGTCGGACATGTCCCAGGTGGCGACGATCGAGCCGCCATAGGCTTCCGAACGCTGGTAGGGGCGCACGAGACCAGCACGAGTGTCGTAGACGTCGTTGAGGACGGGCAGGCCCGATTGCAGCGACGGGATCAGGCGGTGGCCTTGTTTCGGATCGGACTTGTCGAGCAGCCAGTCAGCCGAGGCGCGGATGTCGAACGTCGGCGAGACGTCCCACTCGGCCTGCAGGCGGGCGGCCGTGATATCCTTGTTGTAGTTCTCGACGCCGGGCTGGACGAGGTTGTCGCCATAGCCGCCGCGCGTGAGTTTTGCGACCGCGCCGCCAATGCGGAAGCTGTCGCCAATCGGGGTCGAGGCCGAGAGGATGCCTTCGAGTTTCGAATAGCTGCCGGCGTTGACTGTGAGTTTCGCTTCCGGGGAGTTCGACAGGCCCTTGGTGACGTATTTCACCGCGCCGCCGATGGTGTTGCGGCCGTAGAGCGTGCCTTGCGGACCGCGCAGGACTTCGATGCGCTCGACATCGAACACGTCAAGCACCGCGCCTTGCGGGCGGTTGAGGTAGACGTCGTCGAGATAGATGCCGACGCCGGCTTCGAAGCCGCCGACCGGATCCTGCTGGCCGACGCCGCGGATGAAGGCGGAGAGCGTGGAGTTGGTGCCGCGCGAAACCTCGAGCGTGACGTTGGGCGAGAACTTGCCAACCTCGGTGATGTCAGCCGCGCCGATGTCTTCCAGCGTTTCACCGGAGAAGGACGACACGGACAGCGGAACGTCCTGCAGGTCCTGTTCGCGGCGCTGGGCGGTGACGACGATCACGTCACGCGCGGCGGGTTGATCTGCATCCTGCGCATAGGACGGCGCATTGAAGGCGCCGAGGAAGAATGCGGATGCGCTCGAAAGAAGGGTAGCCTTGGCTCTGGGTGACACGGGTTCCTCGCCTCTGTTTGCTTCAGCAGGCGAGATCCTCACGACCCCGTCCCGCACGCGACCGCCAGAGAGACCCGTGTTCCGAAGAAGCGCGGTCAGCGCCTCGTCGAAGGTGTACCGACCGGATAACGGCGCCACCCGTATCCTTTCAGCCATGTCGTATGGAAAGAGCAGCTGCACGTCGGTCTGCCGGGCGAGCTCGAGGAGCGCGTCGGCGAGTGACGATTCACGGATGCGGATTTCGTACACCACTGCGCCCTGCTGGGCCGCGGCAGCAGGCGTCACCGCGATCGCGCCAAGGGCGAGAACGCTGGAGAGCAACGCCGTCCGTATCCAGATGCTAGTCCTTCCTCCCACATGGCGCGATGGTCGGTCTTCCCTGAGGGAGTCTCCATCGGCCTTGTCATCCACGACAGGCGGGAGACGGAAATCCTCCATCGGATTTTCGGAGGGGCGAAGAATTTCATCGCGAGGCGCGCGCGAGGGCGCATGTGCCGTAGCGTTCGCAAGCGTTTCGGATGGGCTGGAAAGGCTGACGGGCAGCTGATGCTGCGGCGCGACGAAGCTAGTTCGGAGCGTGCTCGATACGGACGACGTTAGTGCCCGTACGCTCAACCCGCAGACCGAAGTTCGTCTCGATTGCATCCAGCATTTCGTCGACTTCACCCACATGGAATACCCCGCCGACGCGCATGTCGGCTAGGTCCGAACTGGCGAAGTCGAACTGGATGTCGGTATAGCGTGAGATATCTGCAACCACGCTGGAAAGCGGGTCGCCGGCGAAGACCAGCTTGCCTTCACGCCATGACAGTTTGCGGTCGACCTCGGCGACGTCGACCTTCTCGATAACCACGTTCTCGCTGAAGTTTGCGGCCTCTCCGGCGGCGACATAGGCCACGGGCTCGGGGGCAGGAATGTCGGTTACACGCGAATAGGCGACCTTGCCCTCGGACACGACGACCTCGACGGCGTCCTTCTTCAGGCGGACCGAGAAGGCGGTGCCGACGGCGACAGTCATCCCATCGCCCGCATAGACGCGGAAGGGACGGGACGGATCGTGGGCGACTTCGAAGAAGGCCTCGCCTTCGAGCAGGCGGACCGAGCGCTCCTGCCCGTTGATGCGGGTTTCGATGCGGCTGGCGGTATTGAGCGTGACGATGGAGCCGTCGGACAGGGTGATCTTTTCCTGGTCGCCGACGCGCGTGGTGTAGAGATCGAGGCCCGGGGTCTGGGCGATCTGGACCGGCGTATTGGCCGGCGCGAGCATCTGCCCGGCGCCAACCAGAACCGCGACGGCGACAGCTGCGGCCATGCCAAGGCCGGCCAGCACGGCGGGGCGGCGATAGACCGGCGTTTCGCGCGGCGTATCCGACAGGGCGGCGAGGACGTCGAGATCGTTCCAGTGGCCGGAGAGACGGTTGAAAGCGTCGGCGTGGAGCGGGCTGGCCTGCTTCCAGGCCTCGAATTGCGCGCGCTCCTCGGCGGTGAGCGAGCCCTTGTCGTGGCGCACGACCCAGCGGGCCGCCTCCTCCTCGATGGGGGAGCGGTCAGGGAAATTCAGGATGGTGCCTGACGGGCTCATTCCGCCTCTCCTGTCCGGAGGCGGCGTACCGTAGACGGTTCGGCAGCGGAAGTGTCCTGCGCGGACGAAGCGTCGCGCCGGGCCATATAATCCCGCGTAAGCAGCAGCGCCTTGGCCAGATGCTTCTCAACCGTGCTTTCGGCAATGCCGAGACGGGTGGCGATTTCGCGCTGGGACAGGCCTTCGATCTTCTTCAGCACGAGCACCTTCCGGCACTGGCTGGGGAGCGCCGCGACAGCGTTTGCAAACAGGGCGAGCTGGCGCCTGCCATCCACTTCCTGCTCCACTCCGGGTTGGTTACCGCTACCAACGACATCCGGATCGTCGAAATCCTCCACCGAATGGGTGTCGGAATTCTTTCTGCGGGCGATTTCGTTGAGGGAGACGTGCTTGGCGACCCGGAACAGGTAGGCGCGAGGCATCAGGATGGGGCCGCGGGCCTCGGCGGCGTAGGCGCGGACGAAGGTTTCCTGGAGCAGATCCTCGACATCCTGCGGGCGGCGGAAAAAACGGCCGAGATACCGCCGGAGGGCGGTCTTGCTGGCTTCGAATTCGGTCAGGATCCTCGACATCGCCGCCTGACTTTAAGGCGCCGGAGGGTTTCGTGAAAGTGTCGTGATGACACCGGGACAAACGGAGCGGTCCGTCGCGCCCCGGCGGCAGTTGGGTTTCGTGCAGCGCCCGAGAATGTTTACGCGTCGATACGACGACAATTGGCGACAATTTTGCGGGTCGCCGATGCACGCATTCACCGTCATGGCTTTGAACAGGTGGACTCGCGGGTTAGGATTGGGCAGGATTTCCGGATCAGGATTGCCGCGCAGCATCGGCGCACGTCTCGATCGGTGGAAGCACCTCGCGACCGGGCCGACCATGACGCGCATCAACGCTTTGAGTCGCGACGACTTCCTCGACATGTTCGGCGCGTTGTACCCGCGGGCGTGGGTGGTGGAACTGACGGAAGCGGCGCGGCCGTATCGCTATGAGGCGGACATGATGGTCGCGTTGCGGCGCGCGGTTGATCGCGCGGACGACGCGCGGAAGCGGGAACTGCTACACGACTATCCGCCGCTTGCTGACATGGAGCTGACGGACGCGATCCGGAAGATTCACGGCATGGCGCGGCTGCATCTTGCGGACGCGGTGGCGCGGCTGGCGGCGCGTGACGCCGAAGCCGGCGGCGCTGGCTGATCCCGCGCTAGGCCCGGCCCCGCCTGAAGACAAAGTAGCTCAGCATAATGCCGCCTGAGAGGATGACGGAGGCGATGAACTCCGGTTGCTTCGAGGGCGTGATGGCCATCGCCACCAGCACCGCGCCCATGCCGGCGATGGCGAAGATGCTGCCCCAGGGATGGAGCCAGGCTTTTACCTGCAGCTTTTCCGGTGGCGTTTTCGGTCGGAGGATGAGTTGTGACGCGGCGACGCCGATATAGACGAAGAGCATCAGCGCGCCCGAGGCATTGAGCAGGAAGGCGTAGAGATCCTTCCAGTAGGCGGCGAGCGGGATGACGGCCATCGACAGGACGGAGGCGACGATGATCGCCCAGGTGGGCACGCCGCGCTTGTCGATCTTCTTGAGGATGGCGGGCGCATCGCCCCGGCTCGCGAGGCCGAACATCACGCGCGAGCCGACATAGATGCCGGAGTTGAGGCAGGAGAGGACGGCGACCAGCACGATCGCGTCCATGATTTCCGGCGCGCCGGCGATGCCGACTTTCTGCAGCGCCATGGTGAAGGGCGACATCGGGCCGATGGCTTTCTGCTCCGCGATCTCCCGCCACGGGACAACGCACATGATCAGCGCAATCGAGAGGATGTAGAACAGCAGCATCCGGATGATCAGGTTGGTGGCGAGACGGGCGATGATCTTCTCGCCAGCATCGGATTCGGCGGCGGCGACGGTGGTGATCTCTGCGCCGACGAGGGTGAAGACGAGGGAGACGACGCCGACGAGGACGGCGGTCCAGCCTTGTGGTGCAAAGCCGCCATCATTGGTGAGGTTGTCGAAGGTGGGCGCGCCGGTCGAGTTCCACCCGAAGGCGTAGGCGCCGGCGACCAGGATGAAGACGATGATGGCCGCGACCTTGATGGACGAGAACCAGAACTCGAATTCGCCGTAGGAGCGGGTGGACAGGAGGTTCGATCCGGTCAGCAGCACGGTGAGGACGAGGGCGATGATCCAGGAGGGCGTGTCGCCGGGCAGGTAATGGCTGGCGATCTCGGCGCCGACGAGCGCCTCGAAGGCGACGACGACGACCCAGAAATACCAGTAGATCCAGCCGAAGCTGAAGCCGGCGAGATTGCCCATCGCATAGCGCGCGTACTCAGTGCACGAGCCGACGCCATGGCGGGCCGTCGCCATTTCCGCGAGCGCGCGCATGACGAAGAGGATGATCGCGCCGGTCAGCAGGTAGCTGACGATGACGGCGGGGCCCATGTCGGCGATGTAGACCAGCGAGTTGACGAACAGGCCGCCGCCGATGATGCCGCCGATGGAGATC
>Ga0208492_1001244_pt1 | contig 16668 bp, 14 predicted proteins | sample Subbioar_CSW14AB_FD_184820 | JGI IMG/M metagenome (GOLD analysis project Ga0208492, IMG submission 184820) | Serpentinite rock and fluid subsurface biosphere microbial communities from McLaughlin Reserve, California, USA - CR12Mar_CSW14AB (SPAdes) | ecosystem: Environmental > Terrestrial > Deep... | reverse complement strand
GGGGGGGAGCCGTGTCGGACGCGTAACCAGAGAGGAGGGTTCCATGCAGAGCCCCATCTCGCGGCTCCTGGCGCTCGCCGCGGTAATCACCGCGGTCGTGCTCACCGGGTGTTCGCGAAAGTCACCTGTGCCGCGTCCGGAGCCCATCGTCGCACCTGCGTGTACCCCTGCAATGGAGCGCAAGATCGGCGAGCCCCGCGTCGTCGAAAACGTGACGGTGTATCCAATCACCTCTTGCGCGCAGCTCGATCCCGGGCCGATCGTCACGCTCGACGAGGCCATCGCCAGAGGGTCGGCGACGATCCACGAGGTCGAGGGTGGCGGCTCGGTCAACACGCTCGTCATCGAGAACACCGGGGCGGTGCCGCTCTTCGTGCTCGCAGGCACGATCGTGATGGGTGGAAAGCAGGATCGGCAGATCGGTCAGGACTACCTGATCGGAGCCAAGGCGAAGACCGACGTGGACGCCTTCTGCGTGGAGCACGGACGCTGGACCGACCTGCGCGATGGAAAGGAAACGGCGGGTCTGTTCCGCGTCGCGGAAGTCATCGCAACCTCCAAGGTGCGCGTGGCGGGGCAGTACGAGAAGAACCAGGGCAAGGTCTGGGCGAAGGTCGCCGAGACGAACACGGCGCATGCCAAAGCACCCGCGTCCGACACACTGCTCGCCTCCGTCGACGACGTCGCGCTCTCGAAAGAGCGCGATGTCTTCGCGGCTCGTCTCGAGGGATCGCTCGCCGGCGCCAACGCGAACGACGCACTGGTGGGTTTCGCCTACGCGATCGACGGAGAGATCAAGGGAGCACGCTGGTTCGGGCACCACCGCCTCTACGCGATGCACGCGAAGAAGCTCTTGCGCAGCATCGCGCTCGACGCGGCGCTGTCGCGTGCCGAACGCAAGCTACGAGGGCAGCCCATCGTGGAAGGCCCCCCACCCGCGACGTCGGCCGTCGAGGAGTTTCTCGCGGGCGTCGACCAGCAGGTCATCAAAGAAGAGCGCGACACCAAGGGCGCGAACGTCAATGCCTACAAGGAATCACCGAAGGCGTATGGGTCGAAGATGATGCTGAAGTCAGGGAGCGGAAAGGCCGCCTCCAGCGCGACCGCGAAAGCCCTGAGCGCCGACGTCACCGCGAAGTGATCCGTCGCCGAGGTGGAGCTCGCGAGATACGATCTCGCGGTGCCCATCTCGTTCCCGGTCTCCGACGTCCCCCTCGCGACCGCCGCGCCCTCGCTGACATCCTGGTCGGATGCGCTCGTCGGGCGAGGAGCGCACGGCGCCATCGCGAGCTCGGGGCCGGCGGAGCTCCTCGTCGGACCGAACATCCATCCCCTGGTCCTCGCAGCGCACGTCGCGTTCGCCGAGCACCGCCCGCTCTCCCTCGCTCCGGACGACATCTGGTCCTGTGTGCTCCAGGGCGTCGCCGAGCACGTGCGTCGCAACCCGGAGCGGCTCCGCGACCGGTTCGTGTCGTTCGCGGGAACCGCCGACATCGAGATCCAGCGCGACGATCTGGCGCCGCTCGCCGATCCACCAGGAGACTGGTCCACGGTCCCCGGAGAGCTCTGCGATCAGGTCGTCGCACGTTCGGGCGACAGGGCTCGTGCCTTACGACGTTCGTTCTCCACGACAGATCGTGTCGCGTCGGTGGCGATGGATGTCGCGCTGCTCGACGCGATGTCGAGTTACTTTCGCTATTCCGTCGCGACCATGTGCGGGATTCCTTCCATCACGCTGCTCGGCACGCCGGACGACTGGGTCGGCCTTCTGCGCTCGGTCGACGCGCTCGACGGTCTCGACCTCGACGACTGGCTCGGTCCGCTCCGCAACGTGCTCGCTGAGCTTCGACGCGCGGCCGAGGGCCATCCCGATCGCGAGTTCTTTCGCAGGCTCTACAAGCCCGAGAGCTTCTCCGGTGGCGACTTGGTGGTCGGATGGATCCACGTGCTCTTTCCGTACCTCCGCGAGTCGAAGGGCGAGCGGCCGCGCAGCTTCGACGTGCAGGTCCGCGCCGACGCGTTTCCGCTGGGGGTCTCTCGCGTGCCTTTCACGTGGCGCCTCTTTTCCGAGCAGCGCGCGATGGAGCTGGTCGCCGGGCACGTCGGCGTGAGTTGGGATTCGACGAGTGGAGCCGTGCGCCCGCGCTTCGGTCACTGGGTCGCACCCGCATCGGCCGAACGCCGGTTCGTCGTGCACACCCCCGGTCCCAACGCGATTCTCACGCCGCACGATGGGAAGACGCTCCGGGCGCTGGATGGGATTGGCGACGAGGCGGCCCCGTTCGAAGGCGCGACCCTCCAGCTGACGTGGTGCCCGATGCTCGAATCGCTCGGGGGCATCGAATCCGCTCGGGCCCTCGCTTCCGTATCGCTGATGGAGTGCCCACGACTCGGGTCGCTCGCGCCCCTCGCGCAATTGCCCATTCGCAACCTCCACGTCGCGCAATGCGCCGGGCTCGAGGACGTCGAGGCCATCCGGACCCTGCACTCGCTCGAGACGCTCGCGTTGATGCGTTGTCCGCGCGTCTCGAAGCTGCCGCCGATCGCCGAGCTTCCGCGTCTGCGCCAGGTGAGCCTATGGGGCTTCGATGCTCTGCCGGAGCGTTTCCGCAAGCAGCTGACGACACCCGAGGAGATCCGCGCGCTCCAGGCCTTCGTGCGCGAGGCGGGCTGATCGCGCGCAGTGTGGCGCTTCGCTTGCAGTACATCCTTGGGCAGCGGGCAACCGCCGCGAGGGGGAAACATGGCATGGACTCGGCGGCTCGTCGTCGGGCTCGTGGCACTGGCACTAACGTGCGCGACTGGTTGTCACGAGACGGCGACGCAACGACCTAAAGACCGCGTCCGCCTGCAGCTCAAGTGGGTCCCACAGGCACAGTTCGCCGGATACTTCGCGGCGCAGTCCCAAGGACTGTACGACCGCGAGAACCTCGACGTGACCATCCTCCCCGGCGGCATCTCGCCGACGGCCGAGCAGATTGTCGGCGACGGCGGGGCGGAAATCGGCATCGACTGGCTGCCCAGCCTCCTCGCGACGCGGCAGTCGGGGGGAGCCCTGGTGAACATCGCCCAGGTCTTTCAACACAGCGCGATGCGCGAAGTGGCCTTTCGCACGTCGGGGATCCGCTCGGTTCCGGACCTGCGCGGCCGCCGGGTGGGCGTCTGGGGCGGCGGAAACCAGTACGAGCTACTGGCCACGCTGGGGCGGCACGGGCTCGATCCGCAGCGGGACCTCACCGTCGTCGAGGTGCAGGCCGGGCAGGGCATTGCGATGCTCCTCGCGCACCAACTCGATGCCACCGCAGCGATGACCTACAACGAGTACAAGCAGATCCTCGACCGCGGCGTCAGGCCGGAGGAGTTGGTCGTCATCGACTTCGAGCAGGAGGGGACTGCGATGCTCGAAGACGGCCTGTTCGTGCGGCAGGACTGGCTGAAAGACCCCCGCAATCAGGACGTGGCCGCGCGCTTCCTGCGCGCCTCGCTCCGGGGCTGGGAGTTCTGCCGGGACCGTCCCGACGACTGCGTAGCCATCACGATGAAGCAAAACCCGGAGCTGGACCGCGACCGGCAGACCTGGATGATGACCGAGGTGAATCGGCTCATCTGGGACGCCCCGGCGCCGCCGCTGGGCTACATGGACCCGGCAGCCTTCGAGCAGACCGCAGAGATCGCTGTGCGCCTCGGCGTCACCTCCCGCGGCGCAGCGCAGGACTCGTACACTCACCAGATCTGGGAGCTCGCGCGGCGGTAGGGAGCTCGCTACGTGCGTAAGGTCAGGCTCGCAGCGAGGGCTCGAGCTGGATGAACACGCGTGCGATTCGTTCGGCCCACGCGTGCGCGCCGCTCGTGGTCGCTACGCCGTCTTGCCGCAGCTCGAACGCGGTGTGGAGGATGCCCCGCGCCTCGCCATGCACCGGGATGGCGTAGTCCGTCTCGTCGCTCACGCGGTACGGTTCGTTGTCGCCAACGTGCAGGTCCTCGGCGCGAAGGGCGTCGCGAAACGGATGCGCGAGGCGGGCGTCGCGTCCATACAGCATGGACACCGGCCACGGGCGCGGGGTGCCGTGGAGCGGCTGCGGGGTGAAGCTGTGAATCGACAACAGCACGGTCGCGCGCCCCTCCCGCGCGCGCTCGTCGAGCAGGTTCGCGATCGCCGAGTGATAAGGACGATGGAACGTGTCGACCCGCGCCGCGCGCGCCGCGTCGTCGAGCTGCTCGTTGCCGGGAACGCGCACGCCTCCGCTGACGGTCGGCATCGCGCTCGGTACGTGCGGCGGACGGTTGTTGTCGATGACGAGCCGCGAATACCCCGGCAGCACCAGCGTCGCATCGAGCAGCTCCGAGAGCCGCCGCGCGACGTCGGCGGCCCCGATGTCCCAACCGATGTGCGTGAGGCGATCGGCCTCCGAGACGCCCAACGAGCCGAGCGCCTCGGGGATTCGATGCGACGCGTGATCGCAGATCAACACCACCCGCCCTCGGGCGTGCGCGCGCACGACCTCGAACGGCGGCGGCTCGTGTCGACCCAACATCGTGCGAGGGAAGCCTACACCAGAGTGACCGGAAGGTCGTACGCTCGGACCGACATGTTGGATCCGGATCAAGGACTCGCGCCGATGTTGGCGCAGACCCTCGAGGACGCACGGCGCACGTGGGCCGCGTGGCGCCCGGAGGTCGCGGAGTACTTGTTCGAGCGGGGGTTCCGGCGCACCGAGGCGGCCTTGCCGAAGGGACCGGACACGACGGTGTTGCTCCACGCCGTCTTCCGTCTGCAGATGGAGTCCATCGGGGCGCGCACGTTCGGCGTGTCGAACGACGCCTGGCGGGACAACCCGGGCTGGCCCGATCGCTACTTCCCAATCCTGTGGTTGGAGCTGATTCCCGCGTTGTTGCCCGTTCTCCCCGAGGAGCGCCGCCTCGGCGAGCTGGTCGCGTTGTTCAACCTCGGCGAGAACCTGGTGCTCGTCGCGCCGAGCCTCGGCGGGCTCGTCGCCGAGGGGCTCGTCACGCGGCGCGATTCGCTGGTGCACGACGGGGTCGAACGCGTAGCCCTCGACGTCATGGTGGAGCTCGGGATCGTCCCGGCGAGCGCGGTGCCCACCCGTGCGCCGACCAGGCCGACCGCCTTGCGGTCGATCGCGCGCGTCTCGCTCGGTCAGTTCGAGCCGACGTTGGTCCCGGCCGCGGTGTCGTTCTCCGCCGAGGGTGCGGTGCAGGTCGCCGACGCGCTGCGCCCGCTCGCCCTGCAGCTCGGCCTCCCGAGCGCGCAGCTGCTCGGTCGGGTGTCGCTCGACCGCGTGCTCGTTCCGCGGGCGCTTCCCCTGTCGATGCCGCTCGGTGACGAGATCTTGATGGTCGCGGTCGACGGAGCCGTCACCCACGGCGCGCGCGCGCTCGGGCACATCGATCCGCGCGGCGTGTTCGGGGCGGCGCTCGGCGCACAGGGCGTGCTCGCCATCTCGCGGCGGTTCTCTCAGCAGCTCGAGGTGTGGGGCGTCTCGTGATCCCGCACGACCTCGAGAAGCTGTGGCGCACGGCCGTCGAGCGTTGGAGTCAGGCGATCGCGCTTGCGACGCCGGTGGCCATTCGCGAGCCCGACGGAGCGATCGCGTACATCGACCTGTCGACCCGCGCGACGCACGTGAACTTCGGGCGACTGAAGGACATGGGTGTGCTCGATCACGTGGAGTGCGTGCTCGCGCACGAGGTCGGCCACCACATCCGTTATCCGCACACGCTCGCCGAGGCGCGGAGGATGACCCGCTTTCTCCGCGAGATCTCCGCCGACCTGCTCTACGACGAGCGCGGCGGGCTGGTCGCGTCACGCCACGACTGGCTGCTGAACCTGTTCTTCGATCTGTTGATCAACGACGAGCTGTCTCCGGACTACGAGAGGTCGTTCGTGGAGATCTTCCGCGCGATGCAGGGCGATTGGGGGCTCTCGTTCGCGTTCTACATCGGGATGTTCGAGGAGATGTGGGCCCTGCCCCGGTGCGAGATCCTCACCCAGGCGCAAGACGACGCGCTCGCGGAGATCGATCGCGCGTGGCGATCGCGCGCCGCAGCGTGCGGGGAGTTCGTGCGGGCCCACCCCGAGAACCGTCCGCTCCAGCTCGTGCGGTTCGTCGCGGCCATTCGGCCCTTTCTCCTCGACGACCGCAAGAACGACCGCGAAGAGGGCGAGGCGTTCGAGCACGGGCCGTGGACGGGCGGGCCGCTCGGCCCCGACGACATCGCCGACGCGATGCGCAAGCGGAGCGACGAGGACATCGCCCGCAAGTGGGTCCGCGAGCAAGGCGGCTCCCGCAACCCGAACCCGGGCTCCGGCGGCGATCCGCTCGTCGACGCGATGCTGCGCATGTCGGACCTCGCACCGCCCGACGCCGTCGCCCTCTCGGTGTATCGCACCGCTGCCGATCGAGCGCACCTCGACATCCCCGCGTCGACCGAGCCGGGCGAGCCGTTCATCCCCGGGCCGCACCAGAGCTGGGACCTCGGCGATGCGCTCGAGGCGGTCGATTGGATCGGCTCGATCGCACGCGCGGGGAGCAAACCGATCCCCGGCGTGAGCACCTACGCCCGCGAATTCCTCCCCGAAGATCCGAGGCCGGGCGATCGCGAGGCTCCGTGGGTCGAGATCTACGTCGATTCCTCGGGCTCGATGCCCAATCCGGTGTCGAGCTTCAGCCACCAGATCGAAGCCGGATTCATCCTCGTTCGCGCGGCGGCGCGTGCGGGAGGACGAGTGCGGGTCATCCAGTACTCGTCGGGCACCCAACGCAAGGTGATGCCCGAGTTCACCAAGAGCTCGCTCCCCGCCGAGAAGGCGCTGCTCGAGTACATCGGCGGCGGCACCGATTTCCCCTGGGACGAGCTCGTCGCTTCGACCGAGCGCTACCGACGCATCGCCCGTGTGCGGCGGGTGGTCATCTCCGACAGTGACTTCCTCGCCAACTTCCAGAGCCCCTCGCCGGAGGTCGACACCAAGAGCGCCCTCGCCGCAGCCACGGCCGCCGGGGGAATCACCGGCATCCTCAACCTCCACGCCGACGACGACGCGCTGCGCGCGACCGGCATGGAGGTGCTCCGGGTGGCGATGTGGTCGCAGGCCCGCGACGCGGCGCGCGCGCTGTCGGACGCCCTGTTTCGCGTCAAATCCAAGACGCGCGGTACGATGGGACCATGACGGCGATTCCGATCGAAGAGGCGGTCGCGATCCTCTCGCGGGTCCCCGCCGAGGTGTCCTCGCTCGAGGAGCACGTGCGCATCGCCCGCGCGCTCGACGTGCTCGCCGCGCGTGGCCTTCCCGTCGTCCCCGAGCGCTTCGTGGTCCGTGCCGCGAGCAGCGACGTCTCGCTGCTCGACTTCTTGATCGCGCTGCTGGCCGAGAGCGAGCGCACGGCGCAGGCGGTGATCTCGCGCGCACGCACCCTCGCCGAACAGAGCGGGCTGCCTGCCGAGGCAGCCAACGCACACGCGGCACGACGCATCCTCCTCGACCCGGGCTCTGCGATCGCGAGAGACCTCCCACGCGAGGTCGTCGTGCAGAACGACTTCCGGCGCGAGGAGCTGGTGCGCACCTGGGCGGCCAGGCTCGAGATCCCCGTCGAGTCACGCGGCAAGCCCGAGGAGCCGGAGCGATCCGCGCGCGTCCTCGAGCGCCTCGATTACCGACGCATCCGCGCCGACGAAGACCGGCTCGCCATCGAGCGCAAGGTGCTCGCCGAACACGCGGCCGCGGTGCGCGAGAAGCAGCGCATCGAAGCGGAGGCGCTCGCCAGCGCGCAACGCGAATGAGCACGCCCTGGGCCGACGTCGTCGCCGCCGTGCGCGCCGCAGGCAACCGCGCGGGCTCGCTCAAGCTGCGCGCGTGGACCAAGGCCCTGGTCGAGACCAAACCGCTCGACGGGCCCGCGGCGGCGTACACGCTCGCACGCGCGAGCGTCGGTCCTTCCGTGGATACCGCCTCGGTGCGTGAGCTCGAGACCGAGCTCGCCGCGATGAGCGAAGGGCCGCGCGGCCTCGCATGTGTGCTCGCGCCGGCGCTCGCCAAGCTGCCCGAGGAGCTCGCTGTCGTGCAGCGCGCATTGGCCGGAATCGCCGCCGCGAGCTCGGCCGCGCTCGGCGCGTGGGTCCCGTGGTCGATCGCGGTGGACGCGACCTTGCTCGAGGCCTGTCGGAGCGCGGGCGCAGCGTGGAGCGCCGATCGGCTCGTCGGAGGCGAACGTGACCGCGCCGAAGAGCTCGCGCGTCGGGTCGCACGCGCCCTCGGGGTGCCAGTCGTCGGAAAGCGCGGGCCAGAGACCAGCGAGCAGAGCGCCGAGCGCCTCGCGACGCTCGATCTCGACCGCATGCGCGCGCTCGCGCAACAGAACCAGGTGGAGCAGGCCATCCGCGCCACGCTCCCCAAGTTGTGAGACTCGTGGAGCGTCTGGCGCCGCCGAAGCTGCTGGTCGATCCAGCGTGGGAGCGGGCGGTGCTCGGACCGTTCGTCGCAAAGGCGCGGCGCGCACTCCAGCGTCAGCTCGCGACCGGTGAGGTGGAGATCGATCCAGGTCCCACGCTCGAACGGGCCTATCGCTCGGTGCCGTTCTACCAGCGCCGGTTTGCCGAACGAGCGCTCGGCCTTCACGATCTCCAGGATCCGCGCGCGCTCGGCTACCTCCCGATCACGCGCCGGAGCGACGTCGCCGAGCACTTCACCGACTTCCTCGTGCACCCCCTCGAGCCCTTCGCCTTGGGGCGCGGCTGGCTCGGACGCACCAGCGGGTCGACGGGGGTGCCCATCTCGTACCTGCGCGACCCGCGCACGCACGCGTGGTTCTGGGCCTTCGTCGACTTCGCGCTCGGGTACGTGGGAAGGCGGCCGACACGGCGACCGATCGTGCTCCTCGACTCGCTCGCACATCTCCCGCAGTACGAAGCAGAGCTGCCGCTGTTCCACGGCGCGCGGTTCTACAAGCGCGCGAGCGCCGCGCCCGATCTCGAAGACGAGCTCCGAAGGCTGCGCCCGCAGGTGATCACGGGCGATCCCGAGAGCCTCGCCGTGCTCGGAGGGATGAGCATCGGCGCACCGCTCGTGCTCTCGAGCGCGTTCGCGATGCCGCTCGCCACCCGGCACGCCCTCGAGGCGACCGGCGCCGCCTTGCTCGAGTACTACGCCACGCAGGAGACCTCGGTCATCGGCGTGTCCTGCCGGCACGGACACGGATTTCATGCGCTCTCGGGCGCCTGCCTGTTCGAGGCGATCGACGGAGAACTGGTGCTCACGCCCACCCACAACCCGTCGTTCATATTGATTCGTTATGCACCGGGCGATCACGGCACCGTGGTCGACGATGGCCGCTGTCCGTGCGGCCTCTCCGGGCCCCGCATCGCGTCGCTCGAGGGACGCACCCACGTGCGCTTCGCGGCGGCGAATGGGACCTTCCCCGCTGCGAGCGTCGGTCCGCTGCTCGCGCGTCTACCGGTCGTCGAGCACCAGCTCGTGCAGCACGCGGCCGATCGCTACACGTTGCGGGTGCGCGGGATCGAGCACCTCTCGACGGGTGTGCTGAAAGCGCGCCTCGCCGAGCTCGCGGGAATGCCCGTTCGGCTCGACGTCGTGCGCGTCGAATCGATTCCACGCTCCGGCAGCAAACCCGAGCCATTCCGGGTGGAGCCGTGATCACACTCCCCTGCACCGGACATGTCGACGCGACCGGGTTCGGCGCGTACCTCGAGGCCGAGCTCGGGGCGCCGCGACGCAACCTGCAGCGATTCGCGAGCGACCTCGCCGAGCGGTTCGCCGTGCCGCACGTCACCCTGGTCAACTCGGGGTCATCGGCCAACCTCGCCGCCGCACACGCGCTCCGCGAGCGCGCGCACAACCGCCGCGCGGTCGTGGCGGCGTTCACGTTTCCGACCACGGTCTCTGCCCTGATCCATGCGGGGTTCGAGGTGTCGTTCGTCGACGCGCGCCCCGACGACTGTCAGATCGACCCTTCCGCCATCCCACGCGACGCAGGCCTCGTCGCGTTGACCCATTTCCTCGGCTGGCCAGCGCCCGTTCGCGAGGTGCGTGCGCTCGGCATCCCCATCTTGCAGGACGCCTGCGAGACGTTCGACATGTCCATCGACGGCGTGCCGATGACGACGCTCGCCGACGCGACGACGTTGAGCTTCTACCACCCGCACCACCTCTCGTCGTTCGGCGGCGGCGCGGTGCTGGTGCACGACGACGCGCTCGCGCGGGTGGTCGAGAGCGTGGCGCATTGGGGCCGCGCCTGCACCCATCACCTTCCCGAGGCGCGGGCGCTCGCGTGTCCGGCTCCCGAGGGGCCCGACCACAACTTCTGGTACGTGCGTCACGGGTTCAACCTCGAGATGAGCGAGCTCAACGCCTGCTTCGGGCGGTGGTCGCTCGAACGACAAGCCGAGGACGAGGCGCGCCGCGCACTGAACTTCGCCATCCTCCACGAGGCGCTCGCCCCCGTCTTGCGGGTGCGCGAGGCTCCCGCGGTGGGGGTCACGCCGTTCGTGTTCCCGCTGACGGTCGCCGGAGACGACGCGCGGCCGCTGATCGATCGGCTGCTCTCGCGCGGGGTGGAGGCGCGCTCGTGGATGGGCGGCGTGATCGCCGATCAGCCAGCGTTTCGCGATCTGCCGCACGATGGCCTGGTGCACGCCCGAGCGATCGCGCGGCGCAGCTTCTTCGTCGGCATCCACCACACGCTCCGCGAAGAAGACGTGCGCGCCGTCGCGCGGATCGTGGCCGAGGAGGCGCGATGATCGATCGCGCCGTCGCGCTCGCCAAGCGACACCCCCACGACTTCACGCTCCAATACCCGCCCCGGCGGGAGTACTTCCAGGAGCGGTTCCGCGCGGCGCCACGCGACACGTTCCCCGAGGACGTCGTGCTCTACGTCCATGTCCCGTTCTGCGCGCGGCGGTGCGACTACTGCAACTTCGCCGTCGACGTCTCGCCCGACGAGTCGCGCATGGAGCGCTACGTCGCCGCGGTGGAGCGGAAGCTCGATTCACTGCCCTTCCGCAGCACGGGCGGGATCGACATCGGCGGCGGAACCCCGACTCGGCTTCCTCCTCGCCTGCTCGCGCGGTTGCTCCGCGCCGTGCGGCGGTTCGATGGCGCGATCAGCATCGAAACCACGCCGGAGATCGCGGCGACCTCGCCCGACACGATCGCGGTCCTCCGAGAGCTCGGCGTCGATCGGGTGAGCGTCGGTCTGCAGAGCACCGACGATGCGGTGCTCGCCGGCGTCCATCGGCCCGGGTCGTCGTTGCACGCGCGGGCGGTCGAGGCGCTGCGCGCGTTTCGCCGAGTGAACGTCGACTTGGTGTTCGGGCTCCCCGGACAGGATCATGGCGCGTGGGACCGCGATGTCGCGGCGGCGATCGCGCTCGGTGCGGACTCGATCACTACCTACGACTGCCTCTACCGGGGCAAGGGTCGCAGGATGACCCGACGCTCGCTCGGGCTGCCCACGCCCGAGACGTACGGGCGCATGTACGATGACGCACGCGAACGCCTCGGTGCAGCCGGGTACCGCTCGCCGTACGGTTCGGTGAACCATTCGCGCCACGCGGGCGAGACGGGAACGAGCGCCTACTTCGAGCGTCGGTTGTTCGACGGCTGGGCGTACGTCGGCGTCGGGACGTACGCGACCAGCCACACCGGAGACACCTGGACCTTCGAGCGGGCCGGCGTCGATGCTTGGACGCGCGCGGCGCTCGCTTCCGAGTCGACGCTCGGCGACACCTACGTGCTCCCGAGCGGCGAGACGATGACCAAGTACCTCTTGCTCTCGCTCTCGTTCGGACGACTCGATCGGGGGCGCTTCTCGCGACGGTTCGGCGAATCGCTCGATTCACGATTCGGCGAGCGGCTCGGATGGGCCGTCGCCCGCGGATGGCTCTCCGAGGACAACGACGGCTTCGGCGTCACGCGGTTCGACACGCTCCCGTTGGTGAGGGCGTTGCTCTACACCGAGGGGGCGATCGGCTGGCTGGCCAATCGGTGAACGTTGTCTTGAACGTCCGTGGGATTGACCGCTGTTACTTCCTCTTGCAGTCGACGAGCTCGCTGAGTGGAATCGCGAGGACGCCGGCCTGCGTATTGAAGCCCACCGGCACGGCCGCGAGCACGCCGATCTTCTCCTGCGCTCGATAGTGCATGGTCTTCCCGGCGCGGACGCGCCCGACGAACGTCATCGCGTTGTCATGGACCCACGCGATCCGCACGTCGTGGCTGCACGTCTGCACCGTCACCTTGGCCAAAGAGATGCCCTGACCATATTTGCCCCAGCCGGTGCCCGATCCGATCGAACCGAAGGCTCCGGGCGGCTTCTCGTCGAGATCGGTCGTCGCGACCCAGCCGAAGAGAACTCCCTGCTCTGTCGTGGCGGTGATCAGCGAGCGCCCGGAGGCCCTCTCTAGCTCGGTCACCTTTCGTCCGCGTCGCACGTTGGCCACCGGAGGATCGGTCGCCGTGACGGCGATGGGGACGTCGTGCTCGGTCGAGGTGTAGCGCGTGAAGTTGAGGACCTTCCCGGTCGGCTTCGGGACCACCGACTTCGGATCGAACTTCGCCTGATCGAGCGCGAACTCCGTGCAGGGGTGGGGCTCGAACGAGCCCTTGGGCGCGACGATGTCGAGGTCGGGCACCTCGGGTACGAGCTCGCCGGCGGCACCGCGGGCGACCGACAACACCGTCGCGGGCGCGACCGAGAATACCCCGGCGAACACCAAGGGGCCCGACGCACGCAAGAACGCGCGTGGGTGTTTCGCCGCGAAGACCAATGCGTGACCACGCAGCTCGATCGCTGGGCCCGAGATCTCCGCGAACGGCTCGCCCGCCGCCGAGAACGTCAATCGGAGCGGCCCGGACTCCACGTGCCCGTAGTTCGGTCCCTCCGGGCTCGCGCGCAGCCCGATGACCTGCTTCGTGTCCTTGGTGTCGAACGCGCAAGCGACCTTGGCCGGAAGCGTGAGCGTGGGAATCGTCTCGACGATTGGCGCTGGAGGCGCTGGAGGCGAAGAGGGCGCCGCGCTCACCACGGGAGGGGCGGTCGCTACGACGCTCGGGCACGTGGGGCAGGGAGTCGCCGGCGGCGGTCTCTCGGCTTGCCCACAGGAGGCGAGGCCGAGGAGGATGAAGAGCTTTCGCACGACGCCGAGGGTAGCAGCCCAACGACTTGGTTTCCGAGCGCGCCTTCAAGCCGCTGACGCGCGGTCTGCGCGAAGGGGGAGCACGACGGTGAACGTGGTCCCCACGCCGAGCTCGCTCTCGACGTCGATCGTCCCCCCGTGGGCGACGACGATCTCGGAGGCGATGTAGAGGCCGAGGCCCAATCCGCCGTATTGCGTCGAAGACACTGCGCGTTCGAACCGCCCGAAGATGCGGCGCGCGTCCTCGGGGCTCACGCCGATGCCGTGGTCCTCCACCGCGAGCACGATGCGGTCCTCCAAAAGGTCGACCGCGATTTCGATGGGCCTGCCGCGGCCGTACTTGATCGCATTCGTCAGCAGATTCGTCAGCACCTGGTCGAGACGGCTCCGGTCCCAGGCACCACGCACCGACGGAGGGACCGAGACGAGGATCGACGAGCCGGCACGCGAGGCCTCTTCTTCGAAACGCTCGCTGACCTCGTAAACGAGTGTAACGAGGTCGAACTCTTCGACGTCGAGGCCGAAGCGACCCGTCGCGATGCGCGCGACGTTCAAGAGGCCCTCGATCAGCGCGTTCAGCCGCTCGATTTGCCGAGAGGCGAGCTCGAGCTTTCGAGTCACCTTCGGCGAGGGAACGGAGGCCGATTCGCGGCCGAACGACCGGCGAACACCCTCGAGCTGCAGATCGAGCGCCGTGAGCGGCGTGCGGAGCTCGTGGGAGGCGATCGAGAGGAACTCGTCGCGGACCGCGACCGCTTTGCGGAGGTCGGCGAGGATTCTCTCGCGCTCCCGTTCTGCGGCCTTCTCGTCGGTCATGTCGCGCAATTCGATCAACGTTCCGACGGCCTTGCCCCCTTCGAGGATCGGGCTTGCGGTGAACGCCACGGGGTAGAAGTGGCCGTCCTTGTGGACGAAGACGTCCTCGCCGCGGGTCTCGGCCCGGGTCGGGAGCGCGCGATCGATTGGACAGTCCTCGATCGGATACGGCGTGCCATCGGGGTGGGAGTGGTGCACGAGCTCGTGGAGCGGTCGGCCCTGCACTCGGCGAGGCGGAAGCCGGTGATTCGCTCGGCGGCGGGGTTCATGAAGGTGCAGTGCTGTCGCGCGTCCATCATGAACAGCCCGAGCGAGGCGTTGGCGGTGATGGTGTCGGTGAGCGTTCGCGCGGCCTCGAGTCGACGCCGCGCGAGCACGTGCTCGGTCACGTCGAGCGCAGTGACAAGCACACCCGTGATTCTCCCATCGCTGTCCCGCATCGGTTGCCAGGTAACGTCCTGCCAGCGAGAGTTCAGCACCTCTCCGTGAAGGGTCGGCCCGTGGAACTCGCGTATGCTCTCGGTCCGCCCGGTCGCGAACACCTCGTCGAGCATTCGAACGAAGGAGCCGCCGGCGAGCTCCGGGATCGATTCCAACAGCGGTTTGCCGAACACGACACGCCCCTCGGTCAGCTCGGCATGTTTGGGATTGGCGAACTTCGCGACGTGGTCCGGTCCGTCATAGAGGACGATCGCGAAGGGGGCGACCGCGAGGAGCTGCTGCAACCGCAGGCGTTCGTGCTCGAGGGCGCGCACCACCTGCTTTCGCTCGCTGATGTCCTGGAAGTTCGCGGCGCGGTAGAGGACCCGTCCCGCCTCGTCGCGGAACACCGAGACCTCGGTGAGGACCGGGAAGGTCGTGCCGTCCGAGCGTACGTGCACCGACTCGTACACGATGTGCCCGGCCTCGTTCACCTGTCGCACGACCTCGTCGAGCATCGCCTTCGACTCGTCGGCGAACATGTCGATCAGGGGACGTCCAATCCACTCCTCCGGAGTCGTCCCGTGCATCGCGGCGAACGAACGATTGACCATGATGAAGCGGTTGTCGGGGCTGGCGAGCGACATGCCCCACGAGGCGTTCTGGAAGACCTGCTCCCAGCGCCTCAGCTCGTCGTCGGCACGCTTCTTCACGCTGACGTCGTCGCTGAAGATCAAGATGCCGCCGATGCTGCCGTCGCGATCCCTCCAGGGTCGAACCTCCCATCGCACCCAGTCGACGGTGCCATCCTGTCGGACGAACGGCTCGGCATCTTGGCTCATCACCGCGCCCTCGAGCGCGCGCCGGTGCACCTCCCTCCAGCGCTCGGGGATCTCGGGGAACAGGTCGTAGTGATGGCGACCACGAATCTGTTCGCTCCCGAGCGGGATGCGAAAGTCCGAGAGCCATCGTTGGCTCGCATACAGGTACCGAAGGTCGCGATCGAGCATCGCGACCGCGAAGGGCGTGTTCTCCACCAGCTCACGCAACAGCTCGCGCGAGCGCTCGACTTGCTGCGTGGTTCGCCAGCGGCTCACGACCAGCGCGGTGCTGGCCGCGAGGTCGTCGACGAGCGCGAGTTCCGCTCGAGAGTACGAGGCGCGCGTTCCCGAACGCCTCCGGGCGACGCTCAAGATCCCGAGGAGGTGGCCTCCCGCGCGCAGGGGAGAGACCATCACGCTGTGCGTCTCGAGCCGTGCGACCAACGCCCGGAGGGCGGGGCTCTGGATCCGCGCCATCACCGCGGCGGGGTCGATGGTCGGCAGGACCACCGAACGGCCCGAGCGGATGATCTCGGCGTCGAGAATGTCGTTCGCCGACGTCTCGGTGGAGCTCAGCAAGAGCTCGCGAATCGCCGGGTCATCGTCCCAAGCCCCGACGGGCGCCCCGAACCGGGTGCCGTCGTCGGACAAGAGGCGGATGACACACAGGTCGTGGAGGACCTCGGCCACGTGGCGCGCGATCGTCTCGAAGGTCTCCCGCGTGCCGAGCCCGTCCTCGGAGAGCGCTCGCGAGGCGAGCGAGAGAATGTCGAGCCTCGCGGCCGAGATCTTCTGCTCGGTCACGTCGCGGGAGAGGACCCAGACCCGGTCGGCGTTCGCCGAGAGGTCGTGTTGGTGCCAACGACCGCTGTCGCCATGAAAGCCCTCGACACGGACGCGCTCGCCTCCTTCGGCCGCGTGCCGGAACGCGCGCTCGATGTCCTCTCGCTTCACCCCGGAGAACGCTTGCCAGAGCGGCGTTCCCTCGAGCTGTTCGGTCGCGCGGCCGAGCGCCTCGCACGCCGCGCGGTTCGCGTAGACGATGCGACCATCGCGTTCGCAACAGCAGACTGCGTCGACCATGTGGTCGAAGGCCGAGGCTCCTTCGATCCGTGCTCGTCCCGTCATCCTGCCGCCCCTGACTTCGATACCGACGCGGGTCGGTTGTGTCGCGCGAAACGCGCGATGGTGGGCGAAAGCCGGCGATTGATCAATCCTTTCCGGCCACCGAGACGGCCGCTGATCGCCTCGAGCTGAATCCGTCACGCGAGCGGACGCCGGGCGATACGCTCGCGGTCCTGACCGCCGAACCCCCCCGGTCGCCTGTCGTCGATGCCGCGCCGCGCTCACCTACGCGCCCGGCAGCAACGACGCGATCCTCTGCCAGTATTGCGGTGAATCGCAGCCGATTCCGCATCAGCTCCCGACCTCGTCGTCGTCC
>Ga0208492_1001243_pt1 | contig 16699 bp, 22 predicted proteins | sample Subbioar_CSW14AB_FD_184820 | JGI IMG/M metagenome (GOLD analysis project Ga0208492, IMG submission 184820) | Serpentinite rock and fluid subsurface biosphere microbial communities from McLaughlin Reserve, California, USA - CR12Mar_CSW14AB (SPAdes) | ecosystem: Environmental > Terrestrial > Deep... | reverse complement strand
TCGCCACGACGGACCGGCGCGCTGGAAACGCTGTACCCGCGATCCCTCAGGATGAGGGCTTCGCTACATGCGTACTCGTAGTTGAGCCCTCATCCTGAGGGATCGCGGGCACGACAGTCGTCCTGCGGAATATTCTCGTGGCGATCGTCTCGAAGGACGAGGGCGGGCTTACCGATGCCGGCGCATGGAATCGGACAAAATCAGCAATCGTGCGCACAAGTCTTGCGGATTTTCCGATATCGGCCGATTTGCGCGCGTTTCTTCGCCGGGCGGGGCGATATATATCTCCGGCAAATGCCGGAGACTCTCATGGCCGACCTTTTTGACAATCCGCTGGGCACCGACGGGTTCGAGTTCGTCGAATACACCTCGCCCGACCCGCATAATCTCGCGAAACTGTTCGAGGCCTTCGGCTTCACCGCCGTCTCGCGGCACCGGTCGAAGAATGTGGTGCGCTACAAGCAGGGCGACATCAACTTCATCCTGAACATGGAGCCTTCGGGCCAGCCGGCTGCGTTCCGCGGCGTGCACGGCGCGGGCGCGAACGCGATGGCGTTCCGCGTGAAGGATGCGGCGAAGGCCTATGCCGAGGCGATCAAGCGCGGCGCGGAGCCGGCGTTCGGCAATGTCGGCCCGATGGAGCTGAACATTCCGGCGATCCAGGCGATCGGCGGGGCGTATATCTACCTCGTCGACCGCTATGGCGCGCACGGCATCTACGATATCGACTTCGTGCCGATCGAGGGCGCGGACGAGGCCAAGAATTCGGTGGGCCTCACCTATCTCGACCACCTGACGCACAACCTGTTCCGCGGGAACATGGCGAAGTGGGCGGACTATTACGAGCGCATCTTCAACTTCCGCGAGATTCGCTATTTCGACATCGAGGGGAAACAGACCGGCCTCGTCTCCAAGGCGATGACGAGCCCGTGCGGCAAGATCCGTATCCCGCTCAACGAGAGCCGCGACGACAAGAGCCAGATCGAGGAATTCCTCAAGGACTACGGCGGCGAGGGCATCCAGCACATCGCGCTGGGCACCGACGACATCTACGCCAGCGTGGAAGCGCTGCGCGCGCGGGGCATTCCCTTCCAGACGGCGCCGGACACGTATTTCGAGGGCATCGGCCAGCGGCTGGGTGCGCATGGCGAGGACGTAGCGCGCCTGCAGAAGAACCAGATCCTGATCGACGGCGCGCCGACCAAGGGGCAGGGCCTCTTGCTGCAGATCTTCACCGCCAACCAGATCGGCCCGATCTTCTTCGAACTGATCCAGCGCAAGGGCAATGAAGGTTTTGGCGAGGGGAATTTCCGCGCGCTGTTCGAGAGCATCGAGGCGGACCAGATCCGGCGCGGGGTGTTGAAGGCGGAGGCGTGACCACGCCCCGCGTCATCGCCAACCGGCAGCTTGCCGCTTACAACGCCCGCGATCTCGCGGGCTTCATGGCGCTCTTTGCCGAAGATGCGTGGCTTGAGGACATGCCGACCGGCCAGCGCCGCGCCACGGGCAGGGATGCGATCACCGAAATCTACCGCGCCCGCTTCGGCGACAATCCGAAGCTCAACTGCAAGGTGCATGCGCGGATGGACCTTGGCGATTTCGCCATCGACCACGAAACCGTCACCGGCCTTGCCGATGGCGGCGAGATCAATTGCATCGCCATCTACGAAGTACGCGACGCGCTGATCCGCAGCGTGCGCTTCATCCGGCAAGCGTCGGCCTGATCGCAGCCGACGGCCACGTCCCCGCGTGTCGTGCGCGAGGACGTGGCGCAAGATCGTGCGGCTAGATCTTGATCGTGATGATGATGGTGATGTTCTTCACCTTGATCGTGATCGTGAAGGTGCGCTCGGCGCCGGAGCCGGTTGTGGGTCCGATCTCGACTGTGGAGCCGCCGGCGGCGCCACGGGAGCGGAGGAGAGCGCCGCCGCCGGAGGGATTCTTCGCGAGTTCGCCGGCGAGGGCGGGGTCTTTCTGGATGGCATCGAGAATAGCGGCAGCTTCGGCGTTGGCCGTGGCGAGATCGCTGCGCGAGTCTGCAGCCGGCGCGGTCGTCGCGGGCCTGGCGACGGTTCCTGTCGGCGCGGTGACGCGCTGGGCATAGGCGGATGATGCGCCGGCAAGGCCAAGCGTGGCCGCGGCAAGCAAGGCGATTGTGCGTTTGGTGTTCATCGTTGACTCCCCTGTCGGCGGGATTTCTTCGACATCGCCAGCCGAGTGGCGTGTGAGCCGCCGATTGCGGGCAGCGTAGGCACGTATTCCTGCAGCCGGAAGATGGAACGAAGCGCCGCTGTGTTGCCTTGCCCCAGGGGCTCCGGGGCAGAAAGCAATTGAGAGATGTCCTGGATTGTCGGAAGTTGCGTGCATAGCGTGCGAACCATCGGCGCATCGACGGGAGAGATAGCGGATGACGGCTGTGCAGTTTCCTGTCGAAGGCGCATGCATGTGCGGGCGATGCCGCATGCGTGTGAACGCAGCGCCGATCATCACGATGGCCTGTCATTGCATGGGCTGCCAGAAGCTGAGCGCGAGTGCGTTCTCGTTGACGGCGATGATTCCGGCGGCCGCGTTCGCGTTGCTGTCGGGTGAAACGCAGGTGGGCGCGATGCACGGCGCCAACCCGTATGTGTACTGCGCGAATTGCCTGAACTGGCTCTACACGGAACTCACCTCCGCGCCGTTCGTGAATGTGCGGCCGGGGCTGTTTGGTGTTCCGGCATGGTCGACGCCGTTCATCGAGAGCCATGTCAGCGAGAAGCTGTCGTGGGCGGTGACGCCGGCGAAGCATTCCTTCGCGAAGTTCCCTGAGCCGCATCAGTACGGACAGCTAATGGCGGAATATGCTGCGCTGCAGGGTGGATAGGAGGGAGTCATTCTCGGGCAAGCGAAGCGCGACCCGAGAATCTTTCTTTGCGACCACAGCTGGGCTGTCGCATGGAAGAAAGGTTCTCGGGTCAAGCCCGAGAACGACTCCGCAATATTGGTCGCGGCTTGAAACACATGCTACGTCTTCTTGAAAATACAGGGAGGATCGACATGCGCGGCATTATCCTGGTTGCGGCGTCGATGTTGGTGCTGGCGGCATGTACGGCGGAATCGACGCCGGTGGCTGAGGGCGCGAAGTTCGAAGCGGAAATCCGGCGCACGGCGTTTGGCGTGCCGCATATCAAGGCCGCGAACATGGGTGGCATCGGGTATGGCTATGGCTATGCCAGCGCGCAGGACAATGTGTGCGAGATCGCGGACCGGCTGCTGACCGTTTCGGGCGAGCGGGCGAAGTATCTCGGGCCCGGCGAGAACGACGCGAACATTGCGAGCGATCTCTATCACCGGCGGATGATCGCGTCGGGTCGTGTGGAGGCGTTGCTGGCGGGGCCGGAGGGCGCAGCCGATACGCCGAGCGCGGAGGCGAAGGCGCTGGCGGAAGGGTATGCGGCGGGGTTCAATCGCTACCTGCGCGAGACGGGCGTGGACAAGATTTCGGACCCGCGCTGCAAGGGCCAACCATGGGTGCATGAGATCACGTCGCTGGATTTCTGGCGGCACATGTATGTGGGCCAGACGGTCGACAATTTCTTCGGGCCGACGACGAACGCTGCGCCGCCCGGGGCGGATCATGCGGCTGTGTCGCCGGATGTGGTGGTAGACCAGACGGACTGGGGTTCGAACGCCTATGCGTTCGGGCGCGAGATGACGAAGGGCGGGAAGGGCGTTCTGCTCGGCAACCCGCACTATCCGTGGGACGGCGTGAACCGGTTCTATCGCACGCACTTCATCATTCCGGGCGACATCAACATTGTCGGCATCAGCTATATCGGCATGCCGATGATCCGCATCGGACACACCCAAACGCTGGCGTGGAGCAACACGGTCTCCACGGCGCGGCGCTGGGGCTATTACGAGCTGCAGCTCAATCCGGCTGATCCGACGCAGTATCGCTACGAAGGCGAATGGCTGCCGATGGAGACCGAAGAGGTGATGGTGGAGGTGAAGCGCGGCGACACCGTCACAACCGGCAGTCGCACGCTTTATTCGACGCGCTGGGGTCCTGTCTTCGAAAGCGAAAGCTTCCCGTGGTCGAAGGAGACAGCGTACGCGCTGAAGACTGTCGAGGTGGGCTTGCGCGATCCGGACCAGTACATGGCGGTGTGGCGGTCCAAGACCGTGCGCGACATGAAGGCGTCGCTGGCGAAGTGGCAGTCGTTCCGCTTCAACGCGACGGCGGTGGATTCAACGGGCGAGGCGCTCTACGGCGACATGGGGATGATCCCCAATGTCTCGCAGCTGCTGGTCGACAAGTGCGGCACGTCCTTTGTCGCGAAGAAGGCGTGGGAGACATCGCGCTTCCCGGTGCTGGATGGATCGCGGAAGGAGTGCGCGTGGGCGACGGATGCGGATTCTTCCGCGCCGGGCATCGCGGGGGCAAGCGAGGGGCCGCACCAGTTCCGCACCGACTACGTGATGCAGAGCAATGACAGCTACTGGCTGACCAACATGTATGCGCCGATCACAGGGTTGAGCCCGGTGTTCGGGGATGAAGCCACGCCGCGCAGCCTGCGCACGCGGGCATCGCACGTGCAGGTTGAGCAGCGGATCGCGGGCACGGACGGGTTCGGCGCGCCGAAGTTCGACCTCGAGACGCTGAAACAGGTGATGCTGTCGAACCGCCACTATGGTGGCGAGCTGGTGCGGGATGACCTGGTGGCGGCGTGCAAGGCGTCGGGCAAGGCGAAGCTGAAGCAGGCGTGCGATGTGCTCGCGGGGTGGGACCTGAAGGTGAACCTCGACAGCAAGGGCGCGCACCTGTTCCACCTGTTCGCCGAGGGCGGCGGCATCCAGTTCAAGGATGCTTTCAATCCGAAGGATGCCGTGCACACGCCGGCGAAGCTGGATACGGGCAATCCCAAGGTGATCGCGTCGCTTGAAGCGGCCGTCGATAAGCTGGCGGCGCTGAAAATTCCGCTGGATGCGAAGCTGGGCGACGTGCAGGCGGAGACGCGCAACGGCAAGGCCATCCCGATCCATGGCGGCGCGGGCGGCGAGGGCGTGTTCAACGTTATTACCGTGGACAATGACAGCCTCGAGCCGGTGAAGGGCTGGACCAGCATCCGCCACGGGGCGAGCTGGATCTATGTGGTGGAGTTCACGGAGCAGGGGCCGAAGAGCCAGGGCTTCCTGACCTATTCGGAATCGACCGATCCGACGTCGCCGCATTATTCGGACCAGACGGAGCTGTATTCGCAGAAGGGCTGGGATGACTTGCTGTGGCGCGACGAGGACGTGGAGACGGCCACGGTTTCGCGGGTGAAGATCAGTGAGTGAGACGATCCTCTACGGCTACTGGCGGTCGTCTGCGACGTATCGCACACGGATCGCGCTGAACCTGAAGGGGATCAGCTATCGCACGGTGGGCGTGCATTTGCTGAAGGACGAGCAGGTGCAGCCGGCGCATCTGGCGCGGCATCCGAGCGGGCGGGTGCCGATCCTGGAAATTGACGGACATCGCATTGGGCAGTCGATGGCGATGATTGATTATCTCGACGAGACGCGGCCGGAGCCGCCGCTGATGCCGCGTGATGCGCTGCTGCGGGCGCATGTGCGGGACCTGAAGGACCAGATCGTGGCGGACATCCATCCGCTGAACAACACATCGACGCTGGCGCGGCTGCGGTCGCAGTTCGGCGCGGATGATACAGCGATTGCGAGCTGGTATGAGCACTGGATCGTGCGGGGGTTCAAGGTGCTGGAGCAGATGTTGCCGGAGGAGGGCGGCTTCTGTGTCGGCGATCAGGTGACGGTGGCGGACATCGTGCTCGTGCCGCAGGTTGCCAATGCGCGGCGCTATCCGCAGATCGATCTCTCGCAATTCCCGAACATCGTGCGGATCGATGCGGCGCTGAAGAAGCTGAAGGCGTTTCACGACGCCGCGCCGGAACAGCAGCCGGAGGCTAGCCAGCAATAACGTTGCGGCGCGCCGCCATTTCTTGCCTCCCTCAGTGCGCGAGCACTGGGGGAGGTGGCATGCGCGCTCTTGCGCGCATGACGGAGGGGGTCTCTCGATCGACTGCAATTGTATCCGCCCGCGTCACGCTTTACCGATAGACCCCCTCCGTCGCGCTGCGCGCGCCACCTCCCCCAGTCGCGCTGCGACTGAGGGAGGCAAGAAGTCGGCGTTCAGTCTTTTGGCGGAAGGCGGTCCGAGATGGAGCGAAGCACGCCTTCCAGATTGTCGTAAACTTCGGTATTCCAGAAGCGGATGATTGCCCACCCACGGCTTTCCAGCGAGTGTCGCCTTCGCTCGTCGTGGCGACGGTCGTCGGGGGAGCCGTGCGTTGCGCCGTCCAATTCAATCGCGAGCTTCAGCTTCACAACGGCAAAGTCGACAATATATGGGCTGATCGGATGCTGCCGTCGGAAACGCCAGCCGCCCAGCTGGCTTCCCTTCAGTCGTGACCAAAGGATTCGCTCAGCTTCCGTCAGGTCGGCACGCAAATCCTGTGCCCGTTGGCGTGTCAGCCAATCCTGCTTCACCGCAAGACCCCCTCCGTCTCACGCGCAAGAGCGCGGACTTATGTAGCAAACGCACCAACGGGAGCCGCTGAGTGAGCGCGGCGAGAGCCGTGGCGGCGCTAGTCTTCACCTCGTTTCTTCCCTTCCAATTTTTTCTGACTACGCCGCTGCTTGTAATCGGGTCGAACCAGAACGGGCACATACAGGCGCTTGGACAGACCCCACATCTCGAACCAGTTCTCCGTTTCACGACCAAAATCGTAAGTCATGAAAACAAATTCCGAGACATAGCTCTTACCAAATACATCGTCATAAGTGATCTCGCCCACTATCCAGACGGCTGGGATACCGCTGTTGTCAGTATCGCTGATCCATTCTGCCCTTTTCTCATTGTACGTAGTCAAAGTCTGACGCCGTGCAGACCACTGGTCGTTCTCAGTCACACTGTCGGTGGCCGGCACCACAAAGCCGCTAATCGGCGACCAACTGGTGAATTGAGCATCAAGCATCAGTTCTGTACCCGTCCGGCCCACTTCCACGGAGGTTTTGTACCGGACCCACACATCTTGGGCGGGAGTCCTCCCGTCATTCCGAATATCAATTGCGAGCCAACCAGTGTGCGGGTGCGTCTTGCTCCTACGGACTCCCGTAACGCGCAGGTAGGCTCTTCCCTCGCTGTGGGTGAGCGAGCGTTGCTCACGAAAGGTCCAGACCAGAGCCCACAAGCCGCCAGCACTGAGAAACAGCGCGCCGAGCGAAACCAAGAAGGACGCGAACGTCCACTCGGCAGTTTCTTGCTGCGCCCTGAGATCGGCTTGTTCGTGCTGACTGGACTCCTCGGCGTTCTGTATTTCGTAGGCGCACTTGTCCGTGGGCGCGACGCCACACTGGCGTATCACCTCGTCGCGAGTGTCTTGGTCATTGGCGTCGGCTACATAGGCGCGCTTGTTGGCATTCTCCGCGCGATAGGATGACATCCAATAGCCGCTGAGGCCGAGATAGACGAACCCTACTAGCCCAGCTATTCCAAATGCAGCGCGGAGACTCCCAAGGCGCTTAGACATTGCAGCATGAAGGCCGCGCTGAAGCCCCCTCGGCTGAGCTTGTTGGCCAGGTTGCGCTCTGTCTCATGCACGCCGAGCGGTGCCAGCTTCTCGACCAGTTGCGCATAGCTAACCCCCCGTCGCTTCAGCTCCCCTTTTAGGAGGTTTTTCGCCCGAGTCTCGAACTCGACCGTTGCGGGGTCCAATTTTCCGGCCACTTTTCAAGGCTCCATTTTATCATCGAATCTGATGATAAACCCCCTTGCATTTGGATACAAGTGTCAGCATATCTAGTGAATAATATCACTGGATACGATGACAATGGCCCAGCATTTCCTCCTCTCTGCCGCCGCCCGGACCCTGAATCTCAAGGAGATCTACAAGGCCGGTGAGCAGGCTGCTTACGAGACGTTCCTGCGCCTGCGCTGGCCTGAGACGAACGGCGAAGCTGTCTGCCCGGATTGCGGCTGCTGCGACGTGTACGCGATCACCACGCGCCGCCGCTTCAAGTGCGCTGCCTGCCTCAAGCAGTTCAGCGTCACGAGCGGGACCATCTTCGCTTCGCGCAAGCTGTCCTTCGTGGACCTGCTGGCCGCGATCTGCCTCTTCGTGAACGGCACGAAGGGCCGCAGCGCCATCCAGTTCAGCCGGGAAATGAACGTCCAGTACAAGACGGCATGGGTGATGGCGCACAAGCTGCGTGAAGCCATGCAGGACGAAGTGGACGGCCTCAAGGTCGGCGGCGAAGTCGAAGTGGACGGCATGCACACGGGCGGCCATATCCGCCCCGCCAACCTTGCTGAAGATCGCATTGATCGCCGTCTCGCTGAGAACCAGACGGGCACGCGCCGCGTTGTGATCGCGATCCGCGCTCGCAAGGGCCGCACGCTGACCTTCGTCACCAAGTCGGAAGCTGAAGGCGTCCAGCTGGTGAAGCGCAACGTGATGCCGGGTACGGTGGTGTTTGCTGACGAAGCCCGCCACTGGGACATTCTCTCGCGCGCCTACGTCACCAAGCGGATCGACCACAAGAAAGCCTACTCACTGGATGGCGCCCACACGAACAACGCTGAGAGCTTCTTCTCGCGCCTGCGCCGCATGGTGCGCGGCCAGCATCACTTCGTCAGCCCGAAATACCTGCACCAGTACGCCACGCACGCCGCTTGGCTGGAAGATCACCGCATGAAGTCCAACGGTGCGCTCTGCTATCGCCTGCTCCGCAACTCGCTGGCAGCTCCGATCAGCCGCGACTTCAAAGGCTACTGGCAGCGTAAGGCGGCCTAGACTCTTTGTCGGGAAGGCGCCTCAATCCCGTTTTTCATGGGGGGTCAAGAATGACTGAAAAATCAGAGTCCGTTGCGCCACCGGTCGTTTCCATTCTTTCCGACCGCGATAGCGCGCCAGTTGTCTACTTCGACGGCGCCAGCCCGTATGGGTACTACAACGGCATTGTCCACGTTACCCTCGGCGTTGCGAAGCACCTGCCAGCACTGGATGGCAGCGACAGCGTGCGCGCCGACCCCGTAGCCGTCGCGTTTCTGAGGTGCAACGTTGCGGCCGCTATCGCCCTGCGTGATGCTCTTGATAAGGCGCTTCTTATGGCTGCTCCACCGCAGGGCCCGGTCAACTAGGTTCTTCATGCTTGCTGCTCCTGGTCGGTGTGCCGTTGAGGCCGCTTGCTTCGCCGTCTATGGTGATTGGGAGGGGAATGCGCCATGAAGTGGCTAATCGCAGTCGTGCGCTCGCCGGTGTTCTACAACGTCGCCATAGCTTTCGCATTTGCCGGGTTTGTTGAACTGTTTCTTGGCCGAACGATCAAATCGCTACCCACATGGGCATTCGTGCTCATGCTGATTGGCGGGGCTGTGGGGATGGCGATCTCGCTGCTTGCTGACCGCCACGCCGAGCACAAAGAGAAGCAGGACTAACCACCCCTAGCGTTCATTCGCTTCCGGCAATCCTTCACGCTGAACAGGACGCGGGCGAATAGCTTCTTGTCGTCCTGATCCATGCCCTTCGCGGCCATGATGTACTGGACGATCCGCGTGGGGGTCTGGTTGCCCGCCCGTTCGGCTTCCCCGATCAGCTGGATCAGCTCGCCATTGGCGAAGCGTCGGGCGACTGTGCCCTTGCCGTAGCCGATCAGGCTCAGCGCCTGATCTATGTGGAAGATCGCAGACTGTAGGCCCTGAACCTGCGCCAGCAGTTCTTCACGCTTGCGGAGAAGGGCGTCTATTCCATCGGTGCTCATGCATGAAACATGGCCCCGGTGGATTCAGTTTGCTTGGTGCATCTGCTACATAAGTCCGCAAGAGCGCGCGATCCACCTCCCCCAGTCTGCGACTGGTGGAGGCAAGAAGGCAACTACTGCGCCAGTGCGTCGAGCTCGGCTTGCGTGCCGCGGAAGACGTTGAGGTCGACGGGGCCGTTCACGCCATCGCGCACGCCCTTGTTGTGATACTGCCAGATGATCCACTGATCCGTGCGGAAGCCGGGTTGCACGATCAGGCTGCGAATCCAGAAGCGCTCATCGGGAAAGTGGCCGGTGAGGTAGGCGTCGTGGAATTCCTCGGTCGTGTAGATGATCGGCCGCTTGCCATAGTGCGCCTCGATTGCGTCGAGATAGACTTCAAGCTCGGCGGCAATGTCCTTGATCGTGGGGCCCTTGCGGCACGGGCCCATATGCTCGGCGTCGACCACGTGCGGTAGGGAGCCAGCCTCGCGGGGAACGGTGGCGATGAAATTCTGCGCCTGTGTCAGGCCTGTCTGGCATTGCGTGAGGAAGTGGTACGCGCCGCGCGGGATGCCGGCCCGGCCGGACCTCCGCCAGTTGCTGGCAAACTCGGCATCGACGAAATCGCCGCCTTCCGTCGCCTTGATGAAGGCAAAAGCCACGCCCGCAGCCTTGAGCGCCTGCCAGTCAACCGTGCCCTGATGGGCCGACACATCCACGCCGTGCACATCATAAGCCAGCGTTGCCGGCTCCATCCGGGGATAAAATACCGCGATGGCGGCCGCGAGCGCGCCTGCGAGCACGATCGTGCCGACCGCTATTGCAGCAAATCTCCTTGCAGACACGACATTCCCCGACGGGCTAGACTGGTCCAGTTCGACTCCATGCGCGTTCTGCGGCGGCAGCAAGGCGCAATTCTGAAGGAACCGAGAGCTCCATGACCAAAGGCAAATGGATCCCCGTTCAGGGCGCGCAAGGCAAGCACTCGAAGCAGGCGCATGCGGACCTGCCGGAGGGGACGTATGAGCGGGAGATGTCGAAGGAGGGGTTCTTCGGGCCGGCGGCATTTTTCTATCATCCGAATGCGCCGACGGGGTGGAGCGATTTCGAGGGGCCGTTGCGGCCGCGGGCGTTCAACCTGATGAAGCCGGATGCGTTCACGCATTCACCATGGGACGCGCCGGTGATCCTGCACAACAAGGCGACCGAAATCCGCATGTGGCATCTGACGGCGCCGATGAACGGATATGCGCGCAACAGCGATGGCGACACGCTGCTGTTCATTCATGAGGGCCATGGCCATCTGTGGACGGATTGGGGCCACCTGCAGGTGGAGGAGGGTGACTATGTCTATGTGCCGCGCGGCACGATGTTCAATCTGGACAAGCACGCCTCCAACGGCTTCCGCATCCTGACCATCGAGGCGACGAACACGCACTTCACGCTGCCGGACCGCGGCATGCTGGGGCCGCATGCGGTGTTCGATCCAGCAGTGCTGCAGACGCCGGTGATCGACGATGCGTTCCTGCAGCGGCAGAAGCTGGTCGGCGATTTCAAGGTGTGGGTGAAGAAGCGCGGGCAGGTGTCGACCATCACCTATCCGTATAATCCGCATGATGCAGTTGGCTGGCATGGCGATCTGGCGCCGGTGAAGCTGAACGTCCGGGACATCCGGCCGGTGGTGTCGCATCGCTATCACCTGCCGCCGAGCGTTCACACGACCTTCCTGTCGGACCGGTTCGTGGTGTGCACGTTTGCGCCACGGCCGTTCGAGACCGATCCGGGGGCGATCAAGATCCCGTTCTTCCACAACAATGACGATTTCGACGAAGTGCTGTTCTACCACGCCGGCGACTTCTTCAGTCGCGACAACATCAAGGCGGGGATGATGACGTTCCACCCTTCCGGTTTCACGCACGGACCGCATCCCAAGGCGCTGAAGAAGATGCTGGTGCAGGACAAGCCGATGACGGACGAGTACGCCGTGATGATCGACACGCGCGATCCGCTGGACGTGGGCGCGGCGGCGGAAGAGCTGGAGAATGTGGACTACGTCAACAGCTGGAAGAGCAAGTAGGACGTGAGCTACGATCTCTACGTTATCCCCGAAGCATTCGACGTCGACGCCATTCATGCGTGGTTCGCGGAGCGTCCGCACTACAGGGACGATCTCTATTCGAACGATGATACCGGCGTCTATTTCATGGTCAGTGTTGCGACGGCCGCCGATGAAGACCCCGAAGGCATGAACGCGCCGTATGTTGCGTTCAACATCAACTATTTCCGGCCGCGCTCATTTGCGCTGGAAGCGGAGGTTGAGGTGGCGGCGTTCCTGGCGCGCTTCCCGTCACGCATCCACGATCCGCAGCGGATGGGGGATGGGCCGTATTCGCGGGAAGGCTTTCTGGAAGGGTGGGACTACGGCAATCGAGCCGCCTGTCGCGTCATGGCGGAACAGGGTGTGGAGCGACCGCTTGCGGCTGACCCTGAGCGCCTCGCGGCGGTCTGGGACTGGAATTATCGGCGCGCCGGGCTGCGGGCGGAGGCCGGAGAGAACCTGTTCGTTCCGAAGATCGTCTGGGTCATGCCTGCCGCTGGCGCCGATCCAGAACCCGCCATCACGTGGACATTCGGCGTCGCCACCATCATCCCCGAAAGCCTCATCACGCGCGTGGTGCTGGTGCGGCAGGAGCGGCCCAAGCTGATGAAGATGTTTGCCCGCAATACCGATCCGAAATTCGAGTACAAGCTGATCGGCGTTGAGGGTGGTATCCGCATCGCTGGCATCGAGCGCGGCGAGATCGACGGCCGGCCGGCGCTGTTCACGCCTCAGACGGGGCCGCTGGAGATGCAGGCGCTGTTCTCGGGCGTCTGGTCGAAGCCGGAGTTCAAGGTGCTTGCGCCCGAAGCAGTGCTCGGACGCGATGTCGTGGACGGAGCCTAGCGCTTCGCGTTCGCGTAGTTGAGCCCGTCCGGGAGGATCGGCGCGGGCATCAGGCAGGCGAAGACGACAGCTTTTCCAGCCGTTCGATCAACTTCCGTGCGCGGTAGCCGATTCCGTTGGGAAGGCGTTTTAAGAATGCGGCGAGGAAACGACGCTCAAGGTCTCCTTCGCCGCGCTTGCGCAGGAGAATTGCAACACGCATGGGGGCATCGGGCCAGATGAACGCTTTTGTGCGGCCTTGCCTCAACTCTTCCATAGCCACGCGGACATGCCCTGCCTGCAATGCCAGGTCGTTGTCGATACGCTTCAGCGTTGCTTTGAACTCGGCCAGCTTTGCCGCAACTTCCGGCGACGGTGGCTTTGTCGGATCCTCTAGCGGAATGTCTACCCGGACACAGACCGCTGGTTCGGCCTCGAACGTCGGCCAGTCCTTGAAGGGCACGTCTTCCAGCAGGCGAACTGTTTCGCGAACCAGAGCGAGGTCGTTCTCGGACTTCATGCGTCTTCATGCCATCGCATGAAAACGAAGTCACGCTGCCGAGGGGCTAGCGCTTCGCGTTGGCGTAGTTGAGGCCGGCGACGAGGACGGACACGGGCATCAGGTAGGCGCAGACGGCGGTGTAGAAGAGGGCGCGGGTGAGGTACATCGGGCTGGCCTTTCTGGGCTGGCGGGCGCGTGCTGCGCGGCCGGGGTGGTACGCTCGATTACAGACCGGAAGGGTGCGCGCGGTTTGTTAATGACGTATGGACAGTCGGGCGGCGTGAACTAGTTCACTGGCCAGATGGAGGATTTCGGCATGCGTCTTGTCATGGCTTCTGCGATCTCTGCGCTTCTGCTGGCCGCGTGCGGCGGCGGGGAGCCGGCTGCCCCTGCGGGCCCGGCCGAGCCCACGCCCCCGGTTGACGCCGCGCCTGTCGCGCCCGAGACGCCCGCCATGCCGCCGGAAGGCGCACGGATCGGCACGATGAACCTGAGCTGTGGCGGAGAGACGTTCCGTGTCGCCTTCCTCGATACGCATGCTGCGATCGTCAGCGCGGACGGGACGCAGACAACCGAGCTGCCGGTGCTGCCGGAAGGCCCGACATCGGAGCCGGGTGTCACTGTCTATTCCGATGGCATGCAACAATTCGCCAAGTCCGGCGGCGGCGATACGCCGACCGTCATCCGCTATGCCAAGGGCCGGATGGCCTGGCAGGATTGTGCGATCGCCGCGAACTGACGGAGCACGATCTCCCCAATCATTCCTGTGGAGAGTGACCCCCTCCTGTCCTCCCCCTGAAAGGGGGAGGACAGGAGGGGGGCTGTTTCAACATGCGCATTGCCTGAAATTTGGCGCAGCGTTTGCCTCTGCGCCGCGCGCATCCTACAAGCGGGACATGAAACTCGCCTCTCTGAAACATGGCCGGGACGGACGGCTGGTGGTCGTGTCCCGGGATCTCACGCGCTATGCGGATGCAAGTCACATTGCGCCGACACTGCAGGATGCTCTCGACAACTGGAAACGGCATGCGCCGCGACTGGATACGCTGGCGGAGGAGGTGGAGCTTGGCTCCGTGCCGACCGAGCGTTTCCACGAGAAGGACTGCGCGTCGCCCCTGCCGCGTGCGTACCAGTGGGCTGACGGGTCGGCTTATGTGAACCACGTGCAGCTGGTGCGGAAGGCGCGCGGGGCAGACATGCCCGAGACGTTCTGGACCGACCCGCTGATGTATCAGGGCGGCTCGGACGGTTTCCTCGGCCCGCGTGATCCGATCCCGCTTGGCGACGAATCGTGGGGCTGCGACATGGAGGGCGAGATCGCGGTGATCACCGGCGACGTGCGCCTCGACGCCAGCCATGATGAGGCGCAGAAGGCGGTGCGGCTGGTCATGCTGTGCAATGATGTGAGCCTGCGCAACCTGATCCCCAACGAACTGGCCAAGGGCTTCGGCTTCTTTAATTCGAAGCCGGCGTCCGCGTTCTCGCCGGTGGCGGTGACGCCGGACGAGCTGGGGCCTATGTGGGACGGCGTCCGGCTGAATGGCGCGCTGACGGTGCGGCTGAATGGCGACTTGTTCGGCAAGGCCAATACGCGCGTGGACATGACGTTCGACTTCCCGACGCTGATCGCGCATGCAGCGCGGACGCGGCCGCTGTCGGCGGGCACGATTATCGGCTCAGGCACGGTGTCCAACCGGGGCGAGGATGGCGGGCCGGGCAAGACGATTGCCGAGGGCGGTGTCGGATATTCGTGCATCGCTGAGCTGCGAATGGTCGAAACCATCACGCAGGGCGCGGCAAAGACAGGATTCCTGAAGCGCGGCGATCGCGTGGAAATCGAAATGCTGGATGATCGTGGCCGGTCGATGTTTGGCCGGATCGACCAGGTCGTCGGCGGTTAGGAGCAGACTATGGCGAACAAGGTTTACTCCGATGCGAAGGGCGCGCTGGACGGCGTGCTGTTCGATGGGATGACGATCATGGCCGGCGGGTTCGGCCTGTGCGGCATTCCGGAGAACCTGATCGCGGAGATCCAGCGCTCGGGCGTGAAGAACCTCACGGTGATCTCGAACAATGCCGGCGTGGATGGCTTCGGCCTCGGCGTGCTGCTGAACTCGCGGCAGGTGAAGAAGATGATCTCGTCCTATGTCGGCGAGAACAAGGAGTTCGAGCGGCAGTATCTCTCGGGCGAGCTGGAGCTGGAGTTCAATCCGCAGGGCACGCTGGCCGAGCGGTGCCGCGCGGGCGGGGCGGGCATTCCGGCGTTCTACACCAAGACGGGCGTCGGCACGCTGGTGGCGGAGGGCAAGGAGACGCGCGTCTTCAACGGCCAGACCTATGTGATGGAAACGGGACTGGTGGCCGACCTTTCCATCGTGAAGGCGTGGAAAGGCGATGCGCAGGGAAACCTCGTCTACAACAAGACGGCCCGCAACTTTAACCCGATGATGGCAACGGCCGGAAAGGTCACGGTCGCCGAGGTCGAGGAGATGGTGCCGGTCGGCGCGCTGAACCCGGCTGACATCCATACGCCGGGCATCTTCGTCCAGCGGATCATGCAGGGCACATTCGAGAAGCGCATCGAGCAGCGCACCGTGCGGAAGCGGACGGCCTGATGCTGCGCGTTCGCGTTCTCCTGCAGCCGCTGGCGGGTGGCGATCACCAGACGATCTGGGATCGCGAACTGCCGGCGAAGCGCGCCGATGGCCTGCTGAAGGAGTATCGCGAGCTGTCGTGGAGCACGCAGAAATTCGGTGAACGCATGGAGATGAAGTTCGATGATGGCGCGGGCAACCGTTGTCGCATCGACGCCAGCTTCCAGGGCGTTCACATCATTCCCATCGAAGGCGGCCACCAGGCCGATTTCACCTTCATGGGCGACCAGTACCGGGTGTGGTGAGTTTTTTATCGCGCCGGCCTTTGATGGGCGGCGCCGGGTTTTCGCAGGAGACGGGCATGGCCTGGGATCGTGATCAGATGGCGGCGCGTGCGGCGCAGGAGCTGAAGGACGGGTTCTATGTGAACCTCGGCATCGGCATTCCGACGCTGGTGGCCAACCACATCCCGGCAGGCGTGGACGTCACGCTGCAGTCGGAGAACGGCATGCTGGGGATGGGTCCGTTCCCGTTCGAGGGCGAGGAAGACCCGGACCTCATCAACGCAGGCAAGCAGACGATCACGGTGCTGGATCGCTCGTCCTTCTTCGACAGCGCGACGAGCTTCGGCATGATCCGCGGCGGGCATATCGACCTGGCCATTCTCGGCGCCATGGAAGTCTCCGAGACCGGCGACCTCGCCAACTGGATGATCCCGGGCAAGCTGGTGAAGGGCATGGGCGGGGCGATGGACCTGGTCGCCGGCGTGAAGCGCGTGGTGGTGATCATGGATCACGCCAACAAGGCGGGTGAGAGCAAGCTGCTGAAAGCGTGCACGCTGCCGCTGACGGGCATCAAGGTGGTGAACCGCATCATCACGAACCTTGGCGTGTT
>Ga0208492_1001242_pt1 | contig 16715 bp, 13 predicted proteins | sample Subbioar_CSW14AB_FD_184820 | JGI IMG/M metagenome (GOLD analysis project Ga0208492, IMG submission 184820) | Serpentinite rock and fluid subsurface biosphere microbial communities from McLaughlin Reserve, California, USA - CR12Mar_CSW14AB (SPAdes) | ecosystem: Environmental > Terrestrial > Deep... | reverse complement strand
GGAAATGAAGCATCCCGTATCCCAAAAAATTCAGGCTTGAGCACAAATACAAAACAGATAATCTGTAAAAGAACACTGCCAATATATCCATAGGCAAATCCCTTTGCACTGACTCTGTCCTGCTGATCGGGTGTGGCAATTTCAGGAAGGTAGGAATTATTGAACATGACTCCACCAATATATCCTATAGCAGCCAGTATGAAACAAATAATACCCAATTCAAGAGTTTCCAGTCTAAAAAAGAATAAACCTGCACAGGAAATACTTCCCAAATAGGTAAAAAACTTCATAAAAATCTTTTTATTGCCTCTGAAATCCGCTATTGAAGAGAGTACAGGCAATAACAGCGCCATAATCAGATAAGCGACTCCGAGCGCATAATTTGAAAGTGCAGTGTTGGTAAAGATCCTGCCGAAAAAACTAACCTGATCTCCGTGTTCAGCCGTAGTGGTGATAATGGTATAATAAGCCGGAAATATGGTGGAGGTAATAACCAGATTGTATGCAGAATTGGACCAGTCAAACATGGCCCATGCATTTATGGTTGCTTTATTATTTTGCATTTACAAAGAAAACAGGAGTAAATTTTGCTTAAAAAACTTCAATTCAGGAATTGAAATTAATGATTATAAATTAATCTTACAGCAATATTTAAACTCAGGCAAGATAACTGAACTAATCCACGCTTTTTAAACTGGATGCTCCTGAATTATCTTTAAGAATTCTTTGGGGTTTGCCTTTATATTCTACTTCACTTGCTCCTGATGAATTTACTTCAAGTTCATTGATCACATTAATTTTTGAATGACTTGCTCCTGAACTATTGATTACATATTTGCCGACAACGAAATCATAGGCGTCGAGTGATCCGGCACCTGTAAGATCGATATCATGACGGCCAGCCTGCCCTTTCAGTACAATTTCTGAAGAACCACTGGAAGAAGTTTTCAAACTAGCAGCATTCAGGTCAAGGTTAACCTTGCTTGCACCCTGAAGATCAAGCTCAAAATCCTGAACATTTAGTTTACCGTCACTCTGAATTCCTACAGATCCTGAGCCCTCTATTCCTTCAAAGTTTGCAGAACTGAGGTAAACCGTTACATTTCCGGCATCACAAAATCCGGAATTTATATCAATAATCAGTTTATTTCCATTTACCTCTGTGATGATCTCGTCCTGAATATTGTCATCCGCAAGAATCCGAATTGAATTTACAGTATCCTGTTTTAAAACCAGATTAATTGAACCACTGACTTCAACCCTGGTAAACGGGTCAGACTGGCGGTTAAGGGAAACCTGATTTCCGGAACCGCTGACACAATCAATATTAGAGCAGGAAGTCAGTATACAAACTGACAATAATAAACCTGAAAGTAAGATACCTGTCTTCATACATTTTACTTTATGACAATGCTTTGCATGTATATGTTACAACAAATCTGAGATTTAAAATAATAACGAGTTCGGTATTAGGTTATTAAAAAGATTAACATTTAAAAACCACATAGATTGAATTTATTGTGCTTTCAAGGAGACATAGGTTGAAAATCGCATAGATTGAAGCGAAGCTTCAAGGCTATCTGTGTCTAAAATGTAGGTTACAAGCATGTTTCTATGTGGTTTTTAAAATGTGATGTCGGGTTCACGTTGATAAGATAACAAACCTTAAATAAAGATGAACCACTGAAGTAATCTTTCTGTCTGAACAAAAAAGTATTTTCTGGAATTTATCAGTGTGAGAGATAATAATATTCACCGTTGACTTTAACCGTTCCGGCGTCCAGCAGAATCCGGATAATTTCAAGCTTCTCCTTATCATTTCCGACATGAATGGCTTCAATTAACTGGTGTAGGTGTAATGGATTCTTACTTAATTCATTAAGTATTTCCTTGATAATCTGATCCCGATGACTGATTCCTTTAGCCTTCCTTTTATTTTCCAAACAAACATCACAGGTACCGCAGAGCGGAGCATGACTTTCATTAAAATACTTTAAAATTTGCTGACTACGACACTTGTTTTCCTCAGCATAAGCTATAACTGACTGAATCTGTTCTTTGCTGATCCGGAAGCGTTCAGACATATATTTGCTGTCGATATACATATTTTTACTATCGACTCTTTGCGTGATAAAATAGAGATGGGGTTTATCGGTTTGCTCTTCATAGCTGATCAGTTCCATGGTCTTTAATCTGTTCAGAACATTAATAACATCAGCTCTGCTCATGCCGGTCCGTTTAGCAAGATCGCTTTCTTTAATTCCAACCGGACGGTCAAAAATCCCCCCGTAAGAACGTAGAAGGATTTTAATAAAATGATCGTAAGCCGGTTGCTGAACCTGAAAACGGTATAGATTTTCCTGGCCATAAAGTATCTGAACTCTGGAGGGAAGATAGACCGTTTCGCTTAAGACCAGATATTCATCATGCTCCAGGAACTTAAGCGCATGCAAAGTTCTTACAGGATCATGTTTAAAACGGTTACAGAACTCCGCAAGATCAAACTCCAGAGTTAAGCCCTCTCCTGCTCCATAGGCAAGCTGATAATAATTTCCAAGATTGTGATAGATCTGTTTAATTTCCTCAATTGAAGGAAAATGTTGCTCCAAGCGCTTCAGAAGTAATTGCTTATCCGATTCATTATACAGCAAAACAGCATACGCTTTTAATTCATCTCTTCCGGCTCTTCCGGCTTCCTGATAATAAGCCTCAAGACTTTCAGGCAGGTCAAGATGCACCACAAAGCGCACATCAGATTTATCAATCCCCATTCCGAATGCATTGGTTGCAACCATTACCTTAACTTCAGAATTTTTCCAGGCAGACTGTTTTTTCATTCTGGATGGCGTATCCAGTCCGGCATGATAAAAATCAGCTGAAATACCCTGTATATTCAATTGCCTGGATACTTCCTGTGTTTCACGTCTGTTTCTTACATAAACTATACCACTACCTTTTACATTTCTGGCAACAGATAACAATTTCTTAAACTTATTTTCCTCATTATAAACAAGATAACTCAGATTTTTCCTTTCAAAAGACTTTCTGAATATCTGCGCATTCTTAAAATTCAGTTTGTCCTGAATATCTGCAGCCACCCTTTCTGTAGCTGAAGCAGTTAAAGCCAGAACCGGCACATCAGGATGGAGTTCACGGAGCTGAGGAATATGTAAATAAGGGGGTCTGAAATCATATCCCCACTGCGAGATACAATGAGCTTCATCTATGGCGATGAGGTTAATATTCATATGCCGGATTCTTTCCCTGACAAGTTCTGATAGTAAACGCTCAGGAGACAGATATAGAAATTTAAAATCACCATAGATACAATTATCAAGTGCAATATCTATTTCCCTCTTTCCCATTCCTGAAATAATGGCCATTGCCTTTATGCCGCGTCCTTTGAGGTTTTCAACCTGATCTCTCATTAAGGCGATAAGAGGAGAAACAACAATACAGATACCGGGCTTGTAAAGAGCCGGAATTTGAAAACAAAGTGATTTACCACCACCCGTAGGCATTAATGCAAGTGTATCTTTTCCTTCTATTACAGATTGAATAATATCCTCCTGAAGCGGACGAAAGTTCGAAAACCCCCAATATTTTAACAGGATATTATGTATCGTCATAGATTAGAATTGCCTTGAAATCAAATTTGGCATTGGTTTTGCCAAACAGGCAAACGCTATCAAAACTATGAATAATTGCTAAATTGCGGATTCAATAATACAAATACATGAAGAGATCAGTTCTGTTGGCACTCAGTGTCATTTTCGCATCACCCCTGCTGGCCCAGCAAAATCCCAAATGGAATATTGAGAAGCCTGCAGGACCTTCAAAAACAGTTTCATTCCAAACCAATGAAGGGACGTGGATGAATCTTGACGTTAGTCCGGATGGTCAGGATATAGTCTTTGACTTACTCGGAGATATTTACAAAATACCAATCAGCGGAGGTAAAGCTACTTTACTGGCCGGTGGACTGGCTTCAGAAGTTCAGCCAAGGTATAGTCCTGACGGAAAGTTTATATCCTATACCAGCGATAAAGACGGAGGAGATAATATATGGATAATGAATGCTGATGGTACCGGTAAGCGTGCAATTACAAAGGAAAATTTCAGACTTCTGAACAATGCAGTCTGGACACCTGATAATCAGTATTTGATTGCCCGAAAACATTTCACCAGCGGTCGCTCTCTTGGAGCCGGAGAAATGTGGATGTACCACATTGCCGGAGGTGGAGAAGGAGTTCAGCTCACCAAACGCAAAAATGATCAGCAGGATGCCGGAGAACCTGAAATTTCTCCGGATGGAAAATATGTCTACTTTTCGGAGGATGTTAGTCCCGGTCCGTTCTTTCAATATAACAAAGATCCTAACGGTGAGATCTATAACATTCGTCGTTTAAATCGTGAAACCGGAGTTATTGAAACTGTTGCCGGTGGTGATGGAGGGGCTGTTCGTCCACAAATTTCACCAGATGGCAAATTTCTTGCATTTGTAAGAAGGGTGCGGTTAAAATCGCAATTATTTATTCAGGATCTGCAAACAGGTGAAGAATGGTCAGTATATGACAATTTAACACATGACATGCAGGAAGCCTGGGCAATTTTCGGGCCCTATCCGAATTTTTCATGGACACCTGACAGTAAAAATATTATTTTTTATGCCCAGGGTAAGATTAAAAACCTCGAAGTTCTTACCGAATTTGTAACTGATATTCCATTTGATGTCACCGTAAATCAGACTATTACAGAAGCTCTTCATTATGACCAGAAGGTATATACCGATGAGTTTGACGTAAAAATGATAAGACAACTTACAACTTCTCCGGATGGTAAGAAAATAGCATTCAATGCTGCAGGTTATATTTATCTGAAAGATCTTGCTGATGGTCAGGCACAGCGTATTACTTCCGGAACCGACTTTGAGTTTGAGCCTGAATTCAGTCCTGATGGTAAATCACTGCTATATGTAAACTGGAATGATGAAAACCGTGGTTCTATCATGAAGCTCGATCTTCAAACCATGCTAACGGTTAAATTAACCACTGAAAAAGGCTATTACTACGGTCCGAAATACTCCGGAAAAGGCGATAAGATTGTATATCGTAAAGGTGTAGGAAATGATGTATTGGGTTATTCCTTTGGTAAAAATCCCGGAATTTATATCATGAATGCCGATGGAAGCGGATCGTATATGGTTTTAAACAACGGAATCAGGCCCTTGTTCAGTTCAGATGATAAACGTATTTATTATCAAAGTACCGAAGGAACAAAAAAGGCATTCAAAAGTATGGATCTGAATGGTGGAAATATCAGAACACTTTATACATCCACCTATGCAAATGCCTTTAATCCAAGCCCTGACGGTAAATGGATTGCATTTACCGAATTATTCAATGTTTATATTACTCCTTTTGCAAGTACCGGAAATTCATTGGATCTTTCCTCAGCAAACAAATCGCTTCCTCTAACGAAAGTTAGCAGGGATGCCGGCACTTATATACACTGGAGTAAAGATTCTCAAAAACTCAACTGGACTCTAGGTCCTAAATATTTCTCGAGAGAAATAAAGACATCTTTTAGTTTCCTTGGATCTGCAGAAAAGGCAAGCCGTGCAGATACAATTGGAGTAGACATTCAATTACGCCTTAAATCTGATAAGCCTGAAGGTAAGATTGCAATTACCAACGCAAGGATCATCACCATGAAAGGTGACGAAGTGATCCAAAAAGGAAATATTATTATAGAGAATAATAAGATATCAGCAGTAGGTGCCAATGTTTCTGTACCTGACGATGCTAAAATCATTGACGCATCAGGAAAAACAATTATGCCGGGAATAATTGATGTACATGCTCATTTAAGAGCCAGTTCTGATGGGGTTTCCCCTCAACAGGACTGGAGCTATTTTGCTAATCTGGCTTTCGGTGTAACCACCTCACATGATCCTTCAGCCAATACAGAAATGGTATTCAGTCAGGCGGAAATGGTAAAATCAGGTGTTTTAACCGGACCGAGAGTGTATTCCACAGGAACTATTCTCTATGGTGCAGATGGTGATTTCAAAACAGTAGTTAACAGTCTGGAAGATGCACGTTCTGCCTTAAGACGTATGAAAGCAGTGGGCGCTTTTTCTGTCAAATCTTACAATCAGCCGAGAAGGGAACAAAGACAACAGATTATTCAGGCAGCAAGGGAACTGCAGATGGAAGTCGTACCGGAAGGTGGTTCTACCTATGTCCATAATATCACTCACATACAAGACGGGCATACCAGTCTGGAGCATAATATTCCGCCGGCGCCATTATATAAGGATGTAAATATGCTGTGGAATAAAAGTACTACATCCTATACACCCACACTTATTGTTGCGTATGGAGCTCAATCCGGAGAAAACTACTGGTACGATCGTACAAACGTCTGGGAAAATGAAAGATTGTTAAGTTACACTCCAAGGAATATCATTGATTCCCGTTCCAGAAGACGGACAACCTCGGAATTTGCAGACTATGGCCACATTGCAGTTTCAAGAGCGGCAAAAGTACTTTCAGATGGAGGTACCAAAATTAATCTTGGAGCCCACGGACAGCTTCAGGGATTAGGAGCTCACTGGGAGCTCTGGATGTTTGCACAGGGAGGAATGAGTGCATTGCAGGCAATCAGAAGTGCAACTTTAAATGGTGCAGAACATTTGGGAATGGATAAAGAAATCGGTTCCATAGAAAATGGTAAACTTGCAGATATGATCATTCTTGATGCTAACCCACTGGATGATATCCGGAATACAGAAAAGATCAAATTTGTAATCATGAACGGCAGGGTTTACGATGCTGCAACCATGAATGAAACAATAAGCCGGGAAAAGGCAAGAAACAAGTTCTGGTGGCAAATGAGCAGAGCAGACAGCTTTACTATACCACAGGGTACTGTAGAGACTTATACCTTTACACATCCGGAATGTGATTAACAAAAGAAAGGCTGGAAAGATAATTTCCAGCCTTTCTTTTAATCAAATATTCTGCGCAATGACAAACCCGCTGGACCAGGCCCACTGAAAATTATAACCACCCAACCATCCGGTTACATCCACACATTCTCCGCCAAAAAACAAGCCGGGTATTTTTTTAGCCTCAAGGGTTTTTGAAGACAGTTCATCCGTAGCCACTCCTCCTCTCATCACTTCGGCTTTATCATAGCCTTTATCACCTGCAGGTTTCACATCAAAATGATGAATATACCGGTCAATTTTCTGAATATCTTCTTTAGTCAGGGAAGCCAGATTCTTATCAACCGGTAAAAATTTTGAAAGAGCATCTGCAAACTTTCTGGTGAACAAATCAGATAATAACCCTGAAAGCGTTTTACGGCCATTGGTTAATTTCTGCATCTGAATGAGGTCTGTTATATTATTATTAGGCAGCAGATCAATCATAATATGTTCGCCCGGTCGCCAGTAGGATGATATCTGAAGAATAGCCGGACCACTTAAGCCCCAATGAGTAAACAGGATGTTTTCTTCAAAGCTGATTCTGTCATTGGAAACACGGCTGAATATAGTGTTTCCCGATAACAGAGCATACCATTCAGCATCTTTACCGGTAATGGTTAAAGGCACCAGTGCAGGTGCAGTTTCTGTAATCTTAAGACCGAACTGACGGGCAATTCTCAGACCAAAGTCTGTAGCGCCCATCTTTGAAATCGGAAGTCCGCCTGTTGCAATTACTACCTTCGGAACAATGATTTCCCTTAACTTCCCCGATCTGAAAAAACTTATTTTAAAATTGCCATCGGTTGTTTTCACTACCTCTTTCACCTCTGCACCACAAAGTATTTCCTGCCCGAGATCAGCGCAAAGCAGTTCAAAAACCTGCACAATATCTTTTGCATTATTTGAAACAGGGAATAGCTGTCCAAGTGTTTTTTCTTTACCAGAAATACCATTCATTTCAAAAAAATGAATGGTATCATCAACTGTAAACTGAGAAAACGCAGATTTACAGAAATGAGGATTTTCTGAGATAAAATTAGATTCAGAAGTATACAGATTAGTATAATTACATCGTCCTCCACCCGAAATCAAAATCTTGGCACCTATTTTCTCATTTTTCTCAAGTATAAGTGTTTTTTTACCAAGATAACCCGCTTGTACAGCACACATTAACCCGCAGGCACCACCACCAATAATTACAGCATCAAAATGATCTCCCATAAGAATCAAAGGTATCAGGAAAACCTGTTCTTTAAAGCAGCCAGCTTAATGGCAATATCTGTTTCAGGCTCATGTAGATTCTTTTCAGGTCTTTTCTGCTGATGGTTAGCTGAAGATTTCTGAGCCGGTCTGGCTTTTTGCTCAGACTTCTCATCTGATTTCATTGACAAAGCTATACGCTTTCTTGGCACATCCACTTCAGTTACCCTGACCATCACCTTCTGACTAACTTTAACTACTTCATTGGGATCTTTGATAAATTTATCAGACATCTGACTCACGTGCACTAATCCGTCCTGATGAACGCCGATATCCACAAATGCACCAAATGCGGTAATATTTGTAATAATACCGGGAAGAGTCATACCTACATGAAGGTCGTTAATTGAATTAATACCTTCAGAGAAACTAAAAGCTTCAAACTGCTCGCGAGGATCACGTCCCGGTTTAGCAAGTTCATCCATAATATCCGTCAGAGTAGGCAATCCGACAGTCTCACTGATATAATTCTGTAATTTGATCTTCTTTCTAAGTTGTTCATCCTTCATCAGATCTTCTACTTTACAGTTAAGGTCTTTTGCCATTTGTTCAACAAGCTGATATCTTTCTGGGTGAACCGCACTGCTGTCCAAAGGTTGTTCAGCATTTCTGATTCTGAGAAATCCGGCCGCCTGCTCAAAAGCCTTGTCACCTAAACGAGGTATTTTTTTCAGATCTGAACGTCGCTTAAATGCACCGTTCTTATTGCGGTATTCTACGATATTTTGTGCCAGTTGAGGACCTAAACCTGAAATATAGGCTAAAATTTGTTTTGAAGCGGTGTTCAGCTCCACACCTATTGAATTGACACAACTGATTACCGTATCATCCAGTGAAGCCTGAAGCTGATTCTGATCAACATCATGCTGATACTGACCAACTCCGATAGATTTTGGGTCTATTTTCACCAATTCTGCCAATGGATCCATTAAACGTCTGCCAATGGAAACCGCTCCTCTTACAGTGATATCCTTATCCGGAAACTCTTCCCTGGCAACTTCAGAAGCAGAGTAAATAGATGCTCCGCTTTCATTCACCATAACTACAATAATATCAGGCAATTGCAATCCGCGAACAAAAGCTTCTGTTTCCCTTCCTGCAGTTCCATTACCGATAGCAATTGCTTCAATCTTAAATTTCTCTGCCAAAAATTTAATTGTTTTTGCAGCTTCTTCAGCGGCATTATTTCCGTTATGCGGGTAGATCGTTGTATTCTCAATAAGTTGTCCCTGATCATCCAGACAAACCACTTTACATCCGGTGCGAAAACCCGGGTCAATAGCCATGATTCTTTTCTGTCCAACCGGGGCCGCTAATAGTAACTGACGTGCATTATCTGCAAAAACACGAATGGCCTCAGTATCTGCCTGTTTCTTTGTCAGCAAACGAATCTCAGTTTCCATAGATGGTTTGATCAGCCTCTTAAAAGAATCTGCAGCTGCTTCTTTAACCTGCTCAGAGCATTCATTCATACCCTTGATAAACATCGATTCTAGAATCATAAGGGCATCTTCTTCCGGAACTTCTATATCCAGTGTAAGTATAATTTCTTTCTCTGCCCTGCGTAATGCCAGTATACGATGCGAAGGAGCCGTTTTAACCGGTTCTGTCCAGTCAAAATAGTCTTTATACTTCTGACCTTCTTCTTCCTTACCTTTAATTAATTTAGAATGAAAACTTCCCTTATTAAGGAATAATTCACGCATTTTGGCTCTTAGTTCAGGTTGTTCGGCAATAAACTCAGCAAGAATATCCCTTGCACCTGCCAATGCTTCGTCAATATTTGAAACTCCTTTTTCTTCATCAATAAATCTGGAAGCTTCTGACTGAAGATCAATCTTGTTCTGTTCCAGAATAAGGTCTGCAAGTTTCTGAAGCCCTTTTTCACGTGCAACTGAAGCCTTTGTTTTCCTTTTTGGTTTGTAGGGCAGATAAATATCCTCCAGAATAGTCATCGTTTCTGCTTCACTGATTTGCTTTTCAAGTTCAGGAGTTAACTTTTCCATCTCCTTCATTGATTTCAGAATGGCCTCTCTCCTTTTATCCAGTTCATTTAACTGTTGAATTCTGTCGCGGATAGCAGCAACCTGTACTTCATCCAGACTGCCGGTCATTTCTTTCCGATACCTGGCAATAAAAGGAACTGTACCTCCTTCATCAAGCAAATTAATGGTAACTGTTACCTGTTTTTCAGTTAAAGACAGCTCTCCAGCTATCTTTCTATGTTTATTTAAGGTCATGTTTGTGCTATTGATTTGATTGCGAATTTGAGGGTATCTGTTCTCATTTCAAAAAAAGCTTATCCACAAAACACTAAAAAGCGAAAGGAAAATATCAATTTAATATAACAGAATGCTCAATTTGCTTAAATTTGAAGAATGAATGATCCTTCGCAAATAAGTGAGTTCGGAAAAGTACTGATCTATCTGATCATGGGTACTTTATTTGTGCTGTTTACTTACTTCATAGGAAGCCTCGCTGCATTAAAAAAACCTAATCCTCAGAAATTGAGTTCTTATGAATGCGGTGAGGAACCTAATGGAAACTCCTGGATTCAGTTCAACTCCAGATTTTATGTGATAGCCCTCGTTTTTCTGCTTTTTGATGTAGAAATGGTGTTTATCTTTCCATGGGCAACTGTTTTTGCTCAGGAAAGTTTACTCAATACCGATAGCAGATGGGGCTGGCTTAGTTTAGGAGAAATGTTTCTTTTCGTTGTTATCCTGCTAATCGGACTTGTTTATATCTGGAAAAAAGGTGATCTGAACTGGATAAAGCCTGAATTAACCGGATTTAAGTCTCCGGCGCGTATTCCACAATCGGCTTACGACAATTTGAATTCATCCCGGTACAAGGTTAAAAAATTCAGTCCGGATACCATTATTCCTGAGCCTGAGAAGCTAATCAGCGATGCTCCGAAACCTGCATTCAGACCCAGATTTAATCCCAGTAAAGCATGAGTTTAGAATTAAAAGGTGATAACGGAGCTGTTGTAGTAGTAAAAATAGATGATCTGCTCAACTGGGCGAGGCTATCTTCTTTATGGCCGATGAGCTTTGGTATAGCCTGCTGTGCAATAGAAATGATGGGCTCAATGGCTTCAACTTATGATCTTGACCGGTTTGGGGTATTCCCTCGTCCCTCACCCCGGCAATCTGATGTTATTATTATTGCAGGAACAGTCACTTTTAAAATGGCCGAACGTATTAAGCGTTTATATGAGCAAATGCCTGAGCCCAAATATGTCATATCCATGGGTTCATGCTCTAATTGCGGCGGTCCGTACTGGCAGCATGGCTATCATGTGGTAAAAGGCGTTGATAAGATTATACCTGTTGATGTTTACGTACAGGGATGTCCTCCCCGACCGGAAGCATTGATCGGAGCCATACTTGAACTTCAGAAGAAAATCGAAAAGGAAAGTATACTAAGTAGCTAAACATCTTATTATCAATAATATTACTATTGATTTTATCTTAAAGAAAATGATTAAGCTTCTGTCCATTGAGACATGAAATTAAATAATCTCAGAGATTTGGATTAAATTTGTTCCATGGAATCATTTTACGGCGACCTGAAGCTGGGTATACTTGGAGGCGGACAATTAGGACGCATGCTGATACAGGAATCAATCAATTATAATATCACCACATATGTTTTGGATCCTGATGCTCATGCACCATGTAAGGATTTATGCGAGAAATTTGTAAATGGCTCTTTAACAGATTATGAAGCTGTTTATCATTTTGGCAAAAAGGTTGACGTGCTAACCATTGAAATTGAAAAAGTAAATGTTGATGCACTTGAACAACTTGAAAAAGAAGGAGTTAAAGTTTTTCCTCAATCACGTGTAATCAGGCTGATACAGGACAAGGGAATCCAAAAGCAGTTTTTCAAAGAAAACAATATTCCGACTGCGCCCTTCAGACTTTTTAAAAATAAAGAAGAACTTCTTGAAGCAAATTTAACTTTCCCTTACATTCAAAAGCTCAGAAGAGATGGATATGATGGTCGAGGTGTCAATGTAATCCGAAATAGTTCTGACCTTCAAAAAGCATTTACTGAGCCTAATCTGGTAGAAGAAATGATTCATTTTGAAAAAGAGCTATCTGTGATTGTGGCCAGAAATGAAGATGGAAAGATCAGAACATTCCCTTGTGTTGAGATGGAATTTAATCCGGAAGCAAATCTTGTGGAGTTTTTAATTTCTCCGTCAACATTGAATGATACCATTCTCCAGCGGGCTGATCAGTTAGCAATAAAAGTTGCAGAATCCCTGAAAATCGTCGGTATACTTGCCGTTGAGTTATTTCTTACTCCGGATGGTGATATTCTGGTAAATGAAATTGCCCCCCGTCCGCATAATAGCGGACATCAGAGTATTGAAGGTAATTATACCTCACAATATGAACAGATGCTGAGGGCAATCTTTAATCTACCTTTAGGTGATACCCGAACAATCAGCAATGCGGTTATGATCAATCTGTTAGGAGAAAAAGGATTTGAAGGTCCGGCAGTATATGAAGGCCTTAATGAGATTATGGATATTGATGGGGTTTATATCCATCTTTATGGCAAAAAAATAACCAAGCCTTTCCGTAAGATGGGACACGTTACAATATTGGATGATAATCGTGATAAAGCGATAGAAAAAGCAAGATTAGTACAAAAAACAATTAAAGTAAAAGCTTAGACTACTACTACAATAATTTGTATATCAATAATTAATTTATAAATGAGCAATTCAAAATCCGCAGGAAAAAATATTCAGGTTGGAATAATTATGGGAAGTAAATCAGATCTGAATGTTATGCAGGATGCTGCTGACATTTTAAAAGATCTGGGCGTTGATTTCGAAATCACTGTAGTTTCCGCACATCGTACCCCTGAAAGAATGTTTGAATATGCTAAATCTGCAGCAGGTAGAGGATTAAAGGTAATTATTGCCGGTGCAGGCGGGGCTGCCCATCTTCCGGGTATGGTTGCTTCTATCACCCAGATTCCTGTTATCGGTGTACCTGTAAAATCGTCCAATTCAATTGACGGGTGGGATTCTGTATTATCAATACTTCAAATGCCAAACGGAATTCCGGTCGCTACAGTCGCCCTGAATGCCGCTAAAAACGCAGGAATACTTGCCGCTCAGATTCTGGGAACTGCTGATGAGTCTCTTTCTCAAAGACTTCTGGATTATAAGGAAGAATTGAAGAGCAAGGTATTGGATAGTGCCCGGGAAATGGAGAATAACTAAAATTGATTTCTCATTAATTTTAATCCTCTTAAAAGATAATTAAGAAAATAATTTCTTAATTCCATTGCGGATTTTCCGGAAAGTTGGCGATATGAGCATATTTTGGCCCCAGTCCTATAACAACTTCGCGCCACAGGTTTTCTTCATCCTGTACAAAAACTACTTCAGGATTAAATTTATTGCTGACCAGCCATGAGTTTTCATCGATTTCCTGATCAAGCTGTCCTGCCGACCAGCCGGAATACCCAATAAAAAATTTAATTTCATCGTGTCCGATTTCGTTATTTTTAAGAAGTATTCTGAGGGTTTCGAAGTTTCCTCCCCAGTATACTCCATCTCTTAGTTCAATACCACTGTTTAATTTATCATAGCAGCAATGAACAAAATGCAGACTGTCATTCGCTACCGGACCTCCTATGTAAACAGGGAAATCGAGCAGGCTTATCCCCTCAATCAAATCATTCAGAATAAGGTTGCTGCGCTGGTTCAGCACAAACCCAACAGCACCGGCTTCTTCATATTCTACCAGCAATACAACAGACCTTTTAAAATTAGGATCTAACATAAAGGGCTCTGAAACAAGCAGATTTCCGCTTTTAGGCTTTACCGGACTCAACATATTTATTGCTTTGATAAGTTTATTGTCATACTAATTTACAAAATAAGGCTATTAATAATTGAAATGAGAGAATACAAGGTGCTTTTATTAAGTTTGTACTATAGATTATTTCTGCTCAATTTCAGATAATACAAACTCAGCATGTCAGTAAAGAAAGAAACAATAGAGAATCTTCGTCAGGATTACAGTTCAGAAAAATTATCCAAAAGAGACGTAGCGAAGGATCCGATTAAACAATTTGGTAAATGGTTTAAAGAGGCCATGGATGCAGGTATTTATGAACCTAATGCCATGACACTTGCTACAACCAGTATTGACCGGAAACCCAGTGCCCGTATCGTTTTACTTAAAGGATATGAAGACAGAGGCTTTTTATTTTACAGCAATTATCTGAGCGCCAAAGGTAAAGAAATTGCCAAAAATCCGGTTGTAGCTCTGGTATTTCATTGGGCTGAGCTCGGACGCCAGGTTCGTATTGAAGGAACTGTTGAGAAACTTAGTAAGGAAGAATCAGAACGGTATTTCAACAGCAGACCTAAGGAAAGCCGTATCGGAGCGCTGGTTTCACCTCAAAGTCAGATTATAGAAACTAAAGATGAACTTGAAAAAAGCTGGAAAGAAGCCGAAATACATTATGCAGATAAGCCAATACCTAAGCCGGCACATTGGGGAGGTTACGTAGTAAAGCCACAGGTTATTGAATTCTGGCAAGGACGTCCAAGCAGATTACATGACAGAATCGTATATAAAAAAGCTGATAAACAAAGCTGGAAAATAGTCCGTCTGGCACCCTGATTACATGATGACTTTTGATGAAATAACAGCCTTCTTAACTGACAAGTTTGGTGCGGATGCAATTGTAGCTACTGAAACTTCAGGTTTGCAGCCTGCTATACTGATTAATCCTGAAATGATTGTTGAAGTATGTGAAGAACTGAGAGATAATGAAAAAACATGGTTCGACTTTCTTTCCTGTCTGAGTGGTATAGACCATGGAGTTGAGAATAATAAATTCTCAGTGGTCTATCATCTTGCTTCCATACCATACAACAGCCAGCTGGTTTTAAAAGTCATTAAAGAACACGACAGAAACTGTAGTGAGCTACCTGTTTTCCATTCTGTCTCGGGTATCTGGCACACTGCTGAATGGCATGAACGGGAAGCTTACGATCTGGTAGGAATCCGCTTCGAAGGTCATCCTGATATGAGAAGAATACTCTTACCTGACGATTGGGAAGGCTATCCGTTAAGAAAAGATTATCAGGCAGCTGAAGAATATAAAGGAATCAAAATTAACTGATCATATCCCCTATTAAAAATTAAATCATGCAGGTAAACAAAACCAGATATGATCTTTTAACAGAGAATCTCCAGCCGGAGGAAATGATCCTTAATATGGGTCCTCAGCATCCATCTACGCATGGCGTTTTAAGGCTTGAACTGATTACAGATGGCGAAATTGTGAAGGAGGTTATTCCGCATATGGGTTATCTGCACAGATGTTTTGAGAAGCATTGTGAAAGTTTAAGCTATCTTCAGATTATCCCTTTTGTCGACAGGATGGATTACCTGGCATCCATGAACAATGATCATGCCTATGTAATGGGTGTTGAACGGATGTTAGGTATTGATAAGGATATTCCCAAAAGAATTGAATATATCAGGGTTTTGGTTTGCGAACTCAACAGAATTGCTTCACATCTGATAGCCATCGGCACATATGGCATTGATATCGGTGCCTTTACTCCTTTCTTATGGTGTTTCCGAGACCGGGAACATATTATGAATATGCTGGAATGGGCCTCAGGATCAAGAATGCTTTATAATTATATCTGGATTGGCGGACTATTTTACGATCTGCCCGTAGGATTTGAAGAAAGATGCAGTGAATTTATTTCTTATTTCAAACCTAAGCTGACAGAACTTAATCAGCTTTTAACAGATAATCAGATATTCATTTCCAGAACTGCCGGAATTGGAGTTCTGCCTGCAGATCTGGCCATCAATTACGGATGTTCCGGTCCCATGTTAAGAGGATCAGGGATTAAATGGGATCTTCGCCGCGCTGATGAATATTCGGTATATCCTGAACTCGAGTTTGACATTCCTGTTGGTAAAGGCGAAATGGGCAGTAAAGGAGATTGCTGGGATCGTTATAAGGTAAGAGTTGATGAAATAGCTGAGTCAGTAAGAATTATTGAGCAATGCCTTGAAAGGCTGATGAACGAACTGAAAAGAAGTCCGGATTTTGACCCGAGAGCCAAATTGCCTAAAAAGATTATCCCAAAAGAACAGGACTTTTATATCCGTGCTGAGAATCCTAAAGGTGAACTTGGCTACTATTTCATCACCGACGGGAAAACTGAAATCCCTAAACGGGTTAAAGCAAGGGCGCCCAGCTTTAACAATCTTTCAGTATTACCTGAAATTGGAAGAGGCGTTCTAATTGCTGATCTGATTGCAATCTTAGGATCAATAGATATTGTTCTGGGAGAAGTAGACAGATAGAAAAAAGGTCCTGAAATAATTTCAGGACCTTTTTTCTTAATATACCTTTACCATATAAATGTAAGGTTCCAGTTTTTTAAACT
>Ga0208492_1001241_pt1 | contig 16721 bp, 14 predicted proteins | sample Subbioar_CSW14AB_FD_184820 | JGI IMG/M metagenome (GOLD analysis project Ga0208492, IMG submission 184820) | Serpentinite rock and fluid subsurface biosphere microbial communities from McLaughlin Reserve, California, USA - CR12Mar_CSW14AB (SPAdes) | ecosystem: Environmental > Terrestrial > Deep... | reverse complement strand
CTGTCCCGGAATCAACCTGCCGGCGACTTGCGCCAGAACTTTTCGGTCGGGGGCTGGCGGACCTTGGCCATGCGCACGATGTCCTCGGGAACATCGAACTTCATGCCGTGTTCCGGACCGATGCCTTCGCTGCTCATGCAATCGGCCATCACGTCATCGGCCAGCGTCATGCCCGCCTTGTCGTTGAACAGCCATTCATCCTGCAGGCATTCCCAGCCGATGTCCGCAATCTGCTCGCGGGTCACTTCCTCACCGAAGAAGGGCGCCAGGAACCGGGCGGTCTCTTCAATGGATGGCCCCAGAAACATGCAGAAGCCGGTTGAATCACAGATCGCGTTGACGATCTGAATCTCCTGCGACGCAATCGCGGCCTTCTCGCCGCTGATCTTGGGATCAATGACGAGGCCTGCGGTGTGGTCGCCACCCATGGCGCTGGTGCAGTAGGTGATGCCGGTCGCCTTCAGCGGACGCGGATCCCAGGCCGGCAGCGCCTGGCCCTTGGCGACCGGAATACGGTGATGCTTGCGCGCGGTGCCGATGGCGAGCGCGCCATCGCCAATGTGCTTGCCGAGCGGCGTGCCGTTGCCGACTTCCTCGGTCAGCAGCTTCTTCGCGCCTTCCGCATCGCCCCAGGCCATGCCGTCGGAGTCCATGTAGACCGCGATGGCAGCGCCGGTCTCGATGGTGTCGAGCCCGAGTTCGTCGCACAGCCTGTCGAGATCGGCGACGTCTTCCCAGTTGTTGATCGCGCAGCACGAGCCGAGCAGCGTCAAGGTCTCGAACTCGAGTGCCGAGGTCTTATAGTTGCCATCCTTGTCGTGCACGATGTTCGAGCAACTGACGATACAGCCCGCCATGCAGGCATGCATCTCGCCACCGCGGGTTTCAAAGGACTCGCGGATGCGCGCGCCATCGAGTTGTTCGAATTCCGGATTGCGGCCTTCCGTACGATTCTTGTACGGAAAGGTATGCAGCATGTTGGCGGCCGGCACCACGGCGCTGGTGCCGTACTTGAAGTTGCCGTGACGGGTGGCGCGATAGTCCTTGGAAAATTCCTTGGTGTAGGCGGCGAAGGCCTTGCGGTCGGCGGGACGACGCACGGGCGCCTTGGCCGGATCGACCAGCACCCACTTCAGGCATTTCGAACCCATCACCGCGCCGACACCGCCGCGCGCGGCCTGGCGCGCCGGACGGCGGGCCTTGTCGTCGTCGGTGCAGGCGATGGACGCGCCCTTCATCATCATTTCACCGGCCGGGCCGATGGAGATCACCGAGGCGGTCTTGGGCGCGTCGGCGAGCAGTTTCTCGCACAGCGGGTAATTCCACATGCCCTTGTATTCATCCGCGGTCACCAGTTCGACACCCTGCTCGTTGACCGTCAGGCCCCAGCGTCGGCTGCGGTCCGCCGGCTGGCCGGTGACGATCACCGCGCGATAGCCGAGCTTCATGAGGTCCTGGCCCGGGTCACCACCGACATTGGCTTCCTTGATGCCGTTCGTCAGCGGGCTCTTGCAACCCAGCGACAGGCGACCGGAAGTCGGTGCCGAAGTGCCCGACAGCGTGCCCGGCGCCATCACCAGCACATTGTCGGGTCCCAGCGGGTCGCAGGTGGCGTCGCATTCCTTGAGCAGGATCTTGGCCGACAGGGCGCGGCCGCCGAGCAGCTTCCATTCCTGGGGGAAGGGTTCGACCGTCACGGTCTGGCGGGTCATGTCGACCCGAATGATTTTGTCCTGGTCCCAAGCTTGTTCCACGGTGTTCTCTCCTGGCGAGGCACGATTTCGATTTTCGCAAATGGTGACATATTTACACCGCGATCCATACCATGAATCGAGCTCGAATCAGGCTCGCCCTGAAAGCTTTCGACCGGGCCTGACCCGCCACCCGGATCAGAACGCGGCACGGTGGCGAACAGCCGCGGGTTGACGCCATCGCACGCCACGCGGCGAATAAGCGCCGCCGCTTGCACAAGGCGTCGGTCGGCGTTGATACCCAGTCTGCGCGCGGAGGATAATCCTCGCGCCGAAACCCCACACCCACAGGGAAACCCCATGCTGCCCCGCGACTTCACCGAAGAACAAACCATGTTCCGCGCGGCCTATCGCCGCTTTCTGGCCGCCGAAATCGTGCCGCACATGGAGCGCTGGCGAGAACAGCGCATCGTCGATCGCGAGGCCTTCCTGAAAGCCGGCGCGCAGGGCTATCTCATGGTCTGGCCGGACGAGAAGTACGGCGGCATGGGCGACAACGACTTCCGCTTCGAGCAGGTCATCCTCGAGGAAACGGCCTACGCTCGCGTCGGCGACTGGTACAACTCCCTGCACAGTCGCCTGGTCGGCCCCTACCTCACCCGCTTCGGCAACGAGGAGCAGTGCATGCGCTTCCTGCCGCGCTGCGTGAAGGGCGAGTGCATCCTCGCCATCGCCATGACCGAACCCGATGCCGGCAGCGATCTGGCCGGGATGCGCACCCACGCCGAGGACCACGGCGACCATTGGCTCTTGAACGGCGCCAAGACCTATATCTCCAACGGCATCAACTCGGATCTCGTCATCGTCGCGGCCAAGACCGATCCGCAGAACAATCCGCACCACATGACGTTGTTCCTGGTCGAGCGCGGCATGGAAGGTTTCGAGCGCGGCCGCAACCTGGTCAAGATGGGCCAGAAGGCCCAGGACACCGCCGAGCTGTTCTTCAACAACGTCAAAGTACCCAAGGCCAATGTGCTCGGCATGCCCGGTGAAGGCTTCAAGTATCTGATGAAGGGGTTGGCGGAGGAACGTCTGATCGGTGCCTGCGGCGCGCTGTCATCGGCGCAGTTGTCCTATGACCTCGCAGCGGCGTATGCCCAGGAACGCAAAGCGTTCGGCAAGACCCTGGCGGGCTTTCAGAACACCCAGTTCAAGCTCGCCGAACTGCGCACCGAACTCGATATCGCGCAGTGCTTCATCGACCAGTGCGTGCGCGCCATCAATGCCGGCGCCTTGACCGCGGTGGACGCCGCCAAGGCCAAGCTGGTCGCCAGCGAACTGCAAGTCAAGTCCGCGGATATCGGCGTGCAACTGCATGGCGGCGCCGGCTATATGGATGAATACCCCATCAGCCGGCAATATACCGACGCGCGCGTTGCGACCATCTACGCCGGCAGCTCAGAGGTGATGAAGATCATCATCAGCCGCGATTGCCTGTCGGAGAAATACGAGCCGTTCAATACGCGGAATTTTTGACGCATTCCCGTGCAGGTGCGAATTCATTCGCACCTGCATTGAAGTCAATTGCCGCTGGCGGCACGTACCTCGTCGTATTCCGGCATCGCCAGCACTCTGACGTCGGGATACAACTCATTCATCGGTACCGAGCGGCCATTGGCCTGCACGATGCGGCAATGGAAGCGCTTCAGGCGCCGCGGTTCGGTGACACCGCAGGAATGGGCAATGACGCCCACTTCGTGGTGCATGCTCTCGGCATAGCGCAGCACGCGTTCGGACTTGTCGGTGATGTCCAGGCCACGCTGCAGATTGCGGTCGTGGGTGGTGATGCCGGTCGGGCAGGTGTTCTTGTTGCATTGCAGGGCCTGGATGCACCCCAGTGCGAACATGAAACCGCGCGCCGAGGTGACGAAATCCGCGCCCATGCAGATCGCCCAGGCGACATCGCTGGGCGTGATGAGCTTGCCGCTCGCGATAATCTTGGTGCGATCGCGCAGGCCATAGCCTTTCAGTTTGTCCACCACCAGCGGCAGGCTTTCGCGTAGCGGCAGGCCGACGTTGTCGATGAGGCTCATGGGCGCCGCGCCCGTGCCGCCATCACCGCTGTCGACGGTGATGAAATCCGGCGCGCTGTCGAGGCCGCGTTTCCAGATCTCCTTGAAGAGTTTCTCCAGCCAGACGTCCGAACCGAACACCGCCTTGAAGCCGGTCGGCTTGCCGGTCACGCGTCGCACGTGCTCGATCATGTCGAGCAGCGCGCCTTCGTTGATGATTTCGGGATGGCGATTGGGGCTGAGAGAAGCTTCGCCCGCTTCGATGCCGCGAATCATGGCGATCTCGGGCGTCACCTTCACCGCCGGCAGGATGCCACCCTTCCCCGGCTTGGCACCCTGACTCATCTTGATCTCGAACATGCGCACCTGCTCATGGGCGGCGATGGCACGCAGGCGCTCGTCGCTGAGATGGCCTTCGGCGTCACGCACGCCGTACTTGGCGGTGCCGATCTGAAACACGATGTCGGCGCCGCCTTCGAGATGATAGGGCGACAGCCCGCCCTCGCCGGTGTTCATCCATACGCCTGCCTTGCGCGCGCCTTGCGACAGCGCCAGCACCGCCGGCCGTGAAATCGCGCCATAACTCATGCCCGAAATATTGAAGACGGAACTGGTGTGATAAGGCGTGCGGCAATCGGCGCCGATGGTCACGCTGCAGGGCTGGGCTGCATCCTCTTCCAGCGTGGGATAAGGCGTGTTAACGAAGATCACCGTGCCGACCATGCGCAGATCGCGCGTCGAACCAAAGGCCACCGTGCTGTCGACGCCCTTGGCGGCGCGATAGACCCACGAGCGTTCGGCGCGATTGAAGGGCATTTCCTCACGATCCATGGCGAAGAAGTACTGACGGAAGAATTCGCCCAGGGCTTCGAACACGTAGCGCAATCGGCCGATGACGGGATAGTTGCGACGCACCGCGTGGGTGGTCTGCGTGATGTCGATGACGTAGAGCACGGCGACGGCGGCCGCGCCCAGGCCCAGGCACAGCACGAACAGCGCCGCCAGGCCGTTGACCACGGTCAGGAAGGTAATGGAGGCCATGGGTAATTCCCTCAATGGCGGGAGTGACACCCGCCAATGCGGGGCCCTAGGCGCGCGCGCCGAGCACGATGTCCTTGTCCAACAGGGTTTGCAGGATGTCGCGGCCACCCTCGATAACGGCCGCCGGGACGGGATGCTTGAGTTCGAGGGCGATTGCCTCCAGCAACGCGCGAGCGCTACGGCCATCCTCGAGCAGGATCAATTCGAGCAGCCGGGCCGCCACGGCATTCAATTCGACAAAGCCCGCGCGATCGTCACGGCGCCGACAGACCACCAGATAGGTCGGCTGGGAAGGCGCCTCGCGTGGCTGGTAGTCCGGTCCAATGCGATGCACCGGGAAGCGATAGACGGCAGGTCTCAGCACCGGATTAGGCACCACGCGACCATCGAGCAGCGCGAGTTCGGCATCGACCACGCTGTCGTCAAGTTCGTGCGGATCAAAGAGAACCTCGGCTTCGGCCCATTCGTAGCGCGCCAGTTCGGCGAGGAAAGGTGGCCATTCCGGCGCCGGGTCACGCGCGGCGAGATAGCTCAGAAACTCCTCGGCCATGCGTGGATAGAACGGCGTGCGGGCGCGGTGGGTCGCGAAGTAATGCGCGACCATGGCATGCCAGATGCCATTCTCCAGCAGACCCCGCAGCACCGGAAAGGCGCGCGCCAGTGCATCCTCGACATTGCGATACAGGAGTTCCCGATAGACTGCGACGCGTTGCGCGGCCACGTCGCCCGGCGCGGGATGAAGCGCCGGATCGCGCAGATGCGCGGCGAAATTCATTTGCCGCGTCTTGAAGTCGACGTCAGCCATACTGCGCACTGCGGGATGTGGGCGTGACGAGGCAACTCGCCTGCAGGGTGGCGATACGGCGCGCCTCGCTCAGCAGTTCGGGCAGCGGCGGCAAATTGAAATCGCGCTCGAGCATCGTCGGGAACACACCAAACTGCCGATAGGCGGTCGCCAGCAACTGCCATACCCGCTCATCGACCGCTTCGCCATGGGTGTCGATGACGAGGTCAGGCGCACGCGCGAGATGACCGGCGGTATGGGCGTAGGCGATGCGATCGCCGGGCAGTCCGCGCAGAAACTGTTCGGCATCGTAGCCATGATTGACGCTGTTGACGTAGATGTTGTTGACGTCGAGCAGCAGCAGGCAATCCGCGCGCGCAAGCACGGCGTTGATGAATTCCAGCTCGCTCATCTCCGCGCCCGTCGCGCAGTAGTAGGAGACGTTTTCAATGGCAATGCGTCGGCCGAGCATTTCCTGCACGCGCGCGATACGCGTCGCGACATGGTCAACCGCGTCTTCGGTGAAGGGAACAGGGAGCAGATCGTAAAGCTGGCCGTCGTCGGCGCAGTAGCTCAGGTGTTCGCTGTAGCCGCGCATGCCGTGCGTATCGAGAAACGCGCGCAGGGATCGGATGAAGTCTTCATCGAGCGGCGCGGGACCGCCGAGATTGAGCGACAGGCCATGGCAGAGCACGGCATGGCGTTCGGTGAAGGCGCGGAAGCGGCGGCCATGGGTGCCGCCGACTTCCATCCAGTTTTCCGGCGCGACTTCCCAGAAGTCCATGCCGGTGTCGGGCTCGGCCTCGAGTTCGCGCAGCATGGCGCGCCGCAGGCCGAGACCGTGACCACGAATATCGAATGCCGCCATGTCTGCTACATTCGATCGCGTTTACGCGGACTCAGCTGCCGCACTTGCCCTCGTGGGCCTTGGCATCGCCACCCGCGCCGCCACATTTGCCTTCGCCAGTCTTGGCGTCGGTTTCCTTGGCCTTGGCATCCGCCGGGGCCTTGGCGTCGGTCGCCGCACCGCCACACTTGCCCTCGCCCATGCTGGCGCCACACTTGGCCTCGGCTTCGTCGGCCGCCACCATGTAGCCGCCCTGGAATTCCACTGCCGCGAAGGGATTGCCTTCCGCCTGGGCGATGGGGGTGGCGGCCAGCGTCACCGCGAAGGTCGTGCCGAGTGCGGCTGCCAGCGGACGCGTGGGGGTCTTCTTTTCCATGGTCGAATCTCCTCGATGGGACTTGAGTGGCTTTGGGCCGCACCTGCAGGGCGGCCCGTGGATTATTCACGATGCCCGCCGCGGCCGGCAATCGCTCCAGGCTAGAGGTGGGCGCGGCTGGTTTAGTTCCCGCCCTCGCGGCGCGGACGCATATGCGGAAACAGCAATACGTCGCGTATCGAGGCCGAGTCGGTCAGCAGCATCACCAGACGGTCGATGCCGATGCCCTCCCCCGCCGTCGGCGGCATGCCGTATTCCAACGCCGTGACATAGTCTTCGTCATAGGGCATGGCTTCCTGATCGCCCGAGGCGCGGGCCTGCACCTGCGCCCGAAAGCGCGCGGCCTGGTCATCCGGGTCGTTCAACTCCGAGAAGCCGTTGGCGATCTCGCGTCCGGCGACGAAGAATTCAAAACGATCGGTGACGAAGGGATCGTCGTCATTGCAGCGCGCGAGCGGCGAGACTTCGGCGGGATACTGGGTGATGAACAATGGCCCGTCGAGCTTGGGCTCGGCAGTCTTCTCGAAAATCTCGACCAGCACCTTGCCACGCCCATAGGCCGCTTCCAGCGGTACGTTGAGACGCGCCGCCACCGCCCGCGCACCCCCGTCCGTGGCGAGCTCGGCCATGCTGACATCGGGGTTGAAGGCGAGGATGGCTTCCAGAACCGTCATGCGCGGATAGGGCTGGCCGAAGTCATAACGCTTGCCCTGATACTCGACCACGCTGTCACCAAGCACCGCTTGGGTCAGCTCGCGCAACATGGTTTCGGTCAGATCGATCAGATCGCGATAGTCCGCATAGGCCGCGTAGAACTCAAGCATGGTGAACTCGGGATTGTGCCGCGGCGACAGCCCTTCGTTGCGGAAATTGCGATTGATCTCGAACACCCGCTCGATGCCGCCCACCACCAGGCGCTTGAGATAGAGTTCCGGCGCGATGCGCAGGTAGAGATCCATGTCGAGACTGTTGTGATGGGTGATGAAAGGCCGCGCCGCGGCGCCGCCGGCCATCACCTGCATCATCGGCGTCTCGACTTCGAGATAGCCGCGCTCGTTGAGGAAGCGACGGATGAATTCCACCACCGCGGTGCGAATGCGGAACACGCGCCGCGTATCGTCGTTCATGATGAGGTCGAGATAACGCTGACGATAGCGCGCCTCGAGATCCGTCAGGCCATGCCACTTGTCGGGCAGGGGCCGCAGCGCCTTGGTCAGCAGGCGCACGCTGTCGACCATGATTGACAGCTCGCCCTTCTGGGTGCGGAACACCACGCCCTCGGCGCCGACGATGTCCCCTAAGTCCCATTTCTTGAATTCGTCGTAGACGCCTTCGGCCAGCGCGTCGCGTTTGACGAACAACTGGATGGCGCCACTCATGTCCTTGACGTGGGCAAAGGAGGTCTTGCCCTGCACGCGCTGCGTCATCATGCGGCCGGCGATGCTGACGCGCAGTGGATTGGCTTCCAGATCAGCGGCGCTGGTCCCGGCAAAGCGGGCATGCAGATCGCCCGCCAGGGCATCGCGTCGAAAGTCGTTGCGATAGGCGTTGCCGCTCGCGCGCAGGTGCTCGAGCTTGGCGCGGCGCTGCGCGATGAGCGCCGCTTCGGTACCGGTTTCTTCGTGGTCGGCCATCTTGAACCTTAAAGCCCCATTTTCAGACTTGCTTCGATGAACATGTCGAGACCACCGTCCAACACCGCCTGCGGGTTGCCGGTCTCGACGTCGGTGCGCAGATCCTTGATGCGCGACTGGTCGAGCACATAGGAGCGGATCTGATGGCCCCAGCCGATATCGGACTTGCTGTCCTCGATGACCTGCTGTGCTTCCTGGCGCTTGAACATTTCCTGTTCGTAGAGTTTCGCGCGCAGCATCTTCATGGCCTGGTCGCGGTTCTTGTGCTGCGACCGTTCGTTCTGACACTGCACCACGGTGTTGGTCGGGATGTGCGTGATACGCACCGCCGAGTCGGTCTTGTTGACGTGCTGACCACCGGCGCCACTGGCGCGATAAGTGTCCACGCGCAAGTCCGCCGGATTGATATCGATTTCGATGTTGTCGTCGATTTCAGGCGACACGAACACCGATGAAAACGATGTGTGGCGACGATTGCCCGAGTCGAAGGGTGACTTGCGCACCAGGCGATGCACGCCGGTCTCGGTGCGCAGCCAGCCGAAGGCGTATTCACCGGTGAACTTGACCGTCGCGCTCTTGATGCCCGCCACTTCACCGGACGAGACTTCCAGCAACTCGGGATTGAAGCCGCGACGTTCGCCCCAGCGCAGATACATGCGCAACAGCATTTCCGCCCAGTCCTGCGCTTCGGTGCCACCCGAGCCGGCCTGGATGTCGAGGAAGGCGTTGTTGCCGTCCATCTCGCCGGCAAACATGCGGCGGAATTCGAGATCGGCCAATTGCGCCTCGGCCTCGGCGACATCCTTCTGCACCGCGGTGGCGGTATCGACGTCGTCTTCCTCGTCGGCGAGATCCAGCAGATCGGAAGCGTCGGTCAGACGCTTGGCAAGCTTGTCCAGCGTCACCACCACGCGTTCCAGCGCGACCCGCTCACGGCCCAGCTCCTGGGCGTGCTCGGGGTTGTCCCAGACCTTGGGTTCGGCCAGCAGCCGCTCGACTTCTACCAAGCGTTCCGCTTTTTCAGCGTAGTCAAAGATACCCCCGTAACGCTTCGATGCGGGATTGCATGTCTTTGATGGCGTTGTAGGTGGGATTGAGTTCCATGACGACCCTGCAGTAAAGAGTTGAAAAGCGGGCGCTATTGTAGCGGCTGGGCGAGCGGTGACCAACCCGGGCGTGAGTGCTGAGCGGCACGGAGCCATCCCCTGCAGGTGCGAATTCATTCGAACATTCATTGCGCATGACGCCACCGGAGCACGCCATTCCAGTGTGCGAATGAATTCGCACCTACAGCGCGCAGGCGTAATCCACTACCAGTTGCACGGTCTCGATGCCAGCGTAATCGTTGACATCGAGCTTGTAGACCGCGTGGATGTTGTCGGCCCTGGCGAACCACGGCTCACCGGCCGCGCCAAAGGCGATGGCGGCAACGGTGCCACGTCCCTCGCGTGGCGACAACACCAGGCGCGCATGCTTGCCGCCCACCACGCGTCTGTCCTCGACGCGAAACACACCTTCGAAGCGCGGCTCCGGAAAGCCCTGGCCCCAGGGCGCGATGGCCGCCAGTTCCCTGGCGAGATTGAGGGTGAACTCGCCGCTTTCGAGTTCGCCATCGGTGTCGATGCGGCGCTCGCGCGTCTCGGCGTCCAGCAATTCGCTGACCTGCGCGGTGAAGGCGGCGCGAAACGCCGGCAGCGCGTCGCGCCTGAGCACCAGCCCCGCCGCCATCGCATGGCCACCGAACTTGGACAGCAGTTCGGGATGTCGCGCGGCGACGGCATCGAGCGCGTCGCGGATATGCAATCCCGGTATCGAGCGCGCCGAGCCTTTGATGGTGTCGTCGTCGGCGGGCGCGAAAGCGATGGTCGGCCGGTGGAAGCGGTCCTTGACGCGCGCCGCGACGATGCCGATCACGCCCTGGTGCCAGTCTTCATCGAATACGCAGAACGCGGCCGGCAGTTCATGCGCCACCTGACGTTTGAGTTCGGCCTCGATGCTGTCAAACGCCGTTTCACGCATCACGTCTTCAAGCTCACGTCTTTCGCGATTCAAGGCATCGAGTTGCTCGGCAATGGCCGCGCAGCGATTGGCATCATCGCTGAGCAGACATTCAATACCGAGCGACATGTCCGACAAGCGTCCGGCGGCATTCAAGCGCGGACCGACGGCGAAGCCGAGATCACTGGCATTGAGGCGTGCGCGGTTGCGCCCGCCGACCGCGATGAGAGCGCTGATGCCGCTCTGACATTGTCCCGCGCGGATGCGTGCCAGACCCTGCGCCACCAGCCGGCGGTTGTTCTGATCGAGCGGCACCACATCGGCCACGGTACCGAGCGCGACGAGATCGAGCAGGGTGGCGAGATTCGGTTCGGCAATGCCGCGTGCCGAGAACCAGCCCTGCTCGCGCAGATAGGTGCGCAGCGCTGTCATCACATAGAAAATCACCCCGACACCGGCCAGCGACTTGCTCGGAAACAGACAGTCCGGCAGATTCGGGTTGACGATGGCCTCGGCCTGCGGCCGCGTGGCACCGGGCAGATGATGATCGGTAATCAACACCCGCATGCCGTGCTCACGCGCGCGGGCCACACCGTCGATGCTGGAGATACCGTTGTCGACGGTGATGATCAGACTCGGGCGTTGTTGCGCGGCGAGGTCGACGATTTCCGGCGTGAGGCCGTAGCCATATTCGAAACGGTTCGGCACCAGGTAGCCGACATCGCCGGCGCCCATCGCGCGCAGCGCGCGCAGCGCGAGCGCGGTGCTGGTCGCACCATCGGCGTCGAAATCGCCCACCACCAGAATGCGTCCGCCCTCCTGCATGACGTCCGCTATCAGGCGCACGGCGGCCGCGCTGCCGCCGAGTCCGGTGGCGGGCAGCAGGCCTTTCAGGGAAGTATCGAGCAGCGCGGGCGAGGTGATGCCGCGTGCCGCGAGCACGCGACGGGTGACCGCATGCAACTCGGCCGGCAGGAAGGCATCTCCGGGCACCGTGCGGCGCACGATGCGCGGGCGCGTCAGCACGCTGCCCGGCGGAGGATCAGTTCGTGACACGCTCATCGTGCCCGCAACACTTCTTGAACTTCTTGCCGCTGCCGCAGGGACACAGCGCGTTGCGCGGCGTTTTCGGCGCCTCGGGCACCTCCGGCGCGGGCGCCGCGAAATCCACTGCGCGCGGGTCGGGGCCGGCGCGACGCTCGACGCGGAAATGCGCGTCTATCTCCTGCACTGCGACCATCACGGCGTCGAAGGCGGCATCGAGATCCGGATACTCTTCTTCGATGTCGTCATCGTCGCCCATGCCCAGCACATTGAGCGGCGTGAACCACTCGGGTTGCTCTTCCATGAGGGCTGCCCAGGTATCGCGATCGAAAGCCGTGCCCAGCAGGAAGCCCGCGCACCACTCGGCTACGCCCCACTGCGCGCCGCGCAGGAATATCGGCACCAGGGCCGGGTCGTCCTTGGCGATTTCCGCGGCGAGACTGTGATAGTGGCGCGTGATAAGGGCGATAACGCGCTCGCGTTGCGCCTCGTCGACGAACTGCGGCTTCCGGCTCGCGTTCTCCATGTCCCAGATGCGCGCCAACCACAGGCCCGGCACCACCAGGCGCGGGGACAGCAGTATCGCGGTCAAATAGCCATCCAGCACGCTGACATCCATCGAAGTCTCTTCAATGGCGGGATGGGCGAGAAATTCGTCGAGCCCGTCGAGCTCGGTTTCGGACAAGGACTTGGGGGCTGGATGCATGGCATGGAACTCGATTCAAAGATAAGGAATGGCGCTGCAATCAGTAGGTGCGAATCCATTCGCACATTCGATATCAGGGCATCACGCTCAAGCACGCCAATGATGGTGCGAATGGATTCGCGGCTGCCGCTAGTGTGCGCCAAACGCCGAATACTGTCCCGCCTATGGCGTCTGTTCGTCGCGCGCGCGGCGCAAACCGTCGAGGAACACGCCGGCGCGACGCCACAGACGCCAACGCGCGGCGCGTGTCATGGACAACTCGCCACGACGATCGTGGATGACGAGACGCGCGAGCCGGCCGCTGGCGAGCGCGGCACAGGCCGGCTTCAGGACCTCCTGGGCGAAGCGACTGATGTCGAACTCAGCGGCTTCGACATGATCGACCAGCAACAGATCACCGGCGGCATTGCGCAACAGTTCGGCCAATGCGCGCTTGTCGTCATGATGCGCGATACCGGCGTGCTGCGCGCAGGCCGTCAGCAGCGCGTCCGCGCCGAGCACCGCGCCGCGCCCGTCGCGCTTCAGGATCGGCGCGGTGCCGCCACCCCAGAACCACACGCTGTTGATCGGCGCGCGGCCCTCGGCCATACGCGTGAGATTGGTCGGCGCTTCATAGAGCAACATCTGCGCTTCAGTCATGAGGCGATTCAAGGCGCCGGCGCGACGCAGCGCGCTGAGACTGTCTTCCACCGCATGCCCGCGCAGGCTGCGCGGCGAGGCCAGCGCGAGGGATACCGGCGCCGTCATGCGCACATACCAGCGCGTCGCCGCGCCCGCGCGTTCGAAACGCAATTCGCCGTCCGGAAAGCCGGCATTCAAATGCGCGATCAGCGCATCACTCTCCTCGCCTTCGAGGCCCACACTGTCGGCATCGAACAGGATCACACGGGTTGGATCGGCGCGCAGATGCACCGGATCGGCACGCAGCCAGTGGGCCGGCGCGCAGTCGGGCCCGAAGTCGTGGCGCGCGGTGACACTCGCCACGCCTTCATGGGCCTCATGGCCGAACCATGCGAGCATCGCCGCATCGATATCGCCATCGCCTTCGCGCGCGGGGCTGAGGTCAGCCCGTGCCAACAGGCGCGCGGCGCGCATCGCCTCGGCCTCGCTGGCGGCGTTCAACAGATGATCGAGCAGATAAGGGGCGAGAACGTCGAGACGCGCGCTCATGGCAGATGCGCCATCACGCCGGCGTCAGACCCGGGCGTGATGCGGGAAGGAAATGACCTTGGCCCTGGTTCGGGCACGTCGGATTACAGATGGTCGAGGATGGCGCGCTTGACCGCGTCGCTCTCGGCCGGAATTTCGATCACGCCACCGGCGCTCTGCTTGATGGCGGTATCGGGATCCTTCAAGCCATGACCGGTCAGGGTGCAGGTCACGACACTGCCTTCCCTGATACGGCCGGACTCGATGTCGCGCAAAGCGCCACCGAGCGCAATGGCCGAAGCCGGTTCACAGAAGATGCCTTCCTGCTCGGCGAGTTCGCGCTGAATCTTGAGGATCTCTTCGTCGGTCATGCTCTTGAATTCGCCGCCCGACTCACGCGCCGCCGCCCAGGCCAAATCCCAGGACTGCGGGTTGCCGATGCGAATCGCCGTGGCGATGGTCTCGGGCAGTTCGATGGGATGACCGGCGACGAAGGGCGCGGAACCGGCAGCCTGGTAGCCCAGCATCACCGGACGGCTGTCGGTCACCGCCGGGCGCTCGAATTTGCAGGTGTCGTCGCACCACGCACAGGCCGCGGTCGCCGGTTTGACGCCGGCGTATTCCGAGAAACCCGTCCAGTAGGCACTGATGTTGCCGGCGTTGCCGACCGGGATGCAGTGGTAATCGGGCGCGCGGCCGAGCGCATCGACGATTTCGAACGCGGCGGTCTTCTGACCCTGCAGGCGATAGGGGTTGATCGAATTGACGATGGTCACCGGCGCGACATCGGCCATTTCCTTGACGATGCGCATGCCGTCGTCGAAGTTGCCCTTGATCTGGATGACCACCGAGCCCTCGATCATGGCCTGCGCCAGTTTGCCGAGTGCAATCTTGCCTTCCGGAATCAGCACGAAACAGCGGATGCCGGCGCGTGCCGCATAGGCCGCGGCCGAGGCCGAAGTATTGCCGGTGGAGGCGCAGATGATGGCCTGCGCGCCTTCGTTCACCGCCTGGGTCACCGCCATGGTCATGCCGCGGTCCTTGAATGAACCGGTCGGGTTGAGCCCCTCGAACTTGACGTAGATCTCGCAGCCGCGGCCGCGCTTGCGCGGAATGTTCTCGAGCTTGATGAGCGGCGTATCGCCCTCGCACAGGCTGACGATGCGCGTGTCGCGGGTGACCGGCAGTCGGTCGCGATAGCGTTCGATGAGACCCGAATAACGCGTGCTCACGCGAATTCCTCCATACGGATGCGAGTGATGTTGGCGCCGATGCCGGGCAGCTTGGCGATGCGCGCGACGGCGGCATTCATGGCCGCCTCGCCGACGCGGTGCGTGAGAATGATGATCGGCACGGTGGCCTCGCCATCGGCGGCCTCGGGCTGACGGATGGCTTCGATGCTGATGGCGAGATCGGCCAGGATGCGAGTGATGTCCGCCAGCACACCGGGCTGGTCGGCCGCCGAGAGGCGCAGGTAATAGGCGCTTTCGACGTCGGCCATGGGCAGTATCGGCGCTTCCGACAGGCTGTCGGCACGGAAGGCCAGATGCGGCACGCGGTTGTTGGGATCGACGGTCAAGGCACGCACCACATCGACGATATCCGCCACCACCGACGAAGCGGTGGGTTCGGCGCCAGCGCCGGCGCCCGACAACAGCATGGGGCCAACCGCATCACCGCGGATGAGTATGCCGTTCATCACGCCATTGACGTGGGCCAGCATCACGCGACGCGGCACCAGGGTCGGATGTACGCGCAGTTCTATGCCCGTCGGAGCGCGCTTGGCGAAGGCCAGATGTTTGATGCGGTATCCGAGCGCCTCGGCATAACGCACGTCATCGAGCGTGAGATCGCGTATGCCTTCGATGTGAATTTTACCAAACTGGAGCGGGATGCCGAAGGCAATCGAGGCCAGGATGGTGAGCTTGTGGGCGGCGTCGACGCCATCGATGTCGAACGACGGATCGGCTTCGGCGTACCCCAGTGCCTGGGCTTCAGCCAGCACTTCGGCGAAGTCCGCCGAACGCTCACTCATCGCCGTCAGCATGAAATTGCAGGTGCCGTTGATGATGCCGGCCAACCATTCAACGGTGTTGCCGGCCAGTGCTTCGCGCAGTGTCTTGATGACCGGAATGCCGCCGGCGACCGCCGCTTCGAACGCGACCGTCAGCCCTTGCGCCTGGGCGCGGGCGAAGACTTCATTGCCATGCAGCGCAATCAGCGCCTTGTTGGCGGTGACCACGTCCTTGCCGTTGTCGAGCGCGCGCATCACGAGTTCGCGCGCGGGATCGGTACCACCGATCAGCTCGACCACGATCTCGATGCTCGGATCGTCGACCACGGAAAAAGGATCGGTGGTCAGACGAATACCGCTGGTGTCTATCGGTCGCGCTTTGGCCAGATCGCGGGCGGAAGCCGCCACCACTTCGATGTTGCGTCCGGCACGGCGCGCGATTTCATCGCGGTTGCGTGCCAGCACATTGAGCGTGCCGCAGCCCACCGTACCGAGACCCAGGACGCCAATCTTGACCGGCGGTAATTGCACACGACGTCGCGCCATGGTTCAGCCTCCCACGCCGACGCCGTTGCGCAGCATGTCCTTGATGCCTCGAATCGCCTGGCGTGAGCGATGGGCGTTTTCGATCAAGGCGAAGCGCACGTGGTCGTCACCGTATTCACCGAAACCGATGCCCGGTGACACTGCAACCTTGGCTTCCGCCAGTAACAGTTTGGAGAATTCCAGTGAACCCATGGCGCGCCACGGCTCCGGAATCTGCGCCCACACGAACATCGTGCCGCGCGGCTTCTGCACTTCCCAACCCACCGATTGCAGGCCTTCCCACAGCACATCACGGCGCTGCTGATACATGTCGCGAATCTCGGCCACGCAATCCTGCGGCCCTTCCAGGGCGGCAATCGCGGCGACCTGGATGGGCGTGAACATGCCGTAGTCGAGATAGGATTTGAGGCGCGCCAGGGCATAGACCAGATCGGGATTGCCGACCATGAACCCGATGCGCCAGCCCGGCATGTTGTAAGACTTCGACAGCGTGAAGAATTCCACGCAGAAATCCTTGGCGCCCGGCACCTGCATGATGGACGGCGCCTGATAGCCGTCGAACACCAGGTCGGCGTAGGCCAGGTCGTGCACCACGTAGATATTGTGCTCGCGGGCGACGGCCACCACGCGTTCAAAGAATTCGAGATCGACGCACTGCGCGGTCGGGTTGCTCGGGAAGTTGAGCAACAGCATCTTGGGCTTGGGCCAGGAATTCTTGATCGCGCTGTCGAGTTCGTGGAAGAAATCCACCCCGGGACCAATAGGCACGTGGCGGATGTCGGCGCCGGCGATGACGAATCCGTAAGGGTGGATGGGATA